>ORJL011082248.1_pt1 | contig 11084 bp, 12 predicted proteins | sample 1779941 | NCBI WGS metagenome assembly ORJL01 (sample SAMEA104232317, study PRJEB22302) | groundwater metagenome | biome: forest; feature: aquifer; material: groundwater | place: USA | collected 2011-08-07 | depth 5.8 m | reverse complement strand
GCGCAGCAATCGAACGGGGCAAGCGCCTACCTGCATGGAATCGGCTACAGTGTAGACAAATTCAAGCAGGAACTGGATGCCGCTATAAAGCATATCAAGAGCCAGAAAAAAGAACCGGCGATGGCGCCGAGATAATTCGCCCACCTTGGAGCGAAAACATTAAAAATCCGCAAAGAAAGAGCCTGCTCCGCGTTACCAACGACCGGGCAGGCTCTTTGTTTTAGTCCAGAGTTCAGGGTATCACGTGCCCGCCGAGGCCGGAAGGCAGCGTTGTAACGATCACTGATACTTTCGTGGCAAACGTGACCGGTTGTCGGATCCCTCCAGGCGAAGATAAAAGGGAAATAAGGGACTTTAACTCCCGTATTTCCGAATGTATCGTTAAATAGCGATAAATTTCGTTATTTTGTTACAGTAATGTAATATTTTTTTATTGTATGTTTCGGTAAAATCCTCTTTAATACTCCCAAAGGACTATTTATGCCAAACTCTGATGAAAAAAAGAAGAAGCGGGTACTGGTCGTCGACGACGAAACTGCCATTCTGCGAATTATCGACACCAGCCTGCGGTTGATGGGTTACGATGTGATCACCGCCGGCAGCGGCAAAGATGCCTTGAAACTATGCGAAACCGAAAAGCCCGATATTATGCTGCTCGATATTTTCATGCCCGGCATGGACGGGCTGGAAGTCATGGAGATATTGCGGCAAAAGTCAAAGATGCCCGTCATCATCTTGAGCGCTAACAGTTCATCGAGGGAGATCGCTTTGCGATTGGGGGCTGACGACTTCGTCGCCAAACCCTTTACTCCCGAGCAAATGGAAAAGAGGGTATCGGCGGCGCTGGAAAAGAAATAAAGCCCTTGTTACTTCCTTAGCCCCCAATCCCAAGTCTCCAGTCCATGGTCTCTTTAATCTTTCGGGATAGCTGATTACTCTTTGCTGAAAGCTGTAAGCTTTTGAACAAATGAACCTTTTTGTACACTGTTGCATATAGACGTGCAGTGGTAATATTAAAGTGAACAGTATTTATATAAAAGGATGGAGTCGCTATGAAAAATATCTTGAAGTATGGTGGCTGGGTGGTGAGTATAGTTCTACTGGTCGTGGTTATCGTCGTTTATACCGGATGGAACAAAGCGAATGCCGATTCCAAAGCCCAGGCCGATAATTTTACCGCCAGCTACAATGCTTTGGTTGCCCAGAACACGCAGCGGGAGGCTCAGTGGCAAACCAGCCTGACTACCTTGAATTCAACCTGGGCTGCTCAGTATGCACAAGCCCAAACTAATGCGAACACTACTGTCAACGCCGAAGTCGCCAAAGCTGTAGCGGCTGTGAATACCCAATGGCAAGCGGCTCTGAATGCGGCTGTAGCTAACGCCTCAGCTCAGCGTGACGCACAGTGGCTAATTACGACGAATACTACTGTGAAAAATGCGTTGGCAGCACGTGACGCACAGTGGAAGACCGCTTTGGCCGCCGCCAACATTACGGCGAACCTAACCGTTAATTAGTAATTGCGAGAGTGCCCCGAGCAAATCGGGGCACTCTTTACCCTAGCTGTCATTCTGGACCCGCCTGTCCCGCATGACCGGATAGAATCGGGACAATTTAATCAGTGATCCGGAATCCAGCAGTTTGAAACTTGGAATTTTTCCTTTGGATCTTGTTTGGTATTTGTTTCTTGTTATTCGGAATTTGTTTGTATCTTGTATCTTGGTATTTGGTTATTCGTCTTTAGCTATTAGAGTTTAGCTTTACCCAATATCCGAATGAACCTTCTTACCTCAAACCGCATATATTTATATCGGGAGACACAAAAATGATGATCGACGGAAGCCCCCCCCTGGTATTATGCCTTTTATTTAGGCACCATTTGGAGCCTAATGATTATTGCGATCGTTATCGCGGGTTTCATCGTTTTCTTGGTGAGGCGATTCAGGAAAAAGAAGACTAAGGCGACAATTTATTGGGAAAGGTTCGGTCTTGGTGCCGCTTTGTTCTTCCTTCTGGGTTATCTGCTTTACTTTCTGTTGTTGATGCTTTGAAACTCTAGCAAACACTTCCGCTATCTTAACGTATCGAGAATCGTGCCTGCCACGACTTTTATCCCATCCGGGGAAAAACGACATTTTACCATACATTATGTCATTCATGTAAATCAGGGCGAAACGGCGACATTTTCCGGTTGACACACAGTAGAACTGGTGTTCTATTATTTGCTTAAAAACATCGGGGTGTCATTCCGGCCCCGTATCGGAGTTCGGGGTAAACTCAGCCGGAATCCAGAAATGTAAATATTTCCTCTCGCGCAGGGAGCTAGAAACAAGGTAAAGGCATGAGAACGTTATCCGCGACACTCCTCGCCACACAGAAGGAAGCCAGCCGGACGCCCTACGTCGCGGTGAAGGCATCGAACAAGATCGCCGGTATCGTCCGCCTGGACTGGGAACGGCTTTACACCGGCAGCGAGGACGATTACTACCACGCCGCGACTATGCCCGGAGACGGCTCGCTCGTCCGGGGAAGAGTCACCCCGCCTGCCGATGGACGCAAACTTTACCGACAAAGGGTGACCAGCCCCGGCCCAACCAGCGATTTCTCGCCGTGGACTTACACCGGCCAGTACAACGTAGTCGTTACCGCCGCCGCTTCGCATGGGGCCGAGGTTTCCATTTTCTGGACTAACTCCAGCCGGGAAATCCGGCGAATCGTGAGCACCGACGATGGGGCGAGTTGGGAAAGTCTGGAGTTGATCGACTACTCCCCGACGACCGCCATCTACGGTATCACCGCCGCTTACAAACCAAACGGAGACCTGGCCCTGTTTTTCGCCGACCAGTCCACACTTTACATCAAGAAACGCGTCAGCGGCTCCTGGCAGGCAAAGGCAGCGTGGGACAAGTCCACCGGAGATCTTTCGGGCGCCGCCTCAGTTTATTCCGGCGACTGGAACCTTATGGTCACCGGCAAGGATACCACCGGCAACTTCAAACTGTGGAGCCTGATCTATGGCGACGGCGGGGACGTGACGACCGGTACGTGGTCGGCCCTCAAGGAATTTGCCTTAGCTCCGTCCGACGGTAATTTCGAATACGCTCACGCCGCCATGGCAAAACCCGACGTTTTCCGCTGCTTCTATATCGAAAGGTTTACCGGCAACGAAACCTACAGCCGCCCCTTCTGGTCGAATACCGTATTAGATGCAGCTTTTACCGACAATCTGTGGCGCGAACCTGCCCCTTTCGATCTTTCCAGCCAGTACGGGTTGGCCGTCACCTGCCACGGCGATTACTGCTTGCTTTCTTCTCCAAACGGTGTATGGCGGGCACCGCTGGCAGAGCAAACATTAGACCTTACCGCCGATGTTTTGTCCGCGCATCTGGATCTCGAACCAAATCAGGGAGAACTCACCGTCGCACTCCGCAACGACGACGGCCGCTATGCTCCCGGCGCTTCCGTATTGCTAAACACCGGATGCCAGATAGACTTCAGTCCCGGATACGCTACGTCGTCGGGAAATGAAGCAAGCACCGGGATCACCTTCAATCTTGAGGCAACGGAGCACGTCAGTTCGGGAGGCAAAGCCGTGGTTTCACTTCACGCTGCGGACGGATGGCAGACGGTCGGCCGCTGGCGGGCGATACACCAGTTCCGCTGGAACGATTCGTCCGGCGAAATATGCGTGAAAGATATTCTGGCCTTCGTGCTGGCCCGTGCCGGTTTGAGGCTGGAAGTGATCTCCCAATCTGACACAGCGGCCGGCTTTTGTCCCGACTTCAGCATAAGCCCCGGCGACGCCGGAATCGCAATTATCCGCAAGCTGCTGTCTTTTATTCCGGACGTGCTCTTCGTTGAAGGGCAAAAAGCATTTCTCATCTATCCACAGCCCGGAGACGATTCAGCTTACAGCTATGGCACCGACCATCCCATCCTGGAAGGGACGTACCGCAGCGGTGCGTTGGCATTCAACCGGGTACGGGTGGAGGGTGAGGACGGCAGCGGGCTTACCGTTCTCGCCGACAGCTTTGAGTGGGATGAAATAAACCGTGCCGGTGAGCGTCCGGCTCAAGTCACCGACCGCAATATCGGCACTGCCGACGCCGCCCACCTTCGGGGAGAGGCTGTTCTCAGCAAGGCAGCGATCGGGGCGGACGCCGGCAACATTCTGGTGCCGGTCAACTGCGGCCAGCAGCTTTGGGACGTAATCGATATCACCGACGAACGAGCAGGGCTGGTTGCGGTAAAGAAAAGGGTCGCGGGGATAAGCATCGTTTATGACACACAAAAAGGAGACTATTGGGAAAGGATGAGGATGGGAGGAGTTTAAGAATAAATTCCAAGATACAAGACACAAGTTCCAAACAAACTATTCCGTGCTTGTCTGTCCCGCACTTTAGTCGGGAAGACGGAATCCAGCGGACTGTTCTCTCTTTTGTAAAGAGGGACTAAGGGAGATTTAGTAGAGTCTGTCCTGAGTTTGTCGTAGGGTTTTCCCGTGTGGTTCGACAGGCTCTCCAACGAACACGTTTTTTACATTTATGTGGATTGCTTCGGTTCGGCTCGATGCCGAATCTCGCAATGACAAATCTGGGGAGAATCGAATGAGCATCCGTAAGGGGATATTAAAGAGTTTCAATGGGGGCAATTACACCGCCACGATTCAGCTCGCCGGCAGTCTCAAGGTCTACCTCGATGAAATTACGGTTGCCCGCAATCTTCCGCCGGAGGAAATGGTCGCCGGGCGGAAAGTAGTGGTGGTATTCTTCGACCAGCATAATGCGAGGGAAGCGGTGGTAGTAGCAGTTTATACCTAGAGCCAGGGCTATTGCCATACACAACGCACGGGATTATAATCGAGCCGTTTCCCCAGTTGAGAAAAACAATGTGCAGCGTCGATACGATCATCCGAACGTCCAACCTGACCAAGCATTACGGGAAGCGACTCGGCATCGAGAACGTTAACCTCGAGGTCCACGGTGGTGAAATATTCGGTTATCTCGGGCCGAACGGTTCCGGCAAAACCACCACCATACGAACCCTGCTCGATTTCATCCGCCCGACGAGCGGCGAGGCGAAGATATTCGGACTCGATACCAGAGCGGGCAGCGTCGACATCCACCGCCGCGTCGGCTACCTGGCGGGAGACCTCGAACTTTACGGCAACATGACAGGGGAAGACCTGCTGATGTACATCGGAAACCTGCGCGGCGGATTGGACTGGCACTACGTTCAAACTCTGGCGACGCGGTTCGATTGCGATCTCTCAAGACGCATAAAGACCCTGTCTCACGGCAACAAGCGGAAGATAGGCCTTATCCAGGCTTTCATGAACAAGCCGGAACTAGTCATTCTGGATGAACCGACCAACGGCCTGGACCCGCTGATGCAGCACGAGTTTTATCACCTGCTCGAGGAAACGAAAAAGGAAGTCCGTACTGTTTTTCTTTCCTCGCACATACTGCCCGAAGTCGAGAAGGTCTGCGACCGCGTCGGCATCATCCGCCAGGGACAACTGGTCACCGTAGAGACCATCGGCGCGCTCAAGTCTAAAACTATGCGCAAGCTGGAAATCCATTTCGCACGGATCGTCCCGGCAGACAGTTTTGCCGGAATTTCGGGTGTCAAAGACGTTTCCGTGCAGGGCGACCTGCTCACCTGCAATGTGACCGGTTCGCTGGACGCCCTCGTCAAAGCCGCGGCAAAGTTCGAAGTGGTCGATATCGTGAGACACGAGGCATCTCTCGAAGAGATATTTATGTCCTTTTACGAGTAGCGAATATGCTGGTGATTAAGATCATTATAAAAGTGCTGAAGGAACAGCGGCGTTCCTTGCTTTACTGGTGTATCGGACTCCTGGCAATGGCAGTCGTAATGTCGGCGTTATATCCGAGCATCCGCTCAATGCCGTCCCTCGATAAGTATATCCAGGAACTTCCAGAGGCCATGAAAGGTTTCATCGGCGGAGAGTTGACCGACTATTCGACGCCGGCAGGATATTTTACTGCAGAACTCTATGGTTTCATGGTACCTCTCCTTTTCCTGATATTCGGCATCGGCGCCGGAGCCGGAGCTATCGCCGGAGAGGAAGAAAAAGGTACGCTGGACTTTTTGCTGGCCAACCCTGTTCCGCGGTGGAGCGCGGTAGCGGCAAAATTCGGGTATATTATTTCGAGCATGTTGCTATTGGCGTTTGTTCTTTGGTTGGGGATTGCGGTCTGCTCATGGGTAATCGGCATCGACATCAGCCTGCTTAAGGTTGCGGAGGCAAACCTCAACGTACTGGCACTGGCCATGGTTTTCGCGGCGCTTTCCCTATTGCTCGGCTGCATGACGGGGAACCGCGGGATGAGCCTCGGAATCTCCGGCGGGTTAGCGGTAGTTGCGTTTCTGCTCAATACTCTCGGCGGCCTGGTCGAAGGTCTCAAAGACTGGCGCTTTCTCTCACCGTTTTATCAATACGTCGAGCCTAACACGTTGAAGAACGGCATCGACGGCGGCCACTTCCTGGTATTGGTCGGGCTGGTGATCGTATTTTTTGTGCTCTCTATCCCGGCGTTTACACGACGGGATTTAGCGGTTTAGGCTGCCTGTACCCGGGTACCACAACTGTCATGCGAGCGAATGAGCCTTTAGCCCTGAGTTTATCGAAGGGGAAGAATCTGGGGGCAGTGGTTCTTTACATCTCAAGCTTCGCTTCGGGTAGGCCTGGACACCGGCGTCCGTCGGTATGGTTGACGCAAATACTTTCAATCCGTACAATGGGATAATATGCACAGTCTTGGCGTCGATATTATCGAGATAGAACGCATCGAAAAGGCGATGGAGCGCTTCGGCAAGCGCTTTTTGCACCGCGTTTACACCGATGCCGAGCTGCGTGTATGCCGCAATAAGCCGTCACGGCTGGCTTCACGCTTCGCCGCCAAGGAAGCCGTCATGAAATCGCTTGGAACAGGGACAAAGGGAGTGGGCTGGCGGGAGATTGAAATCCTCCACGACGCGAAGGGAAAACCGCTGGTCTCACTATGCGGCAGGGCACGAAACCGGGCGGAAGACCTGGGATTAGGCGAACTGGCGGTCAGTCTTTCCGATTCCCGCGATTACGCCGTGGCCTTCGTGGTCGGAGAAACTACTGCCGAATAACCAAATCCCCCCAAACAAGTTTGTCTCTACATTTAACTTTATATCTTTTTACTTTCAACTTTTCAATTTTGAGCTACCTATTCTCGACACAATGAACCTTTTCGTCAAGAACCGCATATAGTAATATATGTAAGTTCTCCAAACGCGAGTCGGCTGTATCGTTGAAGCGTGAAAGCTATCAAGTTCGACACTGGACTATTACGACTCATTGGGCAGGGTTTTCACATGCAGGTAGTAATCGTGAGGTGAAGTTATGAGAACATTAAAAATGTCATTATTCGTTCCCATAACTCTGGTTGTGCTCGTGACATCGGGTATTTCTTGTTCCGCCGCGCCTCGCGCAACAGTACCTGCCCCAAGCGGGAGTAGAGAAATTCCCACATCACCGGTACCCGGGACTCCCCGTCCTACTACCCCTCCTTCACCTTCTCCGACTCCCCCGCCAGCGACTCCCCAAACTTCAGGGGCTATTGCTCAGCAGGCCCAGGATATCGCTGCTCGCCTGATTGTCCGGAACGCCAACATGCTCATTATGGTCGACGATATCAAAAGTGCCGTCGCCCAGATTACTACGCTTACCGAACAGAAAAAGGGATTTGTGGTGTCTTCCCAGATACCGCCCATCGAGCAAGGCTCCACTGGGTCAATCGTGATCCGAGTCCCGGCCGACGAATTCGAGAACACAATGAGTGCAATCAGCGGGTTTGCCCAAGAGGTAAAGTCCCAGTCGACGTCGGCCAACGACGTTACGCAGCAATATACCGACCTTAATTCCAGGCTGACCAATCTTGTAGCTGCCGAGCAGCAATTCCTGCTATTTTGGGGAAAGCCACCACGATAACCGACATCCTCGCGGTTCAAAGGGAACTGGACAAGGTCAGGGGGGATATCGAAGTAACGAAGGGGCAGATTCAATATTTGGAGCAAACCTCGTCCACCTCATTGATTTCGATTACTTTGCAGCAGTCAAAACTCATTGTAAAATTTACACCGGAAAAGCCTCTGGTTAACGTGGACCAGACCATCTCGTTCCGCGCGGATATTACCGGTGGTTTTAGTCCCTTCAGTTACGAGTGGAACTTCGGTGATAAAGTCACCAGCGATAAACAGGTTCCGACCCATTCTTACGCCACAACCGGAGAACGAAAAGTCACCCTCAAAGTGACGGACAGCCACGGCAACGTTGCTACCGACGAGAGGACTATAACCATAATCGGAGGTTGGAGCGGAAACAGCGTTGCCAGAACCGCATGGCGGGCGCTCACCATGACCGGCAGGGTAGTTTTGAACGTTCTGATCTGGATAGGGATTTTCAGCCCCGTCTGGATAATAGTTGGCGGCGTCGCGATGTTCTTTAATTGGCGGCGCCGGAGAAAGAAGTTTGTGTCTTAGTTGGGATTAAGTGTTCTCCCTTTGTAAAGGCTTGGCCTGTTTGAGCGACGCTTCGCTGTTAGCTGGTTACTAATAGCTGATAGCCGACAGTTGCTAGTTTTGATTTTTAACTTTTGCTTTTTGACTTCTCGATCAGGTTGTCCTTCCCGTATTTCACCTTGGCATACAGCAGCAAAGCCGCCTGCACTGCACCCACGGCGTTCCAGAGGATGAGCGGAACGTCTCTTTTCGCTACCCCATACGCTAACCATATACAAATGCCCATAAGCAGCAACGCGGTGAAAGGCAGACTGATCTCGTGGGAGCTCTTCAGCCGGAAAACACGGACAATCTGGGGAATGTAGCTCACGGTCACAACGGCCCCGGCGATAAAACCTACGAGTCCGATCGACAATTCTCAACCTCCTGGAGTTTACAAACAATCGATATAGAGTACGGCGTTACCTATACCTGGCTTCTCGGTCTATACTGGATCGCCTCAGCCAGATGCGGGGCGTTGATCGTGTCCGAGCTTTCGAGGTCGGCGATGGTGCGGGCCAGCTTCAATATGCGGTGAAAGGCACGCCCCGAAAGGTAAAGCTGTTTCATCGCCATCTTGAGTAAGCCCTGGGCTTCCGGCTCCACCCGGCAGAATTCCCTTACCTCGGTCGGCGTCATCTCGGCGTTGCAAGTGAGTTTGGTGTCTTTGAAGCGCTCAAGCTGACGCGCACGGGCCGCCGTGACCCTTACCTGCACGTTTTCCGATTTTTCGCCTAATCTATCATCGGCAAGCTTTTCATAGTCGATGTGCGGCACCTCGACAAATATGTCCACCCGGTCGATGAACGGACCGCTGATACGGCGCTGGTAGCGAGAGATAATATTGGGCGGGCAGGTGCACGGCCGGACCGGGTCGCCGTAAAAACCGCACGGACAGGGATTCATGGCCCCGGCAAGCATAAAATTCGCCGGAAAAATGACGCTGCCCTGGGCACGGCTAATGGTGACCACCTTATCTTCGAGAGGCTGCCGCAGCGTCTCGAGATGGGAATGGCCAAACTCGGGCAGTTCGTCAAGGAAAAGGACGCCGCGGTGGCTCAAGCTGATTTCGCCAGGTTTCGGGAAATGGCCGCCGCCGACCAGTCCGGCGTTCGAGATGGTGTAATGGGGTGAACGGAAAGGCCGCTGCCTTATGAGTGCCGTATCCGACGGTAGCAGGCCGCTGACGCTGTAAATCTTGGTCACTTCGAGGGCTTCCTCGTTGGACATCGGCGGCAAAATCGAAGGGAGAGCGCGGGCGAGAAGCGTTTTGCCGCTCCCGGGCGGTCCCATCATGACGATGTTATGCCCGCCGGCGGCGGCGACCTCAAGGGCACGCTTCACGTGCTCCTGGCCTTTGATATAAGCAAGGTCGGTAGCCGGGAAAACAGGGGCCGCTTTCGGAGCTTCTTCGGCTTTGTATTCCGGGGTAGCGATCTCATCCTTGAGGCATGCAATCAACTGCGCCAGCGATTCGATAGGTATGATCTTCACGCCGCCGATCAAAGCGGCTTCTCGGGCGTCAACCTCGGGAACGACGATGGTGGAGAACCCTTGCTCTTTGGCCACGGACACCATGGGCAGAATACCGTTCGTGTGGCGCAGGGACCCGTCCATGGAAAGCTCACCGAGGAAAACCGTCTTCGAAACGTCGGCAGTAAACTGCTCGGAGCTTATCAGTATCGCGACGGCTATGGAAAGGTGGTAGGCCGGGCCTTCTTTCTTGAGGTCGGCAGGCGCGAGATTGACGGCGATACGCTTCATGGGAAAGGAAAAACCGGAGTTGCGGATAGCCGCCCGCACCCGCTCTTTGGCCTCCTGGACGGCCGGGTCGGGCAAACCGACAATGGCAAATAAGGGAAGGCCGGGGGCGATGTCGGTCTCGACTTCAACGATCGCTCCTTCCAATCCCGCGACGGCACAACTGATGACCTTGGCGAGCATAACTGGCTTAAACTATATCACAACTTTTCCAGACAGACACAAGCGGCTTTTTTCACTGCCGTAAAAAATGGCCGTATTCTGACGTATTTCGCGGCCGGTGTCGAGAAACACAACGGAAAGCCCGAAGGGAAATCCCTTCGGGCTTTCCGTATATGGGGGCACAAGAAACGCTAGTTCGCCGGTAAGGTCTGTAGATGAGACAGGATATTCAAAGCATCCTGAAGACTCCAGCCTTCAACCAATCCCTTTGGCATGGGAGCAACATCCGGTTGGCCGGAACGTATCTTATGAAGTGTTTCCCACGGGTTACCCGCGGCAAGAGTCCCCAGATACTCCGGTGTCGTGTTGGACCCGAAATTTATCGCCTTCCCGTCCGCACCGTGGCAAGCGGAGGCAGCACAAGTATTACTGAAAATCGTCAACCCCGCGCTCGTGTTGGCCCCGATTGGTTTCTTGGTAGCATAGTCTATATAGCGAGTCTCGTTTATCAACCCCTGGCTGAGGAAGTTGACCAGGTCGTTAAGCGATTGCTTATCCAACAATTTGGAGAAATCGTGACGGTAATCGTTCCCGCCATTCAGGAT
>ORJL010982929.1_pt1 | contig 11084 bp, 7 predicted proteins | sample 1779941 | NCBI WGS metagenome assembly ORJL01 (sample SAMEA104232317, study PRJEB22302) | groundwater metagenome | biome: forest; feature: aquifer; material: groundwater | place: USA | collected 2011-08-07 | depth 5.8 m | reverse complement strand
CGTTCTTTTAATCCGCGCAAAATAGAAATAGTATCTTCAACGCTCGGCTCATCAATTAACACCGGCTGGAATCGTCGTTCTAACGCTGGATCTTTTTCAATATGCTTTCTGTACTCATCAATCGTCGTTGCCCCGATTGCACGTAAATCACCGCGAGCTAATGCGGGCTTTAACATATTAGCCGCATCAACAGCGCCTTGTGCCGCACCCGCACCCACTAGCGTATGCAACTCATCAATGAAAAGAATGATCTCTCCCTCCGATTCCGTTACTTCCTTTAAGACTGCTTTCAATCGTTCTTCAAATTGCCCCCGGAAACTCGTCCCCGCAACAAGGCTACCCATATCAAGTGCAATGATTCGCTTCGTCTTCAAATTTTCAGGTACATCGCCCTGTATGATTCTGTGCGCAATTCCTTCGGCAATAGCAGTCTTCCCTACTCCCGGCTCACCTATCAATACGGGATTATTTTTTGTACGCCGCGAAAGCACCTGCAACACACGACGTATTTCATCATCACGACCGATTACGGGATCAAGTTTTCCACGACGTGCCAGTTCGTTTAAATCGCGTCCAAATCGCTCTAACGATTGGTATTTCTCTTCAGGTGTTTGATCGGTTACCCGTTGTGTGCCTCGTACATCCTTTAACGCTTTATAGATGGTATCCTTTGTAACGCCCTGATCGCGTAATAATTTTCCACCCGAAGATTTTGCACCGACAAGCGCGAGCAACAAATGTTCAGTGCTTACATACTCATCCTTCAGCGATTGTGTTTCCTTAAGCGCGTTATCAAACAACTCATTCAACGCCTGCCCGAGAAATTGATTACCGACTCCCGCACCCGTTACTTTAGGAAATTTCTCCAACGCTTCAGCAATTTTAATTTTTATATAGTCAACGTTCGCGCCAAGTTTGCGAAGAATAGGAACCACCAATCCTTCCGCATCTTGCACCAATGCCGCTAACAAATGCTCCGATTCAATCGCCTGATTGCCATAACTCTGTGCAATCTCCTGTGCATTCTGCACAGCTTCCTGTGATTTTATTGTAAATTTATTAAAGTTCATAATTCAATTCTCTCTTTCTTCATTATTCCCCTCTCGAGAGGGGCAAGGGGCAATGTTGTCAGGTTAAGGAAAAAGTATTTTGAATAGTATAATATTGTTCGGTTAGCCATATTCGCATCCCGATAAATCAGGACGCTACATCGAATAAAGCCCCGTAAACGGGACTATGTATATAGTCCGATTTATCGGGCTTTGTTTGTAGTAGCGTGACCATTTATGGTCATGCGGGATTATTTCATAACCTGACAGCATTGGGGGCAAGGGGTGTGTTATCATATTCCCAAAAAAAACTTGTCATTCCTCCTAATTCATCAACATGTATCAGATGAATTAGGAGGAATCCCAATTCTTTTAGCCACCAAACATCCGTTTCTAAAGACAACGGCAATACGCTCAACCATCTATTGCCGTCAGATTTATCTGACGGAAAACCTCAACTCATTTCTCACATCCCATATCACTCTCTCCATCCTCCCCGCTCTTCTGCTCTTCCATCTTTTTCCCTGCCTGCTTCTCAATAACAATTTCAATCGCCGCTTGCTTATCCTTCGTTTGAAAATCATGAAACGCCGTCAGCGTGGCAATGCCACTGCTCCCACGCCATGATACCCATCCTTTTTTAGTAACGTAGATGAGGAAGGCGATAACTACGAGTATGATAATTATCCAGATATAGTAAGGCATAGTTTATCAATGATCTTATTCACATTTTGCAGTTTTGAGATTCAATACTTATAATTTAAATAAACGTGACTCTGATAATGCTTCGTAATCTTTAATATATTGCTCGATTTGGTTTATTTTATTTAAATGATAAAACCCATTTGCAAGATATACCATTATTAATAGGGATCGTCCAGTCGACATGATAAAACTTTTTATATCCTTATCACTTGGTTTTAATGGAGATGATTTAACTACGTCATTGAATTCTTCCATTATACCACTTACATAATAAGGATTAGGATGCACAAAGCCTGAAAATATTGAATAATTTGTCTCATATTCATGTGAAGCATTTAATTCTTTGTGCATCTCTTTCATACTTAATCCAGACCATTTATTAGATGTATCATAATCTTCTTGTTTATTTTTATCATACCGAGGATCTAGTTTCAAAATTTCTTCATTAATTCTTTTAATATTTTCAATAGAAATAACTTCATCTTTTGTCCAATCATCTTCTTCTGACTGGAGTTGTGGCGCATATTTTCTTAAAAGTTTAAACCCTTTTCCTTTCTCTACATACGCAAATCTCTGAAATAGTAGCCCATTTTTCTCTGGTGATTTATGTATAAAATTGAAATTAGCAACATGTTCTGCAAGTGACCGAATTAAAGACCCTGCTGGTGAAGCAAATCCTTCACCACATAAAATTATTATTGCTTTAGCCGTCTTCAAAAAAGAAGCATAAAGATATAATGGAGGCAATTTGTATTCCTTATCAGTGACAATTGAGCCATCATTAACTTTAACAGCAATAAGATCATTTGCAAAAATTAATACATTTTCGACTAAGTCAAATTCTTGTTTAAATTTATCTTTATAACTTGCCATATGTTATTTTCAAAAATTCTAAAATCAAAAAAAGCCGCCCCACATTAGAGGAGAGAGTTCCAATGCAAAGCGGCTTTCGTTCATTACAGATATTCAGATAAGAAAAGGATCACATCTACCTGAACATCTAAACAACTTTATACGATAATACCCCGTTATTCAATACAAATCACAAATGACCAATAACTAATGACTGATAACTGACATACCGAGTACTGACTACTAAAGAAAGAACTACTTCTTCTCGTCAACCACCTCGAACGAAGCATCTTCGACTTTCTTCTCATCCGCTTTCTTCTCACCATCTTGTGGTTCAGATTGTGCTGTAGATGGAGGAGCTTGTTGTCCTGCTTGTGGTCCGGCACCGGTACCTGCTCCTGATTGCGCTCCTGCTTCGGTTGCATGTTTATAGAGTTCACCGGAGACTTCATTCCATATTTCATCATGGACTTTCATCTTCTCGATAATCTCATTCATGTTACCGCTCTTCAATGCTGATTCAAGAGCCTCTGTTGCAGATTCAAGTTTACCTTTCATCTCGGCAGGCAACTTATCGCCAAGATCCTTTAATTGTTGACGCGTGCGGAATACCTTGCTATCCGCTTCGTTCTTGACCGTGATTTCTTCTTTCTTCTTCTTATCTTCTGCGGCGTGCGCTTCGGCATCACGTTTCATCTTTTCAACTTCTTCCTTGCTTAAACCGCTCGATGAAGTGATACGAATACTCTGTTCCTTGTTTGTGGCTTTATCTTTTGCCATAACGTGGAGCATACCGTTCGCATCAATATCAAACGTCACTTCAATCTGCGGAATACCGCGTGGTGCCGGTGGAATACCATCAAGATGGAATCTGCCAAGCGTTCTATTGTCCGTTGCCATCGGTCGCTCACCCTGTAAAATGTGAATCTCTACCTGAGGTTGACTATCGGAAGCAGTCGAATAAATCTCGCTTTTTCGTGTCGGAATTGTTGTATTTGCCTGAATCATCGGGGTCATAACACCGCCAAGCGTTTCAATACCGAGCGTTAACGGCGTAACATCAAGCAGTAACACATCGGTAACTTCTCCTGCAAGTACACCACCCTGAATAGCCGCACCGATTGCTACAACTTCATCCGGGTTAACTCCCTTGTGTCCTTCTTTTCCGAAAAGATCTTTCACAAGTTGTTGAACACGGGGAACACGGGTCATACCGCCGACAAGAATAACTTCATCGATCTGGTTGGGTTGTAACCCTGCATCTTCCAACGCTTTCTTTACCGGAGGCACGCAACGTTGAATAAGGTCTTCAACCAACTGCTCAAACTTAGCGCGTGAAAGCGTTAAGTTCAAGTGTTTTGGTCCCTCTGCCGTCGCTGTAATAAATGGTAAATTGATTTCCGTCTGTTGCGACTGTGAAAGTTCCATCTTAGCTTTTTCTGCCGCTTCACGTAAACGTTGAAGAGCCATCGGATCTTTCTTTAAATCAATTCCTTCTGTTTTCTTGAATTCATCAGCGATATATTCCAAAACCTTCTGATCGAAATTATCACCACCAAGGTGAGTATCGCCATTTGTCGATTTCACTTCAAACACACCATCGCCAAGTTCAAGCACGGAAATATCAAACGTACCTCCGCCAAGATCGAACACGGCAACTTTGCTATCCTTGTGTTTTTTATCCATGCCGTAAGCAAGTGCGGCGGCTGTCGGCTCGTTGATAATACGACGAACGTTCAATCCTGCAACTTCTCCTGCTTCTTTCGTTGCCTGACGTTGGGCATCATTAAAATATGCAGGGACTGTAATAACCGCTTCGGTAATTTTTGTGCCCAGATAATCTTCTGCTGTCTGTTTCATCTTTTGTAAAATCATCGCGCTGATTTCCGGCGGGGAGTACTGGCGATCCGCTATCTGTACGCGTGCCGTATTGTTTTCACCCTTCACAACGTTATAGGGAACAAGCTTCATTTCCTCGTTTACTTCGTTGTAAAAGCGTCCCATAAATCTTTTAATCGAAAAAACTGTGTTTTGCGAGTTTGTTACAGCCTGACGTTTTGCCGCCTGACCGACTAACCGCTCACCGTTCTTTGCAAATCCTACAATTGATGGAGTGGTACGTCCGCCTTCTGCATTTGCAATAACGACAGAGTCTTTCCCTTCCATCACGGCAACAACCGAGTTGGTTGTGCCTAAATCTATTCCAATAATTTTATTTGACATTATTAATTCTCTCCTTTGAAAAAAAATTTGTTATTAAACCACTTCTATTAGAGCAAGACGTGTGCCAATTTTCATAATTATCATAATTGCCTATTTTGCCTTATCTTTAATGCTTTACAAAACATGGCAATTTTGAAGCAAAATAATATTTGCCAAACTGTCAATTATTTAACAATATTTTGCTGTTCAGCAAGATATGGCAATTTTTTGACATACAATTTTTTGTTTAGGATTTCGGTTTTATGTTTTAGGATTTTCTCCTTAGTTTCTTTTTAGGCTGAGATTAGGCAAAATGTTATTTGAAATAAACCCATGCAAAAACGTATACGCATTTGATTTTCCACCTCATTTTCACTACACTTGAGTTCTATGGAATTTCTACCATTATCCCCTGAAGCGATAACATCCAACGCTAAGACTAAACTCATCGGTCAAAACGTAATCGTTTTGGAGGCCATTGACTCAACCAATACGCATCTAAAATCATTGGCGATGAAAGGTATTGCTCTTGGCACTGTTGTCATTACGGAAGAGCAAACCGCGGGGCGTGGAAGATTAGGCAGAACTTGGGTAACACAAAAAGGAAAAAATCTCACCTTTTCAGTGTTGCTTTCACTCCCTTCACATAACCCAGGATTAATTTCTTTGGTAGCAGGCATAGCAGTCGCACAAGCAATTCGTTTACAAACATCACTCCCTGCTGAATGCAAATGGCCCAACGATATTTTAATCAACGGGAAAAAAGTATGCGGAACCCTCTCAGAGGCAGTAACACCTCCAAACAATAATTCTGCTGTCATTATTGGTATTGGAGTAAACGTTAACCAAACAGAGTTCCCCGAAGAATTACAATCCTCTGCAAGTTCACTCATTCTTGAACAAAGACAATCCATTAATCGAATTGAATTATTGACAACTATCCTTGAACGATTAGAGTATTGGTACAATCAATTAGTAAGTCAGAATTGTGCACTTATTATTTCGGAATGGAAATCTTTATGCACAATGATTGGTTCTCCAATATCCTTGAATCAAAACGGCAACATCATCACCGGTATATTTGCAGATGTCGCGGAGGATGGCGCTCTACTTTTACAACAACACGATACAATTTTAAGAGTTCTGGCAGGAGATGTTAGTGTTGTAAAATCTTCTTGATATTACTTAATCTAGTAAATCATATTTAAGATTTGTCTCAGAAGTAACACCCTCGTCACTCTGAGCGGAGACGAAGAGTGAAGTAGACAAAAATTACGCTATGTTAGTATTCAGACCATAGCCACAACGGTTTTTGAGACAATACCACCAGAAGTAAAAAATATATACCATAGTAGGTTATTATTATTTTTTTAAGAAACTATTTATAATTTTATGCTCCTTACATTCGATATCGGAAACTCAAGAACTAAAATCGGACTTTTTTCAAAAGAAGATTTACTTGGCGTCATCTCTTTTGATACAACTGCCGACTCATTTACTCAATCTGCAAATCAAGCTCTTGACCTCATCCTTAACGATCATCAAAAAAATCGTTCTGATATATCGGGAATTGCAATCGCGTCGGTTGTACCCAAACGAACTAAGCAAATTGAAACTCTAACCGGAAAATTGTTTACGAAAAAAGCATTGCTGATCACAACAGCAATGGATTCTCCCCTTCACATCCATTATGAAAACCCTCAAAAACTGGGGATTGATCGATTTTGCAATGCAGTAGCCGCCTATCATCATTTTGGCGGTCCTGTCATCGTTGTGGATTGGGGAACCGCCACAAAATTCGACATTGTAGATCAAAAAGGCAATTATCTGGGCGGGGCAATCGCTCCCGGTCTGGAATCCTCCGCACAATCCCTCTCAGAACGCACAGCACAGCTTCCACGGGTCGAATTAGCCTTCCCCCCTTCCGTGATAGGTTCCGGCACAATTGAGTGCCTCCAATCGGGGATAATGAACGGAATCGTGGAAATGACAAAAGGGATGTTGACGCGTTTTAAGAAAATAACTGGAAAAGGAACAGGAATTATAGCAACAGGCGGGTATGCTCCGTTATTGCGCAGTCACATCCGTACTATCCATAGCACCGAATTACATCTTGTTATGGAAGGCGTGCGTCTGCTTTATGAAGCAAATAAGAACTGGAAATGACCTACAAAACAAAAAATACGAATGACAGATGACCAATAACCAAGAACAAATTTATTCTTCCCTCATCACAAAACCTTCACCGCGAACGGTATAAATTAATCGTTTCGGAAAACCCTTATCCATCACCTTACGCAAATGCTTTATATATGCATCAATGACATTCGACTCCGGAACAAAATCATATCCCCAAACATGTTTGGCAATCTCCTCACGCGACACGGTACGGTTTTTATTTCTCATTAAATATTCAAGCAAGAGAAATTCCTTTTCGGTAAGCCGTGTTGATTTATTAGAGCGGCGTACGTTTCTTGTAATGGTATCTAACTCAAGATCCGCCATTTTAAGAATGGGCGAAAGTTCAAACCGATGCCTGCGAAGAAGCGCCTCAATACGCGCATGAAGTTCGATAAAGGCAAATGGTTTCATCAAATAATCATCTGCGCCCGCTTGCAAACTTTCAACCCGGTCTTCGATCATTGACTTTGTTGAAAGAACAAGAACCATACAATCAATTTTATGACGACGCAAATCCCTGATAAATGTTAATCCGTCTTTCTTCGGTAAAAGAACATCAAGAATGACAATCGGATATTTCCTTGTCATCGCCAATTGATACCCCTCTTCTCCGTCCTGTGAAGTATCAACAGCATACCCGTGAATCGCCAACCTCCTCGCGATGGAATCGATGAGGTGCGGATCATCCTGAACAACAAGAACGCGCGTATTATGCGCGAAATCCGGGTGCTTTTCTGATTGCTGTGTTTGAGTTCGTTTCGCCATATTGATTTGGACAAACTACTGAATTTCTCAACGAAGGTCAAGAAGAAAATCAAAAAAAACATCTCTTTTTTTTCAGCCCTGAAAAACTACACCAAAAGCCCTATTTTCATAAAAATTTTCCCTTAACCTGATAGACCCCCCACTTTAAAACAACAATGCCCCACAATCGTGAGGCATATTGTAAAACTAAATTTTGTGAAATAACGATTAGCGAACACCGAATAATGAAACTGATGCCTGTGCAATTTCTACTAATGGTGTGAAGTACAATCCAAGCACTAATGTCGGCAGAAGCATTACTAATACAAGAACAATCTGCGATTTTGAAAACACAAGTGGTTCGCCCGCTGAATCACGAATAAACATATTGCGAAGAATCTTCACATAGTAGAACAAGGACACAACGCTATTCAACACACCTACAATCGCCAGCCAGTACCAATGTCCGTTCATCAACGATGCAAACAAATACAGCTTACCGACAAATCCCGCTGTTGGAGGAACACCTGTCAACGAAAGAAGAAATACTGTCAACGCCACGCCAATAAATGGTGCCCGGCGACCCAATCCCTTATAATCTTCCATCTCTTCACTGCCGATTTTATTAGCAATGAGCATAACAATATAAAATGCTCCGAGATTCATGAACAGGTAAACTGCAAAATAAATCATGATAGCGGCAATACCGTCACTGCTTAAAACAACCAATCCCATTAGCATATACCCTGCATGGGCTATGCTTGAATACGCCAGCATACGTTTAATGTTGGTCTGCCAAAGAGCGACAAGATTTCCGAGTGTCATGGTAAGTACTGAGACAATCGCAACTAATTTATACCATTCAAATCCTTGTAATGTATGCCATGTGCCTAATGCAATCCCCCCTGAAGTTTGATCTAAGAAGGAAACTGTGAAGAAACGAATCATCATTGCAAACCCTGCCGCTTTTGAGGCAACAGAGAGGAAAGCGGTAATGGTTACCGGTGCGCCTTCATAAACGTCAGGTGTCCAGAAATGAAATGGTACTGCCGAAATCTTATAGCCAAACCCTACCAGCGTAAGCAGACCTGCTACAAACAATGTAACCATATTTACTGTGCCTGTTTGTAAAGCAGTATTAATTCCATACACATCAAGTGAGCCTGTTAATCCGTAGATTAACGATATGCCATAGAGCATCATTCCCGAAGAGAATGCGCCGTAAATAACATACTTCAACGCCGCTTCACTTGATCTGTCATCCTGCTTAATGAAACCGGAAAGGATATACGAACTGAGACTTGTTAATTCAAGTGAAATATACATCATCACTAAATTGCTCGATCCCGTCATAAGGAACATGCCGAGAGTCATTGCAACAAGGAGGGAATAATATTCTCCAAGGTGTCGTTTATTCTTAAGTAACTCATTGGATTGAAACGAGAACAGTGTAACTAAAATACTGCTTCCAAGAATAATAAACTTAAAAAACGATGAGAACCCATCAATAGCATACATATTGTAAAATGTCGTAGCTCCGGTGGGTGCGCAGGATTGCTTCACTAACAATAAACCGGTTATCGCTAATCCGCAGAAGGCAAACCCTCCTACTAACGATCCCTTTTTATCGAACAAGGAAACAAGGAGCGCGGCACAAAATGTTATTGTGAGCGCAGTTTCCGCCTGAAAAAGATTTACACTTTCAAGGATGTGCTGAATCATGAATCAATGTGAAATTAATATGCAGAATGCAAAAATTATTGTCCAAGCGCCGCCATGCCGGCGCCTTTATTAATTATATCAACTAATGCGTTCACGGATGTTGACATAAGATCGATCATTGGTGATGGATAAATTCCAAGGAAGATGACGATGACCGCTAATGGAATCAATGTCCATAACTCACGATTATTAATATCAGTGAGGTTGTTCCATTTTTCAGGAAGTGATCCTAAAAATACTCGTTGTAATGTCCAGAGCATATACGCGGCTGTTAATACAATTCCGATTGTCGAAATAATGGTAATAGTACGAATCGTAGCAGACTGGAATGCTCCAAGGAACACAAATGCCTCTGAGATAAATCCGCTTAAACCGGGTAAGCCGAGAGCCGCAAAAAATGCTATCGTCATGATTCCCGAATATTTCGGCATCTTATTCATCAATCCGCCAAACTCATTCAATCCGCGAGTGTGCGCTCTATCGTAAATTACGCCCACAATCAAGAAGAGCATTGCAGTGATTGTGCCGTGGTTAAACATTTGCATCACTGCGCCAATCATACCTTGGCTGTTTAATGCCGCCATACCAAGAATAACAATACCCATGTGACTGATACTCGAATACGCAATCAATTTCTTGAAGTCATCTTGCGCCATGGCACACAATGCTCCATACACGATATTAATAAATCCGAGTATCGCTAACGGGACTTGATAATACATAGCCGCATCGGGGAATATCGGGAAGCTGATACGAAGGATACCGTACGTTCCCATCTTTAATAACACACCCGCCAGAATGACACTGATAGCCGTTGGAGCTTCAACGTGTGCATCAGGCAACCATGTATGGAACGGAAAAATTGGAACCTTGATTGCAAAACCGATAAACAATGCTATGAATGCTAAGTACCTCGCCCCTGTCCCAAGGCCGAATAAAATTGAACCGGGTTGGAAATTGGCAGGATTCATCATAGCAATCATATTGAATGTATGAATCTTCTCGCCCGTCGCAGGATCAATAACAGCAACACTAAAATATAATGCTAACATAGCAAGTAACATTAACACACTGCCGAACAACGTATAGAGGAAGAACTTAATAGCCGCATATTCTCTTCGTGGACCGCCCCAGATACCGATAAGGAAGTACATAGGAAGAAGCATGATTTCCCAGAACACATAGAAGAGGAAGAAATCTAACGAAACAAACACGCCCATCATACCGGTATTCAATAGCAGTAACAGAGCCATATACCCTTTTACCGATTTTTGAATATTCCATGATGCACTCACGGCAACCACCGAAATAATTGCAGTAAGAATAACCATCAACACGCTCATGCCGTCAATACCGAGGAAGTAATCAATACTTACTCTGCCGAACCAGCTGATTGATTTGATATCAATCCATGAGGCTTTTTCCACAAATTGAAATCCTTCGGCTGTATTGATTCCTGCCATACCCCGATCGAACTTCATGTAAATAACAATCGCCATGATCATCTGAAAAACAGTGACAAGCAATGCTGTCCATCGCATCCCCGTCTTGTTTTCTTTCGGGAGCAAGAGAACGATAATCATCCCCAGTACAGGGAGGAATGTTATCCAAGAAAGAATTCCTAAACCT
>ORJL011831332.1_pt1 | contig 11085 bp, 10 predicted proteins | sample 1779941 | NCBI WGS metagenome assembly ORJL01 (sample SAMEA104232317, study PRJEB22302) | groundwater metagenome | biome: forest; feature: aquifer; material: groundwater | place: USA | collected 2011-08-07 | depth 5.8 m | reverse complement strand
TCACGCCGTCCTCCTTGTAGCGCTTGAACACGAAATGGGTAACGGTCCCCTGGACACCAGCCAGGGGAGCCAGCTTCGACGACACGAAGGAGGCCACCTCCTGCCTGGATGAGCCGACGACGATCACCGCCAGGTCGTACGTCCCGGACAGCAGATAGACGAACCTGGCCTCCGGGAAGCGGTAGATGCGCTCCGCCGTTGCGTCGAAGCCGACGCCTCGCTGTGGCGTCAGGCGCACCTCGATGAGTGCCCACACGTGCTCGTCGCCCACCTTGTCCCAGTTCACCACCGCCTTGTACTTGACGATGGCCTTGCTGTCCTCGGCCGCCTTGATGGCCTTCTTGACCTCAGCGACGGGCTTGCCCACCATGGTGGCGATGGCCTGGGGCGTCGCCCGGCCATCTTGCTCCAGCACCTTAAGGATCTCTTTCACTTCGTGCCTCCCAATAGTCCAGGAAGTCGGAACTAGGAACAAGGAACGAGAGGTTTTCCCTAGATTCTACCACGTTTGCGGACTCCAGGACGCACGGCGTTCCCAGCTATGGCGTTGCCGTCCGGGTGTGCCAGTCCGTCACCTGCTGGTAGGCGTAGCCTACACGGAACAGGGTCTCCTCGCTGAACGGCTTGCCCAGTATCTGCATCCCCACGGGCAGACCCTGTCCTGAGCTTGCCGAAGGGCCGTTGGAGAAGCCACAAGGCACGGACAGGCCGGGGATGCCGGCTATGTTAACGGGCAGCGTGCACACGTCGCTCAGATACATCTGGACCGGATCAGCCATCTTCTCACCCAGCCGGAAGGGCACCGTGGGCGTCGTGGGGGTGAGAAGCAGGTCATACGTGGCGAAGGCCTGCTCGAAGTCCCGGCGGATGATGGTCCGCACCTTCTGGGCCTTGAGATAGTAGGCGTCGTAGTAGCCGGCCGAAAGGGCGTAAGTCCCCAGCATGATGCGCCGCTTCACCTCGGGTCCGAAGCCGTGCTGCCGGGTCTTCTCCATGGCCTCCCACATCCCGCGCGCCTCCTGGTCCGAGTAGCCATATTTCACTCCATCGTAGCGGGCCAGGTTGGCCGAGGCCTCCGAGGGAGCCAGGATGTAGTACACCGCCAGTGCATACTTCGTGTGGGGCAGCGAGACATCCCAGTCTATCTCCGCGCCCAGCTCCTGGAGCCTGGCTATGGCCTGCCTGACCGCCGCCTCGACCCCCGCCTCCATGCCCTCGACGAAGTACTCTCGAGGCACACCCAGGCGCAGCCCTTTCAGGTCTCCCACCAGCGAGCGAGTGTAATCCGGCGGCTTGTAGCTGGCCGAGGTCGAGTCCCGCGGGTCGTGCCCAGCGATGGCGTTCATCACCAGGGCGCAGTCCCGGACGTCGCGAGTAAGCGGTCCGATCTGGTCCAGGGAGGAGGCGAAGGCCACCAGTCCGTAGCGGCTGACCAGGCCATAGGTGGGCTTCAGGCCGGTCAGGTTGCACAAGGAGGCCGGCTGACGGATGCTGCCCCCGGTGTCGGAACCCAGGGCATAGATCGCCTCGCCCGCGGCCACCGCCGCTGCCGAGCCGCCGCTGGAACCCCCGGGCACCCGGTCCAGGTCCCAGGGATTATGGGTTGCGAAGAACGCCGAGTTCTCTGTGGACGACCCCATGGCGAACTCGTCCATGTTGGCCTTCCCCACCATGACCAGCCCCTGGGCCTTAAGCCTGGCGACCACTGTAGCATCGTAGGGCGGAACGAACTTCTCAAGCATCCGGGAAGAGCAAGTGGTGGCAACGCCCGTCGTGCACATGTTGTCCTTGATGGCCGCCGGGATGCCGGTGAGGGGCCCGGCCTTGCCTTCCCGGATCACTTCGTCGGCCCGTCGGGCCTGCTCCAGGGCCAGGTCCTCGGTGACAGTCACAAAGGCGCGGACCCGTGGCTCCACGCTGCGCAGACACTCCAGTACGGCCTTGGTCAACTCCACCGAGTTGACCTCCCGCTTCCGCAGCAGCTCGCTCGCCTGGTGAATAGTAAGGCCGCGAAGGTCCCCATGTCCCGGGAAGGACGAAGAGGCCTGGCTCACTCCAGCACCGCCCTTACGCGGAAGAAGCCCTCTTCCTGTTCAGGCGCGTTGGCCAGGACCTCTTGGGGAGGGTACGACGGAAGAGGCTCATCTGCGGCGAGGACGTTGCTCATCGGGATGGACTGTGCGGTGGGCGGCACACCCTCGGTGTCCACCTCTTTCAAGACCTCGAAGTTCTCCAGGATATTGGACAACTGGGCTTGAAGGCGCTCCACCTCCTCATCATCGAGGCCGACCCGGGCCAGCCGCGCCACATGTTCCACTTCTTGACGAGTGAGCTTCATTCCTTCCATCCGTGCGCAAGAATGAGCGATACATCCGAAATATAGCAAATCCGCGGCAGGGGAATCAAAAGAGCTTCCGCAGAACTGAGAACCCGATAGCTCATTGCCATACCCGCGAAAGCGGGTATCCACGTCCCCGGTCCTCACGCCTGAAGCCTGGATCCCGCCTTCGCGGGAATTACGCTTCGATGGTTGCGAGTATGCAAAGAAGGTCCGTCTCGCGCATAGCCCGTGATCAAAGTCTGCGCACCTCCGTTTGACCCTTGAAGGACGCCCTGCTACAATGAACGGCGATTGAGGTGACCTGATATGAACATCATAACCATGCCAATTAACCCGGACATCTTCCACATCGGCTCCTTTACCATAGCCTGGCACGGAGTGTTCACCGCCCTGGCCGTCCTGACGGGCATCCTGGTGCCGGCCCGCCTGGCCCGGTCCCGGGGCCTCTCGGCGGACAGGGTATATGACATCGCTCTGTGGGCAGTCCCCGGAGGGATCGTAGGGGCGCGCCTGGTCCACGTCATAGACTACTGGAGCTTCTACACCGCCAACCCGGGGAGGATCATCGCCATCAACGAGGGCGGGCTGGCCATCTGGGGGGCCATCCTGGGCGGAGTCATCACCGGCGTAGCCTATGCCCGCATCAAGAAGCTGCCCGTTCTCCAGTACATGGACGTCATCGCCTTCGGCCTCGTGCTCGCCCAGGCCGTCGGCCGTATCGGCGATGTCATCAATGGCGAGCACATAGCCAGCGCTTCCAACCTGCCCTGGGCCTTCGTGTACAGCCACCCCAACAGCCCCAGCTTCGGCCTGGCCCCGCAGCACCCTGCCGTACTCTACGAGCTCCTCATGGATATGGGCATTCTCGGGCTGCTGTGGTGGCAAAGCAAGCGGCCCTGGCCGGCGGGAAGCCTCTTCTTCATCTACTTCTCGGCCTACTCTCTGGGGCGGTTCCTTCTCTCGTTCCTTCGCACCGACAAGGAATACCTTGGCCTGACCGAGGCCCAGATCATATCCCTCGTTGGCCTGCTCGTGGGCGTCGGATTCCTGGTGTACCTGTACTTGCGCCCGCCATCTCACGCTGCCGAAACAGCCCGCCCTGAGCCTGCCGAAGGGGAGGCAGCCCCAACCGGCGGAGCGACCAGGCAAACCCGCACTGGAAAAGGCAAGGCCCGCTGAAGCGCGAGGCCCCATGCCGATCGTGACCATCGGCCTCAATCCGGTCCTGTTGGAGATCGGCCCGCTGCCTGTCACCTGGCACGGCCTGCTTACGGTCCTGGCCGTGGCCCTGGGAATAGCCATCACGGCGGCGCTGGCGCCACGCCGAGGCCTCTCGCGCCAGATGGTCTGCTCCATCGCCTGGTGGGCAGTGCCGGGCGGGATGGCCGGCGCCCGTTTGCTCCATGTGCTGGACGACCTCGCCTACTACTCGGCTGACCCCTGGCAGATCGCGGCCTTCTGGGAAGGCGGTTTCTCCCTCTTCGGGGCCTTGCTGGGCGGGACCATCGCCGCTTCAGCCTACGCCGGGCTGAAGAAACTGCCGGTGGCTTCCTACGCCGACCTCGCCGTGCCTGGCCTGCTGGTAGGTCAGATCGTGGGAAGAATAGGTGACGTCATCAGCGGGGCCGCCTACGGGTCGCCCACGTCGCTGCCGTGGGCGCTGCGCTACACCCATCCCGGGGCCGCGACTACGACCCGCCTCGAAGTACCCGGCCATCCGGCTGCCCTCTACGAAGCCCTGTGGGACCTGGCTGTCCTGGCCCTGATATGGCGCGCCTGGAGACGCCCGCGCCGAGATGGGTCGCTGTTCCTTCTCTACGCCTTCGCCTATTCGGCAGGTCGCTTCGCCATCACCTTTTGGAGACAGGACAGGGTGCTGTTCCTGGGACTGCAACAGGCCCACATCGTCGCCATCCTGGTGATGGCGATGAGCGTGTTCGCCCTGTACCATCTCAACAGAGCCAAGCGCAAGACACATGCGGAAGGAAGTCATGCGCCATAAGGTGACCCTCTACACCAAGGAGGGCTGCTCACTGTGCTCTGACGCCAAGGCCATCCTGGGCAAGCTGCGCGGTGAGTTCGACCTGCAGATAGCAGAGAAAGACATCACCGCCGACCCGCAGCTCTACGAGCGGTTCAAGAACGTCATCCCGGTCGTGGAGATCGAGGGCAAGGCCACCTTCCTCGCCCCCATCAGCGAGTTCCGCCTGCGCCAGGCCCTGGAAGACTAGCGGCTAGTTTCGCAGTCGCCGGTCTGAAAAGGCGTATCCCGGAAGCCAGAGTTTGCACTACACTAGGGCCGGACTCGCAGGGGCGGCCCCAAGTCCGAGGACGGAAATGAAGGATACCCAGTACTCAGTGGCACACTTGGACAGGGATGCATTCGCCTCAGCTTTGCAGAAGGGACTGGGTCGAGCGTTTCTGTACGTCAAGGAGTACGGACTGGACGACGTCGACGACCTTGTGCTTCAAGCGTGCCTTCACAACCCGGCCTGGGATCCTCAGGTCGAGGACCTCAGGGCCCAGTGGCTGTTCGACATGTTCAGAGGTACGAAGCACGAAGAGAGGTTCAGAAGCACGATTCTTGGAGCACTGCGAAGAAACAATCAAAGGGACCTGGAGCAACTGTTTGCGATCGCCAGGGAGATGGCGCTCCATGGCGACGACGACGCCCGGGCTGCCATAGGAAACCGTGCACTTAAGCTGGCGAGCCGGGCTTCAGCCGCCGACTCGCTGGGGCACGACGAGTGGGCAGAACTCGCGGGAATCGACGGTTTCCTTGATCTCGCCAGGATCTATGGCCAACGCCTGATGGCAAACCACAAAGATTCTCCGCCGGATTGGTTCGTCGTCTTCGATTCTCCTCTTGGGCATGAAGTAGAAGATGCTCTCTCTCAAGCCGCGAAACAAGAGCCTGCGCTGGACGCCTATTGGCGCTATCTTCAGGAGCGAGGAGCTTTCCAACCAACCAAGCATCGCGGTAGCAAAACGCGCCAGAAGGAAATCCGGAGGGAATTCCGGCATCAGCATAGCTTGAAAACGATTCTGAACGATGCGGAAGAAGGCAAGGGGAAGTATCCTGGCCACTACACGAGCTTCGGCCGTCATGCCACCAAGAGGGAACTGTGGAAGGTGTACTCCCGTTTGCTGAAAGCGAGGGACAATGCCTCCCGCGTACGGCTGCTGTGGGTGTTTCGCCGCGCTGACCTTCCTGAGTTGGACGGGCAACTGTTCCGTTGGGCGACCGGAAACCCAGTTGCCCTGAGAAGGGCTTCCATCACAGCCTTGTCGCGCTGCTCCGACCCGCGGATCCATGAACTGGCAAAACGGAAGGTGACCAGGCGGGACATGTTAGGTGCGGACAGCGTCGCACTCGACTTATTCATCAACAACTACGAGAGCAACGATGCACGTCTCATCGCCGAGGCCCTGGCTTCGCTCAAACCAAACGCGCAGACCGCTCACTGGTTGGCCAGCAGCATAGCCGATATTGCTGAACGAAACAGAGATGCTGCATTAGAGAATGCACTGTTGTGGGCGTATGAACATTCGCCATGTACGAATTGCCGCCTCAAGACAGTCACACAACTGGATGCCATCGGACGGCTGACCGGTCCGCTGCTTAACGAATGCGTGTACGACGCGATCGAAGAGATCAGGACGTTGGCACAGAGAAGGCTCGCCGCAGCCTAATGACACGCGAGAACAGGGATGAGGCGTCTCCAACCGGACTTGCGCCACCAGGCGCTACCGCCGTCTCCTGGTGGCAGGCGGAACCGGCCGCGGCTCCGGCCTGCGGTCCACTCGATAGTCCGGCGCGGTGATGCCGATGACCACGCTCAGCCGCACATCTCCCATCCGCGACGCCAGCCGGCCCTCTATCTCCTCCAGGCTCCGGTTGGTGGTGATGACGGTCGGCAAGCGAGCGTTGTAGCGGTAGTTCACGATCTGGTAAAGCTTCTCCTGCGCCCACGGAGTAGTGCTCTGGGCGCCCAGATCGTCAAGGATCAGGAGCGGCGCGGTCCGCACCGTCTCGAACAGGTCATCATAGTTTATCTTGCTCTCCGGGTGAAAGGTGGAGCGAAAGTGGTCGAGGATGTCCGGAACGACCGCGAAGAAGAATGGCTTCCCCTGGCGCTGCCGGTAGTTGGCGATGGCCGCCGCCAGATGGGTCTTGCCGCACCCGTTGCTGCCCAGGAGCACCAGCCATCCTTCCGGGGACTCGGCAAAGCTTCTGGCATTGTGGAATGCCTGCTCCAGGCTGTGCCGTTGGTCCGGCTCTAGCTGCAATCCCTTCCATTCGAAGTTCTCGAAGGTCATGCGGCGCAGCAACTCCAGGTCCAGACCACCCATCCTGGATAGAGCAGGTGTCCCCCGCTCCAGCACCACCACCTGCGACAACGGCGACATAAGGCGCGTCCTCAGCCTTTCGTCCATTTCTTCCAGGTTGAGCGACGTGGTGATGACGGTGGGCAACTCCTCGTTGTAGCGATGGTTCACGATCTGATAGAGCTTCTCTTGCGCCCAGGGTGTGGCGCTGTGCGCCCCCAGGTCGTCCATGATAAGAAGAGGGACGTTTCTCACCGTCTCGAACAGCTCGTCGTAGGTGACCTCGCTGGAAGGGGCGAACGTGGCCCTGAGATGGTCGAGCAGGTCGGGAACGACCACGAAGAAGACAACATGGCCGTCGGCCAAACAGCGGTTGCCAATGGCAGCGGCCAGATGGGTCTTCCCCGACCCCGAAGGCCCGTGGAGCACCAACCAGCCTTTGGGCTCCTTAGCGAATGTTTGGGACTGGGCCACCGCCGCGTTGAACAGGTCCTGGTTTGCGGGATCGGCGTTACGGCCCGAGAAGACCAGATTATCGAAGGTGAGACGCGTCATCGGCCCGAGGTTGCTGTAGCGCTGAAGGCGCGCCAGCCTCCCCTCCTGGAATTCCCGAAGCGTGCACTGGCAGGGGACCGCGCGACCGAAATCGGGGTGCCCCACCGGCACCGGCCGCCGTAGGAAGCCAACACCGCGGCAGACGGGACAGGCGGGCTCCTCCCGCACCTGGGGAGAATCAGCGCCGGACGATGTGCCCGTACTTGCCCCGGAAATACTTGTCCGCTTCAGGATGTCGCCCAGTCTCTCCACTTTCCCTACCTTCCACAGCCCAGCGCTCCAGTATCCTTTGGATGTAGCGCCAGCTCCGCTTGTTCAGGCTTACCGCTTCTTTGAACGCCTCCTCGATCCAGGAGAACGGGTAGAGCTTCTCCGCTTCCACCAGTTCCTCGGCCACCATGGGAGTGAGCAGGCCGATGTTCTGCTCGTAGAGAGCAAAGATGTCCGGCCTTTCTACAGCAGGTTCGGAGTGCACAGGCACGGGACCAACGGCTTCCGCACCGACTCCACCGGCCGCACGACGGTCGGCCTCGGTATTGACGAAATATAGCTCTTCCTGACTTCCGCTTCGCTCCAGCGTACGATGGAACAGGATGCCACGGCCTTCCGCCAGCGCCAACCCTCGCTTCAACTCTACCGCCGGTTCTCCCGTCCAACCTGCGCCCGCCGCGGGATCGGACAGAAGCTCATGAAGGGCCACGGACCGGGGCCATCCCCGCTTCTGCCCCAGCTTCCAGAAGAAGAAAAGGCACGCTTTGACCTCGGCCACATCGTTCATTTGCGGCAAGTAGCGACTGACCAGGAGGGCGGGGACCGCCGTGAACTGAGCGCGCGGCGGGAACCCGACGGTCACGGCGGACCCTCAGGCATGTCCTGAAAGCGGGCCACTCTCCCATCGAAATGGAGTTGGACCGTGTCCGTAGGGCCGTGCCTGTGCTTGGCGACAATGATGTCCGTAATGCCCCTGGGGTAGGGCTGCGCCGGGTTGCGCTGCTCCCATTGTTCTTGCGTATAGTAAACGTCATCCCGGTACAGAAAGAAGACCACGTCGGCGTCCTGCTCGATGCTGCCGCTCTCGCGCAGGTCGGACAGGATAGGCCGGTGGTCTGGCCGCTGTTCCACCGCCCGGCTCAGTTGGGAAAGGGCCAGCACGGGCACCTCCAACTCCCGGGCCAGGGCCTTCAACCCTCGCGATATCTCGCTTATCTCCTGGACGCGGTTCTCGCTGCGGCGGCCGCCGGAAAGGAGCTGCAAGTAGTCCACAATGACCATGTCCACGCGGCGGTCCAGATGGAGGCGTCGCGCCTTGCTCCGCATTTGGTGCACATCCAGCACCGGCGAGTCATCGAGGTAGATAGCCGCCTCGGACAAGATACCCGTGGCATCTATGATGAGGGATTCCTCCCTGTCCGTCAGATTCCCCAGCCTGATCTTCCTGGAATCCACCCCGGCCTCACTGGCAAGCAGGCGATGGACCAATTGCTGTCCCGACATCTCCAGGCTGAAGACGGCCACGTGCGCCCCCTGCTGCATGGCCACATTGCGAGCGATGTTCATAGCCAGAGTGCTTTTCCCCAGGCTTGGTCTGGCGGCCAGCACAACCATGTCAGAGCGTTGAAGCCCGCCCAGGAGCTCATCCATGGCCGCAAAGCCATACCTGAGGTGGGGGACAGGGCCTTCCTCCTCCCGGGCCTGGGGCACCAGTTCATGGAAATACTGACTCAGCACTTCGCTGATATGGACGAAATCGCCCGAACCTTCCCCGCGGCGCAGGCGGAAAAGCAACTCCTCGGCCCTGGCCAGGGTAGCGTCTACGTCATGGTCCGCATCATAGCCCAGGTCTTCGATCTCCCTGGCTGCGCCGATGAGGCGCCGCATCAAGGAGGCGCGACGGACTATCTGGGCATAGTACTCGGCGTGGACCGAAGTGGGCACCTGCGAGATGAGGTGGCCCAGGTAAGCCGCGCCCCCCGATTCCTCCAGGCGCGCCGCCTGCCCCATCTCATGGGCGACCGTCACCTGATTGATGGGCTGGCCCTGGTCGTACAGCTTGAGACACGCTTCGTACACCCAGCGGTTCTTGTCCCGGTAGAAGTCCTGGGCGGTCAGGACGGGAACGACTTTGAGTACTGTCTCTTCGTCAATGAGCAGGGAGCCGAGGACAGCCTCCTCGGCATCGAAATCGTGAGGCGGAAGCCGACCTTCCTCTGACCTGCCTACCGGGCTAACCATACTGGGTTCACCTCACTCCTCCTCAACCTCCACAATAACCTTGATGCTGGCCATATGCTGTGGGGAAAGACGTACGACCACCGCGTGCTCGCCCACTTGGCGCAGCGGCGCCTCCAGTTCCACCCACTTCTTCTCCACGGCAGCGATGGCGGCAGCAGTCAGGGCCTCGGCTATCTCGGCAGCCGAGACTGAACCGTAGAGATGCCCGGTCTCTGCAGCCTTCGCCTTGATGGTCACGGTCGCTCCTTCCAGCCTCTGGACCAGGTCCTGCAACTGTCTGGCTTCGTCAGTCCGTCGCTTCTCCAGCGTCTGTCGCCAGGCCTCCAACCGCTTCATCTCGCCCGGCGTCGCTACCACCGCCAGCTTCTTGGGAAGAAGATAGTTACGTCCGTAGCCTTCGGAGACGTTCTTCACCTCTCCGGCACGGGCCACCCGCGGGACATCCTCCAGGAAAATCACCCTCATGTCGGCCAATTATACATCCCTCTCTTTCCGGGCCGCTAGGCCCGTTATGTCTAGTAGTCTGAGACCATTTGTTCTATCTTATGACAAGCCAGGCCTTTTGAAAAGTCCCCTTCTGACGGCTCTGCTGCCCTACCCCTTTCAACGAACCTTGACTGCTTGCACCGAATGACCCCCTCTTGTCCCCCTTATGAAGGGGGCCACCAACATGTCCGCTGCCAGCGTACCTCCAACGTCCCCCTTCATAAGGTCGCCAGACTCCGATAGGCGGAGCCGTATCGGAGGAGGACTTCAGGGGGTCGTTCCCTCTGTGCACCCACGCAGGATTCTTGTCATGGTGCTGGTTCTCAATAGTGCAGGTACGCTAGGATTCGCTGTCCCGCCTCCGCCACCTCAGGTCTGGTTGCCGCGCCGCCCTGGTCTCGTCCATCCGCCCCACCGGCGTGCTGCCAGGCGCCGACTTCACCGTCTCCGGGTCCTCCCGGCACTCCCGGGCGATGGCCTTCATGGCCGCAATGAAGGCATCCAACGTCTCTTTCGACTCCGTCTCGGTAGGCTCGATCATCAAGGCCTCCTCGACGATGAGCGGGAAGTACATGGTTGGTGGGTGGAACCCGTAGTCCATAAGCCTCTTGCAGATGTCCAGCGCCCGCACGCCCTGCCCCTTCTGTTTCGACGCTGAGAATACGACCTCGTGCAGGCAGCGCCGGGCATAAGGCAACTGATAGTCGTCCTTGAGCTGGCTCATCACGTAGTTAGCGTTCAGGACAGCGTTCCGGCTGACCTCCTTGAGTCCGGCTTCCCCCAGCATTCTGATGTAACAGTAGGCCCTCACCAGCACGCCGAAGTTGCCCCAAAAGGCGCCCATTCTGCCAATGGAGCGCTCGGGCGATTGGAAACGATAGCGGCTGTCGCCATCTCGGACCACCACCGGCGACGGAAGGAACGGGGCCAGGATAGTACGCACGCACACCGGCCCGGCGCCGGGGCCGCCGCCGCCATGAGGCGTTCTGAATGTCTTGTGCAGGTTCATGTGCACCACGTCGAAGCCCAGGTCTCCGGGCTTGACCTGTCCCAGAATGGCGTTCAAATTGGCGCCATCGCCATAGACCAGGCCGCCGCAGCTATGCACTTCCCGGCAGACCTCGCCGATATTGGTGTCGAAC
>ORJL010896769.1_pt1 | contig 11085 bp, 9 predicted proteins | sample 1779941 | NCBI WGS metagenome assembly ORJL01 (sample SAMEA104232317, study PRJEB22302) | groundwater metagenome | biome: forest; feature: aquifer; material: groundwater | place: USA | collected 2011-08-07 | depth 5.8 m | reverse complement strand
CCCCCCCCCAGACCCCCGCCCGCCGCAACCATCGCGTCGAACCGGCCGCGCGTCACGAAATTATAGTCCACGCCGTCGATTTCACCCTCGCGCGCCGCGCGCGATGTATAAGAGCGTGACATCTCGAGATGCGGCGTCTGCTCCACCAGCCGCTCGACCAGCGTCGTCTTGCCCGCGCCGGACGGCGCCGAGACGATGAAGAGCAGCCCCGTGCGGTTACTCGACATTCTGGACCTGCTCGCGCATCTTCTCGAGCTCGGCCTTGGCGGCGATGATGAGCTCCGACACGCGCAGGCCGTCGGCCTTCGAGCCCATGGTGTTGACCTCGCGGTTCATCTCCTGCAGCAGGAAGTCGAGCTTGCGGCCGCACGGCTCGACGCTGTCGGCGAGCGTCACCCAGTGCGACACGTGGGCGCGGAACCGCGCGACCTCCTCGCTGATGTCGGACCGCCCCGCCATCCGCACGATCTCCTGCGCGACGACGGATTCGTCGGCCTGCAGATCGATGCGCAGCTCGCGCACGCGCTCGGTGAGCCGCTGCTCCATCAGCGCGCGTCCTTCGTCGGCCGCGGTCGCGATCCGCTCGACGAGGTCCGCGACGAGCGTGAGTCGCGTGTCGAGGTCCACGCGCAGGTGATCGCCTTCGAGCGCACGCATCCTGTCCAGCTCGACGAGGGCCTGCTCCACCGCAGACCGCGCCGCCACCGCGATCACCGCCTGCGCCGCCTCGTCGTCCACCGTCTGGCGCTCGCGGATGGTGATCGCCTGCGGCATGCGCAGCAGATCCCCGGGCGTGAGCGCCCCGCTCACGAGCCCGCGGGCGCGAGCCTGATCGAGCGCCACCTCGAGCGAGCGCGCGAAGTCCTCGTTGAGCTCCACTTCGACGCCGGGCGTCTGCCGGAGCTGCAGCGACACGCTCAGCTCGATGCGTCCGCGCGCGACGTGTCTGACGACGAGCGCGCGGATGTCGGCTTCCTGCGGCGCCAGGGACTGCGGGCTGCGCAGCTGCAGATCCAGGTGGCGATGGTTGAGGGCGCGGATCGTCACCCCGACCGTCGCGTGTTCGTCCTCCCGCGCCACCGACGCAAATCCGGTCATGCTCTTGATCATCGACAACAACCTGTCTGCCCCACCCGACCTACCCGACCCACCTGCCCCACCCGACCTATAAAGGCACCATCCGTCGCTCCGCCTTTCGGCTTTCCAGCAATTGCAGTTGATACAGCGTGGCATAGGTACCGTCGGGGAGCGCGAGCAGCTCGTCGTGCCGGCCGATCTCGACCACCCGTCCGCGCTCGAGCACGACGATCGCGTCGGCCCGCCGGATTGTCGACAACCGGTGCGCGATGACGAACGACGTGCGGTTCATCATCAGGTTCGCCAGCGCCTCCTGCACCAGCAACTCGGACTCGGTGTCGAGCGCCGACGTCGCCTCGTCGAGCACCAGAATCGGCGCGTTCTTCAGGAGCGCGCGCGCGATCGCCACACGCTGACGCTGGCCGCCCGACAGCCGCTGCCCCCGCTCGCCAATCATCGTGTCGTACCCCTTCGGCAGCACACTGATGAAGCCGTGCGCGTTGGCGGCGCGGGCGGCCGCCTCGATCTCGGCCGGCGCCGCCTGCGGCGATCCGTACGCGATGTTGCCTCCGATCGAATCGTCGAACAGCACGGTGTCCTGCGTGACGATGCCGATCTGGCGCCGCAGCGACGCGAGCGTGACCTGCCGGATGTCGACGCCGTCGATCAGGATGGCGCCGGCGCTGACGTCGTAAAACCGCGGCAGCAGGTTCACCAGCGTCGTCTTCCCGGCGCCGCTGCGGCCCACGATGGCGATCATCTGTCCGGCGCGGACGGTGAACGACAGGCCGCGGAGAATCTTCCCGGGGCCGTCTTCGTAGCCGAAGCCGACGTCGCGGAACTCAATCGCGTGCTGAAACGGCGCCAGCGGCGCGGCGCGCGCCTCCTCGATCACCTCCGAGTGCGTGTCGAGCATCTCGAAGATGCGCTCGGAGGCCGCGATCGCCTGCTGCAGGTTGGCGTTCACGCGACTGAGCTTCTTCGCCGGCCCGTACATCAGGAACAGCGTCCCCACAAACAGCGCGAACTGCCCCGTCGTGAGCTGACCGGCGGCAATCTGGCTGCTGCCGTAGACGAGCGCGCCCGCCATGCCGACGCCGCCGAGCAGCTCCATCAGCGGCGGCAGGCTCGACAACGCGGCCGTCACCTTCATGTTCGTCCGGTACAGGTGGTAGCCCGCGCGGTTGAACTTCTCGGCCTCGTGCTTCTCCATCCCGAACGCTTTCACGATGCGGTGGCCGGTGAACGCCTCGGTGCTCAGATGCGAAATCTGCTCCAGCGCTTCCTGGCTCCGCCTCGTGGTGCGGCGCACGCGCTGCCCGAGCCGGATGAGCGGGTAGACGATGAGCGGCGCGCTGGGCAGGCAGACGATGGTGAGCCGCGCGTCGTAGTAGAACATGAGCGCCGCGTACCCGACGAGCGCGAGCGACTCGCGCGCGAGATCCCCCGCTGTCTCCGACACGGCCTGCTGCACCTGTTGAACGTCGTTGTTGATGCGCGACAGCAGCCGCCCCGTCGCGCCCTGCGAGAAGAAGGTCGCCGATTGGTCCAGGATGTGCCGGTAGAGCGCGTTCCTGAGGTCCATCACGACGCGCTGGCCGACGTCGGCCATCAGGTACGACGACACGTACGAGCCGATGCCCTTCAGCAGGTAGACGCCGACGATCGCCCATGCGATGAGAGCGACCTGGTTCTGCTTGGGAACCTGGGGCAGCGCGCTGTCGAAGATGGGCTTGATGAGCCAGGCGAGCCCGGCCGAGCCGATCGCGTACACGACCATGCCGACGACGGCCCACGACAGCCGCGCGCGATACGGCGTCGCGTAGCGGAACAGACGGCGCAGCGAGGCCCGCGGTTTCGCCACCCTAGCGATCCCCATACCCATGCGGATGCGCGCGGTGCCACTCCCACGCGGTGCGGACGATGGTCTGGAGATCGGCGACGCGCGGCGTCCAGTGCAGCTCGGCGTGCGCTTTCTGTGCCGCCGCGAACAGCACCGCCGGGTCGCCGGGCCGCCGCGGCGCGAGCGTCCAGGGCACCTGCCGTCCGCTGACGCGCGACACGGTGTCGATGACCTCGCGAACCGAATGCGGATGCCCCGTTCCGAGGTTGTAGGCGCCCGACTTTCCGGTCTCGACGATCGCTTCGAGCGCGTTCACGTGCGCGTCGGCGAGATCGGCCACGTGAACGTAGTCGCGCAGGCACGTGCCGTCCGGCGTCGGATAATCGTCCCCAAACACCTGCAGGCCAGGCCCGCCCGTCGCCGCCTCGATCGCGCGTGGAATCACGTGGATCTCCGGCGAATGATCCTCGCCGATCTCGCCGTCCGGGTCGGCGCCCGAGGCGTTGAAATACCGCAGCGCCACCGAGTGGATGTCGTGCGCGCGCTCGAAGTGCGGCAGCGCGCGCTCGACCGCCAGCTTCGTCTCGCCGTAGCTGTTGATCGGGTTCTGCGGATGCGTCTCGGCGATCGGCGTCTCGATCGGCTCGCCGTAGATCGCGCACGTGGACGAGAACACGAAGTGACGCACGTTCGCCGCCGCCATCGCCTCGAGCACGCCCAGCGCGCCGACAACGTTGTTGCGGTAGTAGCGGACCGGGTCGCGCACCGACTCGCCGACGTCCAGAAAGGCCGCGAAGTGCATGACGGCGTCAATCTCGTGCCGGCGCAGCGCCTCGCGCACGGCCGCCACGTCGGCGATGTCGCCCTCGACCAGCTCGCCGTACTTGACGGCCGCGCGATGGCCGCCGACGAGGTTGTCGTACACGACGACGCGGTAGCCGGCGCGGTGGAGCGCCTTGGCCGCATGGCTGCCGATGTAGCCGGCCCCGCCGGTCACGAGGACGGCGCGCGTGCTACCGCCCAATGGAGAAGTAGGTGAAGCCGAGCGCGCGCATGTGCTCGGGCGTGTAGATGTTGCGGCCGTCGAACACGACCGGCGCCTTGAGCAGCGTGCGCATCTTGCTGAAATCGGGCTCGCGGAACTCGTTCCATTCGGTGACGATCGCCAACGCGTCGGCGCCCTCCAGCGCATCGTAACTCTTGTCGCAGAGAACGATGCGGTCTCCGAACATCCGTTTCGCCACCGGACCCGCCGCCGGATCGTAGGCCTTCACCGTCGCGCCGCGCGCGAGCAGCCGCTCGATGATCGGAATCGCGGGCGCGTCCCGCATGTCGTCGGTGCGCGGCTTGAACGCGAGACCCCACAGCGCGATCGTCTTTCCCGAGAGGTCGGTGAAGTGCCGCTCCATCTTCTCGACGAGCCGCCCTTTCTGCGACTGGTTGACGGCTTCGACCGCGCGCAGGATCCGGAAATCGTAGCCCTTGTCCTGCGACGACTTGAGCAGCGCCTTCACGTCCTTCGGGAAGCAGCTCCCGCCGTACCCGACGCCGGGGAACAGGAACGACATCCCGATGCGCCGGTCCGACCCGATCGCCTTCCGCACGTCGTCGACGTCCGCGCCGGTCAGCTCGCAGACGTTCGCAATCTCGTTCATGAACGAGATGCGCGTCGCCAGAATCGAGTTCGCCGCGTACTTGCACAGCTCGGCACTCGCCGTGGTCATCATCAGAATCGGCGCGCCGGTTCGCGTGAACGGACCATACAGCTCCTTCATGAGGCTGGCCGCGCGCTCGTCATGGTCTTCAATGCCGATGACGACCCGGTCGGGCTTCATGAAGTCTTCGATCGCCGCGCCCTGCTTCAGGAACTCCGGGTTGCTGACGACGCTGAACGCCTGCGACGTTTCGCTGGCGACCGCGTCGCGTACGTTCTTCGCGGTGCCGACCGGCACGGTGCTCTTGTCGACGACGACGGTGTATTTGTTCATCGCGCGCCCGACGGCGCGCGCCACGCCCAGCACGGGCTGCAAATCGGCCGAGCCGTCTTCGCCCTGCGGCGTCCCGACGGCGATGAACACGATCGCGGACGCGCGGACGGCCGACGGGAGGTCGGTCGTGAAGCTCAGGCGCTCTTCGTGATCGTTCCTGCGCACGATCTCTTCGAGGCCAGGCTCGTAGATCGGCATCTTGCCGGCCTTCAGCATCTCGATTTTCGACTCGTCCTTATCGACACAGATGACGGTGTTCCCGTTTTCGGCGAGGCAGGCGCCCAGCACGAGCCCGACGTACCCGGTTCCGACGACGGCGATTTTCATTAGACAATAAGATACTGACTCAGAAAGACTTAAACAAGTGCGCGTCCTGATCGATTATCGTCCCGCCTTGCGGGAACCGAGCGGTGTCGACCGCCGGATCCCCGGGAGGGTGCTCACCCTGGCCTGGCACCGGCTCGGGTGGCCGGCCGCGCCGAAGGACGCGCACGTGTTGTCCTACAGCACGCTCGAGCCGCTTAAGAACGTCGTGCGCCGCGTCTACGACACGTATCAGGAGGCCATCGAACGCCGCGGGCGGAGGGCCCGCCCCGCGTAGCCATGCGCATCGGCATCGACGCGCGCGAACTGTGCGGCCACGCCACTGGCGTGGGCCGGTATCTGGTCGGCCTCCTGCAGGAATGGGCCGAGGACGCCGGCGCGCGCCGCCATGAATTCATCCTGTACGCGCCCGAGCCGATCGCGCTTGCGCTCGATGCGCGCCGCTTCCCCACGCGCAGCGTGCCGGGGCCGGCGGGCACGTGGTGGGAACAGATCCGGCTGCCGCGCGCCGCGGCGGCCGATCGCCTCGACGTGTGGTTCGCTCCCGCCTACACTGCGCCGCTCAGGCTGAACATCCCGGTCGTCGTCGCCATCCACGATCTGTCGTTCGTGGCGCATCCGGAGTGGTTCCGATTCCGCGAGGGCATCCGCCGGCGATGGTTGACCAGCCACGCGGCCAGCCAGGCGTCCGCCGTGGTCACCATCTCGCAGTTCTCCAAGCACGAGCTGATGGAACGGCTCGACGTACCGGAGACGAAGATCTCCGTGATTCCGCCCGGCATAGACGCTGGAGGCTGGAGGCTGGAGGCTGGAACGACTGCCGGCCCCCGGTCCCCAGCCTCCAGCCTCTATAGGATCCTGTTCGTGGGCTCCATCTTCAACCGCCGGCACGTCACGGACCTCGTGCACGCGTTCGCCCCGATCGCGCGGGCTCACCCGGACGCAGAGCTCGACATCGTCGGCGACGATCGCAGCCATCCGCGCGAAGATCTGCCGCGGACGATCGCGGCCGAGGGTCTGCAGGCGCAGATACGGTGGCACCAGTACGTGACCGATGAGCATCTTCGAGACCTCTACGAGCGCGCGCGCGCGTTCGCGTTCCTGTCGGAATACGAAGGGCTGGGGCTCACGCCGCTCGAAGCGCTGGCGGCCGGCCTGCCGCCGGTGCTGCTGGACACGCGGGTCGCGCGCGAGAGCTGCGGGGACGCGGCGCTCTATGTCGCGCTGGGCGATGTGCGCGGCACGACGGCGGCCCTCGAGACGGCGCTCTACGACGAGCCGGCGCGCGCGCGCATACGGACGGCCGCGCCGCGCGAGCTGGCGAAATACAGCTGGCCGCGCGCGGCGCGGGAAACGCTCGCGGTGCTTGAAAGTGTGGGGTCCGGCTAAAGCCGGACACTACCGGCGGTACGGATTTGCGGTGCGGTTTGGTCTGCGCGTCCTCGTGTCCTGTGCGGTGAGCACCTGTTGACAGAGCTTTCAATCATCATCGTCTCGTTCAACGCGCGGGCGGACCTCGAGCGCTGCCTCGAGTCGCTGCACGCCGCGCCTCCCGCGGCGTCTCACGACATCCTCGTCGTCGACAACGGGTCGAGCGATGGCAGCGCCGACGCCGCGCGGCGGTGGGCGAACGTGCGCGTCATCGAGACCGGCGCCAACCTCGGGTTCTCCCGCGCCAACAACGTCGGCATCCGCGCCAGCCGCGGCGAGCTGCTGCTGCTGCTGAACAGCGACACCGTCGTGCCGGCCAGCGCCATCGATCGGCTGATGGCGGAGCTCGAAGGGCATCCGGACGTCGCGGTCGTGGGCCCGCGCCTGGTCGATGCGGGCGGACGCGCGGAGTTGTCCTTCGGCCGGATGATCGGTCCCCTCAACGAGCTGCGGCAGCAGTGGCGCGCCCGTGGGCGGGTTGACGCGCTCACGCGCCGGCGGCAGTATCCGGATTGGGTGAGCGGCGCGTGCCTCCTTGTCCGGCGGGCCGACGCCGAGGCTGTGGGGCTGCTCGACGAGCGCTACTTCATGTATGCGGAGGACGTGGACTTCTGCGCTGCCATCCGCGCGCGCGGCCGGCGCATTCTGTTCACGCCTGACGTGGAGGTGGTGCATCTGCGCGGGCGATCCGCGGCAGGCGCGCCGGGCGCCACTCACGACGCGTATCGCCGCAGTCAGGTGGCGTTCTACGAAAAGCACCACCCGGTCTGGGCGCCGCTCCTGAAGCTGTATCTCCGGCTCCGGCAGGAGGCAAGGCCATGACCGACCAGGAATCACCGGCGTTCAGCTGGACGTGTCCGCAGTGCGGCCGCCACGTGCCGAACAAGTTCCCGGCGTGCCGGTGCGGTCGGGCACGACCGGAAACACCGGAGCCGGCGCCCGTGGAAACCGTCGCGGAGGTGCAGGCGCCGCCGGTTCGCCGCAATGTGAGATCGGTGCTCACGACCGCCGGCGTGGCGCTCGCCGCCGCGCTGGGCACCTTTGTCTGGATGAACAACCGCGCCACGGCGCCCGCGACGATGGCGCCGGCATCGGGCACTCGGGACGGGCCGGTTTTGGTCGTGCCCAGACCGGCTCCCGACCAGCCTCCACCCGAGCCGCCGCCGGACGCCGCGGCCGACGCGAAGGAGCCGCCCGAAAGCCCGCCTGACCCGCCCGCGTCGCTCGAAGATCTCATCAGCCACGCGATGCCGGCCGTCGTCCGGGTCGAGACCGGCGGCGGTTTCGGCAGCGGCTTCTTCGTGACGCCCGATACGATCCTGACCAACGTCCACGTCGTCGGCGGCAACGGGTCCGTGACGATCCGCCGGCCAGACGGGTCGACGGTGCCGGGGCGCGTGGAGACGACCGCGCCCGAGCTCGACATCGCGATTGTGCGGATCAGCAATGCCGATCCGCATCAGGCGACGCTGCCGATGGGATCCGGCACTCACGCGCGCGCCGGACAGGAAGTCGTCGCGCTGGGCACGCCGCTCGGCCTGCAGAATACGGTGACGCGCGGGATCGTCAGCGCCGTGCGGCTGGTGGGCGCGGTGACGCTGGTGCAGACCGACGCCGCGATCAATCCCGGCAACAGCGGCGGACCGCTGATCGATCGCGCGGGCGACGTGGTCGGCATCACCACGATGAGCATGCGGTCGGCGGTCGCGCAGGGGCTGTCGTTCGCGATCGCCATCGATCACGCGCGCGCCCTGCTCGACGGCAAGCGTCCCGGACAGGGGGCGGGGACCCCGATCGCCAGCCTGAACGAGGCGATGTCTGGAGCGGCGCCGTCGCAGAGCGATGCGCTGCGCGAGCAAGGGACCAGGGCCTACGAGCAGGGGATCGTGGCGCTGGCCCGCCGGGCCGATGCGCTCGACGATTATTGGAGCAATTTCAAGCGTGTCTGTTACGAAGGGCGCATCGTCGGCACCTTCGGGCGGGAGTGGTTCGCCCTGTGGGACTCGCGGGCGATGCGGGGCGTGGTCTCGCCCGGCTGCCTGCAGACCTTCGCCGACATCCGCCGGGTGGCGGAGGATATTCGCAACACCGCAGCGAGCCTGGAGGAAGCGGCGCGCCGGTCCGACGTCTACCCCGGCGCGCGGCGAGACCTGCTGCGACGCTACCGCCTCGATTACCCGGGATGGAACCGATAGACGAATCCCGAATCCCGAATCCCGAATCCCACCGAGTATCATGTAGCGTGCGGATCGGCATAGACGCCCGCAAGCTGCACGACTTCGGCATCGGCACGTACATCCGGAACCTGCTGCGGCACCTGGCACGACTCGATCGTCGGACCGAGTTCGTCGTCATTTGCCGTCCAGAGGACGTCACGGCGATCGCGGCGCTCGGCGACAATTTTCGGCCCGTGCCCGAGACCGCCGGCAACTATTCGGTCGCCGAGCAGATCCGGATCCCGCTCGCGCTCCGGCGCGAAGGGGTGACGCTGTTCCACGCGCCGCACTACGTGGTGCCGCCGCTCGTGCGGTGCCGGTCGGTCGTGACGATCCACGACTGCATCCACCTGATGTTTCCGGAGTATCTTCCGAACCCCTTCGCTCTCGCGTACGCGCGGACGTCGATCCGCCTCGCCGCGCGGCGGGCGGCGCGGGTCATGACGGTGTCGGAGAGCTCGAAGCGCGACATCCTCCGCTTCGTGGACACGCAACCGGAGAAGATCGACGTCATCTACAATGCGTACGACGAACGATTCGGCGTCGAGCCTCGCGAGGAGGACGTCGTCCGCGTCCGCGAGCGCTATCAGCTCCACGACGAGTTCGTGCTGTATGCGGGCAACGTGAAGCCGCACAAGAACCTCGAGCGGCTGATTGAAGCGTTCTACCTGGTGCGGAAAGGCGGACTGGATCACCTCACGCTGGTGCTCATCGGCGACGACATCTCGAAGTACACGGCGCTGCGCCGGGCGGTGCACCGGTACCAGCTGCACAAATACGTGCGGTTCCTGGGCTACCTGCCGGAAGAAACGCTGGCGGTGATGTACCGGCTCGCCGGCGTGTTCGTGTTTCCGTCGCTCTACGAGGGGTTCGGGCTGCCGCCGCTGGAAGCCATGGCGAGCGGCACGCCCGTCGTGACGTCGAATGTGTCGTCGCTGCCGGAAGTCGCGGGCGATGCGGCGGTGCTCGTCGATCCCTACGATCCGCGGTCGATTGCCGGAGGGATCACGCGGGTGCTGACCGACGACACGCTTCGCCGCGAACTGCGGCGCAAGGGGCTGGCGCGCGCGCGGCAGTTTTCGTGGGAAGCGTCGGTGCGGCGCGTGCACGACATCTATCGAGAGGTCGGGTGAAGCTCGCTCTCGTTCATGACTGGCTGACCGGCATGCGCGGCGGCGAGAAGGCGCTCGAGGTGCTCTGCGAGCGGTTTCCCGACGCCGAGCTCTTCACGCTCGTGCACGTGAGGGGGTCGGTGTCGCCGACGATCGAGCGCCTGCCGACGCACACGTCCTTCGTGCAGCACCTGCCGCTCGTCCGGCACTACTACCGCCACTGCCTGCCGCTGTTTCCCACGGCCATCGAGCAGTTCTCCTTCGATCGCTTCGATCTCGTGGTCAGCGTCAGCCACTGCTGCGCGAAGTCGGTCGTGCACCCGGCGCGGGTACCGCATCTCTGCTACTGCCTGACGCCCATGCGCTACGCCTGGGACCAGTTCGACGCGTACTTCGGGCCGGACCGGCTCGGCCGGGCCACCAGCGGCGTGATGCGCCCGGTCATGGCGCGGCTGGCGCGATGGGACCGCGACACGGCCGACCGTGCGGACCGCTATGTCGCTATCTCTCATTATGTTGCGGGCAGGATCCGCCGATACTATAATCGCGAAGCGACCGTGGTGTATCCGCCGGTGGACACCGAATACTTTCATCCCGACTTCGCCGGCCCGGAGCGATTCGCGCTCGTGGTCTCGGCGCTGGTGCCTTACAAACGCATCGACCTGGCGATTGAGGCGTGCCGCCTCGCGGGCGTGCCGCTGAAAGTCGCGGGGGAGGGTCCGGAGCGCGCGCGACTCGAGCGCGCCGCGAGCGATGCCGGCGCCCTCGTCCAGTTTCTGGGGCGCCGATCGAACGAGGAGATTCGTGAGCTGTACCGGCGCGCCGCGGTGACGCTGCTGCCCGGCGAGGAGGATTTCGGGATCGTGCCGCTTGAAGCGCAGGCCTGTGGACGACCAGTGGTCGCGCTCGCGCGCGGCGGCGCGGGGGAAACGGTCATCCCAGGCGAAACCGGCACGCTCGTCGCCGAGCCGACGGCGCAGGCGTTCGCCGAGGCGATCGCGACGACGCTCGAGCAGCGGTTCGATGCGGGGGCGATCCGCGCACACGCCGAGCGGTTCAGCCGCACGCGCTTCGGCGACGAGATGACCGCGCTG
>ORJL011152745.1_pt1 | contig 11090 bp, 8 predicted proteins | sample 1779941 | NCBI WGS metagenome assembly ORJL01 (sample SAMEA104232317, study PRJEB22302) | groundwater metagenome | biome: forest; feature: aquifer; material: groundwater | place: USA | collected 2011-08-07 | depth 5.8 m | reverse complement strand
GTCCCGCTCGCCGCTCCGGAGAAGTTCTTCCGCGAGCACCATGCTGGGGCCGGACGTGTCGAGGCCGGGCGACCCGGACACCGCGCCCGAATCGAGCAGCCGCCGCTTCGCCTCTTCGAGGTCGCCGTCGCGGAGGGCCAGCCTCCCCAGGACCGTGTTGCCAGCGTGGGCGGCATCGCCGCTTCGGTCGGGTGCCACCGAGGAGGCCTCCTCGACCAGGTCCGTCGCGTAGGATCGCGCCTTCTCCCACTCGCGAGCCTCGCAGGCGAGCTCCGCGAGGTCGCAAAGGGCCTCGGAACGAGCCTGGGGACTCTTGTCGAGGGCGACCGATTCTTCGCGGTATCGAAGGGCCTCGGTCGCCAGCCCCGCCCTCTTCTCGTCGCTCGCCCCGATCATGCGGAGGCTCATGACCTGGGCCAGTCGCCTGGCCCACTTCGGACTGTCCGGGTCGAGGGCCCGGGCCTTCTTGTAGAACTCCTCCGCCCGCGCCGAGTCGTGGATCAGGAAATAGTTCGCCGCGTTCCCCAAGACCACCGGCTCGTTTGCGTGGTCTTCCGCTTGCTTCCGCCAGAGCCGCGATCCCTCCTGATACGCGGCGGGTTCAAGGACGGCATCCAGCTCCACGCCAACGCTGCCTGCGACCCCTGTTCCGGGTGCGTGTTCGACGATCCAGAAGACGTGACCCTGCCGGGTTGCGGCCTCCTCGGGATGCTCGAACTGGCGGCTCCAATAGTACCCGAGCAGACGGGTCCTCGAGTCGAGGTCGTCCGGATTCGCGACGAGCCGCTTCTCCAGCTCAGCGACATGCTCCGTGGCCAGCGCGCGTCCCTCCATGAGGACTTCGACCGCCCGGATGTCCTCGCCCTGGCCGCGGGCCTTGGATGTGACCCCGGGAATGGCGATCGCGACCCAGAAGGCTGCGAAAGCGCGTGTCGTGCGCATCGTCATGGTTCGTCCCTCTCATGCCGCCCTCCAGGCTGGGCATCGCTGCGATATTACTACTCTCCCACCCGTGTCGCAACCCGTGCGCCGACGGACCCACTGCACAATGGTTCCCGGCGGGGGGGGCGTGCTGCAGTCCGCCGAGGACGCCGAATACGCCGAGATGACAGACAGGATCCCTGGCGGGCTCGATCACCTCTCGGCGTAGTCGGCGTTCTCGGCGGACTGAACCGCATCCCTCCGGGTCGTCCAGCCGTACCCCGAGGTGGGCGTCGCAGGAGGCCTGCGACGAGCTCCCTGGGGTCGGATCGGTGCTGCGCGGGGCATGCACACGCGTGACCATGGTCGGATCGGCGCCGCGCGGGGTCCGGTCAGGCGTGACCATGGTCGGATCGGCGCCGCGCGGGGTCCGGTCAGGCGTGACCATGGTCGGATCGGCGCCGCGCGGGACATCTCCACGGTTCTCCGCCCCGGATGCGACCATGAGACCTCCTCCGTCCACCCCAAACACCCGAAGACGCGCTCCGAAACGGGCCCCTGCACGCATCTTTCGCCAAGGAACTTTGCACCACCACCTCCGCGCACTGTTTTCGACCCCGGCGGTTCCAACGTGCAGCAACCACCCAGGTCTGTGCAGTTCTGAGTGGCGTAAACCTCGCTCCATCGCGAGAATGTCCGCTTCCAGGATGCCAGGAGACGGAGAGCACGACATGCCCGACGACGCGGCCACGCCGCCGAAAGAGAAGGCCGGCGCCGCCTACAAGGACTCCATCCTCCTCCCCAAGACCGACTTCCCGATGAAGGCGAACCTCACCGAGCGCGAGCCGGGGTTCCGCAAGACCTGGTTCGAGGGAGGCCTCTACGAGAAGATCCGCGCCGCGCGGAAGGGGCGGCCCAAGTACGTCCTCCACGACGGCCCCCCGTATGCGAACGGCGACGTCCACGTCGGCACCGGCCTCAACAAGATCCTCAAGGACATCGTCGTCAAGTTCAAGACGATGCAGGGATTCGACGCCCCCTACGTCCCCGGCTGGGACTGCCACGGCCTCCCGATCGAGCAGAAGATCGCCACGCAGCTCGGCGACAAGCTCAAGACCACCCACCCCGCCGAGGTCCGGCGGATGTGCAGGGAGTTCGCCGAGAAATTCATCGACGTCCAGCGTCGCCAGTTCATGACGCTCGGCGTCCTCGGGGACTGGTTCCGGCCCTACCTCACGATGTCGCCGCAGTATGAAGGCGCCATCATCGACGTCTTCCGCGAGCTCGTCGCGAAGGGGCACGTCCAGAGGAAGCTCAAGCCGATCCACTGGTGCATGACCGACCGCACCGCCCTCGCCGAGGCGGAGCTCGAGTACAAGGACGTCGAGGGGCCCTCGATCTACGTGAAGTTCCCCATGTCCGCGGACGCCGCGTCCGTGTTTGGCGCGGGCGCAGGCCCCCTCCCCGTCTTCGTCCTCGTCTGGACGACGACGCCGTGGACGCTCCCCGCAAACGTCGCGACGGCCGTCCACCCCGGCCGCGAGTACGTCCTCCTGAAGTACACGCACGGCGGTCGCACCGAGGCGGGGATCCTCGCCGCAGGCCTCGTCGAGACCGTCACGAAGAAGTGCGGCCTGACCGACATCCAGGTCCTCGGCACCTGCACCGGCAAGGCGCTCACCGGGCTCACCTACAAGCACCCGTTCCTCGAGCGGACTTGCCCGATCGTCACCGCACTCTATGTGAGCGAGACCGACGGCACCGGCTGCGTCCACACCGCCCCCGGCCACGGGCAGGAGGACTTCGTCACCGGCCAGGAGCACAAGCTGCCCGTCCTCTCCCCCGTCGACGAGGCGGGCTGCTTCACGGACGAGGTCCCGCTCTGGAAGGGCCTGAACGTCCACAAGGCCGACCCGCTCATCATCCAGCACCTGCAGGAGACCGGCTTCCTGCTCCACACCGAGAAGAATTCCCACTCGTACCCGCACTGCTGGCGCTGCAAGCGGCCGGTGATCTTCCGCGCGACGAAGCAGTGGTTCATCCTGGTCGACGAGAACACGGGCCGCGCCCGCGCGCTCGAGGCGGTCCGCGGCGTCCGCTGGGTCCCCGGCTGGGGCGAGACGCGCATCTCCTCGATGCTCCGCGACCGCCCCGACTGGTGCATCTCCCGCCAGCGCGCGTGGGGCGTCCCGATCCCCGCGCTGTATTGTGCGAAATGCGACGAGCCGCTCCTCTCCGACGCGGTGCTCGAGCGGGTCGCGAAGGTCTTCCGCGCAGAGGGGGCCGACGCCTGGTTCACGAAGGACGCCTCGCACTTCGTCCCCGAGGGGTTCGCCTGCCCGAAGTGCGGCGCAAAGTCGTTCCGCATGGAGAACGACATCTTCGACGTCTGGTTCGAGTCGGGCGCGAGCCACCGCGCGGTGTGCCTCGAGCACCCAGACCTCGCCTTCCCCGCCGACCTCTACCTCGAGGGGACCGACCAGCACCGCGGGTGGTTCCAGCTCTCGCTGCTGCCGTCGATCTTCTCCAACGGGAAGGCCCCCTTCAAGGCCGTCCTCACGCACGGCTTCGTCGTACTCGAGACGGGCGAGAAGGTCTCCAAGTCGGAGGCGGACAAGAAGCAGAAGGAAATGTGGCAGCTCCTCCTCGCGGAGAACGTCGCGAAGAAGTACGGCGCCGACTTGATGCGGCTCTGGCTCTGCTCGCTCGACTACACGAACGACATCCCCGTGTCGCCGAAGCTCATCGAAGAGCGGATCGACCCGTACCGTACGTTCCGCAACGCGATCAAGAACCTCCTGGGCAACCTCCACGACTTCGACCCATCGAAGAACGCCGTCTCGCAGGCCGCGCTGCGCGAGATCGACCGCTGGGCCCTCTCGCGCCTTGCGCGGCTCGTCGAGGAGGTGACGCAGGCGTACGAGGACTTCGAGTTCTTCAAGGTCTTCCATCTCCTGCACAACTTCGTCGTCGTCGACGTGAGCGCCTTCTACGCCGACGTCCTCAAGGACCGGCTCTACACCTTCGCGGCCGACGACAAGTCGCGCCGCGCGGCGCAGACGGTCCTCCACCGGATCGTCGTCGACCTCGTGAAGATGCTCGCTCCCATCCTCTGCCACACCGCGGAGGAGGCCTGGGCGTACTTCCCCGGCGCGCGTGAGGCGGAGTCGATCCACCTGGCCGCCTGGCCGACCGTGCGCGCCGGCGAGCGCGACACCGACCTCGAGAGGCGCTGGGAGCGGCTCCTGGCCGTGCGCAGCGAGGCGGCCCGCGAGATCGAGAAGCTGCGGAACGCGAAGGCCGTCGGCAAGTCGAACGAGGCCCGCATCGACCTCGCGACCGAGGACGAGGACCTCTTCTCGTTCCTCCTGTCGTACGAGGCCGACCTCCCCTCCCTCTTCCAGGTCGCCGAGGTCAAGCTCGTCAAGGGGAGCCTCGCGGGGGCGCTGCCGGCGCTCGACGTCCCGCGCCTCCACGTGAAGGGGTCGCGGACGCCGCACCCGAAGTGCGAGAGGTGCTGGAACCACCGCGAGACCGTCGGCCGCTCCGCGAAGCACCCCGTCCTCTGCGAGCGGTGCGTCGCGGTCGTGGAGGCCTCGAAGCCGGGGGCCTCGCAGTAGATGCTGGGAACCGTCCTTCCGCTCTGGTCCGTCCTCCCGTTCGCGGCGCTGCTCTTCGCGATTGCGGTCTTCCCCCTCTTCGCGCCGAAGTGGTGGGAGCACCACGCGAACAAGGCGCTCGTCTCGCTCGTCTGCGGCGCGATTACGCTCGTCGTCGTCCTCCAGTACGGCGGCGGGTCGGCGGCGCTCGCCCACTCCGCGAAGGAGTACCTCGCGTTCATCGCCCTCCTCGCCGCGCTCTACACCATCGCCGGGGGGATCTACGTGGGAGGCTCCCTCTCGGGGACGCCTCTCATGAACACGACGATGCTCGCGATCGGCGCCGTGCTCGCGTCGGTCATCGGCACGACGGGGGCGTCCGTGGTCCTGATCCGCCCGCTCCTCCGCGCGAACGCGAAGCGCGTGAAGAAGTCGCACATCGTGATCTTCTTCATCTTCATCGTGTCGAACGCGGGAGGCCTCCTCACGCCTCTCGGCGACCCGCCGCTCTACCTCGGGTTCCTCCGCGGCGTGCCGTTCCTCTGGACGATGGGGCTGACGTACGAGTGGCTCATGGTCGTCGGGGCGCTCCTCCTCCTCTTCCACGGCTGGGACGAGGCGGTCTTCGACAAGGAGGAGCGCGAGCGGCCGGGCTCGCAGCTCGAGGAGGTCCAGCAGCACGAGCCACTCCACATCCAGGGGGTGGTGAACCTCCTCCTGCTCGGCGGCGTGATCGCGACGACCTTGTGCGCGGGGCGCTACGGCCCGGAGCGTGGCTGGGACGAGGACCAGCTCAAGTACGCGCAGGCGGGGGCGATGGCGGCCCTCGCGATCTTCTCGCTCGTCGCGACGCCCATGGGGCTGCGTGCGAAGAACAAGTTCACGGTGGGGCCGATCCTCGAGGTCGCCATCCTCTTCGCGGGAATCTTCGCGACGATGGTCCCCGCGCTCGCGCTCCTCGAGACGCACGGCGCCAGGCTGGGCCTCTCGAAGCCGTGGCACTACTTCTGGGTCTCCGGCGGCCTCTCGAGCTTCCTCGACAACGCGCCGACCTACCTGACGTTCACTTCCGCGGCGAGCGGCTACCTTGGAACGAGCGGCGACCACCTGAACCAGATGCTCGCCACGCCCGCGGGCACCGCCCTGCTGCGGGCCATCTCCTGCGGCGCGGTCTTCATGGGCGCGAACACCTACATCGGCAACGGCCCGAACTTCATGGTGAAGGCGATCGCGGAGGAGGCGGGCGTCGCCATGCCCACCTTCTTCGGGTACATGGCGTATTCGCTCGCGATCCTCGTCCCCCTCTTCGTCGGCGTCACGCTGGTGTTCTTCAGGTGAAAGAGCTCACGATTGCCGTCCTGATCTCGGGCGCGGGGCGGACGCTCCAGAACCTGATCGACCGGATCAAGGACGGCACCCTGCCCGCGCGGATCGCAATGGTCGTCTCCAGCAAGGAGAAGGTCCAGGGGCTCAAGCGGGCCGAGGCGGCGGGGATCCCGACCGTCACCGTCCCGCGGCGCCTGTACATCGACGCGCGGTCGTTCACCCGCGTCGTCCTCTCGCACCTCAGGCCGCTGAAACCGGACCTGGTCGTGATGGCGGGCCTCATCCACCGCGCGGTCTTCCCGCGCGAGTACGACAACCGCGTGATGAACATCCACCCCGCCCTCCTCCCCGCGTTCGGCGGGAAGGGGTACTACGGCATCAAGGTCCACGAGGCGGTGATCAAGAGCGGCACGAAGTTCACGGGCTGCACGGTCCACTTCGTGGATTCGCTGTACGACCACGGGCCGATCATCCTGCAGCGGACCGTCCGCGTCCGCCACGACGACACGCCCGAGTCGCTCGCCGAACGGGTGTTCGAACAGGAGTGCATCGCGCTGCCCGAGGCGATCCGCCTGTTCGCCGCGGGGAAGCTCAAGGTCACGGGGCAGAGGGTCCTGGTCCTCAAGTAGGGCATCGGCATGGGCGCGCTGCAAGGCGACCTCGGCGTCCTGGGCCTGACGGTGGTCCTCCCCTCGCTCGTGGAGGGGCGGAGGCGCGGGACGCTCACCGTGTCGCTCGGGGGCGAGGAGCGGACCTTCTTCCTCGACCCGCCGGCGGTCGAGGTGCTCGGCGCGGCGGCGCGGCGGCTGGGCCCGATCGAGGACGCCCTCCTCCGCCGCGGACCACGACGCACTTCGACAAGCCCAAGGAGAAGCGCGTCGTCCTCGTGGCGGACAGCCAGGCGCACTACCGGAAGATCATCCGGTTCCTGCTCGAGCGCGGCGGGATGGAGGTGCTGGAGGCGGACTCGGCGACGGAGGTGATCGACACGCTCGACGCCACGCGCGTCCACGCGGTGATCCTCGACATGGTCCTTCCCGGCATGGACGGGCCGACGCTGTGCCGGACGGTCCGGGCGCGCGCGCGCGGTCGCGACCTGCCGGTCCTCTTCATCTCCGCGGACAGCCGGCGCGAGGACGTCCTTCGGGCGATGCAGAGCGGGGCGCGGGACTACATCGTGAAGCCGTTCCGGCGGGACGTGCTGGTGGAGAAGATCCGGAAGGCGTTCGAGAAGTGACCTACCGCCGCATCCCCGACGCCTCGGTCTCCTCGGCCTTCAGCCGGAAGTGCTCGAGGCTCTTCCTCACCGTCGCCGCCTGGGGAGAGTCGGGGAACTTCTGCAGCAACTCCTGCGCCTTCTGATAGGCGAGCGGCCACATGTCGAGGTCGACGTAGGTCTTCACGCTGTCGAAGCACTTCCCCGCCTCGGCGGCGGGCGCGGGACGCGACGCCGGGGCCCCCTCGGTCGCGGGGGCGGGCCTGGGGACCGAGATCATGAACTTCTCGTCGTCCTCGCCGTTCGACGACGGCTCGGGGGCCTGCGCCCCCTCCCTCGCCTCCAACTCCCTCACGCGGTTCTCGAACTTCGGCTCGGAGGATGTCTCCGCCTCCGACTGGCTTGCGGCCTGCGCGAGCGCGGCCGTGTCCTCGACGACGAACGAGAGTCCGAACAGGATCCCCGACCCCAGGAGGCAGAACAGGAAGATTCCGCCGACGAGGATCATCGCCTCCAGGCTCACCTTGTCGTTCTCGGCCCGGGGCGCGAACACGATGAACAGCGGAATGAGGGCGCTCAGCACCAGGAAGGTGACGCAAAGCACCTGGAGCAGGCCGACGACGGTGTCGCGGCGAATTCCGCTGAAGATGTTGAGCATGCGTACCCCGAATTCGCAAGTCTCAATGCGCAATGTGCATGTAATTCGCAATTCTAGAATTGTGAATTACATGCTCATTGCGCATTGAAACTTGAACATTTCCGCGCGTCATCCTACTCACGCACCGCCCCGGACGCAAGCCCCGGTCCGGCCTCCGCGACGGACGGGGCGAGCGCCCGCGCGCGGAATTCGGCCCACGAGCCGTTTCCGAGCGCCTCCCGGGCGCCCCGCATCAGGGTCTGATAATACGTGACGTTGTGGAGCGAGACGAGCGTCGGGCCCAGGACCTCGTCGGCCTGGAAGAGGTGCCGGAGGTAGGCCCGCCCGAACCGCGTGCAGGCGACACAGCGGCAGTCGGGGTCGAGCGGCCCCGCGTCGTCGCGGTGCGCCGCGTTCCGCAGGCGCACAATCCCGCGCGAGGTGAACGCCTGCCCCGTGCGGCCGTTTCGCGTCGGCAGCACGCAGTCGAAGAGGTCGATCCCCCGCTCGATCGCCGCGAGGAGGTCCTCCGGCGGCCCCGCCCCCATCAGGTACCTCGGCCGATCCTCGGGGAGAAAGGGCACCGTCGCGTCGAGCGTTTCCGCCATCCGCCCGCCCCCCTCCCCCAGGCACAGGCCTCCGACGGCATAGCCGGGGAAGTCGATCTCCACGAGCCTCCGCGCGCAGAACTCGCGCTGGTCGGGGTAGACGGAACCCTGCACGATTCCGAACACGGCCTGGTCGGCGCGCGTGTGCGCGCGCTTCGAGCGCGCTGCCCAGTCGAGCGTCCGTCGGACCGAGACGCGCGACTGCTCCTCCGTCGCGGGCCAGCCGAGCGGCTGGTCGAGGGGCATCGCGACGTCGGGGCCGAGGGCCTCCTCGATCGCCATCACCCGCTCCGGCGTGAACGTCACGCGGTGCCCGTCGACGGGGCTCTGGAACTCCACGCCGTCGTCGTCGACCCTCGCGATCTTCGCGAGAGAGAAAACCTGGTACCCTCCGCTGTCGGTGAGGATCGGCCCGTCCCACCCCATGAAGCGGTGGAGGCCGCCCTGCCCGGCGACGAGGTCCTCTCCCGGCCGGAGCGAGAGGTGGTACGCGTTCGCGAGGACCATCTGGACGCCCGCCTCGCGGAGCTGCGCCGGCAGCAGGCACTTCACCGTCGCGTGCGTGCCGACGGGCATGAACGCCGGCGTGTCGACCTCGCCGTGCGGAGTCGACATCCGCCCGACGCGCGCGGCGCCGTGGCGCGCGAGGATCGTGAGGCGGATCGGTCCGGTCACAGGATGTACCGAGAGAGGTCCTCGTCCTGGAGGACCCCCTTCAGCCGCTCGCGCACGTACTCGCGGTCGACGACGACCGTCGGGCGGCGCAGTTCGGGGGCGTGGAAGGAGACCTCCTCGAGGACCTTCTCCATGATCGTCGCCAGGCGCCGGGCACCGATGTTCTGCGTGCTCCCGTTCACCTGCGCGGCGACGCCGGCGATCTCGTCGATCGCGTCGGGCTGGAAGTCGAGCGTGACCCCCTCCGTCTCGAGCAGCGCCTGGTACTGCTTCACGAGGGCGTTCTTCGGCTCGGTCAGGATGCGGAGGAAGTCCTCCTTCCCAAGGCTCTTCAGCTCGACCCGGATCGGGAAGCGTCCCTGCAGCTCGGGGATCAGGTCGCTCGGCTTCGACATGTGGAAGGCGCCCGCGGCGATGAAGAGGACGTGCGTCGTGTTCACGGGGCCGTGGCGCGTCATGATCGTCGCCCCCTCGACGAGCGGGAGCAGGTCGCGCTGGACCCCCTCGCGCGAGACGTCGGGGCCGTGCGACGGGTGGGTGGAGGCGATCTTGTCGATCTCGTCGAGGAAGACGATCCCCGAGTCCTCGGCCCGCTCGACCCCCTCGCGCGTGCACTTCTCGCGGTCGATCAGCTTCTCGGCCTCCTGCTCGGTCATGATCTTCATCGCCTCGCCGACGGTCGTCTTCCGCCGGCGCTGCTTAGACCCGCCGAGGTTCCCCATCATGTTCTGGAGGTCGATGCCGTACTCCTCGATCCCCGCGTTCGAGAAGACCTGCATGAGCTGCGTGTTCTTCTCCTCGACGGAGATCTCGACCATGCGCGAGTCGAGGGCGCCGCTCCTGAGCTTCTTGAGGACGTCGTCGGGGTCGCCGCCGCTGTTCCCCTCGGCGAACCCCTTCTTCTTCGTCTCGAGCAGCTCGAGCATCCGCTCCTCGGCGTGCTCACGGGCCTTCCCGCGGACCGCCTCGATCGCCTCCGACTTCACGAGGCCGATCGAGATCTCGACGAGGTCGCGGACGATCGTGTCGACGTCGCGGCCGTGGTAGCCGACCTCGGTGTACTTGGTCGCCTCCACCTTGAGGAACGGCGCGCGGACGAGCTGGGCAAGGCGGCGGGCGATCTCGGTCTTCCCGACGCCGGTGGGGCCCATCATGATGATGTTCTTCGGGGCGACGTCGTCGCGCAGATCGGGGGGGAGGTGCTGCCGCCGCCAGCGATTCCGGATGGCGATGGCGACGGAGCGCTTCGCGTCCTGCTGGCCGACGATGTACTTGTCGAGCTCCTCGACGACGCGCTTCGGGGTGAGGTCGTCGTGTCTCATCGGACCTCCTCGACGTGGATTTCGTCGTTCGTGTAGACGCAGATGCGGCTGGCGATCCCGAGCGCCTCGCTGACGATCCCCTTCGCGTCGAGGGAGGAGTGCTTCACGAGCGCGCGCGCGGCGGCGAGGGCGTAGGGGCCTCCGCTGCCGATCGCGAGGATGCCGTCGTCGGGCTCGATGACGTCGCCGGCGCCGGAGATGAGGAGGGAGACGTCCTTGTCGACGGCGATCATCTGCGACTCGAGCCGGCGCAGGACGCGGTCGGTGCGCCACTCCTTCGCGAGCTCGATGGCGGCCTTCCGCGTGGCGCCCTGGAAGGCCTTCAAGGTCTTCTCGAACCGCTCGATGAGGGCGAAGGCGTCGGCCGCGGAGCCGGCGAAGCCGACGTGGACGCGGTCGTCGAACAGGCGGCGGATCTTGATCGCCTGGTGCTTGACGACGGTGTCGCCGAGGGTGACCTGGCCGTCGCCGCCGATCGCAGCGCCGCCGCGGTGACGGACACAGAGGATGGTTGTCATGGGGTGCTCCGGTACGAGGGGGGATCGTACCGCGCCGGGGGGGAAAAGGGAACGGACCCGGTCCGAACTCCAATTCCAACTGCCAACTCCAAGAAACGCCAACTCCAATTCCAAGGGCCTTTGAGTTGGAATTGAAGTTGGCGTTCCTAATTCCAACTCAAAGGCCCTTGGAGTTGGCAGTTGGAATTGGAGTTCGCGGCCGAACGCCGCGATCCGCGCCCGACGTGACTAGGCAAGAACGTCAACCAAGAGACCGGCCGCGATTCCC
>ORJL010516901.1_pt1 | contig 11092 bp, 9 predicted proteins | sample 1779941 | NCBI WGS metagenome assembly ORJL01 (sample SAMEA104232317, study PRJEB22302) | groundwater metagenome | biome: forest; feature: aquifer; material: groundwater | place: USA | collected 2011-08-07 | depth 5.8 m | reverse complement strand
TCCTGTACGACTTAAACTGATGGAACCAAATTGACAATCGCCCCTCTTTTTAATCTGAAATGGGCACTTATTGAGGTACGATCTATGATAATTTTTTGAGCATGAGTTGTTGGGTGTTGGTTTTTGAACCAGGATAGGCATGTTTATATATACACGTGGGTAGTTTTCTTCGCCGTTTGTATTTGAGGCTTTAAATAGAGGATGGTAGCGATATAGGCACCTTGTGGCATGTAACATGGGTTCAAGTGATTATTCGTTGCCCAATGGTCCTTTCAGTAATAGGAGTTACACCGAGTTTGTAACCAGATGTAACCGTTAAGACTTCTTACCTAATGAGTATTTAACCACTCACCCAGAGTTTTTCCTTATACTCTGGATCTTCTTGATATGCCAAACAAGAAGTGCGTTGTTTTCTTGTATCTTTTGTAATCAAAACCGAGATAGATCCCTGCCGCAACACAAGCACCTTCACAGAAGTAGGTTATTTTCACTTCCTTCACTTGGGCCCATCGTTCTATAACGTGCTTCAAGCGATAACTGTGCCATTGTCTGTTCACCATCTTACGCCTCTTCAATTGTGAAAGAAACTGACAGCAAATCAGGAATTGCTCATAATGTAGTTCATCATCCACTCCAAATCCATGAGTAGTTAGCTCTGGATGGTCGTTGAGTAGGCTTTCAAAGTCGGTTTTTGTTATGATTGTCATTTTTGTTTTCTGATTTATACTTTTGATGGTTCATTGAACAGGGTTGTTCATGCTTTTATTTCGATCACCTCATCACTGTCTCACTCAACGTCTCACATCATATATGGCTAATTTAAACTCCATTAGCCATAATTTCCCATTTGGGAGACAGTGAGACGTTGAATTCAAAAACATATGACCCCCTATAGGAATAGAAATAAAGTTGATTATCTCTTTCTCTCCCTACTACTAATTAGTTGACCCTTAAAAAACCTATAAGCTATTGAAAACAAAGAAACTTTAAACGGAAATGGGTCGTTAGGAGATGCAAGAAAACACAATAACTATCCAAGAACCTTACAGAATTTATGTTAGCAAAAGAGCCCAATACCGCACAGATAACTTTTTATACAACCTTTGAGGAAGTACTCAATCACCGCCATTCATTGTACACGTTAGCAAATACAATTGACTGGAAAAGATTTGATGAAGCATTCAAGAAGCATTATAGTGAGAATCAAGGTGCGCCAGCGAAACCGATTCGTCGGATGGTAGGGCTTCTCATCCTGAAACATGTTCGTAACTTAAGCGATGAGACGGTAGTAGAACAGTGGGAAGAAAACAGTTACTATCAATATTTCTGTGGAGAGACAAGTTTTGTGAGAGGTAAACCCTGTGATGCAAGTGAACTGGTTCACTTTCGTAATCGTATTGGGAAAGAAGGAATGGAATTGATCTTCAAGGAGAGTATGCGGGTCAACGGGAAGGATAGCAATGAACGCACCATTTGTGTTGACACGACAGTACAAGAGAAGAATATCACGTTCCCCACAGATACAAAATTGTACAGAAAAATAATCCAGAAGTGTGTGAAGATTGCAGAAGCGGAAGAGATCGAATTACGACAGAAGCTGTCAAGAAAAGCCGATCGGAAGATCAAGACCATTGCAGGTCGATTAGTGCGGGAATTGGGTCGAAAACTGTCTGCGGAGCGATTTTCGAAGCACAGTGTTTCTCTTGAATTGTTCAAACGGGTATTGGCACAAAAACGAAATGATAGGAATAAAGTGTACAGTCTTCATGAACCAGCCGTGCAATGCATTGCAAAAGGAAAAGACCATAAGAAGTATGAGTTTGGCAATAAGGTGTCGGTGATGCTCACACGGACAACGGGAGTTATCGTAGGAGCGTTAAGCATCGAAAAGAATGATTACGATGGACACACCTTAGAGCCGGCATTAGTACAGTACAAACAATTTCATGGGGCAACACCGAAGAAAGCGATTGTTGATCTCGGGTATCGAGGACAAAACAAAATTGGAGAAACAGAAATTGTTACTCCAAGGAAACGAGCAACGACACCGTACCAGAGAGCTGCACTGCGGAGTGATCATCGGAGAAGATCATCAATCGAAGCGTGCATGAGTCACTTGAAACGATACTATCGGTTAGGTCGAAATTTCTATTGTGCCATAAAAGGCGACGTTACTAATGTGTTGTTGGCGGCAGCGGCGCACAACTTTAAACGAATGATGAATAAGTGGAAGCTTTATTTTGCTTTCTTGTTTTCATTCTTAATACAGGAACTCCTTGGTGGATATGATACTAAGGAGTCCGCCATCAATATTTCCTTTTAATTCACTTTTTAAGGGTCAACTAAATAATCTTGCCCCCCAAATACAGTAGTCAAACTGGAAAGTTGCTTTATGATTTTAGATGAACGGTTGGAATTACCACTGTTCCCTGCCCTTCCTTCTATATCCGAATATAAATGATGTGGAAAAGGAGACCGCATTTAAAACTACAAATCCCATAACTGTTAATAATTAACAGTTACGGGATTCTTGCGGAGAGGGGGGGATTCGTTTTTAGAATTTTCAATATTGACTGAAATAGCCATATCTTGTTGATAAATAACGATTTACAGATATGACATCATCCCGACATTTCCCTGCATTACCCCACATTTCCCGAAAATGTGGTCACGTTTTGGACACAAGTTTCCTTTGAATTATATTCGAATATACTATTTAGTTTTTCAATCTAAAAATTATTTCTTCTTCTTTACTCTACCGATCTCTCCTCTTTCAAGTGCCTCTTCAATTTTGCTCTTTGGATAACGGACAGTTGTACCTAACTTGAGATGAGGAATTTTCCCTTCACTTGTCCAGTTCTGTATTGTCTTTTTCTTCACGTTCAAAAACTCCGATACGTCCTCTACCGTCATATTTTCAGGATACTCACGTATCTGTCGTTGAATGATTGATGTATCAAATTTAACTAATGCACGACGAATATAATACTGTCTAAGGTGGATATCATTTGGAGCAGATGAGATGTCTCTATAGACGCCTTCGACATCTTCGGCAATTCGAACACTAATTGTGATTGTGCCTCTTTTTGTAGGATTATAAAAACTATAGATTAACCCTTTTTCTCCATAATAAATATCTGCCACGACGTCATCAGGCTCAACGATTATCTTCTCTACCCAATATTCCGGTCTAAGAAGGATATAACAGAGCCCATTTGAACCAACATTGACTATAATTTTACCATTCCCCGCGCCATTAAACATTGATAACTTTATATGGTCAAAATTAACGTTTTGGACTTTATCTCTGGGAATTATATCCTTAACAACACCACATAAGTATTGATAATCGGTGACGGTATTGATTTTGTAGTTTTCAATAAAATAATTATCAATAAAGTCACGATAGACCACGATTCTTTTTACAGTTATAACCATATCTTCAACGATGAGTAAATTTTAACAATTAAAATGTAGGTAATTATATATTTCAAAACCGTAATACTGTAATATCGTAATTCTGCATTATATTGATATAAAATGACTTATAGAGACTATTACGTTATTACGGTTTTATTAAACTTAGAAATTTAGGTGGGATTTTCCTCCCATAAGTTATATCTTATGCCAAAATCTTCTAGCTCTTTGGTATCAATATCATAGCATTTCTTTGATTTCTGACCCACAGATTGCGTTTCAGCCTTTATCTTCAGTTTGCCTACCATTCTGCTAAGTTTGGCCTTTTTTATTTTCCTTTCAAATTCCTCAGACTGATTTACATATTCAAGTAAATCATCGGTTGTATATCGGCAAATATTTCCATTCTTTTTGACAGGTGTTTTTTTCTGTAACATCTCTTTGATTATCAGGGCTATCTTAAATGTTATATTATCTTCAGAATCTGTCACTTCATGTAAAATAGTGTCTTCTTGTAAATATTTTTTTGCAGAATTCAGGACTTTATGCTTTTTATCTCTATTAGATTCGTCAATGATATCAGCAAGGATCAAAATTGGAGACCAAACATCTTCCTGTCGATTAAGAAGTAAATTGATATATGGGAGCTTATCATAATCATCTATGTATTTCTGAGCAACCTTATTAGCATAGTTCAGTCCAAATATATATAGATTATCTCGAGTTTCTTCCAGAAATTGTTTCATTATTGGTTCTCGATATTTTTCTAATTTTTCATGGAGAGGCTTCAGCATTCGTATCTTAATAGACCTCTCTGAAAGAGTGTCTGAAAGGTTTGATATACCTGCAAACATCTTTGGTGAAAATGTATTATATGTGATAGTCCTAGAACCTTTAGTACGAGGTACCGAGCCTCCTTTAGAATACCCACTATTCAAAATGCTCATAAGCGAACTGTATGATTTCCTATTGCTAGATTGAAGATGTTCTACTTCATCAATAAAAAGGGTCCTCGAAAGTTCATGTACATCACGAAATATTACCGATTCCGTCGGCTCAATATAGTATTCACCATTGAATGCAATACTATGAAGTACTGTCATCAATTTTGATTTACCAGAACCTTTTTCGGCGCTTATATGTACATAGGGATAATAATCAAAGATACGGTGAACATACGTTCCCATTGTCCATAGTGCCAGCACAGTATAAACATCATCATTTTTAATAAATACATACTTTTTAATATGCTCTCTGATTGACTGAAAAATTGCCCCCGGATTTGCTCTTTTAGTGCCCAAGGTATAGTCTGTAATGCCCGTTATACTAAACTGAGAAGGCGGAATATTTTCCGTTGTTAATTTTATATTACCATCCTCCTTTATCACCTCAATAGATTTGGTTTCACGATCAGAATTTATCAACGAAGAAGTATCATTAATGGTTATTGCGTAAAATAGCTTCTCTTCAACATAATCTTGTGAGGGATTGATAGTTACAATATTATTTGAAGTGATTGCAGCCTGTTGTAATTGATGAAGTGTGTTTTTTCGTGATTTCGGGATTATCTCTAATTTATTTATTACTTTATTAAAGTCAGAAAACTTATTTCCAATTTTGTTAAAATACTCGGAGAGTGTTGTAATATTTGAATTTGCTAACCCAGTTTCTATATTCAAATTTTTAACAGAACTGGCATTGTCAATAATAGATAAGATAACTTGGATAGCGGCATTTTGTTCAACCTTTTTACCTCCGTAACATATTATTACCGATTTATCCTTGAAATATTTAGAATATTCATCATTCCAATGCTCTATACCATCCAACAAAGTTACTGCTATATAACCATTCATCTGTAACGTAATTGCATCCGAAATATTCCTTGTAATAAAAACATTTGCACCATTAGCACTTTTCCTTAGATCATGATATCCCCAAAGTTTTACTCCACCAACCATTCTATACTTCGGAGCATCATTTCCTTTGGGCATCGACACAAAGTTTACTCCCGCTAATCCCTGACCTGTCCAGTTAAATATTGGTATCACTATTTCGTTTTTTTCAACCCCTATTTGTATTCGCTGAATAATTGAATCAGTTATCCCCCAATCTTTATTAATAAACTTCTTAATATTTTTATTTTCATTTACAAAAAGATTCTGATGCCATTTTCGAATGTCTGGTAAAGTTGGGATATTATGTTTTGGGTCATTTTGATTAAGTAATGACTTAATATGCTTTGTCACATCGTCAAACAGAACCCCCTCTAATTTATTTATAAATTCATTATGGAAGCCATTTATTTTACATACTTCACATTCATACATACCTGCAATATCGATCTTAAAAGACCTACCACAATTCGAATCGAATGGGCAATCACAGGTGACCACAGGTTGATTTGGAGTTGTAAATTCACTAGGAAAGTACGTTGAATACAACCCATTTCTGAATGCATAAAATTTTTCTTCAGATTGCTTTTCTTCTTCTTCTGTCATTCTATATCTCCATTATTCTTTGTTTGGTCCCTACTTTTTAATTTATCACTCTTTATCTGCCCCATTAGTGTTATAATTGTTGGGATCGTACCTCGCCCCATGACTGACGATTTATTATTCTACCGTATAACAAAAATACCTCTGCCAGCATTAAGCTAAAAGAGGTTTTAGATCACAATAGCTTATCCTGCGTTCGGGGTAAAAAGAACTACTGGCCTTGCTGTGATCTGACAAGTAATGGTAATGAAATTTATGAAGAAAATCAACCTATTTCAATCCTCTTTTCTTCTTTTCGATCATTACTTGGGCATCAACGGGGGCAGAACAAAGGGCGCAGACATAACGGCGTGTGGTTTCGTTGAAATCAGGCTCGCCCTGATGCTTACAGTTTGGGCATTTGATTTGTAATGGTGTTTCTGGTTTTTGTTTGGACATAATATTATTTCTTCTTCGCTTTCGCATCTGCTTTGGTTTGGCATTGCATGTTTCTTGGAGAATCAGAGCCACCTGTTGCTAACGGCTTCGCATGATCAATAACGTAGTCTTTACGCCCATTAGGATAGCCTGTTTCTTTCATAAACTCATGCTTTGCAGATTCACTGCGTTTGATATGACTGTGACTATCGGTTGCTTTGTAGTGATGTCCACCAGAGAAGCATTCTGAGGTGATTAACCGTTGTTATCATTTCGAGAAATCACAAAACAAGGAGTAGGAGGGTAAAACAAAGCCGCTATAGGGGATATAAAAATTTTTCAAAAAAATCAAGAAATCACTTACCCAGCAAGAATAGTACTGTTTTTCTAATAGGAATCGCCTTGGAGTCAGGTAGTTGGTCTCGACCCGCCTTTACTTGGAGTAGAAGCAACTCGGTGGATCTCCTGTAACAGTACTTCCGGATGGGACCCATTTTGGAATTGATTTCTGAACGTATCATACTTTTAGTACTCGCTTATAAGTTTCTACCTTATTCTGCAATAAATCATCTCTTTCACCGTAAAAGGGCATAGCCATAATTCTCACAAACAAACCTGCTGAAGCAAGTTCTGTTCATATCTTGTATTATGGGTTTGTTAGGAGTTTAAGCAGGTAGGAAGAAGATATATGAATAGTCGGACCATAGAGATCCGACTATTCATACACGAAAGGATGGGATAACAGGCACTATCAAATAACGTTCAGTTAACCAATACCTACCTCAACATTGGAGGCAATTAACTCTTGTTCAAGAGCTATTGCTTTTGGAAAGAGAATATTGTTTTCGAGATGGACATGCTTATGAAGGTCGTTTTCGAATTGCTGTAATTCCTTGAAACTCACACGATATGTCGTGCATGCATCTTCGGGAGGGGTGTAATTATTGGTCAGTGTTCTTACCTGATAGAGCGCATCTCCCGCTGATGAGTGCTCGGCTTCCATCATATTAATGGGGTTTTGAATTGTTCCGAACGGTGGCGGATTAAACGAACTTCCACTGCGCTTTGCATTCACTAACGATTTGATATAGGGAAATAGGATATGTTCTTCCTTTATCATGTGGTTTCGCAATTCGTCTGCCACAGATTCAAAATGGCGTGCAATTTCAATGACTTCGGCGTGATTACTCCCATGCACAGCGGCAACCTTCTGAGTATGGGCATAGATGATCGTGGAAGATTCGCTGACATACTTATGATGAATCTTTATTATATAATCGATTAGTTCATCAAGTGGCCATTCGGAATAGTGAGGAATATTATCATTCGAAGCAGTCGCTAATTGATTAAGTTCAGCAAAAACCAAAGTGGCATCAACGTTTTTTTCTAAACATGCCTGGTTGATAGTAACTCCGCCCTTACAGCAGAAATCCAAAGAATATTTTTCGAAGATAGCCGCCGCACGAAAATCGGACGTTACAATAGATTTGATTGTTTTATTTTCAAATGAATCCATAGTTTTATTACTCCTGTTGATTGTTAGTTGATTTTTTCCAGAGAATTTTTCCTTCATCATTGAGACTAAGAATGTGGTTCTGCTCCATAGATTTGATAGTGCGAATTACGGTTTCAACGCGTAAACCGGTCATATCTGCAAGTTGCTGACGTGTGAATGGAACACGATACTCCTCAGCGTGATTTCCGTTTGTATCATTCAGGCTCAAATATTCGATCAGCGTAGTCAAACGGTGTTCAGCATCTTCTACTGCAATTTCAGAAAGCATGATTGACTTGTAGATTAGTCTGCCGCTCAGTACCTGAGTAAGTTTTAAGTGCACTTCAAAATTCTCTTGTAGCAGATTGATGAACTGAGTATATGGACATTTCCAGACTTCACTATCAGTTACAGCTATGGCGGAGGCGGGATATGGCACATGATTGAAAAATGGAGGTTCTCCAAAACTGCTTCCTTCTCCAAAATAACCTTGGACAAATTCGCGTCCATCCTCATTATAGTTGAGCATTTTAATTTTGCCTGTGCGCACAATAAAAAAAAACGTTGCACTTTCCCCTTGTTCGATGATGACATCACCTTTTTTGAGGATAATGATCTTCGCACCATATTTTTTTAGTAAGGAATCGGGAACCAATCCCGTTTCGATCTCTTTGACAAATTGCTTATTGTCTTGTTGCATATTTCAAGGTAATAAAATTAAGATTTGATTGTTTATGATTTAAAACATAATGTCAGAATAATGTAGGGTAAGTTTTTTATCTATGAAAGAGCACATTAAAGTGCCTTTTTCAAGTTGAATATCGTTTATTGGAAGGAAACATTTTACAAAGGAAGTTCTACTCTTATCTTCTCATTTAAAAATTCATAATGAAGTCATAACAAGCCCGAAATCCACCAATCTGCCGCAAGAGGTGTTGAATTCAACCCTGAGAGAATAATAGATTTAACGTTCCAAACGATACAAATATCTGAACAACCCAACATTTAACAATAAGCATATAAAACTAACAAGAGCGGCTGGAATTAAAACAGATTCATCACCATTGAGAAATGCACTCATTGTGGCAGTAAATAGCCACAACTGAAGGACTACAAGAATCACAACGATACAGAGAATTCCCGAAACAATGAGCATCCGCTGGGAATGGGCAAAACGCGACCGTGAAATCATGAGCGTATCTCCTCTATTCCTACAGCAAAAATGGTTTTGTCTCGGATTTCAAGTTTAACACGTTGTAATGCCCTCCGTGGTGGCCCGGAAAGTGGTTCTCCGGTTCTTATATCAAAACTACCTTCATGACACGGACAGTGTAATCTACCTGTTTCGATACGGGGCATAACAGGACATGTGAGATGTGTGCATTGTTGATCATAAGCAACAAAAGTATTTTCATCTAATCGTACAAGGATACGTGGAGAATATTCGTTTGGATATCTAAAGATTATCGTTTCTCCAACGTTAAGCTTGTCCTTCTCAATAATGCTTAATAAGGGCTGCTTACCTACTTTTTTTAATAAATAATTCTGGATAAGAATCCATATCTGACCTACAGCAAAAGCAAGACTTGTTAATACAATAAATCCTGTAAAATCTCTGCGGGTAACATAATCATCACGTTGCCAATCTATCGGAAAATCGCGACGCCAGCGTGGCTGTTCCCGATTAGGTTTCCCATCGGGCGGAGTTGTCAATTGTTCAGGGTCTTTTATCCTCATTACAAAATTTCCTCTTGAAACATATTCATCATTAAAATGTCATCCGGCATTGTTTGTCCAATGGTAGCTGTATGCATCGCAGAAATAACATCGATATGTTCAACGTGTACTTCTTTTGGTATCATCATTTGAACTTTTGTAGTGATTATCTGTCCGCCAAACTGAAATTCATTCACCGGTCTTGAACCAGGGCGAAGGGAATCAATTTCTTCTCGTGTTCCAAAAAATAATGCTTGACTCGGGCAAACTGAAGCACACATGGGTTTTAATCCAACGGAAGAACGGTCATAGCACATATCGCACTTCATCATAAGGTTAAATTCCGTATTCATCTTTGGTACTCCGAATGGACAGGCAAGAACACAGTTATTACAAGCAATACACCGGGGCTTTCGTGCCGATTGTACAACACCATCAGCCGTTCGTTTGATGGCATCCGCAGGGCATACCTCCGCGCACGTTGGAGAATCACAGTGCATACAAATAACAGGAACCGTTTGTGTTGAAATTGCACGATCAAGATAATCAAGCTGGATCATTGATTGACCTTTATGAGTATCACATTCACTGCAAGCCTGAACGCAAGATTGACAACCGATGCAACGCCGTGGATCAATAAAGAACTCTAAATGTGCGGGAACCGACATTTCAGTATTCTTTCTCGAAAACAGACAAGCAAGAACTCTTACGATTCATAGTCATTTGGCTCTCCGTCATGTTTGCGAATTTTGACCGCACAGACTTTATATTCAGGAATTTTTGATATTGGATCTTGTGCGGCAATTGTTAATTGATTTACGCTTTTGCGTCCTGCCCAATGATAAGGGATAAAAATAGTATCGGGGCGAATAGTTGTAACAATTTGTGTTCGTAACGTGCAATTTCCCCTCCGTGATTCTACGGTGACCCAATCGTTCCCGGCAATGCCATACTTAGCCGCTAAAAGTGGGTGCATTTCAATAAGCGGTTCAGGATATTGGTCAACTAATGGACCTATTCTCCGAGTTTGAGCGCCGGATAGAAAATGGCTAACAACCCGTCCGGTCGTTAACATCAGCGGGTACTCTGTATCAACATCTTCTTTCGGAGGAGGGTAAGGCGCAACGATAAAGCGCGCTTTTCCATCAGGGAAATAAAATGGGCCATTTCCTTTGGCTACTGGGTTCCACGAACCCTGTTCAAATAACCGCGGTGTCCCCTTGTGATTCTCTTCAGGACAGGGCCAAAATACACCAAATTGCTTTTCAATTTTTTCATAGGTAATACCGAAGTAATCGGCTATACCACCTTTTGAAGCAAGAGCCAACTCTGAAAATATCTCTTTTGGATGTTCAAAAGTAAACCCCTTTTCCCTACCAAGTTTTTTAGCAATATCTTGAATGATTATCCAATCCTGTCGTGCTTCTCCGGGACACTGTATCGCCTTATTGATTTTAATAACCCGACCTTCGGCAGTTGTTACCGTACCTTCATCTTCTTCGTGTAAGGAACCCGGTAGTACAATATCTGCATACCGGGCAGTTTCATT
>ORJL010001750.1_pt1 | contig 11093 bp, 7 predicted proteins | sample 1779941 | NCBI WGS metagenome assembly ORJL01 (sample SAMEA104232317, study PRJEB22302) | groundwater metagenome | biome: forest; feature: aquifer; material: groundwater | place: USA | collected 2011-08-07 | depth 5.8 m | reverse complement strand
TGATCGCCAGCAGCAGCACCATCGTCGGAGTGATGAAGAGCCATGCGAGGGCCTTGTCGGACAACCCCCGGATACGGCGCACCACCGCGGGCTGTACGGGCACGGCGCCGTAGGTGATCCGCGATGAGGCACTCAAATCATTCATGGCGTCGGCTGGTCCTGATGTGCTGCGATCGTCGGCTTCGGAAGACGTCCTGGTATTGCCGAAAAGAATGGCCTGGAGCGCGAGCGAACCGCGCTCCAGGCCGCTATCCTAGAACTTCTTGCCCTCTTCCTTGAAGACGGCTTTCCAATCTTTCACCAGCCCGTCGAGCGCTTCCTGCGCGGTGCCCTTGTCGGCGACCACGTAGTCATGCACGCGTTTTTGCTCGGCTTGCAGGAGCTGCGCGTAGGAGGGCTCGGCCCAGAAGTCGACCACCATGCCCATCGACGTCAGGAACTCCTTGGCAAACGGGGCGCTGTCCGGGAAGCCCGGGTCGTTCAGCACGGACTTGGCGCAGGAATAGCCGCCGAGCGCCCACCACTTCTTCTGAACGTCGTTGCCGGCGAACCATTTGATGAATTGCAGCGCTTCACCCTGGTTCTTGGAATAGGAAACCACGGAGATTCCCTGTCCACCGAGCTGGGTTGCCCGGGTGGTGGCGGCGGGATTGGAGAAGAAGCCGATCTTGTCGCCGCCGACATTCGGATCCTTGTAGAGGCCGGGGAAGAAGGCGAAGAAGTTCATCTGCAGCGCCACCTGGCCGGACTTGAAGGCGTCAAGACCTTCCGACATGTAGGAGTTGGAGGCGCCGGGAGGCGTGCAGCACTTGTAGAGCTCCTTGTAGGCTTCGAGCCCCTTCACGGCACCCGGCGAGTTGACGAAGCCGTCCATCGCATAGGGCTTGTTGGGATCCTGGTACTTGAAGCCATAGTCGTACAGATAGTTCGAAACGCCCATGGTGATGCCTTCCGAACCGCGCTCGGTATAGATCGACGCACCATAGACCTTCTTGCCGTCGATCTCACGGCCCTGGAAGAACTTCGCGATGTCGCGAAGCTCATCGAGCGTCTTCGGCACAGCGAGATCACGGCCGTATTTGGCCTTGAAGTCCTTCTGCACTTCGGGCCGCGCGAACCAGTCCTTGCGATAGGTCCAGCCCACTGCGTCGCCCATGGCCGGCAGCGCCCAATAGTTCGGCGTGTTCTTCGGCCACTCGGAATATCCGACCACGGTGGCCGGCATGTAGTCGTCCATGCTGATGCCTTCCTTCTTGAAGAAGTCATTCAGCTTGACGTACTGGCCGTTCTCGGCGGCGCCGCCGATCCACTGCGAATCGCCGATCAGGAGATCGCACAGCGACCCGCGCGAATTGAGTTCGTTCAGGAAGCGATCGGCGTAGTTGGTCCAAGGCACGAATTCGAACTTCATGCCGATCCCGGTCTTGGCGGTAAAATCCTTCGACAGTTCGACCAGCGCGTTGGCCGGGTCCCATGCGGCCCAGCACAGCGTGATCGTCTTGCCCTGCGCGTGTGCGGGCGTGGTCGCCGCTCCGATGCCGAGCGCGGCGGCAACAACGCCGCCTGCAGCAAAAAGCGCCTTCATACTTTTGTTCATGCGCATTTCCCTCCGTTTGAACCGGCCATCGACATGGCGCGGCGTTCCTGCCCGCTCGAATGCTTCGAGCGGTGCGACACAGTCCTTGACGGGCTAAGTGACTAAACTGACATTTCCTCGCGCTTACCCGGATTCTTAAGGACCGGCGAAGCTCGATTTGTTTAGTGAAACACGATTTACTAAACATTGCAAGTGGACTTTTATCGGCTGCAACGACCTCGGCCCGCTGTGCAGCCTGATACTCGCTTCTGCCGTAGTACTGCGAACACCGGAAGAACTGGTGCGAGCGAAACTCATCCGTTCGGCCAATGCGCCCACATGCGCTGACGCATGCAAAGCGGAAGCAGGCGGTTCCGAGGATTTCGCGGCCTTGGCTATCGCAGTCCTTTGGTTCTCGACGACAACGACAACGGCTAAGCCGCCAATAAGGGAGCGTTTTACTCGCGAAGGCACCTCATAGGTCCACATTACGCGTCGTTAGTGCGCATGAGAGGTGTGAGTAGAAATGTGAGTAGACCAAGCGACGCCTAAAAATTGCAGCGCTCTATCAAGAACCTACAAACACGTTCGGTTCCGGCCAGGGCACCAGAATTTTATTCCCATGATCTTTTCTTCGGCCGTGGCCGAGGCGCGAGTAGTAATCGCGGTAACTGGAATCGAACCTCGCGAACCGATCGCCACTTCGTTTGAAAATGCTTCAAGCGTGCCGGAATCATCGCCGCGCTGCCGTCAACAGCAGTTCGTTTGGTCCCTCCCACCCGTCTGCCGTTTCAAATCGGCTTAACGCGTGCTCCATATCGGCCCACGCAGCCTGAGCTTTCGCCGGCTCCAGGCGTTGCACGATTTGCGCCACCAGCCCTGCCGCGATGGCCGTTGCAATGTTGGTTTTCATCGTGGCCTCCAATGGGATTTGCGAATACGAGTTATCTCGCATCGCGCTCCAATTTGCACTTTGTCCAACAATTCAGAGTCTTTATGCCTGATATTTTTGGGCGGCTCCGGCGTGGTGCCGGCCACGCTCTATCGCACCTGGGTATGAAATGGAGCGATAACTGCCTATTTGCGTTTTAGGCCCGTCGCTGCGGGGCGACTCAGCCATTGATAGGTGCCCGTTTGCAAACACGAAATCTGGCGGGTGGCACAATCATCCGTACATGACGAACCACGTCCTGATTCCTTGCAGAACTGGTTGCAGCTTCGGTTCTGACCGCTGCACGAGCCGAGGTCGCTCGCTGCCTGAGCGGTGACCGAGAACGCCACGAACAGTGATCCGATTACTGTGGCACGCAATATCATCCAAGCCCCCTTATTTCAGCGATTCAGCACAACGTCCATCGCATGGTTTTCTGAAAGCCTGCTGGCGTATACGGAATATGTGACAACCATCAACAACCGAGTTGCGACGCGTGACGCGGACATCGTCAAACCGACGTGAATGACCCCAACTCAGACATTGTCCTTAACCTGAGCTCAGCCCGCCTTGCTTTGATCTTCGGCCAGATTTGCTGATTTAGCGGGCATTCTTTTGTGGGCGAGCCCGTGGAACGGTGATTGGCGGTGGTATTAGCGACACGGATGTTGCCGGTTATAGCCGCGTCATGGGCGCCGACGAGGAAGGTCACGCTGGCCCAGTTCGAGACGTCAGAGGGCGCGCGCCTCCTCAATCCATCCTGTGGCACCCATCTGCTCGAAGAGCCTTAGGGCGCGCTCGATTAGCATTCGGTCTTTTTGTGCATTGTCTCCTCGCCGAAAGCGGCCGTAGGCCAGCAGGGTCTGGGCGAGTTCTGGGGGGCATTGGATTTGCTCCAGCAACTTTAGGCTGCGGTCGAATGCAGCATCCGCCTCGGCATGAGCGTTCATCGCCTCGTATACCTGCCCAAGCACGCGATGAGCCGCGCCTTCTTCCAAAGGTGCGCGGGTCTGCTGCGACGAACTGATCGCTTGGCGGGCAGCACCAAGTGCCAGGTCGAACTGATCCGTTTGAAGGTGCAGCTGCGCATTGGCTATATGCCCGTAAGGAACAGCATAGGCCGCGCCGACGCCAAGACCACGCGCAGGCATCTCTGTGAACAATCGATCGAGAATTTGTTTGGCGTAAGTTGGCTGCTTCAATTTCAGGTAGGCGATGGCCAGCCACGCCGACGACCAGAAGACTGATGGCCATTCCCGGATCTCCCAAGCCAATGGCAGCCATTTTTCCGCGACTTCGATCACCTTATCCCAGAGCCCCATGTACATGAATGGCTCAGCCTCCATCGCGCACCAGGCCCGCAACCGCGCATCTCCCAGCTCCTCCGCCATCTCTCGGGCCCGGGCCGCGTAGGCGATCGACTCTGCGAGTTTTCCGGCGCGAGCACTGAAACACCGCCCCCCTGAAATCATCATGTAGGCTTGTTCCAATCGCTGTCCCCGATTGCCTGCGATCTCGATGGCACGTGAGATGTGGTCCAGCGACGTAGCATATCGAGCACATCCTCCTAAATACATTCCGTATGCGTTCGCTGTGGCTGCTTGGATCCCCGCGTCCCCAGACGCTTCTGCGTGTGCGATCGCACTTGAAAGCAGTAACTCGTCCTTCTCCTGGACACCCTTGATCACTTCAAGCCTCGCAATTGTCGCTAGCTCACCCGCTTCGGTGGCGTGCTTCAGCGCTCGATCCACATGGCTCAGCATCTGGGCCTTTGCTGCTTCATCCCGTTCCGAGCCAGGTAACTTCGCGAGAGACGATATTATCTCAACGTGTAGACGGTTTCGCTCGGGCGTCGGAGGCAGACGTTCAAGAAGTTTTAGTGCCTTCCAATTCTGACTGATTGCTTCGGTACGTGCGTAAAATTTCTCTGCCCGTTTTGCCGCCTCGCTAGTAAAGTGTAGTGCTTTCTCATCGTTTTCGGCTTTGAGCCAGTGATCCGCAAGCAACGCGTCGTGTTCTCCCGCTGATTTATCTTGCTCTGAATGAGACACAAGGCGCTCTTCCAGAGCCTCGGCGATCCGAGCATGCAATTTCTGCCGCTGGTTGCGCAATAACGTACTGTAGGCGACGTCCTGGACGAGAGCGTGCTTGAAAACATAGGAAGCTTGCGGCGGCGTGCCGCGACGGAAAACCAGACCGGCTGCCGTTAGCTGTCCGAGCGCCGCGCACAATTCTGTTTCGCTGCAGCGGGCGACGGCCGCGAGCAATTCGTACGAAAACTTTCTGCCAATTGCTGCGCCGATCTGGACCACCTCCTTGACTTGTGACAGCCGATCAAGCCGAGCCAACAGCGAGCCTTGGAGGCTCGACGGAATGGCTAACAGCGGCAAGGGACCGTCAAGAACGTAGGCGCCGACTTGCTCGCGCAGGAGACCACTCTCGAGCATGCTCTTGGTCAATTCCTCCACGAACAGAGGGATGCCGTCTGTGCGTTCAACAATGCAGTCAAGGATCTCGGGCGGCAGGCTCTTGCCGGCGGTTATACCCATGACCATTGCTGCTATCTCGCGCCGTGTTAACCGGCTCAAAGACAGCGCCGATACATGCGCTTGACCTACCCACGGCGCTGCAAATTCCGGTCGATACGTGATCACCAACAATACGGGCAAACGGGCCACCCGTTCGACCACGCGGTCGAGCAATTCGATCGACGTCGGGTCTGCCCACTGTGCGTCTTCAAAGATCACTAACACCGGTCGCCGACGCGCGAGCGCTTCAAGCTGCCTTATCAAGGCTGCCAGGGTCAGCTCACGCCGACGCTGCGGGTCCGGTGAGACTGGCGGGTAGCGGTCGCTGCTCGCAAGGCCAAGGAGATCGGCGATAAGAGCGATCGTATTGGGATCCTCGCCGTTTTGCGCCAATAGCAGTTCGAGCTTTTCAAGCTTCGTTTCGCCCGGATCCTCGCGCCTAAGATCGGCGGCATTTTCGAGTTGGAGGAGGAACGGATAAAGCGCACTGTCCCGGTGGTGTCGGGAGCAGAAATAGCGCAATTGCGTGTGCATCTCTCCGCGCAGGTTTTCCTGCAATACTGAAGTCAAACGCGATTTGCCAATGCCTGGTTCGCCAGACAAGAGCAAGACCTGTCCCTCGCCGGCCTTGGCGCGCTGCCAGCGCCGCAAAATTAGCTCTATGTCCTCTCCGCGACCAACGAGCGGGCTTAGCACCGCGGTGTGCAACGCCTCGAAGCGGCTGGCGACCGCACTGGCGCCCAACACTTGCCACACCCGAGCGGGTCTTTCGAACCCTCGAAGCTCGACCGAGCCCAAATCGCGATATTCGAACAGGCCGCCCGCAAGGCGCCGCGTTGCCTCGGCGACTAACACACCATTGGCGGGAGCCAGCCCTTGCAATCTAGCAGCCAGATTTGGTGTCTCACCGACGACACCGCGCTCCTGCGCCTCGCCGGTCCCGATCAGATCGCCGACGACGACCAGCCCGGTGGCTATGCCGACCCGGACTTGGAGCGGCCGAGCCAAGCCGCCGACGCGCGCGACGACCCCTAAGCCGGCGCGCACGGCCCGCTCCGAATCGTCCTCATGCGCGTGTGGGTAACCGAAATAGGCCAGTACCCCGTCGCCCATGTATTTCGCTACGTAGCCGTCAAACCGCCTTATCTCATCCGCGACCGCTGTATGGTATCCGCCGATCACCTCACGCAACTCTTCCGGATCAAGCTGCGCCGCGAGCGCCGTCGAGCCGACAAGGTCGCAGAACATCAAGGTGAGCTGCCGGCGCTCAGCATCGGCGTTGTCTGCCGCATCGAGGGCATGGGCGACAGACGGCAGCACGTTTGCCAGTCGACCCTCGCCCAGCGCAGCAATGCCATCAAGTAATCGTCGGCGATGACCGATCGAGGTGACGCCGAGATCACGAAGATCCTCAGCGTTCAATCGGCGCAGAACTTCCCAATCAATGTCATTGTCGCGGAACGTAGGCGCAAAATGTTCGAGCCCGAGCCCGCGCAGCCATTCGGCCACATCCATCGGACTTGCCTGAAAACGCCAAGTTGTGGGCATCATACACGAACTGATATCGACGTGAAGTGAAAGGTAATCGGGCGCGGATTGACGATCAAGCCGCTCGAATAGGGATGAAGTTATCGCCACGCTGTATCTAAGTCTGTCTGTGCGATTTGCGTCTTCGGCGTCTGAGTTCGGCACATTTGCGACATTTTGCGGCCAATCCGCGACCGATCGCTCGGCTTGCTATCGTCCGCGCCATAGACTTCACAAACGGATTGTCGCGACAGGCGTCGAGAATGACCAGACGAAGACGCTTTGCAGGCTCCATTACCTACAATGTGCACCCACTGGAAAGCGCCGCCTTTGCACGGCACACACCCATTCCGGACATTGCGCGCGGTTTGAAATTTGCTCGAATGGATGCCTCGAAATACATTGTCTCAGGCATTGTCAGTGCAACATGCGGCCTATTGTCGTGACTCCGATGATCGAGGCTGAGACTCATGCGACACGCGCTCTATGTCGCAGGCGCTCTGTTCAATCCTGTGGCCGAACGGCTCGGTCTGCCCTCAATGCGGTTCGATGGAAAGGATAATGCTAAGCAGCTTCTTTACAAAGGTGGACTCATTGACAGATAGTACCTTCCGGATTGTCAAGGAGGCCGTGATGGCAACATGCGCGCGTATTCTCCCGTTCGTTCTGCTTGCTGGCTTTCTGAGCGGCGTGGCACGCGCTGACGACAGAGCCGATGTGCTCGCGGCCAATCAGGCGGTGAGCGCAGCGTTCTCCACCCTAGACATAAAGGCGTTCGATCCGCTTTGGGCGCACAACGATAGCGTCACGATCATTCACCCTATCAGCAAGACGGTGTTGGTTGGATGGGACTCCGTGCGGAAAAGCTGGGCAGAGGGAACGCTGACTAGATACAAGGAAATCACGGTTACCATGGACGACCCAAGCATCAGCATAACGAACAACGTCGCGCGCGTTGTGGGGATCGAGAAAGTGCGCGGCACCCGTGCGAACGGCGATGCCGCTGAATTCTCAGCCCTGACGACAAACGTCTATGAGAAGCGCGATGGGCGTTGGCTCATGGTCCATCACCATGGGAGCCGAATGCCGCAGTGAGCGGGACACTTGGATCGCGAACTATATAATCGCCATCCGGCGCCGGCCAAAAAGAGGGGGACGCGCGAACAGGCGTCGCCCGGCTGTGCGGATTGGCAGTGCTCCTTCCAAACAAGCTGGATCTGGTCGCGATTCGCAGTCGTCGGCGTTACAGAAGAGGCTGCGCTCGGTTCGCGTATTTCCGCTTCTGTGGAGATTTGCGTACGCCGGCCCCGCTGTGCGTGGCACCGTCGTCATGGGCCGGCATCCGAAAAACTTCACACTCTGCGACATTTCGAAGTTCGCTAGCGAAGACCGGTTATGAGCCCAAAGCGAAAACGCATCCCGGCCTGCCGAAAAAATGTCGAAGTGGTCCGATCTGAACGTTACCTTCTCACCACAACACATAGCGCCACATTCCGCGACGCGACCAAACATCGGAAGTGTGAGTATGCCTGTGAGTAGACCGGAATCGAACCATCGCCGAAAGCCCATGAGATAGCGGTTTTTCGAAACTTTGCGGTTCCGGCCAGGGCACCAGAAAATTCCCGGAAATATCTTCTTTGCCTCACAGCCTGAGCCCCCGCAGTGACCGCAACCGACGCGTCATCGATGGGTTGCGCCGGCCGCGGAAGAGTCCCCTCACAGCGCGCGTGACCGCGAGAGCGGAGCGGTCGCGGAAAAGCGCTTCAGGGCGGCGGGGCTGGCCTCACCGGGACTGCCCTCACCAGCAGGCACGTCGGCGGCGAGGCTGCCGGCATTGGTTTCCGCCAGTTCGGTGCGGTTGCGGCCGAGATGCTTGGCCCTGTAGAGCGCCTTGTCCGCGGCGGCGACGAGATCGCGATGTCTGGCCTCCGCGCCGGGCACCAAGGACGCCACGCCGATACTCAATTGCGCGTTGCCGCGCTGGATCTCGTCGGCGCTGCAGCGAACGAGCAGATCCTCGCGAATCCGTTCGGCCAGCGTTGCCGCATCGCCGAGAGATGTGTCCGGCAGCAGAACGGCGAATTCGTCGCCGCCAAAGCGCGCGCCGAGGTCCGAGGGACGCTTTACATTCGCGGCAATCGACGCGGCAATGGCCTGCAGCAGTCTGTCGCCTGCCTGATGGCCATGGCTGTCGTTGTAGAGCTTGAACTTGTCGGCATCGATCATCAGCAGCGCGACAGGCGCGTCGCTGCGCATGGCGCGACGCCATTCATAGGCCAGCGTCCGGTTGAAATGCCGCCGGTTGGCAAGGCCGGTAAGCCCGTCGATCGTCGCCAGAATGGTAAGCTTCTTTTCCGCGGCACTCCGGCGTGCCAGTTCGCGGTTGAGAGAAGCCGCCAGCATGACCGTCACCGCGCAAAGTCCCGCCATCAGCGCCCCGATCGCAATCGCTTGCCGCCACCACGGCGCGAAGACGTCGGCGAGCGACTGGCCGACCACGACAATCAGCGGCAGATCGTCGACCTGGGCATACACGAACAGACGCTTGATCCCGTCCGACACCGCCCGGGATTCATAATAGCCGCTGGAAAGCTGCGGAAAGCGCACGAACAGTTCGGCCCGCTTGATGTTGCTGCCGATGAAATCTTGGCGGTAGGGCCAGCGCATCAGCACGACGCCGTCGGTGCGGACCAGCGTCACCGTGCCATTGGGGCCGAGCGAAATATCCTTGAACACCGACTGGAAATAACTCTGCAGCATGGCGCCGATCACGACGCCGGCAAAGGAGCCGTCCGGATGCGACAGCCGCCGGCTGAACGCCACCAGCGTGCGGTCGCTGAGACGGGACACGAACGGGCGGCTGATGAACAGGCCCACGGAGTCATTGTCCCTGTGGACCTGAAAAAAATCCCGATCGGACAAATTCTGCGGCGACAGGCTGAGGCTTCTGGAATCGATCACGATCTGCCCCGTTTCATTGACGACGAGGATCGACGTCAGATAGCGGGCGGTAGAGGAATGATCGAACAGCACCTGCTGGCGCATTTCCGGGCTGAGACGATCGAGACCCGGCAGCTTCAGATTGTTCACCACCGCTTCGAGCGACAGATTGAGGCTTTCGACGTTGCGGGCAATATCGGCCCGCAGCGAACTGGCAAGGCTGGTGGCGACCTCGGCGGCCCGCGCCTCGGTTGCGCGCCGTGCCTCCAGCAGAATCCATCCGCACACCGCGGAAAAGCACAACGCCAGCAGAACAACCGGAATAGTGAGCCGGTGGTGCGATTGCGTCCATGCCCGGGCGAATGTGTCGCGCGCCTCGGCGACTGCACGCGACCAGCGCAGTCTCCTCACCCGGTTCATCGCCCTCGCCGTTGCCAAGGAATTCACCCCGCAATCCGTTTGCTGCTCCTTAGTGCTCCTGTGGTGCGTGCAGGCGGGTTAAAGCCAAAGGGGTTTTTGCCGCATGTGGTTCACAAATCGTGATTGGAATGGATTGAAATCGCCACATCCGTCCGGCTTGCGCGGGCCGGATGAAGCTTCGGCTCGCAGGACACCCGGGCCGGCTAACGGCTGCCGTGCAGCACCGCGAGCAAACCAACAATGATCAACACCAGCACCAGCGCGAGCCCCTTCCAGAACAATAGCGGGTTGCGCTCGATCAGCGGCGTCGGCGAAGCGTTGATGAAATCGGCGTTGGGATGGCGAAGGTCGTGGACGAATTCGGACAGCACTTCGTAGCGCTTGTAGGGGTCCGGATGCACGGCCTTCTTCAAGACGCCGTCGATCCAGGCCGGTATCTCGCGGTTATCGTCGAGCGCGGAGCCGTATTTCAGTTTCCGCTGCTGCGATTTGGTTCGGGTCCGTGCCATCTGGGCGCCATAGGGAAGCCGCCCCGTCAGCATCTGGTAGGTGATGACGCCGAGGGAGAAAATGTCGGAGCGCGACGAACCATTCTCGCCGAGGAAATATTCCGGCGCGGTGTATTGGTGGGTGCCGAGAATATCGTCGCGGCCGGCCGGGGGTGCTGCCTCGACCACGCCGGTGACCTTGGTGGAACCGAAATCGATGATCTTCACCGTCCCGGTCCTGTCGATCATGATATTGTTCGGCCGCAGATCCTGATGCAGCATCTCCTTGCGGTGAAAGGCGCGCAATCCCCCGGCGACCTGCTCGACGATGCCGCGGATCGTCTCCAGATCGGGCTTGGGATGATCGATCATCCATTGCGTCAGCGTTTGCCCGTCGATGAATTCCGTGACGACGTAAAGGTAATTGCGCTTTCTCGACTGCAGACAGGGTTTCAGCACATGGGCGCTGTTGATGCGCCGCGCCACCCACTCCTCCAGCATGAACCGCTTCAGGTAGGCAGGATCGCCGCGCAAATCGATCGACGGAATCTTGAGAGCGACCAGCGCTTCGCTCTCGGTGTCGACGCACGTGGCGCTGGTCACGCCGGACCAGTTCTACGCCTCGTGGGCCGGCTGGTGGGCGGCCCTGGCGGAAGCGGGCGGGCCGGCGAAGCGGGCGGAGT
>ORJL010143597.1_pt1 | contig 11098 bp, 20 predicted proteins | sample 1779941 | NCBI WGS metagenome assembly ORJL01 (sample SAMEA104232317, study PRJEB22302) | groundwater metagenome | biome: forest; feature: aquifer; material: groundwater | place: USA | collected 2011-08-07 | depth 5.8 m | reverse complement strand
GATGGCCATATTGCTAGAGCTTGCTCAAAGCGAGACGGAATTACAGTAACAGAACTTAGACAAAAATGGGAACAAACCAAAATTGATGGTTTAGCTAGAGGAACTTCACTTCACAGACAACTAGAACATTATATCAAAACCGGAGAAATTTTAGAAGATGATTATAAAGATGTTGTTCAACAGTTTTCTTTGATCAAATTTTCTGGTAAATTATATAGTGAAATAGGTCTTAATCATCCTGTATTATTAATCGCGGGCACATGTGATGTTTTAGAAATTCTAGATGAAAAAAATTCTTGCAACTTATTAGACTTCAAGAGTAATAAAAAAATAGATAAAGAATCTAAATACGGAACAAAACTGTTATATCCATTAGATTATCTTGATGACTGTGAGATAATTACATATGGCATTCAATTAAACTTATATAAACTAATGTTAGAATTCCACGGTTTTAAGGTTAAAAAAATGATAATGTATCACATAAACCCCAAAACTAGAAACATTGATGAGTATATAATTCCTAAAATGGACAAAGAAATTAAGAAATTAACAGAGCATTATAAAGAAATGATGGAGTTTTAATATGTTAGAACTAAATAAAATCTATAATCAAGACTGCCTTGAAGGAATGGAATCAATAGACGGCAAATCCATTAATCTTATTTTAACGGATTTACCCTATCAAGTAACCGCGAGAAATACCTGGGATACAATAATTCCGTTTGACAAACTTTGGGCATCTTATGAAAGAATTATTAAAGACAATGGAGCCATTGTTTTAACAGCAACGCAACCTTTTGCTTCTAAATTAGTAATGAGCAATGAAAGATTGTTCAAATATGAGTGGATTTGGGAAAAATCTAGTGGGACTGGGTTCTTAAATGCAAAGAAACAACCATTAAGAAATCACGAACAAATTTTAGTTTTTTATAAATCTCAACCAACCTATAATCCACAATTCACAGAAGGCAAACCATATAAATGTAAATCGGGTAGGGCATCTAGTAACTACAATGAACAAGTCTCTGTGATAACGGAAAATAAAGGTGAAAGATACCCATTAACAGTATTAAAATTTATAAAAGATAAAGAAAAATTTCACCCAACTCAAAAACCTGTTTCTCTAGGGGAATATATGGTTAAGACTTATACTAACGAAGGAGATTTAGTATTAGATAATACGTGTGGCTCTGGAACTTTTTGTTTGGCTGCTAAAAATCTTAATCGTAATTATATTGGTTTTGAAAACAATAAAGAATATTTTAATATAGCTTATAATAGATTAAATAATTTTGTTATTATCTAGCATTCTAGATTAATGTAGATTAAATGCGAGACAACGGCTATCAGAAGTTCTAGACATAAATGAGTTAAGCTCACAAATAACAAAAAAAACAAATGACTAATACATTTGGCATAATAGATCGGAAAGCCGTTAAAGGGGATAAATCAGATTTACCCTTTATAATGGATAAAAAATACATTGATAGTTTAGAAATATTGTGTGGAAGATTTGATGATATTGTAGTTAAATTTATTCCTTCTGATGATTATATAGAATTTTGTCAGGATACAGATATAAATACCCTGATTGTTGATTCTCCAATTTCTAAACGATATGAAATATGTAAGTTGGGATTAGAAAACAATAAAAACATAATTTGTGAAAACCCCCCGGCTTGTACTCATAAACAAGTATCTGAATTAAAACAAATCGCCGCCGATAAGAATTTAAGTTTTATTGTTAATTATTCCTTTCTATGGGACCACGAATATTTAATGTTAAAAAATGGGTTTAACTTTCTTCCTGACCAAGCTGATATTTTCATAGAGTCCACGTTTTCTGACCCCTCTATTTCACCAGGCGAGACTTTTTGGAGGTTTGGCTCTCTTGCTACGTCCATGCTCTTAGACCTGCTAGGACAAAAATACCCTCAACAGTCGTTTTTAGATTTTTTTTCTCGCTATTCTCTGAAAAACCAGTATCTTCTTAGAGTGGTTTATCCGTCATGTTTGGGATTCCTAACTTTCGGAAACCTTAGTAATGCACAAAGCAACAAAATAACTTTACAAATCAAAGACCAAACTTTAGAGTATCAAGATGATTTCTCTAATAGTTCTACCAAGCGGATGTTAGAAGATTTTATATTAAAAATAGAAAAAAAACAAAGATACGAGAATTTTGATTTGGTATTAGCAACAACTCTATATCTTGAACAGTTAGAAAAAGAAAATATAACATACAAAAAATAAATATGGAACCACAACAGGAAATAATTGGAATTTTGAAAAAAATTGAAATACTATTACATTATGTATTGTTTTTTACAGTTTTCTTATCAGTCTTCAAAATACAAGAAGTTTTTAAAAATAAAAAATGACTATTAGAGGAAAAATTCACAATTTAAGAGCTAGAATATATAGGTTTATACTATTCAAGTTGAAATTCTGTTATTCGCCGTTTTGTTTTTTGTTTTCTGAATTTGACAAATTGGGCGTGACTTTTCCCTGGAAAAGTGATACGGTTATATGGTTATGGCCGTGGCATCGGAAAGAACGAAAAGAAAGATTTATATCTATTGAATTTAGCGGTACAGGCGAGTGGGGAGACGCTGTTTTCAATTCTTTAGCAGAAATTGATAAAAACTGGAAAGAATATTTTGAAACTTGTCAAATTGATGAAAAACAAGAATATGTTGACATTTAGGAAAAAATATGAAAACAGAAGAACTACCCAAACTAGATAAAGAAGGATACCTTTTATTACCCCGCGAGTTTGAAGATAAAGGTTTTAGTTTTATCTTTATTAAAGACCTTGACGCAGACTGGAAGATATATCAGAAAAATAAAGGAAAAAGTTTTAGAATTTTTGAACTAGTAAAACCCGCCAAACAAAAAGAATTTGTAATTGGCGGAAACATTGTTCCTAAAAAGTGGCAATATCCAAGTTCAGAATCTTGGGGTATAAGAGGATTTAGTTGCTTTACAATTTCAGAATGTGAGTCTAGGCATAAAAAATTATTAGAAGATACAGAGAAAAATAGAGTTCGGCGGGAGTATGAAAGAAAAGGATTATAAGAATGGACAAAAAAGGAAAAAATTTTAAATTATTTTTAGGACGCTCCGATTTGATTGGGGATACGGTCATGTGCGAGCCTAGTCTCCGTTATTTTGAAAAAATTTACCCTAATTCTTATAAATATTGGCACTTATTAGGAAAAACTAGTCAAGCTGCTAGTCTTTGGCTAAATCACCCATTAATTGACCGACTGAAAATTTCTAAAAATCTTGAATCTTATGATGAAGAAGATTATGAGATAATGAGGAAATGTGATATAGTAATAAATACCCGCCCACAACATAAAATAGAAGATTGGTATAATTACTATAATTGTGTAGAAGAAACGATACAAATGGCAGGAATTAATTTAGATCATTTCAATTCTATTTTGACAGAAGAAGAACGCCGTCCGAAACTTTATAAGTGGTTTAAAGAAGGACTTTTTGAAGAAGAAAAAGTGGGTTATTGTGTAAATGAAACATTTCATACAAAAAAAATCAAAAATATTGCCATCCAGCCTTTCTGTGGATATGGGAAAGGGTTAAATCGTTCGCCTGATGCTGGTTTTTGGTCTAAATTAATTGAAAAATTATTATCTTTAGATTATTATGTTTATCATTATGGATTTGTTAATGAACCCTCTTTATCTAGTAAAGCTGGATATAAAAAATTAACACATTTACCATTTTTTGAACAAATTAAAGCAGCATTAGATTCTGAAATTATTGTCGGCGGCGATTCGGGTTTTATGTGGACCGTTGGCGCATTTTCTCATAAAGCTGTCCAATTAATTACTAACTGGCTGCCAAACCATAATAGAAATTTACTAGCACTAGCGCCAGTCAATATTAACTCTGAAAATATTTTTTATGATAGATATGGAAAATATCCTTCTTTTGATTTAGTAATAAAAACTATTGTTAAAAAAATATCTTAGTATGTCTCCCAAAAAAAATAACTTATAAAGTAGGCGACAAAGTAAGAATCATAAATCCCGAAATCTTTATTCGTTGTGGCTATCCCCTAACCAAAGAAGAAGCTAAAAAAACTCTAATAACAGAAGAAGAAAAGAAAAAGATTTGTGATTTGTTGGGCTATAAATACGAATTAGAGAATAATCCATTTGATCCTTGTGACTGCTCATTAAAATGGGATTATTTAGGAAACGGGGCGGCTACCCCGTCTTAGAAAAAATTAAATCTCATATTATATTACAAATAATGACAAACAACAATTCAGAAAACTGGACAGAAATAATAGAGATAGAACAAACAAATGTAGAAAAAATAAACAACTAAATATGTGTTCAAAAGAAGACTTAGAAAAGATAATAACAGTTATTGAAAAATCTGAACTTTCCGCCAATCCTCAGATTTTTGAAAAATTTATCAAACACCATGTTTCTAAAATTTTAAGTCAGACAAACAAGACACCAGAGCTAATAGAGTATGTTAAAACAGACAGTATAGCAGAAATAATAGAAAAATTAATTATTCTCCATATTCGGACCTGGATACTAGAAGATAAAATAGGAGAAAATTATAATAATGATAATTTAGTAGCAGACCTAAAGAGGAAAATAGACATTTGTTTTAAACAAAAAAGACCACAACTTATTCAGGCTCTTAATCTTACGCTCAATGATGCTATCTTAAATGGTAAATCTCTACAGGAAGATAGTGTTAAACTTTATAAGGGCAACTAAATGTTAGAAGTTAATAAAATCTATAATTTTGATTGTTTATCTGACAGAGGAATTAAGAATATTCCTGATAACTCTATTCAATTAATAGTTACCGATCCTCCTTATTTTCTCTTAAATAAAGAATGGGATAAACAGTGGAAAACCGAAGAAGAATATCTTAGTTGGTGCTCTTTATGGTTTCATGAGTGTTTTAGAGTCTTGAAAGAAGACGGGGCTTTCTATGTTTTTCAAGATTGGAGACTAGCCTCTGAATATGTGATAATGTTAAAGAAAATTTTTCTTTTTTACCAAAATAACATTACATGGGAAAGAATAAAAGGACGATCTTCTAAAATAAACTGGAAAAGCACAAAAGAAGAAATTTTATACTTTAGTAAAATAAAAGAACCTAAATTCTTTGAACAAAAGAAAATCCGCCCGGTAATTGCTCCATATAAAGATGAAGACGGAAAGCCCAAAGGCTGGTTTATAGATGAAGAAGGAAATAGAGTAAGATGGACTGGAACTGGAAATGTTTGGCATTATACTCCGCCCGTTTGGTCAAGTATAGAAGAACCGCCAAGTCATCCGACGCAGAAACCTTTAATGATGATTGAAAGAATAATTTCAGCACATACGGAAAAAGAAAATACGGTTTTAGACTTATTCGGCGGCTCAATGACTACCGCCGTGGCTTGTGATAAATTAGGAATTAATTGGATTTGTATTGAAAAAGATGAAAACTATTGTAAGATAGGGCTGGAAAGAGTTAATAACAATAGACAAAAATTAAACCTACCACCGACAACACTTGTTTTATGAAATTGGGTCTTTTACTGTGTGCCTTCAACTGTGAAGATTATTTAGAAGATTGTCTTAGTCCGTGGACAACTTTTGATAATGTAGTTATATCTGTTACATCCTGTCCTTTCAAGCATTTTGAAGCAGAAGATAATACTAAGACGCTGGAAATTTTAGATAAATATAAGAAAAACGGAAAAATTGATAGTTACTTTACTTCAGAGATTCCATTAGAAGAATATGAAGCAAGAAATTTAGCTCTTAACAGGTTGTTAACTTTGAACTGTGATGTAATTTGTCTGTGGGACTCCGACGAAATAATCACTCAACAAGAAATAAGTAACTTATTAAAGTATTTAGATAAAGAAAAAGAAACTAATAATCTATTCTATAGGATAAATTATAAAAATTTGACATTTACAGAAAAAACATATACCGATAACTTTGATCCAGCGCGGATTTTTTGGGTTAATAAGAATGGATTAAAGTTAGATTCAATGTATTCTGACAATGATTTTTACTTCAAGTTCTATGATAATTTGATTAAGTATAGCGACTTATGTTCTACTCATGTTCCTAGAGAAGTATGTTTTCCCTTACATAAAAGTTGGATAAATGGACAAAGAAGTGTCAAGAAAGTGAACTACCAAAAGTCTCGCGGCTGGACAACGACTTTTAATATAGACGAAAGTGGAAATTTGGTTTATAATGAAGACTGGTTTAAATTAACAGGAAAACAAAAACCGATCCTGTATAACATAAATGAATAGAGACTGGAACTGGAAAAATTATTATTGTAATCCAATTATTACTACTAAATGTTTTAGTTTGTTTTATGATAATTGGTTTGGAACTTTTAGACTAGGATGTTCTATAGGTGTTGGTATTAGAAATTTTAAAGTTTTAAGATTTCCTAAAATTGTTTTTATGGTTTATTATTAAGATGAATAGAAAATATTTAATAAAAGATTTTGAGACAGATATTTATAATATCTTAGTTTTATTACCTGGGGAAGAAAAATCTAAGTTATATGTCAGAAGAGCAGCTTTCTGGTTAATGAAAAAATTTATTAAAAACAAAGAATATCACTTAGCAGCAAAATTAAGAGATATAGTAAAACAATATACTAAAACCGGCCCGATATAAATAAAATGAGTAAACATATTCAATGTATAAAATGTGACTCTTTGTTTACTGATGAGGAAATTGAAGGTCATAATAGTTGTCCTAACTGTAAAACAAAAAATATTCCCCTGGATTTAAATAATAATGTCAATATAAAAATAAATATACAAGAATTAAGAATATTATGTATGTGGGCCGAAAATTATGCTGTTACAGTAGATAATAAAAATTTAGATGACGCTTATCATGAAAGCTTGGTAGGAACAGTAGATAAAATAGCTTCTAAAATTAATAAACAGTTAATATCAATAAATAAAGGGACTTCATTAACAATGACCGACGAAATAAAAGAAGTCCAAAAAATATATCCCAAAACAGATTTTTATAGAGATGGTAAATTAGAAATGTAAAATATGAATTATAACTTATTCTTAGATGATATTCGGTATCCGCAAAATGTCACCTATACAAAAATTCCAGACGTAAAATGGATTATTGTTAGGAATTTTGATGATTTTGTTTATACGATTTCTACTTTTGGAATTCCTGACAATATTTCGTTTGATCATGACCTAGGGATAAAAAGCATGGAAGAATTTAACAAAAACGGATTAAATTATGATTATAACAATATAGGAGAAGAAAAAACAGGTTTGCATTGCGCTTTATATCTAAAAGAAATCTTAAATAAGAAAAAATATAAATGGCCAAATATTTTTATTCATACAATTAATCCGGTTGGACTACATAACATTAAAACTGTTTTTAATTTATCATGAAAGCAATTTGTCTAGGCTGGGAAAAACAAGATTTAGATCAAATTAGCAGAATCCGCCAAGGAATGATTGCTAATGGTATTGAGTTAGTTAGCGATGGACCTTGTGATTTTATTTATTGCCACGATAGTACAGTTTTTGATTTAGGAATAGAATTTAAGAATAAATACCCCCAAAGTAAATTACTGTTAAAAGTTCTAGACTTAAATAACTTTACCGAAGAAAGAAAAAAAGAATTACTTTCAAAATTAGAAAAAGCAGATTTAATTCTTGCTAATAGTAAATATGTTCAAAAAGACATAAAAGAAAAATTAGGATTAGAATCTGTCGTTGTTTATGACTGTATAAAAGACTTAGAGATTCTGCCCGACACTAAAAAAGAGATAGATTTTCTAGCGGTTGGCCGACTCCAAAGCCCGGAAAAAAGAGCATGGTTGATTAAGGAGTTCATGTTTTATAAGGACAACAGGAACAAGATATTAGCAATGTGCGGCCCGGAAAATCCAGGGTTTGGCTGTTTTTTAGGAGTAGTTACTGATAAAATACTTCAAGACCTTTACAATTCGGCAAAATTCACTCTTTGCTTATCTAAGGATGAAGGACTGCTGTTACCAGCTATAGAAGCAATGGCTTGCGGAAATTCAATTCCAATAGTTTGTAGTGATCTGACAACAAAAGACGAAGTTTGCCCGCCAGAATTTGTTTGTGATCCTAATAAAGAAAGCATTCACGCTAAAATTGAGGAAATAGAAAAAAATTATTCTAAATATCAGTCCATAGCCACAGAAACAGGAAAAGAATTTAAGAAAAAGTTTTGTAAAGAACAAATAGCTAGAAACATTATTAATGCTTATGAATCTCTTTGCGGAAACAATAAGAATATATGACTAAAAATGAAAAATACGAAAAAGCATTGATAATAGCTATTGAAACTTTAGGGTTCTATGCACAACCAGAAAACTATCATGCAATTGCTATCGTAGGCGATAGACCATGCGGAGAGTTTGCTTATGATGTAAGTATGATTAAGAGATATGATAGAAAAATGCCTGGAAAATTAGCTCGCACAACATTAAATAAAATACAAAAAATAGTCTTAGGATGAGCGAAAAAAATAAATACAAATATGGTTTCTGTGGTAAATGTGGTGAACAACTAAGGACAGATTTTAAGCATCAAGCTTATTTCTGCCCACAATGCAAAGAATGGTTGACGGAAAAATGTAGTAATCCAGAATGTGAATATTGCAAAGATCGTCCAAATGTTCCTAATTTTTCTCAATAATTTTTCTTTTCTTGCTCTAATATATAGAGATGATAAAGACACAATTTGAAACCCATTCTAATGAGGACGGAGAAGTAAAAATCATTATTGATAACCTATGTTTTTCCAGCGTTCTAAAAATAACAAGTAAAGAAAATACATCAAAGGGAAATTGTTATCATATCAATGACCGGCAGTTTTGTTACGTAATTTGCGGGCAAGTTAAGTTATTGAAACGCCCGGTCGGTTCCAAAGAAAAACCACAAGAATATATCATTAACAGCGGCGAATCTTTTATTATTAATTCATTAGAAGAATATGTTATCTTATTCCTAAAAAAGACAATAATGGATTGTTATTGCAGACTTCCTAGAGACGAAGAAAGCTATGAAGAAGATACAGTAAAATTAAATTTTAACTTACTAGAAATATGAGCGATAATATAATTAACTTAGAAAATCTACCTTGTCATATTGATAGTAGAGGTAAAATTCAAATGATTTTTGAGAGTTGTGATATTAAAAGCATAAGTAGGATAGATAGTCTTCCTAAGACCTTTCGCGCTCGCCATAGTCATCCTGATATTCACTGGATTGAAGTTTTACAAGGACAAATTGAATATTATCATTGTAAAGATGTAAATAATCCTAAACCAGAAAAATTTATAGTTAATATAGGAGATATTATATTTTCCCCTCCAAATTATTTTCATGAAATGAATTTTGATTTTTTTACGAGTTTTAATTGCTACTCAGAACTACCAAGAGATCAGCAAAATTATGAAAAAAATACAGTAAGAAGACTAGATATTTCATTAAAAGATATATATAATAATAGAAAGTATTAAATGGAGAATATAAAAGAAATTTCTTCTTGCGGCCTTTGTGGTTGTGATAAATTAACTACTTATCTTAACTTTGGATCATCTCCCTTAGCGAACTCCCTAAAGGAAAAGATAGATGAAAAAGAATTTCAAGCCCCTCTAGAAATAGTAAAATGTGAAAACACGGACTGTCAATGTTTTCAATTAAAGCATCAAGTTTCGCCAGAAATTTTGTTTAATAATTATTCTTATCGTAGCGCAATTGGACTTCAAAAGCATTTTGAAGAATACGCTAAGACAACCTCAGAATATCTTAAATTAGAAAAAGGAGATTTTATTGTTGGTATTGGCGGTAATACAGGACTTCTTGAACAAGAATATCAAAAACTTGGTTTTTGTAATGTGGTAAATGTAGAGCCAGCTAAAAACATAGCACAAGAATCTAAGCAGAGCGGTGTTACAACTTTCACAGGGTTCTTTAATGAAGATATTGATATATCAGGATATAATCATCTTTTCGCTAAATTAATTACTTGTAATAATTGTTTTGCTCATACTGATTTAAAACCTATTATCGAAGGTGTTAAAACTTTATTAAACGAAGACGGTTTTCTTATTATAGAAAATTCATACTGGTTAGATGTAGTAAAAAATTCTGATGCGTTCCAGTGCTATTCTGAACATTATTTTTATCATCATATTAAAGGACTTAAGAATTTCTTTGATATTCATGGGTTTGATCTATTTAAAGTAACCTACTCTTCCGTACAGTGCGGAAGTTTTAGAATCTATGTAAAATGGAAAAAAAACAAGAAATTTGAAATAGATAATTCAGTAGCGGCGGCAATTAAAAACGAAGAAGAGTTCGGGCTTTTTGATAAAGAAACTTATCACGACCTTATAGGAAAACTATTTCATATCAAGTTTAAACTTGGAACAATATTAAATGAAATAACACAGCAAAACAAAAAAATCGGAATTTTTGGGGTTGCCGCCAAAACTGTTTTGATGTTGAAATATTTTGGGATTTCTGAGTATTTTTCTTTAGCTACGGATGATTCTGACCTCAAGTGGCAGAAATTTATACCGGGGACTTCTATAAAAATTGTTTCAAAAGATGAGTTTTGGTCACAAAATTTTGATTATGTTTTGCCAGGAGCTTATAATTTTTTTGATTTCATCAAAGAAAGAAATAAGGATAAAAATTGTAAATGGATAAGGGTTCTTCCCAAGTTAGAAATTGTTTGATTTATAGAGCACAAAAGATACTATAAGTATTGAAAAATATTTTAATTACCGGCGCGTTGGGATATATAGCAACTTCTCTGATTGAGTTGTTACTTAAATCTGGCAATAAATACAAAATTGTTGGAATAGATAGTCAGTTCCATTCGGATTCTGTTTCTTTTTTAGTAGAAAATGATGTTGAATTTTATCAACGAGATTTATTCCAAATTAGAGATTTACTAAAGAAAGCAGACATTGTAGTTCACTGCGGCGGCATTACGGCAGTTCCCACAACAATAGAACAGAGTAACGAAAAAATAGATAAAGAAATTTT
>ORJL010872286.1_pt1 | contig 11100 bp, 6 predicted proteins | sample 1779941 | NCBI WGS metagenome assembly ORJL01 (sample SAMEA104232317, study PRJEB22302) | groundwater metagenome | biome: forest; feature: aquifer; material: groundwater | place: USA | collected 2011-08-07 | depth 5.8 m | reverse complement strand
CTCGTGGTTCGGCAAGGACCACAATACGCCAGCCTTCGCCGCGAGCCAGGTCGGGCCATTCGATCAATGGCCGACCGGCATGGGCTTCGAATATTTCTATGGCTTTGTCGGCGGCGACGCCAATCAGTGGCAGCCGAACCTGTTCCGCAACACCACGCAGATCTATCCGTTCCAAGGCAAGGAAGGCACCTGGAATCTGATCACCGGCATGGCGGGCGACGCCATCGATTACATGACGCGGATCCATCAGACCCAGCCCGACAAGCCGATCTTCATAAAATACGCGCCCGGTGCGACGCATGCTCCGCACCATCCGACCAAGGAATGGGTCGACAAGATCAGCGCGATGCATCTCTTCGACGACGGCTACGAGAAGCTGCGCGAGCGCATCTTCGAGAACCAGAAGAAGCTTGGTGTGGTGCCCAAAGATGCAAAGCTTTCGCCGTGGCCGAAAGACATCCTCAAGCCCTGGGATCAACTGACCGCCGACGAGAAGAAGCTGTTCATCCGCCAGGTCGAGGTGTTCGCGGCCTATGCAGCCTACAGCGATCATGAGATCGGCCGTGTGATCCAGGCCTTCGAGGACCAGGGCAAGCTCGACAACACGCTGATCATTTACATCAACGGCGACAACGGCACCAGCGCCGAGGGCGGGCCGAACGGCACGCCGAATGAGGTTGCGTTCTTCAACGGCGTCAGCGTGCCGGTTGACGTGCAGATGAAGTGGTACGACGTGTGGGGCACCGAGCAGACCTATAACCACATGTCCGCCGGCTGGTCCTGGGCTTTCGACACGCCGTTCGACTGGTTCAAGCAGAATGCATCCAGGCTCGGCGGTATCAATCAGAACATGGTGGTGTCGTGGCCGGCTCGCATCAAGGACAAGGGCGCGTTGCGCGAGCAATTCGTCCACGTGATCGACGTGTTGCCGACCATTCTTGAAGCCGCCGGAATTCGTGCGCCTGAAGTCGTCGACGGCATCAAGCAGAAGCCGATCGAGGGCACGAGCTTCCTCTATACCTTCGATGCGAAGAACGCCAAGGTGCCGTCGCGGCATGCGACCCAGTATTTCGAGATGATGGGTCAGTGGGCCTTGTACAAGGACGGCTGGATGTTGAGCACCAAGGTGAACCGGGCACCGTGGCAGGCTTTCGGTCCGGCCAATCCCGATCCGCTCAACAAGCAGGAATTCCAGCTTTACGACCTGAGCAAGGACTTCACCCAGTCCGAGGACATCGCTCCGAAAAATCCCGCAAAGGTCGCGGAGATGCGCAAGCAATTCCTCGATGAGGCGAAGAAATATCAGGTCTTGCCGCTCGATGCCTCGGTCGCAGCCCGCATCGTAGCGCCGCGTCCGAACATCACCGCCGGGCGTACCGAGTTCGTCTACACGCGGCCGATGGTGGGCCTGCCGCAGGGCGATTCACCGTTGCTGCTGAACACCTCCTACACGGTCACCGCTGACATCGACGTACCGCAGGGCGGTGCCGAAGGCATGATGCTGACATCCGGCGGGCGCTTCGCGGGTTATGGATTCTATCTGCTCAGCGGCAAGCCGGTCTGGGTATGGAATTTGGTCGACCTCGAACGCATCAAGTGGGAGGGCACCGACGCGCTGACGCCGGGCCGCCACACCATTGAGTTTGAGTTCAAGTATGACGGCAAGGGCCCCGGCACGCTCGCCTTCAACGACTTCAGCGGCGTCGGCCGCCCCGGCACGGGTACGCTGAAGGTGGACGGCAAGGTCGTCGCCACCAAGGCGATGGAAAAGACCCTGCCGATGATCCTGCAATGGGACGAGAGTTTCGATATCGGCTCGGACACGCTGACCGGCGTGAACGACGCCGACTACAAGCCGCCCTTCACCTTCACCGGCAAGCTCAACAAGCTGACGATCAAGGTCGATCGGCCGCAATTGTCGCCCGAGGACATCAGGAAGCTTCAGGCGGCGATGAGCACCGCCGCCGACGGACCGTCGGGCGACGATCTCGGGCTGCTGCACAAGATCGAGATGCGAATCGACAAGCGGGCGGATTGCCGCAAGCAGGCCGATGCGAAAAAGCTCGGCCTGGTCGAGCGGATCGATTTCGTACGCGAATGCATGAAGTGATGCTTGCGGAGCACAAGTCGGCAAAAGGGAGCTTCGAGCCCCCTTTCACGATACGACGAGCGCTTGTCGCACTCGATTTGGCGGGGCGATCGTGCGATTGCCGAGGCCGGCCGCTTCGGCATTGGGTTGGGAGTTATCAATGGTCAGACGATTTCACTGCATCGCCGCCGGATCTGCGGCTGCTATCCTGTTAGGTGCCGGCGCAATTGCATCCGCAGCCGACATGCCGCCCGCGCCGGTCTACAAGGCGCCGCCGCCGGTCGTCGTCAATCCCTGGACCTTCGACATCACGCCCTATGCATGGTTGCCGTCGCTCAACGGATCGTCGACCACCAAAGGTCACACCACCGACGTCGATGCGACGTTTTTCGGGGATCTCATCCATCGAAAAATTCCGAAAGAGCTTTTCGGGCTGATGACTTCGTTTGAGGCGCGCAACGACCGTTTCGCGATCATTGGCGACTTCACCTATTTGATGCTCGGCGCCGGCAAGGGCGCTGCGCGTTCTGAAACATTCAGCCAGCGGGTGGGCGCAAACGTCGACCTCGACGCTAACTTTACCACGAAAATGGTCATTGCCGAGCTTGCGGGCGCTTATCAGATCGCGCGTTGGGCCGGCGGCGCGCCGGGCTCGGGCACCGCGGTTGACGTTTATGGCGGCGGCCGGCTCTGGTGGCAGCAAGCCGAAGCGAGCCTTGCCCTGAATGCGCAACTGATCGCGGTGCTGCCGCAGCGTACCTTCACCATCAGTGGAAACCGCGCTTATGCCGATTCGGGCGACATCACGTGGATTGATCCGATCGTCGGCCTTCGGCTGCGCCATCAATTTGCGCCGGGCAGCGAATTGACCCTGAGCGGCGACGTCGGCGGTTTCGGTGTCGGCAGCCGGTTTTCCTGGCAGGCGCTTGGGGCTTATCGCTGGACGTTCGCCAAGACCAACAACATCACCTGGTCGGGAATGCTCGGATATCGCGCTCTTTACGCCGATTACACCAAGGGTTCAGGCGATACGCTCTATGTCTATGACATGCTGCAGCACGGACCGATTGCCGGGGTGAGCGCAAGGTTCTAAGCTGCCTCCGGTGGGTTGTACTTTTCAGTATTGCGTTTGAGTACGGGGACTGTGTCACATTCTCAACGAATGCGTCGGGCCGCGATGGCCGCGCTTGCCTGTGCCGGCCTGGCTCAGGCGGGGTGCGCCGGCCGTCCGCTGCAGGGTGTGATGATTCCGACCAGCGAAGCGGCGCCCGGCGCAACACACGTTCCGGTATTGATCGCCACCACGCGCAAGAAGTCGTCCGCCGATCCGGGCGAGATGTTTTCCGGCGAGCGTGCGGATAGTGTGTCTTACGCCGCAGTTACGGTTTCAGTACCGCCGGATGAATCAAGAAAGGTCGGCGAAGTGCAATGGCCGGCATCGCCGCCCGGCGATCCGCGCCGCGACTTCGTGACCGTCTCGGCCGACTATGTCGATGAGAAATCCTTCAACGCGCAGATCAGCCGAGTTGCCAAACAGACCGGACGCAATCGCGCGCTGATCTTCGTCCACGGCTTCAACAACCGGTTCGACGATTCCGTCTATCGGTTCGTGCAGATCGTGCATGACTCGAAGGCACCCGCGATACCGGTGCTGTTCACCTGGCCGTCACGCGGCGAGGTCAAGCTTCGCGCCTATACCTATGATCGCGAGAGCGCGAACTATTCGCGCGACGCCCTCGAACAGCTGATCGATACGCTGAGCCGGCATCCGAACATCACCGAGGTGAATATCCTCGCCCATTCGATGGGGAATTGGGTGACGCTGGAAGCCTTGCGGGGACGTTCGATCCGGCTCGCACAACGGCCGGGCACGAGGGACAAAGTGAAAAACGCGTTTATGGTCGCGCCCGATGTCGACGTCGACGTGTTCCGAACCCAGATCAAGCGGATGGGTCCGAACCGGCCGCGCATCGCTTTGTTTGTGTCGCAGGACGATTCGGCGCTGCGGCTGTCCAAGGCGATTTGGGGCGGTGTACCACGGCTTGGCGAGATCAATCCGGGTATCGAGCCCTATCGCACCGAGTTGGAAAACGACCGGATTGCGGTTTTCGACCTGACCAGTCTGAAATCCGTCGGCGACGACGCTCATAGCCGCGCGTTTGAGGACATCACGAGCGTGATGGGCATGATCAGGAAGCGGCTGAATGACGGACAGCAGATCGCGTCGCGGCCGTCCGATCTAGCGGCGCCATCCATGGAAATATCGACGGTCGGGCAATAGGCCCGGTAGCCACGTCACATTTCGCGCCTAAAAGGCAAAAGCCGTTCGGACGCGCGCCCACCCGCTACCTTGAACGGTAATCCCGGCAGATTTTGGCCGATTGCGAGGCCGGACGGCCAAGAATCAAATAAACGCTAGCGACGCAGTAAGGACCTTTTAACTGTAATCCGCCTTCTTATAGAGTCTTGTTCGTACGAGGCCGGGGCGGCATTCGGACACGCGGCGGTTCATGAACACGATATTGATCAAGATCCTGGCGACGGCGCTTGCCTTCAGCCAGGTGACGACGCGGCCGGACGCCATCAAGTCGGAATTCGATCCCGCCAAGGATACCGCCGAGGTCGCGCAGCTTTTGAGCGCCGGCTGTCTCCACATGCGCAAGTCGTTCGACATCGAGCAGCTCAATCTCGACGATCTGATCGCAACCGCCATGGACGACAAGGGCGCGCTCGGCGACGAGATCAAGGTCCTCAAAGGCCTTTCGATCGAGGACCTGCATACCACCTACAAGCAATTCTGCAAAAATGAGCGGGTCGCGAATTCACCCGTCGATCTGGCCGAAGTGATAGGCTTCTACAATTCCGCCCTGAAAGATTTGCCCGACGCGCAGAAGCTGAAAGGCATGAAGCTGCCGGGTATGAGCCAGATCCTGGATGGAAAAGGCGAGCGCTTCGCCGAAGTGTTTTCGCCGGAGAACCGGCGGGTGTGGGTGCCGATCTCCGATATTCCAGAGAGCGTGCGCAACGCCTTTATCGCGGCGGAAGACAAGCGCTTCCTGCAACATCGCGGTGTCGACGAGCGCGGGCTGGTGCGCGCCTTCATCGGCAATCTGGCGGCACCGGGCCGGCCGCAGGGCGGCTCGACGATCACGCAGCAACTGGCGAAGACGCTGCTGGTCGGAAACGATGTCACCTATGAGCGTAAGCTTCGCGAGATCATCATTGCTTCGAATATCGAGCATACGCTGAGCAAGACCGAGATTCTGGAGCTCTATCTCAACTCGATCTATCTCGGGCGCGGCGCCTGGGGCCTGGAGATGGCGGCGCGCGGCTATTTTGGCAAACCGGCAAGCGCGCTGACGCCGGTGGAGGGCGCGATGCTCGCCGGTCTGGCCAAGGGCCCGAACTATTTCAATCCGGACCGCAACCTCGCGCGCGCCCGCGACCGCTTCCAATACGTGCTGGGTCGGATGGCCGAAGACAAAACCATCCCCGCCGAAGACGCCAAGTCGCCCATGCCGCAGATCATAGCCTATGAGCGTGTGCGGCAGGATGTCGGCTTTCACTTTGTCGATCAGGTGCAGCGCGAAGCCAAAGCGATTCCCGGGATCGGCGCGCTCAATGCGTCGTCGTATGTCGTGCGCACCACCATCAATCCCCAATTGCAGCGCGCCACCGAGACCATCCTGCAGGAAGGGCTCGCGCGCTACGAATTGAATACCGGCCGCTACAAGTTTCAGGGTGCCGAGGCCAATCTTTCCGACGCCATTCAGACCCTGGAAAACGACAAGAAGCTGACCGGGCCGGCCTGGCTTGCGGCGCTGAAAAATGTGCGGCTGCCGCTTTATGACGTGCATTGGGAGCCCGCCATCGTTCTCGAGAACGGCCGCACCAAGCGCGGTGACGTCGTCAATGTCGGGGTCGCGGATGGCAGAATCCTGTCTCTCAATACGTGGAGCGCGACGGTCCGGCGTGCGCTGAAAATCAACGACGTCGTCTATGTGCGGGTGCGTGAGGCCGCCGCCAAGCAGGCCGCGCGCGCGGATATGCGCACCCGCCCGACGGTGCAGGGCGCTGCGCTCGTGCTGGAGAACAAGACGGGCCGGCTGCTGGCGATGGCCGGCGCCTTTTCCTACCCGGAGAGCCAGCTTAACCGCACGGTCCAGAGCGTGCGTCAGCCGGGCTCGACGCTGAAGCCGCTCACTTATCTCACCGCGCTGCAGAAGGGTCTCCAGCCGAATACGCTGATCATGGACCAGCCGATCACGCTGCCGCCGATCGGAAATTCCAGCTATGCGCGCCAGAAGGATTACTGGTCGCCGAAGAATGCGGATGGCGGCGGTGCCGGCGTGATCACGATGCGGCGCGGACTGGAGGATTCGCGCAATCTCGCGACCGCGAATTTGATGGCCAGCGGCCTCGAGAACACCCCCGAGCAGGGCTTGGACAGAATCTGCGATCTTGCCGTCGAAGCACAGCTTTATAAGCAATGCAGCCGCTTCTATCCGTTCGTACTCGGGGCACAGCCGCTGCGGCTGATCGATCTCGCAGCCTTTTATGCGGCGATTGCCAATGAAGGTGCGCGGCCGGTGCCGCATGCGATCGAGACCGTTACGCAACAGGGCCGCGAGATATTCAGGGCCGATCCGAATGCCGCGGTCTGGATCGGCGCCAATGACCGGGCCTCGTTCTTCCAGCTCAAGTCGATGCTGCAGGGAGTGTTGGCGCGTGGCACCGCGCGCTCAGCCAAGCATCTTTCTACCTTCGCCGCCGGCAAAACCGGCACGACCGATGACGAACTCGACGCCTGGTTCGTCGGCTTCACCAACGATGTGACGATCGCGATCTGGGTCGGCTACGACAACGCCGACGGCAATCGCCGCACGCTAGGCCGCGGCCAGACCGGCGGTCGCGTGGCGCTGCCGATGTTCGAGCCAATCCTGCAATCGGTGTGGGCACTGCACGCGCCAAAAGTTGCTCTCAGCGGCCCCTCGAAGGAAGCGATGCGCGAATTGGTGGCGGTACGGGTCGACGCCTATACCGGAGATACCGACGAATATGGCGATCCGCGCCAGGTGCGCGGCGGCACGGTCGAATACATGAAGCGGAGCGCGTCCGGCGGTGTCACCGACACGCGCTACAAGATCGTCTCCGGCGGCGAGAACTATGCCTATCGCGGTTATGGTTTCGATGAAGACGGCACGCCGATGCAGCAGCAGCAACGGCAGCTGCAGCAGCAACAGCGGTCTTTTTTCGATGGCTTCTTCGGTTCACAGCAGCCGAACTATTATTCCGGCCGCCGCGCGCAGCCGAACTACCCGGGCTATCAGGACGACGAGAATTCCATGCGCTCCCCGCGCCGGATCGATCCGGATTATTTCTTTGGCGAACGGCGGTATTGAGCGGCATCGCATGAAAATGTTTCAGGCCGCCTTTCTGATTGTGGCAAGCCTCACTGCAATTCCCGTTCATGCCGCCGACGAATTCAAGCTCGAGCCGGTCACATCGGTCGCGTCCGTCCCGGTGGAGCAACTCAAGCCGCGCGTCATCGTCTTTTCCGAAACGCGGCTCGGCGACAAGGCCGATTCGCCTGCCGAACTGATTCCGTTCGACGACTGGCTGCGCGACAAGCCGGTGCAGCGGCGCTTTCTCGCGATGCTGCCGGGTTTCCGCGAGCCGCTGCTCAAGGAAGGCGGCACCGCGAAGCTTTCGATGTATGTCGCCGAAGCGCGCTTTCGGATCCCCAAGCCGGCGCAGGCTTTCGACCTCACGCGCTATGCGAGCATCGCATTTCTCGAAAGGCTCGATCCTGCGGTGAAGCACACCGCAATTGCGGTCGCCGACGCGATCCCGAACAAGGACGCAGCGTCGGCGAATTTGCGCCCGATGGGCCGCAAATGGTGCGAGGACGCGGCCGGATGCTTTCAGTCGCGCTATCGCTTCGAGGGCCGCATCCCGACCGGCATTCTTCTGGTCAACAAGCTGCGCGACGAGACGAAAAAGCCGATCCCGGATTTCATCGAATTCCAGAGCGAAATCCGGCTGCCGTCGCCGCAATCTCCGCAATTCATTGATCTGCGCACGTTGACGGGACTGGATGCGCCGGTTTTGGGAATTTTCGAGCAGACCATCTTCTCGGTCAACCAGGTGATCCATTCCGGCAAAATCCTCGCGGTGATGCAGCAGCATCCGACCGAGCCGAATGCCTCGATCGCTACGATCTACGTTGCGCTTGCGATACGCAGCGACGTGCTGAACAAGCAGCGCAATTTTTCCAACGCCCCGATCCTGCGCAATCTCGTTCCGGTGCAGTTGCTGATGGGCCGCTCGTCGTTCAACAGCGGCGGCTCGATCAGCGCCGGCCTGCCGGCTTACGCGCGCGGCCGCATCAAGGCGATTGCAGCGGCGATGGAGCGGGACTAGCGCAGGATCGCTTGATGTTGAACCGGCGTTTGCATCAAGGTTGCCGGAATCACCCCTTGCGGGACGACGTTCCTGACGCGAGCGATCTGACAATTCCTCGATTGCGCATTTTATCCATTCGCCAACGCCAAAACAAAAGGGACGGCGCTGCCGCCGTCCCCCGAATCTCATCAATGGTTATGCTTATTTGATCTCCAATCACTTGATGTCGTAAGTGACCCAGCCGGAAATCGGCATCATCTGGCCCTTCGCATCGTTCCAGTCGTAGAAGCGGTAATGCTGCTGGGTGCGGAAATGATTGGTAGACGTCCATTCCAGCACGCCGCCGCGCAGGCCCTTGGTGTCGACCTTGAGATTCTTCATAGCCTCGAGGATCGCCTTGTTGTCTGGCTTGCCTGCGGCCTTGAGCGCGGCTTCGATCACCATGCCGGCGACCCAGCCTTCGCCCATCTGGTTGACCGGATATTGCGTCTTGGCGTTCTCCATTTCCTTGGCGATTTCCTGGTGGATCGGCAGGTTCTCGCTGAACAGTGCATTGGCGCCGATCAGCACCAGGCCCGGATCCTTGAGGCGCAGCATCTCGTTCTCAGCTTCGATATGGGCCCAGGTCATGAAGCGGCCCTTCCAGCCCAGCCTGCGCATCGCCTCGAAGGTTTTGATTTGCACGATCCACGGCGCCCAGGAGAAGCCCCAGTCGGGCTGGCCTTCCAGAAGCTTGGTCGCGAACGGTGTGAAGTCGGGCGTCGCCGGCGGGATCACCTGCTGGCCGACCGAGGTCATGCCGAGCTCCTTGGCGCGCGCCTCGCCGATGTCGATGCCGGCACGCGATGCCGGAATCGCCATGGCGGCGAAGGCGATCTTGAAGTTGGTGCCATATTGCTTGGCGATGAAATCGATCATCGCCCGGTTGTCATAGGACACGCCGAACGAGGTGGTGCAGAACACCGTCTCCTTGGCCGGCGGGTAAGACTCTTGCGGACAGACCGAGCCGGCAAACACCAGTGGGGTTCCGCTGCGTTCGGCTTCGGTGATCAGCGGCGCGTTGGTTGCCGACGGACCGGCGCCGACCAGCACGTTGACGTTTTCCTGCGCGACCAGCCGCCTGGCATTGGCGGCACCGCGGGAGGGCTCGCCCTGGTCGTCGAGCGCAATGAACTTGACCTTGCGACCGTTGATGCCGCCCATCCGGTTGACGCGATCAAAATAGATGCGAAGAGCCTCGACCGTCGGAGCATAGGTCGAGGCGGTCGGCCCGGTGATCGCGCCGCTGACGCCGACGACGAAGTCCTGTGCCGCGGCGGTGCCGCATAGCGAGACCGCAAGACCCGCGGCCAGTATGGAATTCCTTATCAATCGCATTGCTTTTCTCCCTTATCGTTGTTCGTTAAGGCTGGCACTTTGCGGGCCGGTCCTTCAATCCGGTGTCTTCAATCTTTCTTCCCCGTCAGTTCGTAACGGACGATCCTTGCGCCCTCGACCAGCGATTTCAGCTTCTGGAACGCGCGATAGCGAATGACGCGGCGCATGCCGCAATCGGGGCTCAGATAGAGCCGCTCGGCCGGGACGTATTTCAGGCAATCGCGAATGCGCTCGGCTACGTCCTCCGGCGTTTCGATATAGTGGTTGCGAATGTCGACCACGCCGGCAACCAGGTCGCGATCGGCGCCCCATTCCTTCCATAGTTCGATCTCGGACATTTCGCGGTTGGCATATTCGAGCACGAACTGGTCGGCCTTGGCCGCGAACAATTCCGGAAAGTGCGGCCTGTAGCTGCGCTTGGCATAGGCGATCTTCTTGTGCGAGCCGAAGCAGACATGCATGGCGAATTTCACGCCGGTCACGCCCTTGATGCATTCGTTGAACGCGTCGATAAGATCCTTGGAGGTGTGGTGGTCGTCGCCGTAACCCGGAATGGTCGGCTCGTCGACCTGGATGAATTTCGCGCCGGCCGCGGCCAGCCGCTTGATCTCGTCCTTGAGTGCCGGCACGAACGCCCAGGCAAGTTCGGTGCGGTCCTTGTAGTGTTCGACCGGCTTGTACCAGGCGGTGATGGCGAAGGCGCCTGGCACGGCGACCTTGGTGGCTTTTGTGGTGTGATCACGGAGATATTCGAACTCCTCGACGATGCCCATGCCATTGCCGACGGTGACCACGCCGGTGGTTTCATACACTGGTTCCTGGTCGATGCCGCTTTCACCTACCTTGCGGGGCGCGCCGACATTCTTCAGCCCGGAGATTTTGTGCACGAAGCTCTGCACAAAGCCGCGCCGGCGCATTTCGCCGTCGGATATGATGTCGATACCGGCGTTCTCCTGGTCCAGAATGGCGCGATCGACTGCGTCGTTGAAGGTTTCCTCGGTGTCGATCGGCCCGAACAGCCCGCGCTGCATCCAGTCGTCGGCGGCAAAGACCCATGAAGGCAAGGCATAGCTTCCCACTACGGTGGTGGGCAGAAGTGGCAACGCGCTGGACAAGATATCCTCCGTATTCTTGATTGCCGGCGACCCGGCCGGAGCGCCATTAGGCGGGACCATCCGGGCAACTGCATTCCCGGCAGGTTCGGAAATTTACCCAAGACTCGGATTTTT
>ORJL011529281.1_pt1 | contig 11101 bp, 8 predicted proteins | sample 1779941 | NCBI WGS metagenome assembly ORJL01 (sample SAMEA104232317, study PRJEB22302) | groundwater metagenome | biome: forest; feature: aquifer; material: groundwater | place: USA | collected 2011-08-07 | depth 5.8 m | reverse complement strand
TTCGAGAACATGGGCGCCCAGCTCGTGAAGGAAGTGGCCACCAAGACCAACGACATCGCGGGCGATGGCACCACCACCGCCACGGTGCTGGCCCAGGCCATCGTTACCGAGGGCCTGAAGAACGTGGCGGCCGGCGCCAACCCCATGGCCCTCAAGCGCGGCGTGGAGAAGGGTGTTGAGGCGGTAGTCGCCCGCATCCGCGAGCTGTCGACCCCGGTCAACGGCAAGGAGCAGGTCGCTCAGGTGGCCAGCATCTCCGCCGCGGACAAGGAAATCGGCAACCTCATCGCCGAGGTGATGGAGAAGGTCGGCAAGGACGGCGTCATCACCGTCGAAGAGAGCAAGGGTCTGAAGTACGAGACCGAGTACGTCGAGGGCATGAACTTCGACCGCGGCTACATCTCGCCCTACTTCGTCACCAACCCCGAGCGGATGGAAGCGGCCATCGAGGACGCGCACATCCTCATCTACGACAAGAAGATCTCGGCCATCGCCGACATTCTCCCCGTGTTGGAGAAGGCGCTGAAGGTCACGAAGAACATCGTGATCGTGGCCGAAGAGGTGGAAGGCGAGGCGCTGGCGACCCTGGTGGTTAACAAGCTGCGCGGCACCATCAACGTGCTGGCCATCAAGGCCCCCGGCTACGGCGACCGCCGCAAGGCCATGCTGGAAGACATCGCCTGCCTCACCGGCGGCCAGGTCATCAGCGAAGAGGCCGGCCGCAAGCTTGACGGTGTGCAGGTCGAGGAACTCGGCCGGGCCCGCCGCATCGTCTCCAACAAAGACGACACCACCATCATCGAGGGCCACGGCAACGAGGCCGACATCCAAGCCCGCATTAAGAGCATCAAGGCGCAGATGGAGGAGACCACCTCCGACTACGACAAGGAAAAGCTGCAGGAACGCCTCGGCAAGCTGGCCGGCGGCGTGGCAGTCATCCGGGTGGGCGCCGCCACCGAGGTGGAGTTGAAGGAGAAGAAGCACCGGGTGGAGGACGCCCTGAGCGCCACCCGTGCGGCCGTTGAGGAGGGCATTGTACCGGGCGGCGGCGTGACCTTCCTAAACGCCCTCAAGGCGCTCGACGCCGTGAAGCTCGCCGGCGATGAACTCACCGGCCTCAACCTGCTGCGCCGGGCGCTGGAGGAACCGCTACGGCGGATCGCCATCAACGCCGGCATGGAAGGCAGCGTGGTAACCGAGGAAGTGCGCCGCAAGCAGCGGGAGAACGGCGACAACCAGAACTTCGGCTACGACGCTTTCGCCAACGAGTACGTGGACCTGGTGGTCCGCGGTGTCATCGACCCGGCCAAGGTGACCCGTGCTGCGCTGGAGAACGCCAGCAGCATCGCTGCCCTGGTGCTCACCACCGACAGCCTGGTGACCGACGCCCCCGAGAAGCACGGGGCCGGCGGCGCCCCCGGCGGCATGCCCCCCGGCGGCGGCATGGACGGCATGGACTTCTAGTCCACACCGGTCCCCCCAACAGGGAACCAAAACGGGGCGGCCTCGGCAGGCCGCCCCGTTCTGTGTCCTGCTGGGCGAGGTACCCGGAAGGCCGTAACAGGTCCCGCCCGTTTGGCGTTGGAGCGGGCGAGTGCAGGAGGGCGCAGCCCTCCTTGCCAGGGAGACCCGAGGGGTGTCCCCTCGGAAAGGAGTTTCTGAGGGGGGGGGGGGGGGATACGACGTGACGGGATCCATCCTGCGGCCACCCATCTGGCGTGCAGGGCGGGTGCACCGAACATCACATAAGGGTCAGTGGTGGTCAGGATCCCAATCGTCCGAGCGCTCGCCGCTGGCGTACTCGGCGGCGCGACGCTCCAGCTCCTCCGGCGTCACCACCCCCTGCTGCACCAGCAGCGCTTCGAGGGTGGCCAACCAGCGCTCGTAATAGGTGGTGGGTTCGCCGGCGCCTTCGTCGTGGGCTATCTCCTCCACCAGACCATCGCGGAACGCCCGCCACGGGTACAGCCCGCCTTCGTTCAACGCTACCGCCATGCCAAAGGCGCGCCCCTCCCACGGGGCCTCGAACACCAACTCGCCGTTGCTGCGCGGCAGGGCGGCCCCGCCCTCCATATTGGCAATTTCCAAACTCGGTTCTTCAGCCATCGGGCTACCTCGCCATCGCAGGCGACGCCAGCTTGACGACACCGATCATCGAGTCGCGAGTGACCAGCGCCGCGAGGTCAGCTTCACTCAGGCCTTCGGTGCCCGCCGGGCGTTCGGGCAACACCATGTAGCGCACCTCGGCGGTGCTGTCCCACACCCGCACCTCCACGTCGTCGCCCAACTCCGTGCCGAACTCGCGCAGCACCGCCCGAGGCTCGCGCACCACCCGGCTGCGGTAGGGCGCCGATTTGTACCAGGTGGGGGGCAGGCCCAAGACCGGCCACGGGTAGCAGGAGCAGAGGGTGCATACCACTGCGTTATGGATGGCCGGGCTGTTCTCCAGAACGACGATCTCGGCGCCCTGGCCGCCCCAATACCCAAGTTCGGCGATGGCCTCCGTGCCGTTGGCCAGTAGGCGGCGCTTATACTCCGGGTCCACCCAGGCGCGCGCTACCACGTTGGCGCCGTTCATCGGGCCGATGTCCTGCTCGTAGGCCTGCACGATGAAGTCGATGGCATCGGTGGAGATAAGCCCCTTCTCCACCAGCAGGCTCTCGATGGCGCGGGTGCGGATAGCGGCCAGCGACTCGGGCTCCGGGTGGTGGCCGTGGTGGTCATGGTCATGGTCATGTTGTGCAGTCATGGGGCCTCCTGGTTACTCGGGACCATCTGCCGGTTCAAGGTAGCTGTCCCACAGGTCGAGGTGGACGCAGCCGCGGCCCTCAGCGTCGGGCCCCCACAGCTCCGTGGCCTCGAACCGCACGCTATAGATACCCTGGGGCTGCGGGCCGAGCCCGTGGGCATTGGTGTCGGGGAAGTCGTGGCTGCCGTGCACGATGTGGATGATGCCCCGTTTACCGCGAGCGTAGCGGGGCAGCCGGGTGTGGCCGGGCGGGTTGATGTTGCGGGTGCGCACCGCGTCGCCGGCAGCGAATCTGGGTGGCGCGCCGTCGGGCCGGTGGAGCGGGCCGGCACGCTGGAAGCGGCGGCGTGCCAGCGCTTCGATGGCGGGGTCGGCCCGGCGGGGCGATGGCTCGTTGGGGTGGGCCTCGAAGTGCGCGACACGAGCGCCGAGCTCGGCCTGGGTGATGATGCCCATCTCGATGAGGCGGAGTTCGGCCCGGCGCAGCCACCGCTCGTAGTAGCTGGAGGCCAGGTATTCGGCCGGCGGCAGCTTCTCCAAAGCGTGGCGCGAAGCATCGATGTTAGGGAACATGCCCAGGCTCCCGGCGGCGCCCAGCGCGTACAGCCGGCCCTCCCAAGGTTCGTGGAACACGGGCTCGTTGGGTTCGATGGGGATGGGCCCAAACCCGTGCATGCCGCCCATGTCGTGCACGCCGTTCATGGATGTCCCCTGCCGAGTAGTGATAGTGCGAATCTAGGCCGGTAGCCGTGGCGTGTCAAGGATCGAGTGGACGTGAATGTCGGTGGCGCGACGGACAGCGGCAGCCATTCTTCACCGCCCGCATCCCGTGCTGGTAGGACGTGCGTGAATGAGACGACCCGCAATGGCGCAATGTCGCCTTCCCTCTTGATATTAGTTGAGCGAGCTACTATTGTAGAGCCATCTTATCAAGGAGCCTTAACCATGTTGACCCAGGCTGACAACGACTACCTGTGCCGGGTGGGGCCCGGCACCCCCACGGGCACGATGCTGCGCCGGTTCTGGATGCCGGCCATCATCAGCGAGGAGCTGCCCGAGCCCGACTGCGCGCCGCTGCGCGTGAAGCTGCTGGGCGAGGAGTTGGTGGCCTGGCGCAACACCGACGGCAGTGTGGGCGTGATGCAGAATGCCTGCCCGCACCGCGGCGCCAGCATGTTCTTCGGCCGCAATGAAGAGAACGGGCTGCGTTGCGTGTACCACGGCTGGAAGTTCGACGTGACCGGCGCCTGCACCGACATGCCGAACGAGCCCGCCGAGTCCAATTTCAAGCACAAAATCAAGGCTGCCGCGTATCCGGCCGAGGAGCACGGCGGCGTCATCTGGATCTACATGGGCCCGCTGGACAAGAAGCCGGTGCTGCCGCGGCCCGAGTGGAGCCTGGTGCCCGCCAACCAGCGCATCGTGTCGCACTACATCCAGGAGAACAACTGGGTGCAGGGCATCGAGGGCGGCATCGACAGCAGCCACGTGTCGTTCCTGCATAGCACCGTTGCCAGCCACCGCGGCGATATGACCGGCGCCATGCTGGGCGGTCTGGCGGCCATCGATAAGGCGCCCGAGTTCCGGGTGGCCCCCACCGACTTTGGCCTGCTGATTGGTGCCCGCCGCAAGGCCAACGCCAAGCAGGACTACTGGCGGGTAACGCCGTTCACGCTGCCGTTCTACACCGTCATCCCCAATGCCCCGACCGGCGATAACCACTTCAGCGGCCACGGCTGGGTGCCCATCGACGATGAGAACTGCTGGCTGTTCAGCTACTCCTGGCACCCCACCCGCCCGATGCAGGAGTTCGACCGCGAGCCGGACCCCAACATCTCGCCGGAGGGCAAGCCGGGGCACCCCGCCCATTGGGCGCCCATGCAGCCGGGCACCCGCAAGCCCCGCCAGAGCCGCGAGAACGACTACGAGATCGATCGCGAGATGCAGCGCAGCAGGACCTACACCGGCATCTCGAACGGCTCCATTCAGGACCGGGCGATCCAGGAGACCATGGGGGCCATCTACGACCGCACCAAGGAGCATCTGGGCAGCGCCGACACCGCCATCATCATGATGCGGCGGCAACTGATGAAGCTGGCCCGCGACCTGGAGAACGGCGTGGAGCCCTGGGCGGCGCAGCACGGCGAGGCGCTGACGGTGCGTTCGGCAGGCTTTATTGCCGACAACGGCATCTCGTTCGTGGAGGCCAGCGACCCGATCGTGCGGGTGAAGGCCTAGCTTCCAACTGGCGCAAGAGGGAACGGGGCGCCGCAAGGCGCCCCGTTTTCGCGCAGTGTCGGGCTTTTTGGTCGGTGGCTACCCCTCGCGACACTCCGCCGGGTCCACGTCGGGGCGTAGGGCGACGAAGGTGGCGAAGCGGGGGGTGCCATCGGGGCCGCGTTCGCCGATACGAACCTGGCACGCCAGTTCGGGGCGGCACCAGTAGATGAAGCGGGTGGGGGTGGGCGGGTCGGTGAACGGACAGGCGCCGGTGTGAAGGCCCTCCAGCAGGCGGATGGTGCGCCAGCCCTCGGCCGTGGCTAGACCGGCCGTGGCCCGGCCCGCGTAGCGCAGCATGCCATCGCGGTACAGGCCCAGCAGCAGCGCCTCGAAGGGCTGGTTGCGGGCGCCGCCGCCGAAGGTGTAACCGCCGATGACGTAGTTGGTGACCTCGACGGCGGGGAACTCGATCCACTCATCGCTGTGGGCGCCAGGGTGGTAGCTGCTGTCCTTGCGCTTGGCAATGACACCGTGTAGCCCATGCTCACAGGCGGCGCCGAAGAACAGCACGCCCTCGCCCTCCACAAAGTCGCAGACTTGAGCGTGGTCGCCGGGTTCGAAGTGGAGATGCAGCAGGTTCTTGCGTTGCCACAGTGGCTCGCCCGTCAGCACCTGGCCGTCCAATTCCAACAGGTCACTCACCTGGTAGGAGACGGCGGCGCGTGGCAGCCGGGGCTCCTTGCCGCCCAGCAACTGGTTGAGCCGGGGGCGCAGCAACTCCAAGTTGGGCTTGCCGGCGTGAGTCATGGCAACGATCTCGCCGTCGAGCACACCGCTGCGGCCATCGAGTTGCGATGCCAGGGCACTAAGTTCCGGGTAGGACTCGGTGAGGTCGACGCCGTTCTGGCCCCGCAGGGTGACCCGTCCGTCGCGGATGAAGGCCAGCGTCCGCACGCCGCCCCAGCTCACCTCATAGATCCAATCTGGCGAGTCGAACGGCTCGACGCTGCGTCCTGGGAGCATCGGCAACAACGCGTCAACGGCAGCCCGGCCGGTGGGCTGCTGCGGACGCGGCGTGGTCACAGGAATTAGCCGGCCCGGCGGCGGCGGGCGGGTTTGGCTTCGGCGGGTTCGGCCTCGGCCACGGCGACAACGGAGCGGCGGCCGGTGGCCTTGCCCTCCCGCTCCTTCTTGGCCTCTTCGATGCTGGCCCGCAGCGCGCTCATCAGGTCGACCACCTTGCCCTGCTGCGGCGGTGGCGTGGCGATCACCTGGCCGTTCACCTTTTGCTCGATGATCTGCACCAGCGCAGCGCGGTAGCCGTCGTGGTACTGCTCGGGGGCGAAGTCGCCGGCCAGCATATCGACCAGCGCATGCGCCATCTTCATCTCGGCGTCGCTGATCGCCACGGTGTCGTCGGGCAGGGCCAAGTCTTCGCTGGCGCGCAGTTCGTCGGGGTAGAACATGGTCTGCATGATGATGACGTTGTCGCGCACCCGCAGCAGGCTGAGTTGCTCCTTCTGGCGCAGGCTCACTTTGGCGATGGCGACCCGTTGCGTTTCCTGTAGGGTGCGGAGCAGCAGGGCGTAGGGCTTGCGTCCCACCTCTTCCGGCTCCACGTAATAGGCCTTCTCGTAGTACTGGGGGTCGACGTCGGCCAGCGAGACGAAGCTGGTGATCTCGACGGCGTGGGTGCTGGCCACCGGCACTTTCTCGAAATCGGCGTCCTCCATGATCACGTACTGGTCCTTGGAGTACTCGTAGCCCTTCTCCACGTCGTTCCACTCGATGACTTCCTCATCGACGGGGCAGTAGCGCTGCAGCTTGATGCGGCTGTGGCACTTCTTGTGCAGCATGTTGAAGCTGACGTCCTTGCTGTCGGTGGCGGTGTAGAGGCGGATGGGAATGCTGACCATCCCAAAGCTGATGGCGCCCCGCCAGATCGATCGCGGCATTGTGCTACCTCCCAGACCGGCCGTCCGGCCCGCTAGGCGCCCTCCAGCAGAGGACGCAGGTCGTGCTTGTGCTCCATGATACTGCCCCAGGCATCGCCACGCTTTGCTAGGCGATCGGGTACGGTGGCGATGGTGAAGTCGGTCGGGTATATCGTTGGCAACTCGTCCCACTCGATGGGCAATGAGACGGTGGCGAGCGCAGAGGGCCGCAGCGAGTAGGGGGCGGCGAGCGTCTTGCCTCGCACGTTCTGGTTGTAGTCGAAGAACACCTTGCCGGTGCGGCGCTGCACGGCCCACTCCAGGGTCAGCATGCCGGGCAGCAGGCCGCTGATGTACTTGCCGATGGTCTCGCAGGCCTTGCGCACCAGGTGGTAGGGGTAGTGGCGCATCACCGGCACATAGATGTGCAGGCCGGTTTGGCCGGTGGTCTTGATGAATGCCTGCAGGCCCACACCCTCCAGCACCTCACGCAGTGTCGTCGCCACCTGCCGCACCTGGCCGAAGGCCTTGGCGTTCAGCTCAGGCTCGTCGCCCGGCTTCTCCTTGCCCGAGTAGGTGTAAGGGTCGAGGTCGAAGATCAGGTAGTCGGGGTAATTGAGCACACTGGCGTCGATGGCCGCCTCGGACTTGGCAAAACTCACCGCTAAATCCGGGGCGTCGAGCCCCTGAGTGGCGCGGGACAGCCACGGGTGCAACTCGATGCTGGCGAGCTGGGCCAGCCACAGCAGCGTCGGCAGGTTCTGCACCATCACGTAATCCTGGTCCTTCTCGTTGCTGCTGGAGTACAGGTGCACCATCTCGACGAAGGGCGGTGGCTCGTACTCCCAATGCTTCTGGTAGAAGCGGGCCTGGGTCGCCCCCGACACATACCTGGTCAGGTTCATAGGACGGTCGTGCAGGTGCGGCAAAATGTAGGGTGAGACCAGCGCATAGTACCGGATCATATCCCGCTTGGTGAGCGCTGGGCGCTTGCCGTGGGGCGGCCAGAACTCCTTGTTCAAGTTGGTGACGGGCACCTTCCATTCGCCGGCCTGCAGCGTGGTGCTGTCCCTGGCGGCGTCCAACTGCCGGCAAACCTCAACCACAAGACCGGCCGGGCTGGTAGCTTGGGAAACGGCCGCGCCGGGGCTTTGTTGCAGCGGGCGTTCGCGCACCACCGCGGCGGCGGGTTTGTCGTCGCGCAGGCCGAGGTAGACGGGCGCACGCAAGGTGCCGTTGCGGGTCCATTCGCCGTACTTCACCAACGCCACCAGTTCTGGTCGCACCCACACCGGCTGCTCGGCCTGGCGGGGGATCGGGCCGTCGAAGGGCGAGTCGCCGGCGCGGAGCTTGGTGAGCAGCGCCCAGACGCGCTTGATCTCGGCATCGGTGAAGCCGGAGCCGACAGTGCCGGCGCATTTCAGCACGCCGTCCTCGTGGTAGCCCAGCACCAGCGAGCCGAAGGTGCTGGCCCGCCAGCCCTCGCCGGGCAGGTAGCCGCCGACCACGAACTCCTGCTGCTGCACCGCCTTCACCTTCACCCAGTGGGGGCTGCGCTGACCCGGCTGATAGGTGCTGTCACGGCGTTTGGCCACCATGCCCTCCAGCCCCATGGCTGCAGCGGCCTTGAAGAAGGCCTCACCCTCCTCAGGGATGGCCTCCACCACCTGCACTATGTTGTCGGTGCGCACCGCTGCCGTCAGCCGCCGCTTGCGCTGCTCCAACGGCAGCGGCCGCAGATCGATCCCTTCCAGGTACAACAGGTCGAAGGCGTAGAACAGGACGGGCATCGTGCCTTGGGCCAGCGTTGCCCGTGTGCCGCTCAGGTGCATGCGGTGCTGCAGCAGGCCGAACTCCGGCACGCCCTGCTCGTTCAGCGCCACCACCTCGCCGTCGAGCACCATGCGCTGGTGAGGCTGGGTAGCGAGCGCCGCCGTCACCTCCGGGTAGTGGTCGGTCACGTCGTTGCCCTCGCGGCTGCGCAGCGTGACCCGGCCATGGTCGATCCAGGCGACGATGCGCACGCCGTCGAGCTTGGGCTCGAACAGCCAGTCGGGGTGCGAGAAGGCCTTGTCGCCGAGGCCGGCCAGCATGGGCCGTACCTCGCCCGGCGGTTCGGCCGGGCCGGCTGGCACGCCCGGCGGCGCCGCCACGCCGCGGCTCACCTCGTCTAGCGTGCGGCCGGTGAGCACCGACACGTCGTCGGTCAGCAGGCCGGCCTCGGTCACGTGCTCGTCGCGGTGCTTGATGAGCAGCCACTGGTTGGTGGCGCCGTCCTTGGGCTTGGTGCGCACCAGCGTCCACGAGCCCTGCAGCTTGGCGCCGCGTAGGGTGAACGACAGCTTGCCGGCCTCCAGCCCCGCCAGCATGCGGGCGTTGGCCTCGTCCTTGTCGCCCCAGCTCAGGCCGCCCTCGTCGGGAGAGTACACGCCATAGTCCCACACGATGACGTTGCCGGCGCCGTAGTGCCGCTCGGGGATGACCCCCTCGAAGGTACCGTAGTCCAGGGGGTGGTCCTCCACGAACACCGCCATCCGTTTCTCGGCCGGATCGGCCGAGGGCCCCTTGGGGACGGCCCAGCTTTTTAGCACGCCCTCTATCTCCAGCCGGAAGTCGTAATGGAGGCGGCTGGCGGCGTGCTTCTGAATGACGAACGACAGGTCGCCGGTGGCCTTGGGCGCACCGCTGTCCGGCTCGGGCGTGCCGGGGAACACCCGCTTGGCCCGGTAGCGCTGGAGCGGGGCAGCAGTGGACGGCGTAGCGCTCACCGGCGCCGCGCTGGCGGCGGGCGTCTCGGAGGTGGGTTGTTTAGCGGTGGTGCGGCGTGGGCTCATGGGATGGTCGGCGCTAAGGACACACCAATGTTATGTCCCGCTCAACGGCAGTCTACCACGGGTGGCGGGTGGCATCTGCTAGCATGGGTGCATGCCTGCATCCGTGGTGGTCGCCGCCGAAGGGCTGGTCAAACGCTTCGGCCCGTTCACCGCAGTGGACGGTATCTCGTTCGAGGTGCGCCAGGCGGAGTGCTACGGCCTGCTTGGCCCGAACGGGGCCGGGAAAAGCAGCACCTTTCGGATGGTGTGCTGCGTCTCGCCCATCACCGAAGGCCGCCTCACGATTTTGGGCCATAACGCCCGCACCGAGCAGCGCGCCATCAAGGCCCAGCTTGGCGTGGTGTCGCAGGACAACAACCTGGACCCGGACCTGACCGTCTGGGAGAACCTCCTGGTGTACGCCCGCTACTTCGACCTGCCGCCGGTGGAGGCCCGGGCGCGCACCCGGGAGTCGCTGGAGCTGTTCCAGTTGTTGGACCGGCGCGACGACGAGGTGCAGTTCCTGTCGGGCGGCATGAAGCGGCGGCTGGTGCTGGCAAGGGCGCTGGTGAGCGACCCCAAGCTGCTGGTGCTCGATGAGCCAACGACGGGGCTGGACCCGCAGGCCCGCCGTATCATCTGGCAGACGGTCCGGCGGCTGCAGGCCCGGGGCGTCACGGTGCTGCTCTCCACCCATTACATGGAGGAGGCTACCACCCTCTGCGACCGGGTAGCCATCATGGACCACGGCCACCTGCTGGCGGAGGACACCCCGGCAGCGCTCATCCGCAGCCACGTGGGGGCCGAGGTGCTGGAGGTGCACACCGATGGCGACGTACGGCCGCACCTGGAGCAGGCGCTGGCGGCGGCCCCCGCGATCCAACGGCTGGGCGACCGGGTGCTGGCGATGGGCGACGACCTGACGGCCTGCCGCGACGGCGTGGAGGCGCTCGGCGTGCGGTTTGTGCAGCGCCCGGCCACGCTGGAGGACGTGTTTGTGCGTCTGACCGGCAGTGGGCTGGAGGGCGCCGAGTGATCACCCGGCGGGCGCTGCGGGTGTGGCAGCGCGACTTCGACGTGTACCGGCGCAACTGGCGCAACCGCATCGCGTTCAGCGTCATCGAGCCGTTCCTGTGGTTTCTGTCGTTGGGGTTGGGTCTCGGCAGCTACGTGGTGCTCGGTGGCGACATCCGCTACGTCGATTACATTGCCCCGGGGCTGCTGGCGGGGGGCGCCCGCGTCCGCCCCCGGGGGGGCCACCCCCGCCCCCCCCCCCCCCGCCCCCGCTGCGAAACGGGGCGCCCCCCGCCAGCAGCCCCGGGGCAATGTAATCGACGTAGCGGATGTCGCCACCGAGCACCACGTAGCTGCCGAGACCCAACCCC
>ORJL010856931.1_pt1 | contig 11102 bp, 10 predicted proteins | sample 1779941 | NCBI WGS metagenome assembly ORJL01 (sample SAMEA104232317, study PRJEB22302) | groundwater metagenome | biome: forest; feature: aquifer; material: groundwater | place: USA | collected 2011-08-07 | depth 5.8 m | reverse complement strand
CTGAATGCAGTTGACGTGCGGCTGCGCGTGGAACTCGACATCCTGCTCGACGAAATCAGTCACCAGAGCCACATCAAGGCAGTCATCATCACGGGCGCCGGGCGTGGATTCTCGGCGGGGGGCGGCCTCAAATCCGAGGCCGGACCGTTAGGCGCAGGCGAGGAAGATTTTGATATGGGCAACTTCGGCCCTTATAAGGAGCTTGCGCACTACTTCTTCAATGACCTGCGTCATTCCGTCCTCCAGCGCTGCTTTCGCAAGCTTGAAGACCTGCCGCCTATTACAATCGCCGCGATCAACGGCCCGGCGGTGGGCATCGGCCTTGAGCTCTGCACGCTCTGCGATCTGCGCTTTGCCTCCGACCGCGCCAGGCTGGGCGAGGTCGCGGTGCCGGCGGGTTTCCTTCCGGAGTCGGGTGGATCACGCAATCTGCCAAAGCTCATCGGTATCGGCAAGGCGCTCGAGATGATCCTGACCGGAAAGATCGTCGACGCCGCCGAGGCCGAGCGCATCGGGCTGGTCGATCGCGTTATCCCGCATGACAAGCTGCTTGACGAAGCCTTCGCATTCGCGGGACAAGTAGCGTCGGCTCCCTATCTGTCGGTGCGGTATGCCAAGCAACTGGTCAAGTTCTACTGGAATCAAAACCGTAGCGATGAGGGATGGCGGCGTGAGCTCGAAGCAATCATGGAAATCACGCGTACCAAGGATTGTCAGGAAGGCATACGTGCATTCCTGGAGAAGCGCAAGCCCGAATTTCGGGGGCCGTATTACGACAACCCGCCATGATTTCTGAACAGGTCCGGGCCTGGTCTGCTTACGCGAAGATCCCGGCGCGCGTGAATCTCACGCGGGAGGCGGTCGATCGCCAGATCGAGGTGGGACTCGGTGACCACGTTGCCTTCGTGGGCGAGCGCGGCCGTCTCACTTACGCTGAACTCGATGCGCAGGTGAACGGTTTTGCGGCCGGGTGCCGTACCCGCGGCATTGGGCGGGGCGAACGCGTCCTGATCCGCATGTGGAACTGCTTCGAATTCGTGGTCGCGTTCCTGGGCCTTGCCAAGATCGGGGCGGTGCCCGTGACGCAGAATTCCGCGGCGGGCCTCGTTGATATCGAGTTTGTGCTTTCGCACAGCGACGCTGTGGCTGCCGTCGCTCTCGAAGATCTGGCCGGTCCATTGCGGACGCGCGGCGCGCGCTTGCCCAAGGGACTGATCATCGCGCGCGGGGCGCAGCGGGGCGAGTGCGCGTTCGAAGATATTGTCAAGGCGGGCTCGATCGACACGGTCGATACCGCGGCCGATGAGCCGGCGTTCATGTGCTATACCTCGGGTACTACCGGCCGGCCGAAAGGCATCGTGCACGCGCACCGCTGGATCATCGCGCGCGGCGATGCGAACCTGGAGCGCGTGCCGCCTCACGCGAACGACGTCGTGATGGCTGCCGGCGAGTGGAGCTTCATCAGTCTGCTCGGCCACAATGTCCTGTTTCCACTTCGCAACGGGGTTACCGGGGCAGTGATGGAGAAGCGGGCGACACCCGAGATATTTCTGCAGGCGATTGAAGACTTCAGGGTCACCGTTGCGCATGCGGTGCCGACGTTGTATCGCCGCACGCTGGCGATCGGCGGGATCGAAAAGAATTTTGATCTTTCCAGCCTGCGTGGCTGCAATGCGAGCGGCGAGGCGCTCGGCGCCGCGACGCTCAACGAGTGGAAACGCCGGATCGGCGTGGATATCTGGGAGCACTATGGCGTATCCGAGATGCAGCTGGTCATCAGCCAGAGCCCGCGTTTGCCGATCAAGCCGGGTTCAATCGGCGTTCCATGGGGCGTCGTTGCGGCAGTTGTGGACGATAATGACAACGCGGTGCCGGCCGGCAGCGTTGGCCAGCTCGCGATTCGCGCCGACAATCCGAGCATGTTCCTCGGCTATCACAAGGATCCCGGCAAGACGGCGGAAGTCGTGCACGATGGCTGGTTTCACACCGGCGATCTCGCATGGCAGGACGAAGACGGTTACTTCTGGATCGCCGGCAGGATCGATGATTGTTTCAAGAGCCGCGGCATATTCATCGTGCCGATCGAGATCGAGAACGCCCTCATGGAGCATCCGGCAGTCGCGGAAGCGTGCGTAATGCCGGCTCCCCATGAGAAGGACGGCAATCTGATCCGCGCCATTATTGTTCCGCGCGACCCGCATGCGGGCGGCGATGCGCTTGTCGAAGAGCTTCGCGCCCTGCTGAAGTCCACCATCGCGCGCAATAAGGTCCCGCACCTGTTCGAGTTCATGGACGAGCTTCCCAAGTCCGCCGTCGGCAAGGTGATGCGGCGCGCATTGGTGGAGCAGGATTTCCCATGCGCGTAGCCATTATCGGCGGCGGAACCATTGCCCGCCTGTTCCTCGAACACATCAGGCGCGGCGACCTTGGCGCTGCCGAGGTGGTCGCTGTCGCCGGCCGCGGCGATGCTTCGCGCGGCAAGCCGCTGGCAGCCGAGTTCGGCGTCGCGTTCGTCACCTCGCTTGCGGACTTGCTCAAGCATAAGCCTGATGCCGTAGTCGAAGCGGCGTCGCACGAAGCGGTGCGCGAGTATTGCGGACCGCTGCTCGACGCTGGCATCGCGGTGATCGTGCTGTCGTGCGGCGCGCTGTGCGACGATGCGCTGCGCTCACGGCTCGAAGCGAGCGCGGCGAAAAGCGGCGCGCTCCTGTACGTGCCGTCAGGCGGAATCGGCGGTCTCGACGCGCTGAAAGCGGCGTGCATCGCGGGCGTCGACGAAGTCGAGATCGCCGTCACCAAACCGCCGGCGGCCTGGCGAGGCATTCCCTACGTCGAGCGGCAGAAGATCGATCTGGCGCGGCTGAGCGGGCCCACCACGTTGTTCGAAGGACCGGCGCGCGTAGGCGTGCCGCACTTCCCCGCGAACGTCAACATCGCCGCGGTGCTGAGCATGGCAGGCATCGGCTTCGACCGCACGCGGCTCAAGGTGATCGCCGACCCGGCGCTTGAATACAACACCCATACCATCACCATCAAAGGCAAAACCGGCAACATCAGCATCAAGCTCGAGAACGTGCCGGCGCCGGAAAACCCGAAGACCGCGTGGCTTGCTTGTTACAGCGCGCTCGCGGCATTGAAGCAGATGACTGCACGGACGCGCTACGGCACATGAGGCGCCGGCCACACATTCATTTCCCGCTATGCGCATTGGCGTTTGTAACCGAGGATGAAATCCATGACTGAAACCCAATTGGTCTACGACCCCGTTGCGCCGTGCCTCACCGCGCCGCAGGAAGCGCGTCGCTCGCTCGATCGGCTCACCGGAAAAGTAATAGGCTTCATCGATAATTCGAAGCCCAATTTCAATTTCCTGGTCGACGATCTCTCCGAGCTGCTGATCGGCAAGTACGGCGTGGCGGGCGTCATCAAGCGCCGCAAGCGCAGCGCGTCGCAGGGAGCGGCGGAGGCGGTGATGAAGGAACTCGCCGAGCAGTGCGACGCTGTCATCACGGGGTCGGGCGATTGAGGCTCGTGCACGTCGTGGAGTGTCCACGACAGTGTAGAAACAGCGAAGCGCGGGAAGGTGGCGCTGACCATATGCTCCGCGAGCTTCACGGGTCTCGGGCGGGCGCAACAAAAGGCGCTGGGTTCTCCCGACCTGCCGATAGCGGTCGTGCCGCATCCTTTCGGCACTCGCAGCCGCGATGAGCTGCGTCAAATCGCGGCGCAATGCGCGGACGAGATCGCGCGGCTGCTCTGCGAATCGGGACCCCGCGATCCGGCGGCAGCGCGCCAGCATACGCCGGCTGCTCCGCGCGCGGTGCTGATCGAAGCGCCCGGCGATCTCGACGAGCTCAACAAACTCTATATAAAGCGGTACTGGGGCGATGGCCTGCTGATCGCGCCGCCGACGCAGGAAGCCGTTGCGCGCATGCTGCGCCATACCGATCGCGCACCCGGCGAGGTCGTCGCGACGATTGCGCCGGGTTTCGGCGCGGCCACTGTCGAGTACATCGCGATCAATGCGGTGATGGCCGGCTGCTATCCCGAATATCTGCCGGTGCTCATCGCGGCAGCCGAGGCGGTCGCGACGCCGAAATTCCACTTGCAGGCGATTCAGGCGACCACCAATCCCGCCGCGGTCTGGCTCATCGTCAATGGGCCGCTTGCGAAGCGGCTCGAGGTGAACGGCGGCAGCAATTGTCTGGGCCAGGGCGCTTGGGCGAACGCCACCCTCGGCCGCGCGCTGCGGCTCATCCTGCAGAACATCGGCCGCGCGTTGCCGGGCGAGATGGACCGCGCGACCCAGGGTCAGCCGGGCAAGTACACGTTCTGCTGTGCCGAGAACGAGGACGCGAGCCCGTGGGAGCCGCTGCACGTCGAGCGCGGTTTTGCGAATGACGCCAGCACCGTGACGGTGGTGGGCGCGCTGGGCACCTGGAGCATGAACATGACCGCGGCCGCCGCGGAGGAAGTGCTCGCCATGATCGCGGACACGATGCAGTACCCGGCGAGCAGCGATTACGTCTACGGCGGTGCGCCATTCATCCTGCTCTCGCCGCAACACGCGAATCTTTTCCACGCCGCGGGCTGGAGCAAAGCCGAAGTGAAGCGCCGCTTGTGGGAGCAGTCGAAACTGCGCGCAGGCCGGTCGCGCGGCAGTGAATTCGGCCGTACGGCAACCGGGCGCCGCGCGGAGCTGGGCGAGGTGGATGCCGGCACGATGGTGCCGATTTCCGAGAAACCCGAAGACATCAGCATCATCGTTGCGGGCGGACCGGGCTCGCACTCGGTGTTCGTGCCGGTATCGGCGCACACGCGGTCGGTGACGCGGGAGGTCAAACAACAAAATGACAACTGAAATCCTGCAACGCATCGAACGCGCGCTTGAAGAACGCTTCGGCACGAAGATTCCGGTCGCGGCCGGACAGCCGGGCAGCGAATCGCTGGCGCGGTTGCTTGAACACCGCTCGCACCGCAAGTATGCGGCGCAGCCGGTAAGCGCTGAACTTCTGCGACTGCTGTTCGCCTGCGCGCTGTCATCTCCGTCGAAAAGCGACCTGCAGCAGGCCGACATTGTTCATGTCGTTGACGCGGCAAAGCGCAAAGCGATCGCCGACCTGATTCCCGACATGCCTTGGGTGCGCGAGGCGCCAGTGTTTCTGGTGTTTTGCGGCAACAACCGGCGCATCCGCCAGGTTGCGGAATTGCGCGGCAAGCCTTTCGCCAACGATCATCTCGACGCGTTCATGAATTCCGCCGTCGACGCCGGTATCGTGATGACGACTTTCATACACGCCGCGGCGGCTGCGGGACTCGGCTGCTGCCCGATCAGTTCGGTGCGCAATCACGCGCAGCGCGTCAGCGAGCTGCTGGCGTTGCCGGACTGGGTGTTTCCCGTGGCGGGCCTGTGCGCAGGCTATCCGGCCGGGCCCGGCGTGATCACGCCGCGGCTGCCGCTCGAGGTCACGGTGCACACCGATGGTTTCGACGAAACCGGCATTGCGGATAAGATCGACGGCTACGATCGGCGCCGAGCCGCGCGCCTGCCTTATGCGAAACAGCGCAGCGTCCAGCGCTACGGCAAGGCGGAATTCTACGGCTGGTCGGAAGACAAGGCTCGCCAGTACTCGAAACCCGAACGCGCCGACTTCGGCGCCTTCATCCGCGGCAAGCGCTTCAACCTGACTTGAAGAGATTGCTGATCTTATTCACGTGCTCACGGACGCAAGTGATGAACTTCGACTCATCACGAAATGTGATGAGTTCCGGGAAAGGCGCTCATGCCAAAATTAACCCCCAAGCCTGAAAACGTCGCGCCGTTGATTCTCCTGCTCCCGGGGCGAAAAGGTGCTGCTGAGCGAGCACTTGGCCGAGCTTTATGCGGTGCCCGTCAAAATTCTCAATCAGGCCGTCAAGCGCAACATCAATCGGTTCCCCGCTGATTTCATGTTTGCGCTCACTCGCGACGAAGCGGAAGCGATCTCTCGTTCAAGGTCACAATTTGTGACCTTGAAGCGCGGTCAGAATATCAAGTACCTCCCCTACGCCTTCACCGAACAGGGCATCGCTATGCTCTCAAGCGTGCTGCGTTCGCCGCGCGCGGTCGAAGTAAACATCGCCATCATGCGCACCTTCGTGCAGCTGCGCCGGTTGATGGACTCGAACCGCAATCTCGGGCGCAAAATCGAGGCGATGGAAAAGAAATACGACGAGCAGTTCGCGGTGGTGTTCGACGCCATCAAGCGACTGATTGCCGAAGACCATGCGCAAACCCCACGCCCGAAACGGCGCATCGGATTTCTCCCGTGACCCGCAAGCCTGCAAACTCATACTGAAGAATAGACATGGCCCGGAAACTCACCAAGACATCCGCCGGCAACCTGAAGGCTCGTTACGAGATATGCATCTGACACATCGCAACGGCGCGCTTTGCATTGCGTCCCTCATCAAGGAACACGCAGCGTGACCGAATCGGCCGAAAGCCTGATCGCCCATTGTCGCGAGAACTCCCGCGTTTGTCCCATTCCGCAGAAGTGGAACGAACTCTGGGAAGGGTTGCCAAATCGCACGCGAAAAGATGGACTTTGGCAACCACCGCCACCGGTGGATTTTCCTGGATGTGAAACGCCTGGTATTCTGAAAATGATTAGCTTGGCGGAACATATCCAATGGGCCGCCGAGCATGGCGCGTTGGAATCGGTAGCGGTTTTTCTGCGCGGTCTGCGCGAGGAAGAGTGGTTTCATCTTGGGGATTGAATCGCAGCCCGCATTCGCACGCTATGTCGGCATCGACTATTCGGGTGCCGAGACGGCGAACTCAAGCCTCAAGGGTTTGCGCGTTTATCTGGCGAATAGAGCCTTGCCGCCCGAGGAAGTGTTGCCGCCGCCCAGCCCGCGCAAGTACTGGACGCGTCGCGGCATTGCGGAATGGCTGGTGGCGCGGCTGAGCGAAGACATGCCGACGCTGGTCGGCATTGACCACGGATTCTCGTTTCCGCTGCGCTATTTCGAGGTTCACCACCTGGCGCCCGATTGGCCGACGTTCCTCGAAGATTTCCAGTGCCACTGGCCCACCGACGAAGACAATCTCTATGTCGATTTCGTCCGCGATGGCCTGCACGGCAAAGGCGCGGACCGTGCCGGCAATGCCCGCTGGCGCCGCTTGACGGAAGAACGAGCCGGCTCAGCCAAATCGGTCTTCCACTTCGATGTGCCGGGCTCGGTCGCCAAGTCCACGCACGCCGGAATACCGTGGCTGCTGTACCTGCGCCGGCAACTTGGCGAGCGAGTGCATTTCTGGCCGTTTGACGGATGGCAAATCCCGGCAGGCCGGTCGGCTGTGCTCGAGGTCTATCCCGCCCTGTGGAAACACGCCTTCGCTGCGAACGGGCGCACCGCCGACCGGCATGATGCGTACTCGGTCGCCGCATGGTTGCGCCAGGCCGATCTCGATGGACAGCTTGCAAAGTTTCTCAACCCAGTCTTGACGCCGCCGCAGCGCACCGTCGCCGAAGTCGAAGGCTGGATTCTCGGCGTTGGGTAATGGCGGTTGCACAGCAACTCCCAAAATGGCGACTCCGGTAAACGGGTATAATTTTCACGTCCTAAATCTCCACATTGTCCCCAACTGCGGAGGGGATTCACGGCAGAGGAATTGGATTTCATCCTGAACTACGACATCAAATACCGCCTCGGCCGCGATTTCGAAAGCGAGGAGGAGGACTGAGCCATGCCCGCGAAGAAGAAAGCCGCCGTCATGAAACGCGGCGCCGTCCCCCGCGCCCTCGGCCCGCTCATCGCCGAGGTTCGCAGCCTCATTCAGTTCGCCCGCCACGCGGCCGCTTCTACGGTCAACACTCTTCAGGTGCGTACCAACTACGAGATCGGCCGCCGCATCGTGGAGTACGAGCAAAGGGGAGAGAAGCGCGCCGGATATGGGCAGGAACTGCTCAAGGCGCTTTCCGCACGCCTGACTGCGGAGTTCGGCCAGGGATTCTCAGTGAGCAACCTGCAGCTCATGCGGAAATTCTTCGTCGAGTACAAATTGCGAATTCAACAGCAGGCTACTGTTAAATTGATCGCTGCAAAAATTCAACAGCAGCTTGCTGTTGAATTCAGCCCAGTTGTGATCGCGAAGCCTTCACAAAAACCTCCGTTCACGCTCAGTTGGACGCACTATGTCCTGCTCCTCACCGTCAAAGACCCAGACGAACGCAGCTTTTACGAGATCGAAGCCACGAGCGAAGGTTGGTCCGTGCCCGAACTGAAGCGCCAGGTGGCCGCCTGCCTTTATGAGCGTCTGGCATTGAGCCGCAGCAAGACGGCTGTGCGCAAACTGGCGCATGAAGGCCAGATCGTCACGCGGCCGGGGGACGTTCTGAAGGAGCCCTACGTGCTGGAGTTTCTCGGGCTGGACGAGAAAACGAAATACTCCGAGAGCGACCTGGAAACCGCCATCATCAACCGGCTCGAACATTTTCTGCTGGAGTTGGGCAAGGGCTTTCTTTTCGAGGCGCGGCAGAAGCGTTTCACTTTCGATGAAGATCATTTTTATGTGGATCTCGTCTTCTACAACCGCCTGTTGCGCTGCTACGTTCTGATCGACCTCAAGCTCGACAAGCTCACGCATCAAGACCTTGGCCAGATGCAGATGTATGTGAACCACTACGACCGGACGGTGAAGCTGCCGCAGGAGAACCCCACTATCGGCATTCTGTTGTGCAAGCGAAAAAAGGATGCCATCGTCGAGGTCACCTTGCCGCCGGATGCCAACATCCACGCCAGGGAATACAAGCTCTACCTGCCTTCCAAGGCAGAACTGAAGCGCAAGCTGCTGGAGTGGGGAGAGGAGCAAGTCTGATATCTGCCTTATCTGGCGAAACAGGACGCTAATGGAACAGCGTGCCGCCGTTGACGTTGTATGCCTGTCCGGTTATGAACGCGGCGTCTTCCGAGGCGAGGAACGCGACAAGCTTTGCCACATCTTCCGGTTCGGCAATGCGTCCGAGTGGAACTGCTTTGCCTGCATCGGCCACGATCTTGGCGCGGAATTCTTCCAGGGACACGCCCTGCGTTTTGGCCTGAGCCTCCTCCGAGTAATTCATTCGGTCCGTGTTGACGGAGCCCGGGCACACCGCGTTCACGGTGATCCGATGCGGCGCCAGGTCGAGCGCGGAAGCTTGTGTCAGCCCGATCACCGCGAACTTCGACGTGGTGTAGGCGGCGGTCATGGGTCTGGCGCGTTTCGAAGCGTCGGATGCAATATTGATGATGCGTCCGCCCTTGCCATTTTCGATCATCGATTTTCCGACGAACTTCGTATTGAGATAAACCGCAGTCGTATTGATCGCGAGGAAACGCTGCCAGACTTCTTCGCGCAGCTCCGTGATCGGGACCCTGTCACGCCCGATGATGGCTCGCGCGTTGTTCACGAGTATGTCGATGTGGCCGTAATGCCCGACTGCGCGACGCACCATGTCCTTGATTTGCGCGACATCGGTTAGATCGCACCAGACTTTGAAGCAGGGCCGCCCGAGAGCCTCGACTTCTTCGGCCACACTGTCGATGCTCCGCCACTGCGCTTTTATCTCCTGCGGCGGCAGATCCTTCGGCTCCCTCTTGAAATCGGAGATCGCGATGTCCGCGCCCTGCGATGCCAGCTTCATCGCGCACGCCCGGCCGATGCCCTTCATACCACCGGCGCCAGTGATAAGCGCCACTTTACCGTTTAGATTGCCCATGTGATTCGCTCTCCGCTTTGAGTTAGGAATTCGCCAGGACCGATGGCAATCCGCGTCAGTTGGTGGCGGTCATCCCCGAATTGATAATGGCCCCGAACTCTTCAGGCGTGGTCACGACTGCCCAATTTCGACCCCCGCGAGCTCAACTACTATAGCGAGTTCAAGCTTCGTGGCAAGTCATACGTGCAGCACCTAGTGGATGAACTGAAAGCGGGCGGGAAGTGAGGCTAGCTATTAGGCCGGCAGCGGCGTCGGGGTATAATTTGTTATGACTGCCACGCAGGAAAAAACGCCGGTGCCTTCAGCCACCGTCACGCTGGTGCGTGACGGTGGGCACGGGCTCGAAGTGCTGATGATGGAACGCAACCTGAAGTCGGTGTTCGTACCCGGTAATTATGTGTATCCCGGCGGCGCGGTGGACGCGCAGGACGCGGCCTCCGATGCATTCGGACTTTGCGCCGGACTCGACGACGCGCTTGCGAGCGCGCTGCTCGGCGTCGCCTCCGGCGGACTTGCCTACTGGGTCGCGGCAATCCGCGAATCGTTCGAAGAAGCCGGGCTGTTGCTCGCCTATGATCCTGGCGGCGGCATCGTCGAGTTGATCCGCGACGAGGTGATCGAACGTTTTTCCGCCCACCGCCGCGCCGTGGATGAGGGCAGCCGCAGCCTCGCCGCAATCGTGGGCGAGGAGGGCCTGCGTATTGCAGCCGACCAGTTGGTGTACTTCAGCCACTGGATCACGCCGGTCGGCGGGCCGCGCCGCTACGACACGCGTTTTTTCATCGCCGAGGCGCCACGCGCGCAGGCGCCGCTGCACGACAACCGCGAAACCATCAGCCACGTCTGGATACATCCCGGCGCGGCGCTCGACCGGCACCGTGCCGGAGGCTTCAAGATGCGTACCCCGACGGTGCGCACGCTCCAGCTGTTCGCGGCTTATGACAACGCCGGGTCGCTGATCAAGGCGATGCGCTCGCAGAAGAGTGTGCCGTTGATCCAGCCGCGCATCGGACGGGACGGGCGGCGCCTGCTGCCCGGAGAGGCCGGCTACGAGGAAGCAGTCGGGGCAGGGAGGGGCAAATGGCAGTGATAGTTCCAGGCGAACGCGTGCAGGTGAGTCCACTGGTGGCGCGCATCACGGCGCCGAACCCCGGCGTGATGACCGGTCCGGGCACCAACGCCTACCTCATCGGCGGCGAACGGCTCGCGTTGATCGACCCCGGTCCCGAGAGCCCGGCGCACCTCGCGGCGATGGTAGCGGCGGTCGGCGACCGCCTGCGCTGGATATTGTGCACTCATACGCATCTCGACCACTCGCCGGGGGCGCGCGCGCTTAAAGCAGCGACCGGCGCCGAACTG
>ORJL010097444.1_pt1 | contig 11102 bp, 19 predicted proteins | sample 1779941 | NCBI WGS metagenome assembly ORJL01 (sample SAMEA104232317, study PRJEB22302) | groundwater metagenome | biome: forest; feature: aquifer; material: groundwater | place: USA | collected 2011-08-07 | depth 5.8 m | reverse complement strand
GGTGGGCAGGAGAGTCACGTGCCGGATCACCCGCGGCAGCTCCTCCTTGACTGCCCCGCCTGCGACCAGACGTTCTCGGAAGAAGCGGAGTCGTCGTAGGTGGCCGAACACGTCCACAACTGGAAGCCGCTTCCCGGGGAGGTGAAGGTCGACACGAACGCGACCGGGCACACCGTCGAGCAGGAGAACATCGCCTACAGGTACGAGATCGACAACACACCCGGATCGATCAAGTGGCTCTACGTGCTCTCGCCGTCGACCGGAGACGTCCTCCTCGCCTCGTCGGTGCGGGGGAAGGTCACGTCGAGCGGAAAGCGGCTCACCCCGAAGTCACTCACCGGCCGCACCTCGTCCATGCCCGTGGAGATCGGCGGGCAGTGGTACTCCACGACGGAGATCATCCAGGACGACGGGACCTACGGGGACAGCGGCGACTACCTGTACTGCCGGGACCAGAGCGGCCAGTACCACCAGCAGTACCTGTCGGCCGGCGTCATGATCCACGTCTCCGACAAGCCCGATGCACTGGCCCAAGGTGATCCTGAACCTCGACGCGCGGGCGGGTGAGAAGTGAGGCTCCTGCTCTGCCTGATCCTCGGCTGCGTGAAGCCGCGGCGCCTCGTCCAGGTCGACGAGCCGAGCTTGCCGCGCAAGCTCCGCTTCGCGATGGCCTGCCCGCGGTGCGGGAGCTACGAACCGATGACGCCGGAGCAGCGCGAGCACCTCACGCGCCTCCAGCAAGCACCCCGCGGAACGTGATCGGGCGGCTCATCGTCTTTATCTTCCTGTGGGCTGCAGCCCTCGCGCTCGGGGCGGCCGGGCTCGTGAAGGGGGTTCAGCTCCTCTTCGGGGACTCGATCCGGAAGTGGAAGAACAGGCGCCTCGGTGTTCAGAATGCGAAGCGGCTCGAAGCACATGTAGATGACGAGGAGGAGTGCTGCTGCATCTGTCTCAGGACCATCGATCCACAACTCGATCTCTACAGTCGGCGGCACGGCTGGATGCACGCGCGCTGCTACTCGGAGATCCTCTCCCGGGAGGAAACGTGAAGAAGCTGCTCAAGAAGTCGATCTACCTCGCCACGCTCGTGCTGACCTGCGGTGTCGGCTGCACGCACGTCGAGGCCGGACATGTCGGCGTCGAGGTCGACTCTTGCTCCAACGGCGGGGTGCGAGCGCAGCCTGTCGGGGTCGGGTACCACACGGTCGGCGCCTGCACGAAGATCGTCGAGTACCCGACCTACGTGCAGACCGCGGTGTGGACGCACGACGTCAACGAGGGCAGGCCCGTGAACGAGCAGATCACGTTCACCAACGCCGACCAGATGCAGATCGAGGCCGACATCTCGATCGCCTACCAGCTCGCGTACGACAAGGTCCCGGCCTTCTACGAGAAGTTCAAGGCGGACGACCTCGCGGTCTTCACGCACGGCTTCCTCCGCAACATCGCCCGGGAGAAGTTCGACGACGTCGCCGGCAGGTACAAGATCGAGCAGATCATGGGGGACAACAGCAAGTTCCTCGCCGAAGTGCGCGCCGCGCTCCAAGCGGAGGTCGAGGCGTACGGCGTCAAGATCGTGCAGTTCGGCTTCGTCAATGCACCCCGGCCACCGAAGAACGTCATCGACTCGATCAACGCGAAGATCACGGCGACGCAGAAGTCCATCCAGATCGAGAACGAGCTGCGGCAGTCGAAGGCCGAGGCGCAGAAGCACATCGCGCAGGCCGAGGGAGAGGCGCAGGCCGCGATCTCACGTGCCAAGGGGGAGGCCGAGGCGAAGCACATCATCGCTGAGGCCGAGGCGCAGGCGAATCGAAAGATCGCCGAGTCCCTCACGCCCTCGCTCATCGAGTACAAGAAGGTCGGGAGGTGGGACGGGCGCCTCTCCCAGGTCTCCGGGGCCGGCGGCGCGATCGTGAACTTGAAGTGAGAGGAGAGCGTGACATGAGAGTCCGAGAGCTGGTCATCCCTGAGGAGAGCGCGATCTCCTGGGTCCTCGCCCAGGCGTTCTCCGCCGTCTTCGACGCGACCGAGAAGGCGCGCGTCCGGGCGCACCTCGACAACAGCACGCGGGTCTTGTGCGGAGAGGACGCCCACCTCTTCCTCGCGCCGGGAGCAGGCTGACCCGGCGCCCTGGCGTCGGTCGACGTCGAGCAGATGGGAGACCTCAGTCCGCTCGGGAGAGTCAGCGGGACGAGCGCGTGGAGCCTCACTCCGGACGGGCAGAAGGCGGGCCTCTGCGTAGGTCGACTCAGTCGTTACTTCGGTAGGAGATGGAGCTACGACTATCAAGGAATACTGGCTGCGTCGCAGGAGGACGAGGTCCGACAGGCTCTCGTCCTCGCTTGCGGAGAAGGGGTTCAAGGAGAATGCTGACCCGCGTCTTCAGAGAGGGGTTCACGGCCGACGAGAAGGCACGCGTCCGGGAGCACCTCGCCGCCGGGGAGACGGTCCTGTGCGGGGAGCTTTGGTACGCCTACTTCGGTCTGGACGCAGGCTGACCCGCCGCCCTGGCGTCGGTCGACGTCCAGAAGGCGCACGCGATCTTCCAGAAGGTCGGGATGTACGTCGAGGGGGAAGACCTTGCCCGCATCGGTGAGCACGAGGTGTACCGAAAGATCGCGTCGTGCATTGTCCGACTCAACGACGTCTCGCTCTCGGTGCACGGGAAGCCATACAGTGAACTTCTCGAAGGAGCCACCGAGGACGACGCCCTCGCGGCGCTCAAGGCAGCCTGCGGGCCTGCGTGACTACATCGCCTCCGCCCTCACGGAGGACCGATCGGCCGCGCCTTCGAGCACGAGGTGCGGCTTCGCACAGCCGTCGAGCGCGCAGTTCGCGTCGGGTCGGACGTCTACTGCCTCTACCACGGCCAAAACTTGAGGGACTACGGTGAGCACAGAGAGTAAGAGACCCCAGGTCACGGCGAAGGAGCTGCACGGGCAGGCAGGTCTCGTCCGGAAGTCGATCTTGCGGCTCCTACACCTGTTCGAGCAGGGCGACCGGTGGGAGCCCGCAACGAGGAAGCAGATCAAGCTCGTCGACGCCGCGGCGGCGATCGCCAGGGCGATCGAGCACACCTTGCCACCGCAGAATTTCAGGGCCGCCCGGGACCAGATCGACCTCGCGATTCGAACGCTGCGCGAGATCCAGGTCGAAACGCCTCAGCGAGAGAAGCGCACACTCTGCATCTGCGGGCTCGACCACGGCGAGCCGTTGCCGAGACGGTTTGACGCCCCACCGATCGTCCTCGCCTCATTTGGCGGGTCAGACGGCGGTCCTTCGTGGAACTGCCACGTCTGCCATGCGAGCTGGACAGTCCACACACCCGCGCACAAACGCAACTGCGCTTACGCGAAGAGTCTCCCGAAGGGGAGATAAAGTTCACGAACCACAAACTGTTTGACAATCTAAAATGAAGCGGTACTCTTCGCTCCTCAACCAACCAAGGGAGATCAAGATCGTGAAGAGAGCTGTCCGCCCCATCCTCGTCGCCCTCAACCTCTTTCTCGTCGGCTGCGGTGGTGATAGCAGCTACTGTGAGCAGTGCTCGCGGAGCTGTAAGAACGGGTACGCCTCGTGCTCGGAGAGCCCGGCGCGCGAGAAGTGCACCTGCGCCAACAGCGCGTGGCCGGCGCCGATCGCCGCGCAGTCGGACGGCGCCGCCGACGCCAGCGCGGATCAGAACTGATCAAACGATGGTGAAGGTCTGTCGGTGCGGTGATCCGACGCCGCACGTCCACCTCGGCGCACACGGTGTCGTCGATGCGAACATCCCCTCAGACGTCTCCTCCGACGCCCCGACGAGGCGGGTCGACGTCCCCCTCCACATGCAGGAGACGCAGCCCCTGCCGGGCGAGGGACTCGACGAGGGGGAGGACGCCGACCTCCTCGCGATGCTCGCGGCCTGGGCCGCCGACTGCGAGGTCGACCTGAGCGGGATCTTTCCACGCGACCTCCTGCGCCTGCGCGACCGCATGCAGGGACTCCGTGAGGGGACCGTCACCCCGGAGTCTGGCGCGGACCTCGCGGCGCTCGCGGCGTGGAGAGCGCGGTGTCGCACCGGAGACTCGAAGGAGGACTGAATGCCGGCGACCACGCAGGGGAAGGATGCTCGTCCTGTAGACGAGACACTCTCCGGAGCGTGGGAGCGCAGGCCGCGCGTCGTCCTCCCTCGCTACGAGGGTGGGTCCGACTGGTCCACGCGGCGGTGGCTCCTCCTCGACACCGGACGCGCGCGCGTCTTCTGGTGGCCCGGATCGACCAACTGGGCGGGGCGCGGGAGTCAGGCGTATCACGCCGCGAGCTTGCAGGTCGGATACCCTCCGCCGGGGTACCCAGACCTGAAGATGACCACGGGCCTCTTCGAGGGCGGGAGGCTGACTGCGGCACGGATGGGAACATCAGAAGTCCGTGAGCAGATCGCCGCGATCCTCGGACTCCGCGTCGAGGATCTGCCCGCACTCGACCCGAAGACGACGTGGATCCTCAAAGACCCGACGATCCTGGTGGGCGAGTACGAGGAGGTCCGTGAAGTGACGAACAAGACCGACAAGGCGCACGGGACGCGGATCGATGTCGAGACCGACTCGACGAAGAAGCTCTCTGACGCGGAGCTGTTCGTCCTGTTTAACTGGGTCGCAGAGGAAGGTCCGCCAGCTTCCACCCTGCCGCCAGATGAGCAGGACGTCCGAGACCTCGTCGAGGCGCGAGACCTGCAGACCGCCTGCGATGTCGCCGACCCGGGGCTCGGGCTCGACGACAACGCGATCTCCGTCCTGCGCCGCGCGGCGCGAGCGCTCCTCGACCTCCGCGCCTGGACGCGGCAGTCCGCGCTGGAGGGGGCCAAGGCGGAACCCCCGAAGCCCGCGACGCTCGACATCGACGTTGGGACCGTGAACCCGGTCGGGGCTCTGCAAGAACTCGCGCAGAAGAGGCACGTCGCCCTCCCCCGCTACGAGTTCGTCTCGAACCTCGAAGGCGAGTCCATTCGCTTCACCGCCGTGTGCCGTCTCGGTGACCTCCGGCAGCAGTCCGAGCCTGTCATGACCAAGCAGGCCGCCAAGACGCAGGCGGCGGCACTCGTCCTGCGCGCGCTGCGGAACCGAGAGGGCTGAGGTGTCTCGACAGGACAGCGAGCGCGCGTTCGCGGAGAAGTTCGGCGCCGCGCTCCGCGGGGCGCGGGCGCGCGCCGGGCTCTTCCAAAAAGAGGTCGCCGCCCGCGCACGGATCCGGCTCACAAGCGTCGGCGAGATCGAGAGAGCGGAAGTCGTGCCCTCCGTCGCCCGCGCGGCCTCCGTCGCCTGCGCGGTCGGCGTCCCGCTCTCTGACCTCGTTCGAGAGATCGAGGGTCGACCTGCTCACGAGCGCACCCCGCGACAGTGGTACGACCTGATCCGATCGGCTCCGCGCATCGCGGGACCGTGGGAAGACGACTTCGACGAGCGTGCGGGTGTCCTGCGCGTGAGGCGAAACGGGCACTCGAACGAGGTACTCTGCGCTGCTCGACCGCTGCTATCAGGGAAGTGGGTCGTGCACTTCAGACCCCCGTACGACTTCATGCGGACCCGCGTCATCGAGGAGAGTCGGATGTACGCGAGTCAGGCCGTCGCTGAGGAGGTCGCCGATGAAGTCCTGCGCGATCAGCTCAGCTTTCTGCTCGTCAACGACTGAACATAGGGAGGAACTCTTGGGGAACCTGAACCTCGAAGACAAGCGCCAGCGCATCACCGAGGTCGTCTCCCACGGTCTCATCCGCGGCAAGGGCAGCCCCGTCCCCGGCGAGCTGTGCCTGGAGGCGGCGATCTGCCTCGCGCTCGGGCTGCCGCACGGAGACGCGCCGCCCTGCGTCGCGGAGCCGGACCGGCAGTTCGCGATCGGGCTCAACGACGCGGACTGGAGCCTCACTCCGCCTCTGGCGCGACCCGCTCGTCGCGCGGTACGTCGAGGCGGTCGAGGCGGAGCGCGGGTGCCTGCGGCACGGGTGGATGGACGCGAACGTGCACGCACTTATAACCTGGAACGTCTTGCCGCACACGGACCTCGTTCTCAGAGCCGTGGAATCGTCGAGAGCTACCCCGACTGGTTCTTCGAGTCAGGCACCTTCAACTACTGTCTCATCGAGAGGGTCGCGGAAGGAGGCGGTCCGTAACGTCTCTAAGCCCTTCCGCCATTAAATATCCGGCACTCGACCTTGAGCCACTTCACTTGCTCGTTCTCGGTGACGCCCGGCGAATCGTAGAGCTACTCGCATAGTTAACGAAGTGCATGCACGAAAACTCGTGGCCGGAGCGTTCAAGCTCCGGTGGCGCGCTGCAAGCCGAGCGGGGTTAAGCTACAGGCATGGCTCGCACTTCGAAACGCTCCCGGCGCCGCTACAGCATCGACACGAGGCCCCGCAGCACAAGCCCGTCCGAGGATCTCGTCGAGCGCTACGTGTGCGGGAGCTGCATGTACCTCGCGACGGCGCTCTCGCGTCGCCTTGGCTGGCCCATCGAGGCGCTCACCTACTCGGCGAAAGATCCGCCGAGCATGCGAGGCGTCATTCAGCACGCATGGGTTGTGGAGCCGAAGAGCGGCCTCGTCATTGACCTTTACGGCGTCCGTGCTCGAAAGGATGTGCTCGACGAGTACGGGGGAGATCCTGAAGACGTCGAGCGCATGAGCGAAGCGGTACTACGGCAGAGGCTCGGCGAGAGCGTTGCGCAGTTCGAGCCACTGGTCGCAGAGGCCGACCGTGTCGTCGACGAGTTCCTGTTGCCCAAGATCACGCGAAGGAAGAGCCGGTGAGCGCCCTCGTTCCAGCAACCCCGCCTGCGCTCCCGGTCCTCTCGGTCCGACGCAGCGTCTTCGAGGAGGCCGCCCGTCAGGTCATCAGCGAGCGGCGCTCGGTGCAGCGCTCTTCAGGCGTCTGGACGACATGGAGTCGGAGCAGCCCCGCGGCGCGGGCCGAGGGGCATGCTCCCGCTCGGCCTCGCGCAGCTCGGCACAGCCGGGACCGACCGGACGGAGTGGGTCCGGCGGGTGGTCGAGGGGACGATCCGGCGCGCCCTGCCGATCGCGCTCCGCGCCGCGGCGGTCGAGCACCCGGTCCTCGAACACCGCCTCGCGCTCGCCGCGGCGGCGGATCGATGCGCGGCCGAGGGGTCCCGCGAGGCGGCACGAGAGGCAATGGAAACGGCGCGAGTGTCGGCAACGGAGTGGGCGTTCGCGTGGGCGGCAGCAGCGGAGGAGGTGACGACGGCGGCGACGGCGGCGGCGGCGGTGCGAGCGGCGGATGACTTTGTCTTCTGCACGGCGGTCGAGGTCGCTCTCGACGCATACGAGGAGGAACAGACGTGACGATGAGCACCCATATGAGGAGGGCACAGGAAAAGGCCGAGGAACTCGATCGGGACCTCCGCTCCGACGACCCCCGACTGCAGAGATCGACGCTCGTCCTCTTCGATGACGGGAGCATCTTCTACACGGACAGCTCGTTCCTGGTGAAGTGGAGGGACCCGGAGGTCGGAGCGCAGGACTGGGGCGCGGCAGAGAATCCGGGCGTGTGGCTCTTCGTCCTCGCCGAGCACCACCCGGTGCGCGTCTTCGCCCTCGATGACCTCCTCTCGTGGCGCGAGTTCGAGTCCCACTACCATGGACCCATCGAGTGGGCCGACGCGGTCTCCCCGCCCGCGAGCGAGTGCCCTCACGGAGAGTCCCAAGAGAAGTGCATTCTGTGTCAGAAGTAGCTCATGCACGTCGTCTATGCTCGGCAGGAACCTCCGGGAGTTGTCCGAACGTCCGTCTTCCTCGCCGGTCCGACCCCGCGGGACCCGAGCACACCCTCGTGGCGTCCGGAGGCACTGCGTCTCCTCGCCGAGATGCCGGAGAGCGTCGACCTCGTCGTCTACGTCCCGGAGCCAGAAGACGGCGTGTGGACCTCGCACTACGACGAGCAGAGGGCGTGGGAGCTGAGGTTCCTCCAAAGCGCCGACCTCATCCTCTTCTACGTCCCTCGCGACTTGACCGTCCTGCCCGGAACGGTAGACCGCCCGAAGATGGCCGCGCTCACCACGAACGTCGAGTGGGGAAAGTTCTACAACTCCGGGCGCGCCGTCCTCGCGTACCCCGCGAATGTCCCCCACCTCCGATACCTCGTGGCGGACGCCCAAGACGAGGGCGTGCCCGTCTTCTCCGGAGACAGCGCCCTCCGAGAGGCACTCCGCCACGTCGTCGCCTCGCTCGGCGCGGGGGCAGACCGGAGCGCAGGAGAGCGCGACGTTCCCCTGTGCATCTGGGGCCTCCCCTCGTTCCAGTCGTGGTACCGCGCACTCGTGTGCACCGGGAACCGCCTCGACGCCGCCCGTGTCCTGTGGGCTTTTCGCCCGTCGGAGAGCATCTTCTCATGGGTCGTCCACGTCGACGTGTACGTCACCGCTGAAGACCGACATAAGAAGAACGAGTTCGTCTTCGCGCGTCCGGACACCTCCGCGGTCGTCGCCTACTGCGACAACTCGTTGTCAGAGAATCTCTTTGACACAGAGGTCGTCGTTGTTCGAGAATTTCGGTCTCCGCGAGCAGGGCTCGTTCGAGAGCTTCCCGGGGGATCCTCCAATACGGAGAAGTCTCCCGCACAGATCGCCGCCGAGGAGTTCGAGCAGGAGACCGGCGTCGCAGTCGGAGAGCACCGCCTGCGGCACGTCGGAGAGAGGCAGGTCGGGAGCACGCTCACGGCGCACGTGACGCACGTCTTCGCCGTCGAGCTGACTCGGGAGGAGATCGCGCGCCTCAAGGCAGAGGAAGGCGTCTGTCACGGCGTTTCTCCTGAGGAGCAGACCTACGTCGAGGTCCGCTCCCTCTGTGAGCTGCTCGCGGACCCCGTCATGGACTGGACGAACCTCGGGATGATCCTCCAGGCGATCGCGTGAGGTTCTCGGTCGCGATCGCCGGGCACGAGCAGAACGAGGCGACGCGTGCCTTCGAGGACCTCGCCGAGGCGATCGTCTCGGCCCTGCGGCTCCTCGGGCATGAAGTCGGCTCCCCGCGTGATCCCCTCCCTGGGCGCCTCATCGTTCTCGGGGCGCACCTCCTGCCGAGCGGAGGCGCCGCGGCGCGTGTTCCGGCCGACGCCATCGTCTTCAACACCGAGCAGGTCACCTCCGTCGGGGCGCCTCACCTCATGCGATCGCGGGTCGTGTGGGACTACTCCGGGACCAACATCGAGGCGCTCGGCGCGCTGGGAGTTCCCCGGCTCGTCCACTGCCCGATCGGGTACGTCCCCTCGATGACCCGGATCCAGCCCGAGGAGAGGGAGCCAATCGACTGCCTCTTCTACGGCGCGATGAACGAGCGCAGGCGGCAGGTCCTCGACGAGGTCGCCGCGGCCGGCGTCGGCCTCGCGGCGGTCCGCGCCTACGGCGCCCCCCGCGACCGACTCATCGCGCAGTCGAAGGTCGTCCTCAACCTGCACTACTACCAGAGCCCGATCTTCGAGGTCGTCCGCTGCTCGCACCTCTTCGCCAATCGCCGGTGCGTCCTCACGGAGGCTGGAGGCGTCGACGAGGAGCTGGAGGAACTCGCCGGCCGCGCGGCGGTCGTCTCCCCGAGACAGGACATCGCGCAGGCGTGCCTCGCCCTCCGGGCGAGCGAGAAGGAGCGGCGCGCCGCTGCGGAGCGCGGGTTCGAGGAGTTCCGCAAGATCGACTTCGCCCGGAGCGTCGAGAGAGCGCTCGATCAGACTCGATGAAGATCCTCGACACGTTCCTCCTCGAAGGCCGCGGCGTCGTCGTCATCTGCGCACCAGACCGCGTCCTGACAATGGACGACGTCCGCGCCGGCCTGCGGCTTGTGCGCGATCGCGACCAGATGGCGTGGACGATCATCGGGATCGAGCGTCACTGCATCCCACCACGGAACAACCAAAACATCGGCCTGCTCCTCCGCGGGGAGTGCGATCTCCAGATGGACGACGACATCCAGATCGAGGAGACAAAATCATGAAGCGCCTACCGAACCGGACGCGCAGGAACGCGCAAACCTGCGAGCGAGACGCGACGATTGAAATCGCGCACCATTATAAATTACTTGACTTTTTCGGCTCGTGCCGTCACCATGAAGTTCCTTCGGGAAGAGGCGAAGAAAGGCAGGACGACGTGACCGATCTGACCTGGACCGCCGACGGCCTGCGCGCCGTCCGGCTCGCGCACCACGGCAGCGTCCATCGGTGCCGCGGGGGGGGGGTGGCGGCCCCGGGCGGGGGGGCGCGCACCCGGCTGGAGAGGAGCGCGTCGGTCCGTTCCGCCGAATGGCGCGGGCGCAAGGGATCGTCGAGGCGCACGCCGCTGCCCAGCGACCGGCCGAGCTACGCGCCGCCGAGATCGCCGCGGAGGTCGAGCGGCAGATGCTCCATGACCGGCCGTCGAAGAGGAAGCGCGTCCGATTGACGGTCGGCGCGAGCACGTACCCCGCCAAGCTCAAGTGCGAGGCGTGCGGCGCGGTGATGCGGGACTCGGAGCCGAACAGCGGCGGTGGCGAGTACAACCACCCTCGCAACGGGTGCCGCAACGAGAAGTGGTGGTTCATCGACATCCCAGATGCACGCCGCCCCGACCGGAGCATCAAGGTTCGCGGGATCGTCCCCGTCCAGCCGTCGCGGTTCACCCGGGCGAAGCGGCGCGCGGCCAAGTTCGCCAGCAAGTACCGACCGCGACGGGCGGCTGACGAGGCCGTTGCGTTGGGCGGAGCGGTTAACCCCGCTCTCCGCGTCGGTGGGAGAGACGGTTGTTGCGCCCAGAAGGTGAGGGGGTCGTGAGACGCAGCGACTTCCTCGGTGATGAGCCGCTCGTCAACCCGTATCAGACGAGCGCCGGGAAGCTGTCTCCGGCCGCGGTCCTCAAGGAGGCCGCGCAGCACGGAGCCGCCACGGCCCAGGCGATCGCGACGGTGATCGCGACGGTCCAGAGCGCCGCTCCACAGCAGTTCATGTCGGCGATGCGCAGGCTAGAGACCGAGTTCGCGGCGCGCGGCCACGTCGACCCGTCGAGCTTCGTCGCGGAGTTCGGGCGCCCGTCGGTCGCGCCGTCGATCGTCGCCTTCACGGAGCAGTTCAAGATCGTCCTCGG
>ORJL011489661.1_pt1 | contig 11105 bp, 6 predicted proteins | sample 1779941 | NCBI WGS metagenome assembly ORJL01 (sample SAMEA104232317, study PRJEB22302) | groundwater metagenome | biome: forest; feature: aquifer; material: groundwater | place: USA | collected 2011-08-07 | depth 5.8 m | reverse complement strand
CCCCCCCACCATTCGACCGGCCCCTCGGCTGCGTCGTCCACCGTCGGCGACAGCGACTCCCGTTCCGCGTCGAGACAGGCCTGCTCGGGCAGATCGACGACGTGATCGATCAGATCGATGAGCGCTGCGCGCGCAGGGTCCACCTCGATCGGTCGCCCCTCGGCGAGGTACCGCAGCCGAAGCTCGGTCCCGTCGCGATCGAATCGCGCGAGTTCCAGGAGAGCGGGCCCGCAGCACGGGTCCTCGCGGATCGCCTGTTCCAGGAGCGCCTTCGCGCCCATGTAGTTGCCGTGCGCCCTCCTCGTCCGCGCGCGGCGGACAAAGGACTCGGCATCCCCGAAGGCGACAGATGCGAAGACGAGAAGGGCGAACGCAGTCCGGGCGCGCATGAAAGACGAGTGTACGCCGCCCTGGAGGGGGCGTCGAGCGTTGCTAGACGGGCGGGGCCTTGGTGCGGCAGCGGCGGAGCATCTCGTGGATCCCCTCAGATGTCGCGCCATTCGTGAGGAAGTGTAGGCCGATCTGGAACTTGCCCGCCGCCGCGACATCGGGGCGCGCCCAGACCGTGCGGGCCTTGATCCCGCCGACCTTCTCGTTGCCGTGCTGCTGCTGCAGGCCGATGCGGTAGACCTCGAAGAGGTTGACCCGCTCGGTCACGCGAATGCGGGCCCCCTTCGAGTTGAGGTCGAGGACCTCGCCCACGGCCTTCGAACCGAGCCCGAAGGCGGCCAGGACGCTCGCCTTGCTCATCGTGGCGAGGCACCCTGCCACCACGAAACGCTTGTTCTGGCGACGGTCGCCCTTTTTGTCGACGGGCATCGTTGCCTCCACCCACCTGACCGGATCGCGAACGCACGTGTTCGCATATTGCCAACGACGCACGGCGCGTGCCGCGCACAGAATTTCGTGCGAGTCGAAACGCGCGGCGGAACTCCTGAATTCGCCGGAATCTAGCCGCGGAATGAGAGTCGCAAACCCCGAGAACTCCATGCCTTCGATTCACGCTCGTGAGCACGCACGTTTGGAGGGATGTGGCGGCCGCATGAGGTGGGACTCACGAGTGTTCGGGCTCCGGCCAAGTTACCTGATGTGACGGAAGGAATTGCCGACTGCGGCCGAACTTCAACTCCAAGGCCCAACTCCAAGAAACGCCAACTCCAATTCCAACTCAAAGGGCCTTTGAGTTGGAATTGGAGTTGCGGCGCCCCGCCGCTACCGCCGCCCGCCGGGGGAGAGCACCCGCTGGAGTCGCCTGTCGTCCTTCAGCGCCTGAAACGCCGCATCCCCCTGGATGCGCCTCGCCATCGCGGGGTCGCGGTCGACCGCCCGCCCCGCCAGCGTGATCGCCTCGTCCACATGCCCCAGCGCGAGCGCCACGCGCGCGAGGTGGTAGGGGACCTCGCCCCCCCTCGGCCTCGCCGCCGCCGCACGGCCGAGCAGCTCAGCCGCCCGCGCGAGGTCGCCTCGCAGGTACGCGACCCATCCCGCCGTGTCGAGCACGTTCGGGTCGTCGGGCGTCTTCGAAAGGGCCTCGTCCGCGTAGGCCGCGGCGCGGTCCAGCCCCACGCGCGCGCCTGCGAGGTAGCACGCGACATTGTTCAAGGCGCCGACGTTCCGCGCCGACTTCGCAAGGCCGCCCTCGATCGTCTTCCAGCCCGTCCCTTCCTTCCCCTCCGCAATCGCGACGACCCCCGCGAGGAGCGCGTGCTCGACCTCGAGCGCCGCGCGATCGGGCGTCCCCTCGGGCAGCATCATGAGCGCCGCCTGCGCGTGCGACGCGGCCCCCGCGAAATCCCCCTCGGGGGCAAGGATCGCGACGAGCGCCAACTGCGCCTCGGCGTCCGCAGGACTCCCTTCGGGCTCGGATCGCAGCACGTTCTCGAACTCGGCCTTCGCCGCGTCATCGATTCCCGCACCGTAGAACTCCTTCGCGCAGGCAAGGCGAAGGGCATCCCCCTGGAGTCCTGGATGGAGGCCTCGCATCGCGTCGACGAGGAGCGGGATGCGCGCCGGGTCGTGGTACCCTCCCAGCGCGGAGATCGCCGAGCGGCGCACCTCCTCGTCCGGGTCGGCGAGCCGCTCGACGAGCGGGGCGACTCCCTCAGGGGCGCGCAGGTTCCCGAGCGCCTCGGCCGCGAGGCATCGGTTCGCCGGGATCGGATCGGCGAGGGCCTTCGTGAGCGCCTCCACCCCCTTCGGCGTCCCGACGAGGCCGAGGACCGTGATCGCCTGGTCGCGGAGGCGAGGGTCGTCGGACGCGGCGGCCTCGGCGATCGCGCCGGCCGACTCCTCGTCGCGGAGGTACCCGAGCGTGGAGACGAGGTCCCCCTTCACGTAGGTGGACTCCTCCAGGCCGAGCCGCTCGCGCAGCTTCGCCGCCGCGGCGGCGTACCCCCAGAAGGCGAAGGCGCGCACGGCGCTCGCGCGCATCATCTCCTCGCCGTGCTCGCAGGCGATGCGGAGCACGGCGGGGGCGGCGAGGTCGGCGGGCATGTGCGAGAGCGCCTCGAGCGCAGAGGTGGACAGCTCCAGGTCGTCCCCCCATGCGGCCTGCTGCAGCGCCGCGACGGCCTCTGGGGTCGGCATGAGGCCGAGCGCATCGACGGCGGCGCGCCGGACGGGAGGCTCCTTCGCCGCGAGGAGCGCCTTCGCGCGGGCGACGGCGCGCGCAGGGGCGAGCGCGGCGAGCCCGCCGATCGCCGCGGGCCAAAGCGAGGCCGCATCGGCGCGGTCGAGGACCCCCTCGAGCGCACCGACGACCGACGGGTCCGCCTCGGCGACGAGGCCGCCGATCGCGGCGAGCTGCATGTCGGGGTCGGAGGTCGCGAGCGCCTCGAGGAGCAGGGGGCGCGCGTCGGCCGCGGGGTGCTGCGCGAGGGCCATGACGACCTCGCGGTGGAGCGTGGGTTCCCTCTTCCACAGGTCGAGGAGCCGCTGCCGCGCGTCGGCCGAGTCGAGCGCGCCGAGCTGCCGAACGACGACGCCGCGCAGGTCGCGGTCGGCCTCCTTCGCGAGGGCAGCGTCGAGGAGGGCGAGTCTTCGCTCGACGGGCAGGTCGCCCACGAGCAGGAGCGCGGCGCGGCGAACGACCGCGTCAGCGTCGGAGGCGGCCTGCTCGACCGCGTCGGCCGCACGCGGCGACTTCCGAAGGACGAGGAGCTGGAGGGCACGCGCGCGTTGCTCCGGGGTCCCTTTCGCGGTCATCTTCGCGAGAAGGGCCTCCGCAGTGTTCCCCTCCACGTGCGACAGCATCTCGAGCAGGCGCAGCCGGACGACCTCGCTCCCGAACATGGCGATAGACGGGAGGGCGGCATTCACGCGCTCGTCGGCGTGCATGGAAAGGACATCTAGGAGCATCACGGCGAGCGGATCCGGGGCTTTCTGGAGCCGCTCCAGCAGCAACGAAACGGCGGGGGCCCCCACGTCGACAAGCGCCTGGCGGCAGCGCATGGCAACGGCCGAATCAGGGTTGACGAGGGCGTCGATCCAGCCGTCGACGACGGGGCGGGCCTCGTCGGGGAGGGCGCCTGCGTGGAAAGTGGCCAGCGTGCGAATGACCGCTACGCGGACCTCGAACGCGTCGTCGAGCAGGTGGTGCTCGAGGGCCTCCAGGTCCTCGACGGTTCCCGCGCGCGAAAGTCCCTCGGCGCAGGCGACGCGGACCTGCGCCTCCGCGGCGTCGAGGCCGCGGAGGAGGGCCTCTCGGCCTCCCGCGTCCCCGATGTGCGCGAGGGCGAGGACGGCGGCGTAGCGGACGTCCTCGTCGACGTCGGCGGCGAGCTTCACGAGGGTGGGGACCGCGCGGGTCTCGCCCACCTCGCCGAGGGCGCGGATCGCGGCGAGGCGCACGCGCCAAGAGCCGTCCTCGAGGAGGGGGGGGGCGGCGGCGCCGGCGGCGGCCGATCCCCTGGCAGGCGGCCTCGCGGACCGACCACTCGGGGTCCTTGACGAGGGCGAAGAGGGGGGCGGAGGCGGCCTCGCAGAGGGTCGCGCCGAGCGCGAGGGCGGCCTCGGTGCGGACGTCGGGGTTATCGTCGCGCGAGAGGGGGGCGAGGGCAGGGACGGCGACGGCCCGCATGCGCCCCAGCTCCTCTCGGGCGAAGGCGCGGTTCTCCTCGGTGCCATTGCGGAGGACGGCGACCAGCTCGTCCCGGCGGCGCGCGAAGGCGGCCTCCAGCTCTGCTGGGGAGGCCTTCTGCTCGGGGCCGCCGGGGCGGAAGGGGCGGTAGCCGGGCGGGAGCTTGGCGCTCGGCGGCAGGGGCGCGAAGCGGCAGCCGGTGGCGAGGACGAGGAGGAGGGGAAGGAGGCGTCTCACGATGCAATTCTAGCCGCGAAGTTTCAAGACTCAATACGCAATGAGCATGTAAGTCGCAAGGACACAATGCCCAAGGAAAGCCGCAAGTCTTGGACCTTACCCTGATCATTGGACCCCTGCGACTTACATGCTCATTGCGTATTGAGTCTTGAAACTTCGCGGATGGTATACTCCTCATCACTGTCCTGGCTGGGAGAAGGAGGTCCGATGTCCAGCTACCCTGGGACGGCGTTCCATGCCTCTCTCCCCCTCGGCCGCAGCGACTGCCGCCTCTTCGTCCGCGGCAACGACCTCGTCGGCTCGCTCCCCACCGGCGCCGAGGTCCGCCTCGACCTGCGCCAGGTCACCTTCGAACGCCGCAAGGTCGACGGCGGCATGCTCTACTTCACGGCCCGCACCGCCGACGGCCCCGCCCTCACGACGAAGGAAGCGGGAATCCTCGACGACCTCGCCGCCACCCGCATTCCCGAGATCGAGGTCCTCCTCCGCACCCGCGGCCTCACCGCCGGCCGCCGCTTCCTGCGGAAACGGCTCCTCCCCATCGGAGGCCTCCTCCTGTTCATCGTCGGCGTGCCGTGGTTCCTCCTCGGCCCGCTGGCCTCCATCGTGGTCGGCATGATCCCGCGCTCCGTCGACCGCGAGTTCGGCGACGCCGCGCTCGACTCCGTCCTCGGCGGGCTCGCCGACGGGCACGTCGTCAAGGTCGACGACGAGCCGATCCGCCGCCCCGTCGTGAAGATCGTCGACCGCCTCACCTCCGTCGTCGACAAGGACGGCTTCGACTTCGAGGTCACCGTCATCGACCAACCGATGGTCAACGCCTTCGCCCTGCCGGGCGGCAAGATCGTCGTCACCACCGGCCTCCTCCAGCAGGCCGACTCCCCCGAGGAGGTCGCCGGCGTCCTCGCGCACGAGATCAGCCACGTCACCGAACGGCACTGCCTGCGCGGAATCGTGAAGAACCTCGGCCTCTTCATGGTCGTCTCCGCGCTCTTCGGCGACATGTCGAGCGTCACCTCCGCGATCATGGGCGAGGCGGCGAACCTGACGAGCCTCTCCTTTTCGCGCGGCATGGAGGCGGACGCCGACGAGGAGGCGGTCCACGTCCTCGCGCGGGCCCACGTCGACGGCTCGGGGCTCCACGTCTTCCTGGAGAAGATGGAGAAGGCCGAGGCCGCGGGGCACTCGGCGGAGCGGTGGCTCTCGACGCACCCCGTGACGTCGGACCGCCTGGGGGCGATCGACGAGGAGCGCGACGATGTCGGCGCCTACGCCGTGCAGCCGCTCGACCTCGACTGGAAGGGCCTCAAGAAGGCGCTCGAGGAGGCGAGGTAGCTACCCGAGGGCGAGGAACGCCTTCGGAAGCCACGCGAGGAGGTCGGTCGCGACGAGGCTCACCTGGCCGACCTCGCGCGCGGCAAGGTCGCCCGCGAGGCCGTGCACGTGCACGCCGAGCCGCGCAGCCTCGAACGGCGCGAGCTTCTGCGCGAGGAGCCCCGCGATCACCCCCGTCAGCACGTCTCCGCTCCCCGCCGTGGCCATCCCCGGGTTCCCCGTCTCGTTGATCGCGACCCGCACGCCGTCGGTGATCACGGTCGCGTGCCCCTTCAGCACGAGGACGACCTTGTGCCGCCGCGCGAACTCGCCGGCGATCTCGACGCGGTTCCGCGCAAGCTCCTCGGTCGATTTCCGCGTCAGGCGCGCCATCTCGCCGGGGTGCGGCGTGAGGATCGCCGAACGGCCGTGCCTCTGCAGCACGGTCAGGTCGAGCGAGATCATGTTGAGGGCGTCCGCATCGACGACGAGCGGACGGGTGATGCGCTGGATCGTCGCGAGGAGCAGCTTCACCGTCTCGGGGTTCTGCCCCAGCCCGGGACCGATCGCGGCGAGGTCGCACTCGTCGACCAGCGCGAGCAGCTCCCTCTCCCCAGCTTCAGAGAGCGTCCCCGCTTCCGTCTCGGGGAGCGGGTGCGTGATCGCGCACGTCAGCTTGACGGCCGCGAGCGGCTGCACCCCCGCGGGGCATGCCAGGTGGACGAGCCCCGCGCCGCTGCGGAGGACCGCCTCCGTCGCGAGGCACGCCGCCCCGACCATCGTGCGCGACCCTGCGACGACGAGGACGCGCCCGAAGCTCCCCTTGTGGGAGTCGGGCGGGCGGGGAGGGAGCCTCGGCAGGTCGACGACGCGGTCCATCCGCGTCATCGTACGCGAGGGCGGCCCACGGGTCAACGCGACCGGAACCGCGCGTCGGGGAACCCGTCGTGGTCCGCGTCCTTCAGCCACTCGAGGTTCGCCCCGTAGGCGTCCTCGAGGTTCGTGAGCGCGAACGACTTCACCTTCTCGCCGTCGGGGTTCATGACCATCCCCTCGATCCGCCCCGGGACGTGGAAGAGCCACTCGGGGTTCAGGCGCTCCATCCCCGTGTCCTGGCCCGCGACGACGAAGTGCTCCGAGACCTTCCCGTCGCCGTCGACGTCGCAGGGGAGGTCGTCGACGGAGTAGAGGACCAGCCCGCGGAGAAACTCGAGCATGGCCGTGCGGTCCTCGTCGGGGAGGGCGACGTAGGCCCTCTTCGAGGCCTCCGACTCGCCTCCGTGACGGCGGATGACGTCGTCGAGGTCAAGGCTCGCTCCGTCGTGCCCGTACGGCGCGGAGCTCGCGACGCCCCAGAGCGGCGCGGTGCGGAACTTGCGCAGGATGCTCCCGTCGAACTGCATCTGGTGGAACGCCTCGCCGAGGTCGTGGTGAGCGAAGTCGCTCCAGACGCCGCGGATCGTGAACGCGTCGCGCTTCGCGGGGTCGAGGCGGACGACCTTGCCTTCCAGGCGATCGCAGGCGTCGCACCAGGCCACCGGCACGTCGACGAAGCGGCGGTCGCCGGCGAAGCGCTGTGTGTAGTCCTTCGCGGCCGGATTCCCCTTCTCGAGATGCCAGTCGGGCACATGGCACGACGTGCAGCCGATCATGGTCATGAGCGCGCGGCCCCGCTTCGTCTGCCCCGTCACCGGTTTTTCCGCGGGCGCGGGGTGGTTGAGCTGGTACCACTCGATCAGGTCCATGTCGCCGGAGGTCAGCTCTTCCAGGACGCAGTCGCGATCGGGGTCCTCTTTCGACACGCCCCGCGCGTCCTTGACGACGCCCCGGTCCCGCGTGCGGCCGCTGATGTACTGCTGCGCCCCGGCGAGCGAGACGCCCGCGAGGCCGTCCTGCGAGGGCTCCTCCGAGAGGATGGGGTCGAGCGCCTGCAGCCCCGCGTGCGTGTCGAATGCGTTCGCGGAGAACGCGCGGAGCGTGGAGGCGACGGAGCCCTTGCGGTGGCCCCAGCCGAAGAGCTGCACCTCGAACGAGTATCCCGCGACGCCCGGCTCGTCGAGGCGCCGCGCCCAGGAGATCCGCTTCCCGTGCTCGTCGACGTACCAGATCAGGCAGACGGGGTTGAGGTCGGGCTTCCCGTTCTTGTCCAGGTCGCCGAAGGCGCCGAAGTCGACGCTGACGCGCTCGCCGGCGACGTCGCCGGGGAGGTTCTCGATCACCGCGCGGACGCGGTCCGCCTCGCCCTTGGCGATCCAGCCGTCGCGGTTCGCGTCCCCCTTCGCGAGGAGCTTCAGGCGGAGCTGCTCGCCGAGCATCTCGACGAGGCCCGACCCGAAGGCGTGCGTCGTGTTGCGGCCGGTGCCCGCGTTCTTGAAGATCGTCGCGCCCGCACCGGCGTCGCGGAACGGCGTGTTGTGGCAGAGGGTGCACGAGGCAACGTGGTCTCGCGTGATCATGTGCGTGGTCTCGTCCTCGAGGACGGGCCCTGCCATCTTCCCCGATTCCCCGAAGGCGCCGTCCGCCTTCGAGAATTCCCGCACGAACAGCTCGCGGCCGCGTTGGTAGGCGAGCCACGGGTCGTTCGCGAAGAGCCAGCCCGTGGTCCCCTCGAGCGTCGCGTCCTTCGCGCTGACCGCGCGGACGCGGGGGCACTTGATCGAGCGCCCCGAGAGGTCCTTCGGGCGGCGGATCGGGTCGTCCGAGGAGTTGCCGCCCCGCTCGGGGGAGGGGACGACGTCGCCGGGGAACGCCCACATTGCCGCGGAGGCGAGGATCGCCGCCGTCCAGCCGGCGGCGCGGAGGATCGTGCTGAAGCGCATGGTCATACCTCGATGTTGGCACGCGTACGCGTGCCGATCCGCGGCGCCCTCACGGGCGCCACTCCATCTCTGGCTACGGAGGTGAAGTCGGCATCAGGCGGACGTACTCCTGCTCCGACCCGGCTTCGACCGGAACGAGGAGCAGGTCGTCGGTCATCTCGGCCTTGCGGAGGACCTTCCTGATCTTCGTAATCCACTGGCCCGCCTTGAGGTGCCCCTTCAGGCGCGAGAGGCCCTTCACCTCGGCCTCGGGGGCCTCACGCGCCGCGTACCAGACGTACGGGCTCCAGTAGAACCCGCCCGTCTGCGCGAGCTTCACGATCTGGCCCTTCGCCTCCGGGTACTCCTCCTCGAGCGCCTTCATCCTCTGCTTGGCGAAGGCCTCGTCCTGTCCCTGGGCCTTGGCCATGTACTCCGCCCAGACCTCCTTGAGGAAGGCATCGCTCGAGAGGACCTTCGCCCCCGCGGGCAGGTCGCCTCCGCCCATCTGGCCCCAGTTCGCGAGCGGGTCCTCGAGCACCGCCAGGTCGGCGTCGCCCAGCTTGCGCGCCCACTCGAGCTTCGTCGTCTCGTAGCCGGCGTCCTTCGCCTTCTTCGCCTCGATCCACTGCGTGCGGGTCGTCAGCTCCTTCTGCTGCTCCTCGCTCGCGCTGCAGCCGAGCATGTACGTCAGCCACATCACGCGGAAGGAGTGCTTCCAGGAGAGGTCGCCCTCGAGGTCCATCTCCGTCGGCGCCTGGACGTAGAGAAGCGCGTCGGTCTTGTCCTTCACGCTGATCGCCGTGATGCGGAGCGGATAGACGCAGGCATCGCTTGCGAAGGTGAACTTCGTCGGCGTGACCTCGCCGGCATAGGAGCCGTCCGCGTTCCTCTTCATCTGCTTCGGGTCGATCTTCATCACCGTGAAGAACCACTTCTTGTCGATGTAGAACTTCAGGGTCCCCTCGTCGCCGGAGTAGACGTAGCCGTTCTCCTTGAGCCACGCGAAGAGGCCGTTCGCGTCCTCGGCGGTGATCACCTTGTAGTCGAGCGAGCCGACGACGCCGGCCTCCAGCACCTTCACGCCGTGGTCCTCCTTCTTCCGGAGGACGCCGCCGCCGCCCCCCACGCCTCCCTGCGCGACCGCGCCCGGAGCCGGAACGGGGATCGGCTCGAGGCCCGTGTAGATCTGCTGCGGGCAGGGGAGGAGGATCGTGTAGATCGCGAAGTCCTTGAAGAAGTCGCGAGGCATCTCGTCGAGCTTCGGCTGCGCGGGGGTCGGGATGACCATGCCGAAGTCGACGGCGTTCCCCTCGAACTTCGGCTGGACCGTGAAGGCCTCCAGCTTCTCGGAGGGGACCCACTGGATGTAGGCCTTCTGCCCCGGCTGGTTGATGTCCTTGTCCTGCGCCGCGAAGTAGCAGCAGGCGGCGCCGACGTCGTGCGAGGGCCAGGCCGCGTGGAACGCGCAAAGCACGCCGACGAGCATCGCCGTCCCGACCAGCTTCTTCATCCAACGCTCCTTACGCTCAGCCGCCCTCGCGGGCGGCAACGGGGCGCCCGCAACGCGGGCCGGCGCCCTTACGGGCGCCACTCCATGGTTGGGCTAGTCCTACAACGCTACTCCAGCCCCGAAGGGGCGACGTCAAGACAGCCAGGGGCGCAGCCCCTGGGGCTTTCCCGACCGTCGCGTTTGGAGCCCTGAAAGGGCGACACATTTCATGGGTCGCCCTTTCAGGGCTTACGTCACGATGCATGCGTGGAAACCAGGGGCTGCGCCCCTGGCTTTCTTGGACAGCCCCTTCGGGGCTGGCGAAACTGGCGTTGTAGGACTAGGGAGGTGAGGTGGGCATGATCCGGATGTACTCCTGCTCGGTCCCCGCCTCGACGGGAGTGAGGACCAGGTCGTCCGTCATCTCCTCCTTGCGGAGCACCTTCCTGAACTTCGTGATCCACTGCCCCTTCGCGAGGTGCCCTTTCAAACGCGTGAGCCCCTTCACGTCGGCCTCGGGGGCCTCGCGGTTCGGCAGCCACAGGTACGGCGAGTAGTAGTAGTTGTTGTTCGTCCCCTCGGGGAGGAGCGCGATCTCTCCCTTCCCGTCCGGATGGTCCTTGTCGATCTCCTTCATCCGATCCGCGATCTCCTTCTCGTCGCTCCCCGACTTCTTGAGCGCCTCCGTCGCCGCCTTCGCGAACTCCGCGCGCGAGACCACCTTCGCCCCCGGCGGGAGGTCCCCTCCGCCCATCTGCGCGTAGTGCGCGAGCGGGTCCTCGAGCACCGCCATGTCGGCGTCGCCGAGCTTCCGCGCCCACTCGAGCTTCGTCGTCTCGAATCCGGCGTCCTTCGACAGCTTCTCCTCGAGCCAGGCCTGCCGCTCCTCGAGCTCCTTCTGCTGCTTCTCGTCCGCCGTGCAGCCGACCATGTAGGTGAGCCACATCACGCGGTAGGAGTGCTTCCACGAGAGGTCTCCCTGGAGGTCCATCTGGGAGGGGGCCTGCACGTAGAAGAGGGCGTCCGTCTTGTCCTTCACGCTGAGCGCGGTGATGCGCAGCGGGTAGATGCACGCCTTGCTCGCGAAGGTGAACTTCGTCGGCGTGACTTCGCCTTCGTAGGAGCCATCGTCCTTCTTCTTCATCTGCTTCGGGTCGATCTTCATCACCGTGAAGAACCACTCCTT
>ORJL011053189.1_pt1 | contig 11105 bp, 4 predicted proteins | sample 1779941 | NCBI WGS metagenome assembly ORJL01 (sample SAMEA104232317, study PRJEB22302) | groundwater metagenome | biome: forest; feature: aquifer; material: groundwater | place: USA | collected 2011-08-07 | depth 5.8 m | reverse complement strand
TCCCCGATAACCGGATGAACTTAAGGAGATTTTGAAATGCGTAAAGTTTATTTATTCCTCACGCTATCTTTTTTATTTTTTCTAACAACAGCTCACGCTGAAGTTCCCAAGCTCCTGCACTACCAGGGCCATTTGGTGGATGGGCAGGGTATGCCCTTGCAGGGAGCTCATCAATTGACGTTTCGGGTTTACCGGCAGGATGCGGGAGGCTCCGTTTTGTGGAGCCAGGTGTTTCCCCAGGCGCGGATGGAGGATGGCAACTTCGCGGTACTCTTGGATGTGGGAACGGATCCCAGCTTGACGTTTAACGAATCCTACTGGCTCTCGATTGCCGTGGACGCGGACAGTGAAATGACCCCTCGCCAACAGATCGCCTCGAGCGCCTACTCTATTAATGCTCAAACAGTCAATGGAATCCCAGCTTCAGCAACCGCGGCGGCCAATACAATTTTGCCGTTAAACGCTCAAGCGAAATTCCCGCAAAGCGTGTTAGATATTCAGGAAGGTCAAGGGGGAGAATTCGATGCCGATACCGTGGATGGGTTCCACGCATCAGCGGCTAAGACGCCCAACACTCTACTGCCTTTAGATGCCAGCGCCTTAGTGCCTTTGAACGCCATCCCTCAGGGTCCAGCCAGCGGCTTGGACGCGGATAAGGTGGATGGGAAAGAAGCGAGCCAGCTGTTAGACCGCACGCAGCATACGGGAGTCCAACCGCCAAGCACAATCTCTCCGCAAGGAGCGGGAAGTGGTCTGAATGCAGATAAGGTAGATGGGTTTGATGCGGGACATTCTTCAGGTCAGATTCCGATTTCGGATGGCCAACTTAATGCAAATTTAAATGCGGATTTGGTGGGTGGATTTCATGCCTCGGATTTACTTTTTTTTAACAATGTCCAAGCTTTTACTTCGAATGGAACATGGATCAAGCCTCCCAATGTAAACCGAGTGTATGTGAAGGTTTGGGGATGCGGTGGCCAGGGCTATGGCTATACTAGCAGTAACGCTTTCGGTGGTGGAGGTGGCGGATATTCTGAAGGCTGGATTGCAGTTTTTGGGGATGTTACTGTAACAGTGGCACCAGGAAATTCTCAGGGTATAAGTAGTTTTGCTGGAAATACTATCATTCAAGCTACCTGTGGGTCCGGTGGGGTTTATGGTGGTGGGGGAGGCGTAGGATTAGGCGGTAGTATAAATTTATCCGGGGCTGGAAGTGGTCTCGGCGGAAGTTATGTAGGAGGATCTGGAGGTGGCTCACCTTTTGGAGGAGCGGGTGGTGGAGGTACTGGAGCAGGTTCGGCAGGTTCAGGATGTATACCTGGAGGAGGAGGTGGCGGTTCTACAGGAGGAATCATAGGTTCAGGTGCAACTGGCTTAGTGATTGTTTATTATTAGAAAACAGGGAACAGATATTCTGGAATGCTAATTGTTCAATGTGCAATATAAATTAAGATAATAAATCAATGAAGAAAACTATAAAAAATAATTTCGTTTTCGCTCTGTTAGGGTTATTTGTCCTGTGTTTTATCGCCTACAGCAACACCTTTCATCATGGCTTCTTGCTCGATGATTATACCTATCTCATTGGTGAAGATAATTTGCTGAGCGTTTCCACGGGATCTTTATTTATTAAACCTTTTAAAGAATTTTTTCGTCCCGTTGGATCAAGTTTTTTAAAGGCGGAACTTATGCTTTTTGGAGAGAATCCTGTCGGCTATCATGTGGTGAACCTGATTTTATTCTTGGCCGTGTGCTATTTATTCTTTCTGATTGTCTTTCGTCTAACGAAAAACTTCGAGCTTGCTTTTCTGACAAGTTGTCTTTATGCCGTGCATCCGATTCACAACTTTTTAGTCAACTACAAATCCGCCAATATGCTTAGCCTCTATGTTTTGAGTATGCAGATAAGCACCATTTTTTTTCTTAAATATTTAGATAATGGCAGGAAAAAATTTTATGCTTTAAGTCTTATTTTCTATTCATTAAGCCTTCTTTCTCATGAAGTCAGCGCTATGTTACCTGTTTATTTATTTTTTATTTTGTATTTTTTCCATGAATGTCCTTTGGCGCAAAAGGTCAAGCGGTGCCTGCCGTATTTAATTATTCTGGCTGTTTATCTGCCTATTCGAATGAATTTGCCAGAGGTGCGGCGGATAGACAATCTTTTTCTTTTGCATATTTCCTTTGAGGAATACTTGGCCAGTTTAATGAATTTGACGAAATGGTATCTCTCAAAGCTTATGATCCCAAAAGATATCTTGTTTATTTGGGATGAAAAAATCGCTGGAAATGTTTTTCAATTTTGGCATTTTTTTGTCATTGTAGCCGTCTTGAGTGCTTTTATATATTGCCTCATTAAAGGCAAAAAGGATATCCGTGCCTTTGGGTTAAGCATATTTATCTTAGGCTTTTTACCGATGTTTTTGGGAAGTTTTACCTATGCCCCTATTCTTCACAACGTTCTTTTAGAACCCCACTGGTTTGCTTTTAGTTCCATTGGTTTTTTTATTTTTATGGCGAGCCTTTTTTTGATAGCGGGAAAGAGATTAAATTATCGAATCGTCACAGCGGCTATCCTTATATTTTTGATGATGGGTGCTTTTTGGACGAGAAAAGGAAATACTGTCTGGAAGGATGAGCAAACGATCACCGATTACTGGTTAGGATTAAATAAGCTTAATGGGACAGCCTGGGTTGCCAAAGCTAAGATTTATATTCGGGATCATGATCAAGGATTGAATAAACGTAATTATAACGACTGTAATGAAGTGGCTGATTTGGCCGGTGCGTATCATTTTGCCTGGCAGTCGGAGGCCGCTATCAAGTATTTTCAAATGGCTTTAGAGATGAATCCAGAGTGTGGGAATGCTTACTACGGGTTGGGGATGTTGTATAAAGATAATGAAAATTATCCTATGGCTGAGGAGGCTTTAAAGACGGCCGTGACAATAAATCCACAATCGTATCCCGCGTATGAGATGTTAATAGAGGTTTATGAGAAACAGGGGAAAAATAGCGAGGCGGAAAAGATTAGAGAAATGATGGGGGCTAAAACAGGAAAAGGGAATTAACATGACAACATTCGGATACAACGGAAAGATTTTTAAATCCAAACTCGGCAAGACGATTGCGGCGAGTGTCGCGTTTATTTTATTTTTTGAAATCGCCTTTCAAGACGCCTCCTTCGCGATGAGCGCGGGATCGACGGATTCGGGATTCGGCGCGGCCAAGGGCGCGCTCGCGGCGAGCCAGGCGCAGTCCTTCCAGGCGGATCTTTTCACCGGCGCGGCTACAACGGCTGTTCCAATCTTTGTCCCCCCGGGCCGTAAGGGGATGCAGCCGGGTTTAGCCTTAGGCTATTCGTCTCAGGGCGGCAGCGGCTGGGTCGGCCAGGGCTGGAATCTCGATCAAGGGTTTATTACCCGCAATACCAAAAACGGGGTCGTGAAGTATACGCCCGAAGCTGAGGCCGAAGTCGGTTACTTTGTTATTTCCTTTAATGGGGTGAATTCCGAGCTGGTGGATATCAGCGGAAACGGTACGGAGTTCCGCGCGGAGGATGAAAGCCAGTTTATGAAAGTTCTTCGTCAGCCAGATCCTAATTTCCCCGGAGATCCTAAAAAATCTGTCTGGACGATTTACGATAAAAGCGGGACACGCTATACCTTTGGCCCCAGAGATGCTTCGCGTTTAGTGGTGAACGTCGAGGATGAAAATCATATTTTTCAAGATCAAATTTTCCAATGGCGTGTGGATTCGGTCGTAGACACCAACGGCAACTACATGGATTTTATTTACCAGGGCGCGGACGGCAATGTCCCGCAGAAATATCAGCAGATTTATCTCAAGCAGATCCGGTATGTGGGCTGGTATGATTTATCCACGGAAACATTAGCCGAACAGCCCACCCACATGGTTGAATTTACTCTGGAAGACCGTCCGGATGTGCTTTCGAGTTTTGCCACCGGCGCTGAGATCCTCACGAGCAAGCGTTTAAAATCCATCAAGGCCACGGTCAGCGGCCAGACGGCGCGTGAATATGTGTTGAATTACCAAACCAGTACGCAGACCCAGCGTTCGCTTCTGGCATCCGTTGAAGAATACGGAACCAACGGCAAAGAAGATCAATCTTCCAGCAACAAACTCCCGGACAAAAAATTTACGTATCAGCAGGATGAGCCGCAGTTTGAGCTCTGGAACAATAATCCCGGGAACGCCGGCGACAACAATTGGAACATCCGCTCCTCCGGCGAGGATAAATTTGGATCGAATGAATCGATTCTCTTGCCCGATGGGACATTCGTGGGTGTTGTGGACAACGGCACGGGCCATGGCAGTAAAGTGGGTTTCAGCGAGGCGGTGGCTTCGCGTTCGGGATCCAATGGAAACCTGCGCTGGGACACCTCGGGCACCAGCCAGCTCAAGATCTCCGGTGACCGCGACTGGCAGTTTCATATTTATACCTACGTGTATATCGACGGGGCTAGTTCTGTTTCCATCCCGATAAATTTCGATAATCCCAACTGCGTCTGGGCGAGATATTTAAACGGCCAGATTGTGGGGCATAATTTTGATCCCGGGGATAGGACATTGGAGTTTCGAGCGGGCTGGAACCTGCTGGAATATACCGGTTATAACCAGAATAATTCTTTTGGGTTTAATTTTACTACGGATTTAGCCGATGAACTCCACGCTCGTAATTCGCGCCATATTATGACCAGCAAGCAGTTTATCAAGCCACGGCTGACCGCGGATTTTAACGGCGATGGGATCACGGATCTGGCCTCGTATGATCCGGATGATTACAGCTTGAAAGTCTCTTTGTCCACGAATTACAGTTTCGCCCCGGATTCGGCCTGGAGCACGGGATTTTTGAATGCCAACGCGACACCTTTACTGGCGGATTTTAACGGCGACGGGAAAACGGATTTGTGTAAATTTGAGAACGGCACCTGGACCGTGGCGCTTTCGACCGGGACAGGATTTGATCAGGCCGGCGCCCGGCCATGGATCACGGGATTCGGCGCTGGAAAAAAACCTTTTACGGGAGATTTTAACGGCGACGGACGGTTAGACGCGGGATTTTATGACGGCAGTAAATGGGAAATCGCGTTATCCGATGGAGAAAATTTAGTTCCTGAGCCAGAGCCCTGGATCACGGGTTTTGGCGGGGACACGCATTTTGCCGCCGATTTTAACGGCGATGGTTTGACCGATATTGGGACGTTTTCGGGCGGCACCTGGCGGGTAGCGCTTAATAACGGCCGGGAGTTTGCGGACTACGGCACATGGGCCTCGAATTTTGGTTCCGGCAAAGAACCGCTGGTGATGGACTACAACTCCGATGGCCGGGCGGATAGCGGATATTTTGATAAAACCCAGGGCATTGTCAAGGTCATGCGTTCTAACGGCCATTCCGCCTTTGAAGAGGAAATCACCTGGATCGATGATTTCACGCTCAAAGGCGAGGATTATTCGTTTCAGCCCGGTGATTTTTCCGGGGACGGGATTGTGGACCCGGCGATTTTTAACAGTTTTACGGATCAGTCCCAGATCATGTTCTCTCACGGAGAGATCGCGGATTTGATGAAAACAATCGACAACGGCCGCGGCGGGGCCACGGCGCTCAAATATCGGCCTTCGACGGAGAAAAGCGCGTACACGCCGACTCTGTCGGCGGAATTCCTGCAGGAGATTCCGTTTATCATGCCCCTTATTTATGAAGCCACGATGGCCGACGGCAGGGGCAACACCACCAAGATCGGTTACACCTTTGACGGAGGGAAGTTTGAAACGAACTCCCGCGAATTCCGCGGCTTTGGCACGGCCCGCGTCTACGATTTCGACGGCAATATCATCGAGCATTATTTCCGCCAGTACGACAAAGAGGTGGTTGACGGGGAATGGGAATTTAAGGGCAAGATTTATAAGAAGGTGATTAAAGACAACAACGGCCATACCTACGCGGTTTCGGAGACGAAGTGGGGCAATAATGTCCCTTACAACAACATCTACTTTGCTGTTGCTAAAGAACAGATCGAACGAATTTACGAGGGGGATGAGACGTTTAAGGAGACAAAGACCGCCTTCGAATACGATGCTTACGGCAACCTTAAAATGATTAAAGAGTATGGAGAATGCGTTGATCCTACATGTCTGGAATTGAATGGAGACGAGCGGACCACCATTCAGGATTATGCGAATCCTAATTTCACGAAAAACATTGTCGGTAAACTCGGCGTAACGGCTGTTTACGCGGGAATACAGGAGTCCATTCTTTTAGTCGACAGTAATGACATGATTTCTAAAAGCATTTTTTATTACGATCACCATCCTCTTAATACCGATGTCCCGGAGAAAGGCAACCTCACTAAACAAGAAAGCTGGCTCAACACCGGACTTTATCCAGCGACGGAAATGATTCACGATAAATATGGGAATATTGAGACCATCCGTGATCCTGAAGGCAACTCTATAATCAATGAATTTGATCCGATTTACAATATGTTTCTTTTGAAGGCCACCAACGCGCTTGGCCGTATTCAAAGGACAACATATGATTCCAGATTTAATCAGATTTTAACGACCACAGATCCGAATGATCAAACAATGATCTATCAATATGATCCCCTGGGCCGATTAAAAGCTGAAATTGGCCCCAAAGACTCGGAACAATATCCGACTATCGATTACGAATATCGCTATTTTGAATATGATGCGCAAGGGAACCCTAATCCAACGAAACCCAACCGCAAGATTATCCGTGCGCGGATCGATCACGGCCAGCCGCAGACTTTGGGTACATATACCTTCATCGATGGCTTAGATCGCCCCATTCAATCCCGAACGCCGGCAGAAAATCCCGCCAAACAAGTTGTTACAGGGATGGTTGAGTTGGACAAACGAGCTCAAGTGAAGTACAGTTATAATTCTTATTTTGAAGATTTTTCGCAAGAGTATGTGCCCCTTGATCAGGGTAGAAATATTCCTAAGACTGAGATATTTTATGATGCCCTGGGCCGGACTCAGAGGATCGTTCATCCCGATGGAACAGTCTTGGAAAAAATATTCGGCGACTGGGAAAAAACAATTATTGATCAGGAAGGTAATCAAAGGAAAGAGTTTTTTGATGCCCGCGGTAATCTTGTTAAGGTTGAGGAATATAACTGCATATCCTGTGGCCAGCCAGAAGAAAAGGAAGTTGTTTATACGACGACATATGAATACGACCTTTTAGGAAATCTTTTGAAAACGACGGATAATCAGGGCAGTGTGATTAAGGTCGCGTATGATTCTTTATCCCGCAAAATAAGCATGGATGATCCTGACATGGGGCGTTGGGTGTACAAATATGATCAGAATAGCAATTTAACTGAACAAATGGATGCCAAAGGTAATGTCCTTACTTTTGAATACGATGATCTTAACCGCGTTTTGTTTAAAAAGCTAATTAAAGAAGGAGGCGAGGAAGAGACCTTGGCCTCGTATGTGTATGATGAGGAGCCCGGGTATGGTTTTTCTAAGGGAAGGTTGACGACTTTGAACGATAATGGAGGCACTCTTCACTATTATTACGATGAATTAGGACAAGTCATTAGGGGCGATCGGATTATTGATGATGTCACATATGCTTTTGAAAATACTTTTGATGCCTTGGGCCGCCAGAAAACAGCCGTCTATCCCGATGGGGAGGTCATTCACTACGAATACAACAATTTTGGTGATGTGGAGAAAATTTATTCCAATCAGACACGGTATGTTGACGATGTCAATTACAACCCCTCGGGTCAGATCACCAGCATTAAATATGGGAATGGGACGTATACCAATTACGCCTACAATGGACAAAATTTAAAGTTGGAGAATCTAAAGACTTTTACTTCCGGCGGCGGCACAAAAATTCAGGATTTCAGTTATCAATTCGACTATGTCGGTAATGTTAAATCCATTACGGATACAGTGAACACCGCCAGCCAGACATTCCAATACGATAATTTGTATCGTTTGACGCAAGGCATCGGTGCCGGCTACGGGACCCACCAGTACGAATACGATTCTATCGGTAACCGCACCACGAAAATTATTGATCCTGATGGAGAAGGGGGATTAGCTGGTGAGAGAACTGATTATTTCTACGGTGAAAATAATGAGCCCGTCCACGCGGTCACTTCCGCTAAAATTAACGGACAGACAAAAGCAGCCTACCGCTACGATGCCAACGGCAATATGCGGGAGAAGTGGACGCCGGACAAAGGGATTGCCAGCTACAAATTTAATCCCGAAAACAGGCTCGCCGTCGTCGATGAATTTGACAGCCAGCCCCACGCCATCACGTTGAATTTTCAGCCAGGATGGAATTTCTTTTCTCTGCCGTACTTGCCGGCGGACACTAAGATTACCTCTGTCTTGAGCGGTTTAACGTACAATGCCGACTACAAACAGATTTCCCGATTTAATTCGACGACACAGAGTTTTGAACATTTTATCAACGACCCTGACTTTAATGACTTTGATACCTTTGAATACGGCCGCGGATATTTGATTTTTATTGAGAATCCAGCCGGCGCGGCGGTCACTGTGCAGGGTCTTTTACCCGATGATGATGTGATTCTGCCCATGAAAACAGGCAATAATCTTATTTCGTTCGCGATTTCCGATGAGGCCGGAGTGGATGCGAGCGAAGTTTTACAGGATTTGGAATTAAACGTCGATTATTCGGATCTTTTGGAATATGTAGACGGGGAATATACCTCTGTCTTGCAAGGGAAAGTTTTCCCTGGCAAGGCATATTATCTAAAGGCTTTACAGGATTTTGAGTTCAATTTGGCGCCCACGACCGAGACGACGCAATTCGTTTACGATGCGAGCGGGAGTCGTGTTAAGAAGATTATGGGCACGGATTCGATTACCTATTTAGGTGAAGATTTTGAAGTAGCGAAATATTTAGGGACCGGGTTTGCCGCCACTTACACGACGGTGACGAGTAAATATATTTTCTTAGGCGGCAGGCGTATTGCCGCTATAGAAAATGACGGGACGGAAGTTAAAACCTATTTTTATCACTCCGATCATTTAGGCGGCTCGAACACGATCACCGACGAGGCGGGCAAGCAGGTTGAACTCATCGAGTACACGCCGTATGGGGAAGTCAGCCGCCATGAAGTCGATCCCGAGACCCGCGAACGCCGGCACAAGTTCACCGGTCAGGAAGAGGACAAGGAAACTGGCCTCTGCTACTACGGCGCGCGCTACTACGATCCCGAGATCGGGCGCTTTATCAGTCCCGATTCCGTTGTCCAGGATTCCTCTGATCCGCAATTCTTAAACCGCTATGCTTACGCGCGCAATAACCCTGTTACTTTCACGGATCCCACGGGAAATATTGTGTGGTTTCTGCCTTTACTATGGGCTGCCTTCCAGGGCGCTCTAATAGGGGCAGCTTTAGGCGCAACCATAGCAGCGATCACGGGTGGTGATATCCTTCAAGGGGCCATATTAGGAGCAATCTCCGGGGCGTTTATGGCGGGTGCGTCATCTTTAATTACTAGTTTTGGAATCGAAGGGCTTGGTGTCATGGCTGTTTACGCGGAAGCCGGAGCCTATTCAGGAGCATTAGGTGCGTTAGCCACAGGAGGCGACCCCGCGAGAGGAGCGGCTTTTGGTGCGTTAAGTGGCGCTGTTTTTGGCGGGATTAGTAATCTTGGAGGCGCAAATCCAAGTTGGCAATGGAGTCTTGCCAAGGTGCCATTATCAGGGATTGCCGGTGGAGCAATATCCGAATTGGCAGGGGGAAATTTTTGGGATGGATTTACCTTTGCCGCAACCATCGCTGGAGCGGATTTTATTTACAGAGTGATAGCAGATACAGGTTCATCTGTGAAATCAACGGCATTGACTGGGGAAGAAAATATTGTTGGATCGAAAAATGTACAAAGAGGAGGATGGAAGCAAGAGCTCGCCTGGTTTATGACCGATGAAACGGGACCTGTAATGAAGTTCATTTCGAAATATATTCCTGGATTTCAAGGATTAGGCCATGCTCATGATCCTGCGACTACTTGGATTCGAGCTGATTGGGGAGATGGGGCTTTCTTGATTCTGAATTTCCCGACGATGCCGCCGCTATTTGCCCTTAATGCCGTGGGTGCTGTTCTTAACGACAACCCCGCATTAATTGGTATTTATCAAAGCTTTGAAGAAGAATAAAAACTGGAAAATTCTTAAGGAGTTCCGGGGACGGGAGTTCCGGGAGTTCCGGGGAGTTCCGGGGCGGAGTTCCGGGAGTTCCGGGGACGCGTACGAATTAGGATAAAACACCATGGCCAGGACAGCGAGAATAATAGCGACTGAGATGCCGCATCACGTTTTACAGCGCGGCAATCGGCGTCAGGTTGTATTCTTTAATGATGGCGATCGAGAAACTTATCTGTCGCTTTTAAAAGAACAATGTGATTTGTATGGGGTGAATGTCTGGGCTTATTGCTTGATGGATAATCATGTCCATTTGATTGTTGTTCCCAAAGAGGAGGGAAGTTTAGCCAGGGCCATGGGCGAGACGCATAAGCGCTATACCCGGATGATTAATTTTCGGGAAAGCTGGCGCGGATATTTGTGGCAGGATCGGTTTAAAAGTTTTGTTCTGGATGAGCGGTATGTGTATGCGGCCGTAAGATACGTGGAGCGTAATCCGGTGAGGGCAGGAATTGTCAGGAGCGCGGAGGAATATCGCTGGTCGAGCGCGCCGGCACATGTGGAGGGTCGAAAAGACCCCATTTTAAGTGATTTTTATTTATTGGATGAGATCGAAGATTGGTCGGCGTATTTGAAAGATGATGAGCTGGAGGAAAACTTAAAACTGTTCCGTCGTCATGGAGAAAGTGGACGGCCTTTAGGGGATCCCGCGCGATTAATGAGCTTGGCGGTTAAGTATGGCTGGGATTTAACGCCAAAGAAACGCGGACCAAAACCAAAGAATCTTGCTCTTAATTAGGTACGCGTCCCCGGAATCTCGTGTGTAATTAGGTACGCGTCCCCGGAATCTCCGTCCCCGGAATCTCGGAATCTCCCTCAACGATCTTTGGCTGGCTCGACTCTTAAGGCCTTTA
>ORJL010828853.1_pt1 | contig 11105 bp, 11 predicted proteins | sample 1779941 | NCBI WGS metagenome assembly ORJL01 (sample SAMEA104232317, study PRJEB22302) | groundwater metagenome | biome: forest; feature: aquifer; material: groundwater | place: USA | collected 2011-08-07 | depth 5.8 m | reverse complement strand
TGGCGAAGAGGCGCTAAAAATAATTCGCGCCGATGGCATTGAGCTTGCGCTTTTAGATGTGATGATGCCGGGTGTAGATGGCTTTGAAGTGACTAAACAAGTAAGGCAGGATTCTACGTTTGGCCTAATGCCGATTGTTTTGGTTACAGCATTAAAAGACACACAGGATCGCATCAAAGGTATAGAGGCTGGTTGTGATGATTTTATTTCTAAGCCGTTTGATAAGCAGGAAGTTTTAGCGCGCGTAAAAACTTTATTAAAATTAAGTTTTTATCGCCGGCAATTAGACCAGAAAGAAAAATTTGAGACGGTAATCCGCCAGATGGGGGAGGGGGTTATTATTTGTGGGCCTGATTGGAAGGTTCAAGAGATAAATGCCTCCGCCAAGGAATATTTAAATTGTAATGATGCGCAGGCACAAAATCTTATTGAATTAATCTTTAATGGGTATTCTGTTTCTCTAAGCAAAGAAGAACTAATGAATTTATCTTTGTTACATAAAAAGTTTGATGTTATTCGTGAAGAATCAGAACAGTTTAAAGCCTTGTATCTTGAAGCAGAATTAGATATTTTTAAGAATCCTTTAGGCGAAGTATCAAGCATTATTATGTTGTTGCGCGATGTGACTGATAAGCACCGTGAAGAATTAATGAAGCAGGATTTCCTAAGTTTTATTTCGCACAAATTAAGCACGCCGCTAAATGTAGTTATTCAGAATGGCTTTACTATGCAAGAAGGAATATTGGGCGCGCTTAATGAAAAACAAAAGATATTAGTTAGCGCAATAATCCAGCAGTCCTATTTATTAAAGAATATAATCTCCCGATTGGTGCAATTTACCGTATTAAATAATCAGAGGTTAGATTTAATCAAGGAAGAGATAATTTTAGATGAGTATTTACCTAGGCTCATCGATTCGTTGATTAAATTGGTTAAGGATAGGAAAATAGATTTAGCTATTGATTGTCCGGATAAGAATGCTCGGCTTTATATGAACAAGGTTTATTTTGACCAAATTATCGGAAATTTAATTGAGAATGCCATTAAGTTTAATGATAAGGATGTAATTAAGATAGATATTAAGGTAAGGAATGCGTCCGATCAGGTCGAAATTTTAATTATTGATAACGGCCGAGGCATCCCTGCGGAATATAAAGATAAAATATTTGAAAAGTTTTATCAGATTGAAAAAAATTTCACCGGCCAGGTAGAAGGTATGGGTATAGGCCTGGCCTTAATTAGGCGCATAATTTCTGCTTACGGCGGAGAACTCGTTTTAGAATCAGAGATTAATAAAGGGACAACATTTAAAATAATGTTTCCAAAACAAAACTAAGGAGGGCGATAATGCATAAAATTTTAGTTGTTGATGACGACGAGAGGATGCTGCGGCTTTTTCAGGATATTTTAGCGGTTGAGGGATTCGAGGTATTAGCGGCGAATAACGGTAATGACGCTTTAAGAATAGCTGCCGAGAGCAGCCCTGATTTAATTGTCTTGGACGTTATGATGCCAGATAAGGATGGAGGAGAGGCGGCTGGGGACCTAGGAGAAAATAAGAAAACCAAGGATATCCCCGTGATATTTTTAACTAGTTTAGCTACGGAAAAAGACGCGGGCCGAGATGGCGAGATGGTTGCTGGCAGGCTGTATCTATCCAAGTCCATTAATCGAAAAGATTTTATTAAGAAGGTGCGCGAGGTTCTCAACAACCATAATAAACTATCCTAGCATTATGTTAAAGAGAGTATTTGCTTTAGCCTTACTATCTTTGGTTTTAATAAATCAACCTGGGGCGGCTCAAGATAAGCCTTTAGAGCGAATTGTCTATGCCATAAGCCCGATAGGTGTGTCCATATATGAAGACATGGGCGTGGTTGATATGTTTAGTAAAAAAATGAACTTAGTAGTTTTTAAAACTAACGTTGCCGGATTCCATGATACGGAGAAAATTTACAGTGATTTGGGCGAGCCCTATCCGGCATGGATTGAGCGGCAGGTTAATATGTGGCTAGGGGAAGAGTTTTTAATCGAAAGATATTTTCCTAAAGAGAATCGCGTGCTTATTAAGAAATTTAAAAACAAAAAGAAAGTAGATGAATTCAATCTTAAAGGCAATGGCCCGATTCACAATGCCATATTACTGCCTTTTTTTCTACGTAAAGACCCAAATTTAAAAATCGGATGGTCTACGGTTATTCGGCTGCCGGCCGAATATAAGGTAACCTTAATTTCTCTGGAGAGAGTTGTTGTTCCCGCAGGGACATTTAATACCTTTCATTTTACCAGTATACCACATAGTTTTGAAATCTGGATTACTGCGGACAAAGATAGGATTCCGGTTAAAATTAAGGGGGTAGGATTTTCTTACACCTTAGTTATGCAGGAGCGCAGCGTAAAGTAGCAAAGGGGAAAAGTTTTGCGGTGGAAATTTAGAAAAATTTTAGTTAAGCTATTTAGGCTTAATAATACTCCGCATGAAATCGCCATCGGGGTAGCGATCGGCGTATTTATTGCGGTTATGCCGCTTTACGGATTACATACGCTAATGGTTATCATCGCGGCGTTGCTCGTCCGCCGTTCAAATAAGATTGCCATGCTTTTGGGCACAAATATTTCGCTTCCGCCGACAGTACCATTTATTACTTGGGCAGGTTATGAAATTGGAAGATTTATTTTAAGGAGAGATTTTCCGGATTTAGATTGGACTGTTTTTAAGAGTATTACGGTTAAAAAAGTAATCAATTTATATCCGCCGTTATTTATCGGTAGTTTAATTTTGGGTATTGTTTTAGCGGTAGTGTTTTATTTTTTAATTTATTTTATCGTCCAGGGAATTATTAAGAGAAAACAGCTTAAAGCATTTGATCGCCATGCCAAAAAAAAGACAAGTCACGCTTAAGATATTATTGCTATTGATCGGCGTAGATTTAATTGAGACTTTTGCCCAATTTTGTTTTAAAAAAAGCGCTCTATTGGGAGTGAGTTTTCAGATTAGCAATTTTAGTGATATTTTTAATTTTTTAAAAGTAGTTATTCCTTCCGGCTATCTTTGGGCGGGGCTGGTCTCGGTAATGATGATTTTTATAACCTGGTCAACAGTGCTTTCTAAGATTGATTTAAGCGTGGCGGTTCCGGTATGTAGTTTTAGTTATATAACCGTACCCTTGACAGCGTTATTTTTCTTCCATGAAAATATATCTTTTTTAAGATGGTCAGGAATATTTCTTATACTTATTGGAGTTATTCTCGTATCTAGAAATAGCATGCATCGCGAGGCATTAAAATGAGTTTTAGCCTTATCGCAGTTATCTTCTTGGTTGGGTTAACTGATATCTGCGACACGGTAAGTCAGATCTTTCTTAAGGTCTCGATTAATTCTTTCGATCTACATCTAGACACCGTGAAAAAAGTCATAAGATTCGTTGGGCAATTAATTCAACATCCTAGGGTTTGGATTAGTTTTGTTTTTAGCAGTTTGTCTTTAGGGATATGGATCTTTGTCCTTTCGAAAGCCGATTTAAACTTTGCCTATTCTTTAGATAGCATGCGTTATGTTTTTATTACGGTGGCCTCGGTATTTTTCTTAAAAGAAAAAGTCGGGGTTGGCCGCTGGTTAGGTATTATTTGCGTAGTTTTAGGAATCGCGCTAGTTGCCGCAGGTTAGAAATGCAAGTTAACCCGCCTTTTAAAATAAAAATTACCCGAAAAATTACCGAGCTTCCCCTAGATGATTGGAATAAAGTCTATCCAGGGGTGGTAGAAAATTATTTCTTCTTTAAAACCCTTGATGAGTCTGGCCTTAAGCAATTTTCTTTTTTTTATATTTTAATCTACGAAAATAATATCCCCGTTGGCGCGGCTTCGTGTTTTATCATGAATTTTCCTTTTGATGTTACGGTTGACGGTTGGTTTAAGAAAGTTTTACGTCCGTTTAAGAAGATCTTGAGTCCCCGGGTTTTGATGTGCGGCTTGCCGATGGGGCAAGGTAGGGTGGGGATCAGAGGCGATCAAGAAAAAATAATCGATATTTTACGCGATTGTTTAGAAGATCTGGCTAAAAAAGAACATGTGGCCATAATTATTTTTAAAGATTTTAATGCTAGTTACGATGAGATGTTGAATCCTTTATTACGTAAGGGGTTCTTTAAGGTAGAAAGCCTGCCGTCTACAGATATGGAGATTAATTTTAGCAGTTTTGAGGGATTACTTAAGAATTTAAGTTCGGTTAGCCGCAGCGACTTAAGAAGAAATTTTAGGAAAGTAGACGCTAAAGAGAAGCTTGATTTAGAGGTTGTTAGCGTTTTAAGCGCTGAAAACTTGGACCAGGTTTATGGGCTTTATTTGCAAGTATTACGCAGCCATGAAGTAAGCCTTGAAGAGTTAACGCGCGATTTTTTCAGCAATATTTCAAAAAATATGCCTAAGGAGACGAGATTTTTTCTTTGGCGGCTGAATGGTAAACTAGTTACTTTTGCGCTTTGCCTTGTGTCAGGAGATTATTTTATAGATTATTATCTGGGGTTTGATTATTCTCTGTCGCGCGAATACTATCTTTATTTTGTACGTTTTCGCGGCTTAATAAATTGGTGCATCAGCCAGGGCATAAAGAAATACGAAATGGGCCCTACAGGATACGAGGCGAAAAAGAGGCTGGGATTTAATTTTTTACATCTTTATTTTTATATAAAACACCGTAACCGCGCGATGAATCTTCTTTTTAAGGTATTAAAGCCAATATTTAGTCCGGCTAACTTTGACCCCATCTTTAAAGAGCTTAAAGAACGCTGAATAATTCCGCTCGTTTTTGCAGGGATTCTTGGTATAATAATATCTTAAAATCTGGAGGTATTTATGGAGCAAATAAAGTTTGATTTTAATAATCTGTTTAGCTTGAATGTGGGAGAAAAACACGGTGTCGTTGATAGCGACGTGATAGGGCTTTCTCCGGCCGTAGTTCAAGCGCAGGCACATTTAAAGAAGGTTTTGAGCAGCCCTAAGGAGAGAGTGGCTTTAAGTTTAGAATGGACGCAATTGCCTTTTCAGGATAAAGAAACGATTAGTCGTATCCAGCAATTAGGGGATATGATCGCGCGAAAATATAAAAATGTGCTTTTTCTAGGCATTGGCGGGTCATATTTGGGCCTTAAGGCAGCGCAGGATGCGCTTGGGGCTCCGTATTATAATGATTTTTCCGAGGCAAGAAAGTCAAGGCCGCGTGTTTATTTTGAAGGTAATAATCTTGATCCGGACACTATAAGTGTTTTATTAAAGAATTTAAGCCCTAAAGAAACATTTATCGTGGTAATTTCTAAGTCAGGTGAAACTACGGAAACCAAAGTAGCTTTTAATGTGGCGGAAGCTTGGCTTAAAAAAGGCGTAGGTAAAAATTACGGCCGTCAGATTGTAGCGATTACGGATCCGGAAAAAGGGACTTTGCGCAATAAAGTTATCCGTGAGCAGGCCAAAGATTCGCTTACTTTTCGCAGCTTACCTTTATTAAAAGGAGTGGGCGGTAGATTTTCTGAATTAAATATAGGCTTGCTGCATTTGGCGGTAATCGGGGTTAAGATTAAAGAAGTATTGTCCGGCGCAGCAGAAATGTATAAAAGATGTTCTGTGGATCAACTTAATCAGAATCCCGCATATATGTATGCCCTATTGCAACATATTCTTTATAAGAAAAATAAGTCGATTGCCGTATTGATGCCTTTTTCGGAAACCCTAAAATCGACCGCCGAGTGGTATATTCAACTTTTAGCGGAGAGTCTAGGTAAAAAATATTCTCGAAAAATCGAAACCGATGCGCAAGGTGTAGAAAAATGGGTTAATGATATTGGGAAAGTAGTTAATGTCGGCAGGACTCCGATTGCTACTCGTGGCACTAATGATCTGCACTCTGTGCATCAGAATAATGTAGAAGGTGAAAATAATAAAACCATAACGTTTATCCGGGTAGAAAAATTTAGCCGTGATATCAAGATTCCCGCAGGCGATGAATTACTATCTGGTAAAAAATATTCTCAACTTTTAAGCCTGGCGCAGGAATCAACCGAGTGGTCGCTAGTAAGAGAACAGAGGCCGAATTGTGCGATTATTATTCCGGAAATTACTCCTTTTTATTGGGGGGCGCTATTATTTTTCTTTGAGATGGCTACGGCCTTTGAAGGCGAGCTGTTAAATATTAATGCCTTTGACCAGCCAGGGGTTGAAAGTTATAAAAATTACATGTATTACAAATTAAACAAACCAGGATTAGATAAAAAAGTAGCCGAGGAAATTCGTAATTTTCCTCTGCAGAAAAAACCAGAATATATTATTTAGGAGTTAGATATGTTCAGAGAAAAAATTAAAGTATTAGATTGTACGATTAGAGACGGTGGTTTAGCTAATAATCATGATTTTAGCGATGACTTTGTGCGCGCGACATACAAGGCGCTTTCTGAAAGCGGCGTGGATTATATGGAAATCGGTTATAAGAATTCCAAGAAATTATTTTCGCCTAAAGATTTCGGTAAGTGGAAATTCTGCGATGATGATATTATTCGTAAAATTACTGATGGGATTAAGTCTGAAACTAAGATTTCAGTAATGGTAGATGTGGATCGTGTAGACATGGATGATGTGGTGGAACGAAAGAATAGCCCTGTGGCCATGGTAAGAGTCGCTTCTTATGTGAAAGATATTGATAAGGCGATACATTTGGTAAATAATTTTGTCGATAAAGGCTATGAAACTGCGGTAAATATTATGGCGATTTCGCGTACGCGGGACGACGAATTAACCGAATGCTTGCAACAGCTAGAAGAGGAATCTAAGGCCAATGTAATTTATATTGTGGATAGTTTTGGCGCGTTGTACCAGGAGAGTGTGGAATTTCTAATTAAAAAGGCCAAGAGTATCTTAAAAACTAAAGAAATTGGTATTCACACCCATAATAATCAGCAGTTAGCTTTTAGTAATACGATTGAAGCGATTATCCACGATGCTAATTATGTGGATGCTACGGTTTATGGCTTGGGCCGCGGAGCAGGTAATTGTCCGCTCGAGTTAATGCTTGGATTCCTTAAGAATCCCAAATTTGATATTCGTCCGATTTTGGATCTAATTTCTAAAGAACTGATTCCTTTAAGTAAGAAACTTGAGTGGGGATATTTGATTCCTTATGCGATTACCGGGATGTTTGATGAACATCCGCGCGCGGCTATCGAGCTTTTAAGTAGTAATAAACGCAATAATCTCCGCGAGTTTTACGAGACCTTTGTTAGCGAGGATGTGGAATAATGGATATCGTCAAATTTAAAAAGCAGCCCCTGATGGGCATATTAAGAGGAGTGGAAGCGAATATAATTGAGTCGCTGGTTGAGTGTGTGATTGACGCGGGACTGAAGACCTTAGAAATCACTATGAATACCAAAGATGCGCCTAAAATAATTAAGCGCGCGGTAAAAATTTCTAATAATCGATTAACGCTGGGGGCTGGAACCGTGCTTAGCGTTGAGGATTTAGAGATTGCGCTTGAAGCGGGGGCTACATTTATTGTAACTCCGGTTTTAATAAGGGAGGTAATGACGCATTGTGCCAGATATAAGATTCCTGTATTTCCAGGCGCACTAACCCCTTCTGAAATATATGAGGCCTGGGGCAGGGGAGCGACTATGGTTAAGGTTTTTCCAGCTAAATTTTTTGGCCCAGAATATTTTAAGGAAATAAAAGGCCCGTTTAATAATATCGAACTTTTAGCCTGTGCCGGAGTAACTGCGGAAAACCTAAAAGATTATTTTGCTAATGGCGCTAGCGCCGCATCATTTGGCACAAGCGTATTTCGTCCGGAGTGGTTAGAGAAAAAAGATTTTGCGAGTATTTCCGCGGCAACGAAAAAATTTGTGGGAAGTTTATTGAAAGAAAGGAAGCAAGTATGAAAAAAATTACAGTAATATTTTTATGTTTGGTGTTCGCTGTAGCTTTAGTCGGCTGTGCTACTAATAAAACGAGAGTTGCGGAAGGCGCCGCGATTGGCGGAGTATTAGGTGGCGTAGCAGGTGGGGTGATTGGAAATCAAAGTGGCAGCAGCGTAGGTGGTGGTTTGATTGGTGCGGCAGTAGGCGCGGCAGCCGGGGCTTTAGTCGGCGCGCAGATTGATAAACCTAAAACTGCGGAGAATACGACCGCAGTGGCGGCTTTAACTACCAAAGATATTGTGGATATGGTTAAACAGAAAGTTTCTGATGATGATATTATCGCTAAAATAAAAGCTACGAATACAAAATTAGTTTTAGCTGTTGATGAGATTAGTGCTTTACAAAAAGATGGTGTTAGTGAGCGCGTAATTGAGGCGTTGCAAGGTAAATAAATGTCGGATAAGTTGTGGCGTTTTATAGATAATGTGGGGAGCTTTACATCTGGGAGTGCAGACGGAATAAATTCACTATATTTTCCGCTTGCCAATGAAGCTATAATGTCTTCAATTACCCCAGATCTGCATGGTGATATTAAGTCCGCGCAAAATTCTTTTCTTTTAACGCCAGTTTCCCGTCAGGATTTAATTGATTCACGTTCTTCTCGTAATTTCTGGATTAGAAAAGGGGACGGTTCTATTTATTCTTTAGCTTCAAAAATAGAACCGTCCCCTTTAGTTAAAGCTGGCTTGCTTTGGCAGGAGGTAGCCAAAGAAAATACGGGGTTAAAATCGGAAATCCTTTCTTTTGTTCCTTCATCGGGCGAACCAGTAGAAATTATGCGCGTTCGTCTGACCAACATCTCCCGCCGTAAAATAGATCTTATCCCTACCGCGGCTATACCTATATATGCCCGTGGCGCAAATAATATCCGCGACCATCGCCAGGTTACTTCTTTATTACAGCGTATTAGTTTAACTAAATACGGGGTTATGGTTAAACCGACTTTATCTTTTGATGAATCGGGACACAAGCCTAATAAAAATAATTATTTTGTTTTTGGTTGGGATGAAAAATTCAAGGCCCCGCAGTATATTTATCCCACGCAAGAGATGTTTTGCGGCGATGCCGGAAATTTAGAGGCGCCGGAAGCGATTCTTAAAGATGTTTTACCGAGTAAAGCTTCTCTTCAGGGTAAAGAGGCGATGGGGGCATTGAGATTCCGTAATATTAATTTAAAACCTGGCCAGTCGCATTCCTATATTATTATTATGGGAATATGCGAGGATAAAAATAAAATTCCTAAAATTATTGCTAAGTTTAATAACTTAAAGAAGATCGATGTTGCTTTTAAGAATACTAAAGAATTTTGGGTGGGTATCTCAGGTAAAATTAGTGTTTCGACTTCAGATAAAGATTTTGATAATTGGCTGCGCTGGGTGAGTATCCAGCCGACATTACGTAAAATTTTTGGCTGTTCATTTCTGCCGGATTTTGATTATGGTAAAGGGGGCCGCGGTTGGCGCGACCTTTGGCAGGATTGTTTAGGGCTTATCTTAAATGATCCGCAAGATATGCAGAAAATTCTTTTAAATAATTTTTCTGGTGTGCGTATTGACGGCTCAAACGCGACGATCATCGGGAAAAAACCGGGCGAGTTTTTAGCGGATAGAAATGATATTGCGCGGGTATGGATGGATCATGGGGTTTGGCCGCTTTTAACTTTAGAATTATATATTAATGAAACTGGTGACAAAGGCATTCTATTTAAGGACGCGCCGTATTTTGCGGATCAACATATTTGGCGCTCGCAAAAGCTAAACCGTAATCTAAAAGCTAATAAATTAACTATGCGTTCTGGGAAAATCTACCAGGGAACGATTTTTGAGCATCTTTTGGTACAAAATCTAGTGCAGTTTTTTAATGTGGGGGCGCATAATCATGTGCGGCTTGAAGGCGCGGATTGGAACGATGGTCTGGATATGGCGCCTGAGCATGGTGAAAGTGTGGCTTTTAGCGCGATGTACGCGCGTAATTTATGGTCGTTAGCACAAATTTTAGAGGAGAGTCAGGTCAAAGAAGTTTTTATCGCCGAAGAATTAAAAAAGTTGTTGAGTAAATGTAATTATAATAATATTAAGCTTAAGCGTGCAATACTAGAAAATTATTTTAAGAGCGTGGAGTCAGGTTTAAGCGGCAAAAGAGTTAGTATTTCCGTAGTGCAGCTTTGCGCGAATTTAAGAGAAAAATCTTCTTGGATGGCCGCGCATATTCGTAATCAAGAATGGCTTCGAGAGAATTTTTTTAACGGCTATTATGATAATACTAAAGCCCAAGTTGAGGGAAGACGCGCAGGCGTTTTGCGCATGATGCTACAGTCGCAAGTTTTTCCGATTATGGCGCAAGTCGCTTCAGATGCGCAGATTAAAGCGATAATAAAAAGTATTGAGAAATATCTTTGGGATAAAAAATCTAGCGGTTATCGTTTGAATACTGATTTTAAACAAGAGGAACATAATTTCGGCCGGGCGTTTTCTTTTGTTTATGGCGACAAAGAAAACGGGGCGGTCTTTAGCCATATGGTGGTGATGTATGCGTATGCCCTTTATAAAAGAGGGCTTATAAAAGAAGGTTGGCGGAGTTTAAACTCGTTATATAAATTGGTATTAAATACAGAAAAAAGTAAAATTTATCCTTGTCTGCCAGAGTATTTTAATTTAGAGGGCCGTGGTATGTATTCGTATTTGACTGGCTCTGCTAGTTGGTTTATGTTGACTTTATTGACGGAAAGCTTCGGAATCAAAGCCAAAGACGGTAATTTAGCTATTACGCCCAAGCTTGTGCTTGAGCAGTTTAAAAATAATTCTACTATCGCTATTAACCGCACTTTTGCCGGAAGAAAATTACAGATTAGTTTTTCCAATCCGCAAAGGCTTGAATATGGCCGATATAGCATAAAAAGTATAAAATTAAATTCGTTTTACCTTGCTCCACAAGATCCGCAAAGTATCACTCTTAGCCGTAAAATCATCACTCGGCTGCCCAGCAACAAAACCCATAGTATAAACATTTCTTTAGGTTAAAATAATTTTTAAAAAATCCTGTGAGATTTTTCTCTTTTCTACGTCTATTAGTATATAAAGGAGAAATATTGCTATGGATAAAGATATTGCGGTAGAGGTAGTGGCTACGAGGATTCTGGAGATA
>ORJL010131246.1_pt1 | contig 11106 bp, 9 predicted proteins | sample 1779941 | NCBI WGS metagenome assembly ORJL01 (sample SAMEA104232317, study PRJEB22302) | groundwater metagenome | biome: forest; feature: aquifer; material: groundwater | place: USA | collected 2011-08-07 | depth 5.8 m | reverse complement strand
GCCCCCCCCGCTTCCCGCGATCGGCTGGATCAGCCGACGCTGGAGAGCTGCTTGTTCGCCAGCGTGCGCAGCACCGGTGACAGCGGCGCGAAGCCGAGGCCCGTGAGCTGCCCCTGGGCCTTGTTGCCCAGGAAGTACTTGACCGAATTCAGGGCGGCGCCGTTGGTGGCGCGACCCGGCACGATGAGCACCCAGGTGGTGATGGTGATCGGGTACGCGCCCTTCGCGGGGCTGGCCGAGAGGTCAATCGTGAGGTCCGCCTTCACCTGGCTGGCCTTGATGTTGCCGGCCGCCGTGATCGACTTGGCCGAGGGCAGCACGTACTTGCCGTTCTTGCCGATGGCCGCCATGTTCTTCTGCAGGCCCGAGCTGATGGCGTCGCCAAGGTCCACGTAGCCAATCGCGTTCTGCGTGCTGGACACGCAGTTCGCCACACCGGCGTTACCGGGACCCTTCGCAATGCTCGGGGCGGTCCAGTTCGGAGTCTTGCTGCCACCACCGCCGACCTTGGCCGAGAAACCCTTGCTCACCTTGCCGAGGTAGCGGCTGAAGCCGAACGAGGTTCCCGACGAGTCGCTGCGAACGCACACGACGATCGGGGCCGCCGGGAACTTGACGCCCTTGTTGACCTTCGTGATGCGCTTGTCGTTCCACGAGGTGATGTCACCATCGAAGATGTCGGCCACGGTCTTGCCATCGAGCTTGACCTTGTTGCCGACCACGCCCGGGATGTTGACCGGCACGGTGACGGCACCGAGGAGCGTGGGGAAGTACTTGATTTGTCCGCCGATTGCGGCGAGCTCAGTCCCGGTAAGAGGGGCGTCGGATCCCGCCCAGTCGACGGTCTTGTTGGTCAGGTCCTTGATGCCGCCGCCAGAGCCCTTGCCCGTGTACGAGCAGAGAGTGGACTCGCCACACCACTGCTGGTAGGCGATCTGGGGAAAGGTGGCACCGGATCCGGTGGTTGCGCCGAAGGCTGAGGCGGCACCGGCGAGAGAGCAGCCGGCCACCGCAGCGACTGCGGCAATGCGAAGAGTGCGGTTCACGTTCAGGAATCTCCTGTGATCAGTTCTGGGGATCGATCGAGAACCTCGCCGGCTTCCCTCCGCGTTCATGTCGGAACAGGTGCGCCCCGCGAGTCGGAACGAGTCTTCCGCCTTGCTTGTGAAGAAGCTGTGACCCGTTACAGGGATGCCGTGAACATCCTGTGAATCCCATGCCTACGCTGTTTTCCGCCTTTCACCCGTGCTTCACGGGAAGGCCACGATTGAGAGATGGCATGGCCGTAACGTCATCGCGGCATGGCCGACTCATCTGATGCCACCCGTCGCACCGTCCTGATCGCGGAGGACGACGACTCCACTGCGGAGGCGGTGGCCTACCACCTGGCGCGTGCGGGGTTCGCTCCCAGCGTGGCCAAGGATGGCCTGGCGGCACTGACCACGCTCAAGGCCCGCCTCCCGGATGCCGTGGTGCTCGACCTGATGCTGCCCCACGTGGATGGCTGGAGCATCATCCGCGAGGTGCGGCGCTGGGCCCCGCACCTGCCCATCATCGTGGTGACCGCACGCCCCGACGAGGGCGAGCGCCTCGAAGCCCTTCGCCTGGGCGCGGACGACCTGCTGAAGAAGCCCTTCTCCGCACGCGAACTGGTGACGCGTCTCGACACGGCACTGCGCCGCGCCGACATGCTGGGAGAGGGCACGGCCGCGAGCCTGTCGATGGGCGACATGGTCATCGATCGCGATCGCCTGGAGGTACGCATCGCGGAGGAGGTGGCTCCGCTCACCCCGCTCGAGACCAAGCTGCTCTGGATCATGGCCGAGGAGCACGGTCGTACCCTGTCGAGGGATGAGATCTTCCGCCGGGTGTGGGGCGGCGACCGTCCGCACGGCGATCGGTCCGTGGATGTCCTGGTGCGTCGCCTCAGGCGCAAGGTCGACGAGGTGGGCGGGCACTACACGTACGTGCAGACCGAGCACCGGGTCGGCTATCGGCTGGAGGCCGCCCCGCGCGCCTTCCCGATGGGCAGGCGCTCCCGCATCTCGTGAAGTGACCGCCACCGTGTGCCGGTCGTGTGGGGATCACGACCGAACCACGCACGCCGTATTGGCGTCGGGGAATCGATCCGGGCCAAGACGCGGGGAGCGCCCATATCGGACATATGGGCGCGACCTGAGGACACCGCCCGGCGAGGTGTTCGCCGCCACCGGAACCCGGTGAACGTCGGCGGGCACTCCACTCGCGGTCAGCTGTCGGGCTGGTGCACCCGTTGTACAGCAAGCACCGCGACGTCATCACGCAGATGCCCCTCGTCGTAGCGGCGAGCGGCCTCGGTGAGATGCGCGAGGCGCTCCTCGAGGGGCACGCGGTGCTCGGTGGTCATCACGGCGGCGGCGCGCTCCCACCCGAAGAGGTCGCTGCCGCGACGTGCCTCCACCAGGCCGTCGGTGTACAGCATGAGGGTTCCGCCCTCGGGGATCATGACCTCCGTCACGGGCCAGCCGGTGGGTTCGAGCAGCCCCAGGATGGGGCCGTGGGCCTCCACCTCGATGAGCGCCGCATCCTCCCCGGCCACCAGAATGGGGCGAGGGTGCCCGGCAAGAGCGACCTGCGCACGGCCGTCGGGGTGGACGATGCAGTGGCACATGCTCGCGAAGATCCCCTGTTCGCGCTCGCCAGGGCCGCACACGTGCACGTTCAACACGCCCAGCACACTCGCGGGATCGGGGTCGACCTCCACCAGGGTGCGCCACCCGAACCGCAGGCGCGCGGCGCGGGCCGCCGACTCCGCCCCGTGCCCGGCCACATCGCCCACCACCACGACAAGGCGCCCATCCGGCAACAGGCGGGCGTCATAGAAGTCACCACCAATGGCGAGCCCAGGGCTTGACGGCAGGTACCGCGCCGCCAGTCGCAGGCCCGGCACCAACGGCAGGTTCTCCGGAACGAGCCCCTTCTCCACGGTGCGCCACAGGCGCCGCTCCGCACGAGCGGCCTCGATTCGGCGTGCGCTCGACTCGGCCGCATCGCGCTGCGCGATGACCTGCCTCTGCATCTCGTTGAACGAGTCCACCAACTTCACGACCTCACGGGCAGCGTGCTCGGGCTGTGGTACCGACTCGCCCACCCGGCCTTCCGCCACGCGATGCACACCCTGGCTCAGGTTGCCCAGCGGACTTCCCACGCGACGCCACAGAAGCCGGGTAGCGCCCAGCACGGTGAACAGCGCGAGCAGCGCGCCGCCGGCCACCGCGAGGATCGTGAGCAGGCGCCCGCGGTCGGCGGCATGAACCGCGCGTCGGCGCTCCTGCTCCACCCGCGCGCTGAGAACCGCCTGCTCCGCACGGAGCGCGTCGAGGCGCGCCTTGTCGATTCCCTGCCCGATCCGATCGACAGCCGCGGTGACGTCGCCCTCACGCCGCAGGCCCACGAGGGTGCGGGCCTCCGAAAACCACAGCCGGGCCGCGCGGTCAACGGAGCCCACGGCATCCTCCAGGCCGGGGGACCCCGCCACCTGCGCCCTGAGTCGGCGAATGCTGCGTGGATACGAATCCTCGGCCCGCACGTAGGGCAGCAGGTACGAGCCACGACCGGTCAGCGTGTAGCCACTCACGCCGGTCTCGGCATTCAGAAGGTCGGCGAGGATGGCCTCCGCCGCCGTGGCCCGCTGCACGGCAGACACCTGATCATCGCGGTAGGCGGTGGTGGCCGACATGATGCCGATGACGGCAAGCGCAACCAGCACGCCCAGCACCACGCCCACGCCGACCACCACGCGTGTGAGCAGGCCCCGCAACGAGGGCGTGCCACGCCCGCGGAGCACCGACATCAGGTCACGTCGGTCCGGATCCCTCATGGACGGAGAGCCGCGATGCGGCTCAGGCGTCTTCCGCAGGCGGGCCCTCGGCCACAAGGCGTGAAATCTCGCTGAACGCATCGGGGCGGCCCAGCACCACCAGCGTGTCACCGGTCCGGATCACCTCATCCGGATGGGGCATGGCCAGGGCACCCCCGGGGCGAATGATGGCCACCACGGTGCCGCCGGTCTCGCGGCGAATGCGGCACGTGGCCACCGTGCGTCCCACCAGCGCACTGTCGGCCGGAATATCCACCCACTCGATGGCCAGATCGCGCAGGGCCACCTCGAGATGCTCCACCATCTCCGGGCGGTAGACCGCGCCGCTCAGGATCGACCCCAGCTGCCGGGCCTCCTCATCGGTCATCACGATGACCGCATCGGGCTCCTCGTCGGGGTCGTCCCGGTAGTAGAGCTCGCGTCGGCCATCCAGGTGCACCACCGCACATACGTCACCGCCGCGAGCGGTGCGCATGGTGAACTTCTTGCCGACGCCGGGGAGGCGCGTCTCTCGGACCTCGAGCACGGGCCGGTTCTCCTATCGGGACGCGGTGGGCGCATTGCGACGGCGACCGTCGAAAAGTGCGCGTCCCACGGTTCGGGATTCCCTCATGAATAGCACCCCCGCGAGCGCCGTGACCAGCACAAGCAGCCCCGCGAAGGACACCACCCGGCTCCGGAACCCGGGGTCGAGCGCCACGCCGAGTGCGGCGAGTTGAGCCAGGATGAGCGTGAACTCACCGCGTGCCACCAGGCTGGAGCCCACGATAAGTGACTGGCGGCGAGTGAATCCGGTTGCGCGCCCGGCCATCCAGCCACCCACCAGCTTGCCGGTGATGGCCACCGCCACGGCGAGGAGAAGCCACAACCACACCTCTCCGATATCCCCCAATTGGATCTGCAGGCCGAACCCGAAGAAGAAGATGGCAGCCGCGAAGTCGCGCAGGCCGAACAGATGGCGCTCGATCCGGTCGCGGGCCTCGGTCTCCGACAGCAGGATGCCGGCGAGCAGCGCCCCAACGGCCGCCGAGAGCCCAGCCCACTCGGCCAGCGCCGCCGACCCCACCACCAGGGCGAGCGCGGCCAGCACCAAGCGCTCACGCTCCAGCTTGGGGCTGACCTTGTCGATGAAGCGGGGAAGGAAGTGGCTGGCCACGAGGAAGGCCCCCACGAACAGCACCACGATGGCGGCGCGCAGGGTGATGCCACCACCACCCACCTGCTCGCCCACCGCGAGTCCCGACGCCACTCCCAGGAAGAGTGCGATCGCGAGGTCCTCGAACACCAGGATCCCCAACACCAGATCGGTCTCGTCGTCGGCCAGCCGCCGCAGGTCGAAGAGCGCCTGGGTGATGATGCCGCTACTCGAGATGTACACGAGCCCGGCGAAGATGACGGCCTCGGCGCTGGGGCCCAGCAAAAGAATTCCCAGCAGCAGTCCCAGGCCGCCGTTGACGACGAGGTCGATCAGCCCACCGGTCACCACCAGCCGCCGCGCCTGGGTGATGCGGTCCAGGCTGAACTCCAGACCCAGGTAGAAGAGCAGGAGAATCACCCCGATCTCACCGATCAGGAAGAGGGGCTCCCCGGGCTGAATCAGCGCGGGGAAGGGCTTGCTGGGGCCCAGGACGATTCCGGCGATGATGAAGAGTGGAATCGCCGAGAACCGCAGTCGCTCGGCGACGACCGACGCGATCGCCACCCCCAGCAGAATGAGGGCCAGCTCGCCGAGGACGGTCATCTAACCCCGGGGAAGCGCACTGCCGACCACCTCGGAGAGATGCCGAGCACCCTCGCGGCGCATGCGCTCGATCAGCCCATTGGTGATGTCGCGCGCCACGAACGGGCCGCGGTATACGAGAGCTGTCCACACCTCGACGAGGGACGCGCCGCTGGCAATGCGTTCCCAGGCATCATCGGCATCCATGATCCCGCCCACACCCACGATGATCAGCTGGCCCGACGCGCGACGCGCCGCCACCCGCACGGCCTCGTTCGCACGCGCACGAAGGGGCGGCCCGGACAGCCCACCCTGCTCCGCCGCGCCGGGCGCATCCGGGTGCCTCAACCCGTCCCGGGTGATCGTCGTGTTGGTCAGCACCACACCCGCAAGGCCCATTTCCCCGGCAAGGTCGACGGCATCCTCGATCTGGGGGTCGGGCAGGTCCGGCGCAAGCTTCACGAAGAGGGGCATGGCCGCTCGCCCGTCGCGGGCGCGCATCACGGCGTCCTCAGCGCGGATTTCGCCCAGGATGGAGGTCAGGTGCTCGCGGTCCTGCAGTCGGCGCAGACCCGGCGTGTTCGGCGACGAGACATTGACCACCACGAGGTCGGCCACACCACGCAGAAGGCGGAACGATGCCAGGTGATCGACCGCGGCATCCTCGATCGATGCCGCGCGCGACTTGCCGATGTTCACCGCAATGGGAATTCCCGCACCCCGCCCGCGACGGGCCGCCGCGATGCGTCGGGCCGTGACCGCCGCGCCATCGTTGTTGAAACCCATCCGGTTGATGATCGACTCGTCGTCGGGCAGGCGGAACAGCCGGGGCCGGGGGTTCCCCTCCTGCGCGCGCGCAGTGACCGTGCCGATCTCCGCGAAGCCGAACCCCATTCGCCCCCACGCACGCACCGCGCGCCCGTACTTGTCGTAGCCGGCGGCAAGGCCCACGGGGCCGGGGAAGTGCAGCCCGGCGATGTCCTGCTGCACCGACACGTCGCGCGCCGTGAGCCACGGAGCGGCCGGGACGAGGAAGGGCCCACCCAGCTGCAGCATGCGCAGCGCGGCCTCGTGGGCGTGCTCGGGGTCCAGGCGGGACAGCACCTTCCGTACGGCGACATCCAGGTCCATGCTCAGCCCACCGCCACCCGGTCGCACTCGGCGGCGAGTGCGGTGTCCTTCTCCGTGATACCCCCCTCGGAGTGGGTGGAGAGACGGAGGGCGACTGCGTTCCCGCGAATGTCGATGTCCGGGTGATGATCCACGGCCTCGGCCACTGCCGCGATGCCGTTGACGAAGCCGATGGCGCCCATGAAGCCCTGTTCGAACACGTAGCGCTTGGCCAGCGCGCCATCCTCAAGTCCCCACCCGGGCAGCAGTACCAGGGCCTGGGTTATCTGGTCGTCGCTCAGTACGGACATGGCCACCCCCGATCGTCGTGGTTCAGGTGACACCCTAGCGAGCCGCCCCGAGACCCCGGCGCCCATGCGCGGCGATGGCAGGCTCCCTGCGAGACTCCTGCCGATGGCGACCGCACGGGCAGAGAACATGCGCACGACCGGGCGTGCCTGGGGCGGGATGACGCGACGCCTTGCCGGCCCCGGCACCGGGCGGTCCGCGCCATGGGCCGCGGTTCGCACGGCCGTGGCACTGGCCCTTCCCCTCTGCATCGGCCTTGCCACCGATCACGCCGAACTGGGCACGCTAGCCGCGTTGTCGGCGCTTTTCACCGCGATCATCGAGCCCGGGGGTGGCTACCTACGCCACGCGCAGGTGTACGGCCTGGTGGCCCTGGTCAACGTGGGCGTGGTGGCCATGGCGATTCCGGTCACGGGCCATCCGTTGGCAGCAGGCCTGGCCATGCTCGCGCTCGGCATCGCCGCGGGCCTGGTGACCGTGTGGGGGTCCGTCGCCACGTTGGCGGCTCCATGCCCTCTCATCCTGTTCATCGCGACGGAGGGCATCGGATCGGGGCTGCAGATGGGCCCCTCGCTTCTGGCCGTGGCTGCGGGGAGCGGCTGGGTCGTTCTCATCTCGATCGTGCCGTGGCCGCTTGCGCCCTACGCACCGGCGGAGATCGCGGTGGGAGATGCCTGGCACACGGTGGCCGATCTCGCCCGTGATCCGTCTGACCAGCGCAGGCAGAGCACCGCCCTGAGCGCGCTCGAGGTCGCACGGGATACCGTGTCGACAATCCGCAGCAGGCGAGGGGGGTGGTCCCATCGCGGCCACCGCCTGTGGGCGACCTTGGTTGCGGGGCAGCGCGTGGTGGCGTTGCTCGGGGCTGTTGCCGACGACCGCCGACGCGAGCCGGCGCCCGACGCCGTGCACACCGCCATGTCCCGCGTGCTGCGCGAGGTGGCCGACGCAGCCGATGAGATCGCACGAAACGCCCATTCCCCTCGCCGCACGCCCGACCTCGCGCCGCTCGCCGCGGCCGTGGCAGGTGTACGCGCGGCGTCACCCGATCCGGAGGGGCTCACGGGGCCCGGGCTGCACCGCGCTCTGACGGCGGCGGGACGGTGCCGAGCCGCAGCACGACTCGAGAAGCGCATCGATGACGCCGTTTATGCACTGGACCTGCCCGATCCACCCGACGTGAGGATCCCCCACCGCGCAGCCCGGCTGCACATCGCGCCGCTGCGTGCCGCTCTCACCTGGAGGTCCACCGCGCTGCGTCACGGCGTGCGTCTGGGCGTGGCCACGGGGATATCCGTCGCCATCTTCGACGCCATCGGCCCTATGGACGTGCTGGGGGTGACCCATGGCTTCTGGGTCACGATCACGCTCGCGGGTGTGCTGCGCCCCACCCTGGGCGACTCCGTGGAGTACGTCATTCAGCGCGCGGTCGGAACGGCGGCCGGCGCGGCCCTGGCCGCGGTTCTGATCAGCGTGCTCGGCGCGCCCTGGCTACTGGTGGTGGCGGCCGTGATCGCCGGGGGGCTCGCCGCCCTTCTCGCCCCGATCAACTACGCGTGGTTCGTGGTGCTCTTCACCCCTCTGGTGCTCTTCATCACGAGCTCGAGCGGGGTGAGGCCGGGCATCGCGATCGAGCGGCTCACCGCCACCGTCGTGGGGTGCGGCGCAGGCCTGATCATCGCGCTCACCGCATGGCCAACCCGCGGCATCGACAGCCTGCCGCGTGCCCTCGCCCGGGCACTCACCGCGGCGGCCGACGACCTTGACAGCACGATTCGGGCCGCAGGCGGCGAGATCACGCGCGCAGCCGCATCGGAGCCCCACCGCACTGCGATGCTCGCTGCCGACGAAGCCGTGCGGGTGCTGCAAACCCGCATGCTCGAGTCACTTCCCGTGCGCGGACACATCGCGCCCCTGGCGGGACTCGAGGCGGCCGCCCTGCGCCTGCTGCAGGAGATCGGTGCCCTGGGCAGCCGCATTCCGAAGGGCGGTCTGGTGGTGCCGGGCATGGATGCCGTGGGCCACGTGCTGGATCGCGCCCTTCGGGATATCGCCACCGCTCTCGCGAACAACCGTGCACCCGCCGCAGAGGACGACCTGATGGCGGTACTCGACCCCGCGCGCGACGAGGTCACACGAGCCGAGGCCCGGGGCGATGCCGGGGCCGCACTCGTGGCGGTGGTCGACGCCCTCGACGCGATCCTGCACACGGTGCGGGGCATCGCCGACGACGCCCGGGCCTCTGCGGACACCGCGGGTGGCCCGTCCGCACCCTGGTGGCGACGTCTGCTCCCCGAAGCCGTGCGGCCGGCCTGACCGCACCCGGTCCGGGACGAGGGTGCCGATGACAGACTTCCGCATTCCCCGGCGACGTACCCTTTGTGCACCCAGCGACCAGGAGACGACATGAGAGGCATCATCTTCGAGGGCGACGGCCGGGTGCGGGTGGAGACCGTCCCCGACCCAGGAATCGTTGAGCCGGGGGACGCCATCGTCCGCGTGACCAAGGCCGGCATCTGCGGATCCGACCTGCACATCTACAACCACGGCGAGGCCTTCGGCTTCGACCACGGGTGCCGCATCGGGCACGAGTTCGTGGGTGTTGTCGAGGCCATCGGAGCCGATGTCTCGCACCTGTCCGTGGGGGACAAGGTGTGTGCGCCGTTCTGGATCAGCTGCGGTAACTGCCACTTCTGCCGCAAGGGCCTGCAGACGTCCTGCATCCACGGCGGCTGCTTCGGCTTCCAGGCCTTCTGGCCCGGCGAGGGTGCCGTGCAGGGCGGGCAGTCCGAGTTCGTGCGCGTTCCCATGGCCGAGGGCACCCTTGACCGCGTTCCCGAGTCGCTTGCCGACGACGCCCACGATCACCGCGTGCTGCTGATGACCGACGTATTCCCCACCGCCTACCACGCGGTGCGCCACGCCAACGTGTCGGCGGGCGAGCACGTGGTCATCGTGGGCGACGGAGCGGTGGGCCTGCTGGCGGCGCACGCGGCGCAGCTGTTCAACCCCGCCAGCATCACCCTGCTGGGGCATCACCACGACCGCCTGGCGATCGGTGCGAAGCTGGGCGCCACGCACACGGTGGACACCTCCTCGGGCGATGCCGGCGACCTGATCGCCGATCTCACCGACGGCCTCGGGGCCGACAAGATCGTGCTCGCCATCTCCAGCCCCGACACCATGCGCTTCGCGATGGAGCAGATCCAGCCCGGCGGCACGATCAGCTGGGTGGGCATGGAGGTGTTCCTGGGCGCCCCGGACATCCCGTGGGATCAGGCCTTCCTGAAGAACGCCACGATCGCCGGCGGGGTGGCACCCGTGAAGCACTACCTGCCGGAGTTGTGGCCGCTGCTCGAAGCCGGGAAGATCGACCCCTCCCCGGTTCTGACGCACGACCTGCCGCTCGAGCAGGGTTCCGACGGCTACGAGATCATGGCCACCCGCCAGGAGGGTTCGGTCAAGGTGGCGGTGACACCCGGCGGCTGACCCACGGGCGAACGGCCCGTCGCACGCAGGGGGGCGGCTATCCTCGGCGACGGGCCGTTAGCTCAGTTGGTCAGAGCAGGGGACTTTTAATCCCAAGGTCCTGGGTTCGAATCCCAGACGGCCCACTGTGATCGCGTCCGCGGGCGGGCACTCGTGTCCCCCGCGTCGGGTGGAGATAGCCGCCGAGCACTCGGCTACCGTGCCGGATGCATTCGGACGACGGTCGCCCCTCGGGGCGCCAATCGGGAAGCCGGTGAGAATCCGGCGCGGTCCCGCCACTGTCACCCGGAAGCGATGGCAGCCAGCCACTGGGCTCACGCCCCGGGAAGGCCGTGACCATCGCGTCTGACCGGGGCGCCAGGAGACCAGCCGTCGGCCCGTCGTGAACAGATACCTCCGGGGAAAGGGGTCATGGTGGCACCGACGTCGCGCATCGCGCATGCGACTGCATGCGCCGCCCTGCTGGCGATCCCCGCCGGCGGCCTGGCCGCCGTCCCCGCCCATGCGGAGACGGCGGCAACCGGACCCATCGTCACCACGGCGAGCCACCGCGCGGCGCAGAGGGCCGCGCGGTGGCTCGCCCCCCCGCCCCGGGCGCAGGTGGCCGCCGGCCAGCACG
>ORJL010012620.1_pt1 | contig 11107 bp, 7 predicted proteins | sample 1779941 | NCBI WGS metagenome assembly ORJL01 (sample SAMEA104232317, study PRJEB22302) | groundwater metagenome | biome: forest; feature: aquifer; material: groundwater | place: USA | collected 2011-08-07 | depth 5.8 m | reverse complement strand
TTCTGCTTACGAGATTTGCCAGGAATTTCGGTTCATAGAGGTCAGCCGGCATCTCGAGGTCTGTTGTCTGGGCGTCTGTTGTCTGTTGTCGGATTGGTTTTGAGACAGTCATCATGAAGCTGCCGCTTCGCCCGAGAGAATGAAAACCCGGTTCCCGAGCCCCCAGCCCCGAGTCTCCAGCCCCCATTTTCAAAGCAGCCTCGCCAGAGCGTGGCACCCGGCGTTTGCCGTTCCACCCGACGGCCACCGTCTGGCGACGGCGGCTACCAACCGACGATTCTGGTTGACAGTCCCCGGAGCGACGCCCTATACGAAAGTCAGCGCTTCCGCTGACACTACAATCGATGTTTCAGTCCGCTTCCGTGGCAATCGTGGCCCAATGAACCGCACGGCGATCGTCTACATTGCTGAACGATGCAATCAGCATTGCGTCTTCTGCCTCGAGATCGACAGCACCTGGAAGCCGCTGCCCGAGACCTCGACGACGGAGGTGGCGGCGCTTCTCGGCAAGCTCCGCCGTCAAGGTGCCGAGCACATCACTTTCATGGGCGGCGAGACGTTCTTTCGTAAGGACCTCGGCGACATCCTCGCCGCCGCCAAGCGGGAGGGGTTCACCCGTGTCGGTGTCACCACCAACGGTACGGTGCTCTCCAAGCCCGGCTTCCTGCGTCACCTTGTCGATTGCGGCCTCGATTTCATCGAGTTCTCGCTGCACGGCCACACCCCCGAGCTGGCCAATCAGATCGCCGGCACCGACTTCACCTTCAAGCGCCAGGCGCAAGCGCTCTCCGAGGTCAACGAGCTCGGCCTGTTTACGATCGTCAACACCGTCATCTGCCGCGAGAACAAGGAGCACGTCGTCGACATCGCCCGCTACCTGACCACCAACTTCCCGCGCATCCCGGCGCGCTTCAAGTTCAAGTTCGTGTCGATGATGGGACGCGCCGCGAGCCACACCGATGAGCGGATGCTGCGCTACGCGGAGGTCGACGCGCTGCCACCCGGCGACTACCTGGAAGAGCACGGCGTCTCCTTCTGGTACGACAACTTTCCGCTCTGCCGGCTGGGTCGCCACGCCGCGCACTCTCTCGAGCTTGCCGGGATGGCGGCCGATGCGCGCTATTTCGACTACGACCATAAAGGTGGCGCCGACTACGTCGACACGGCGTACCAGCTTTCCGGGCGCTGCTGGCCCGAGCGCTGCGATCCGTGCACCTTGCGCCCTATTTGTTGCGGTATCGAGCACCAGTACCTGATCCAGCAGGGCGCCGGCGAGCTCACCGCGCGCGGCGACGACCCCTTGCCGATTCTCCCCCGAACCCTTGTCGATCTCGGCAAACCACCTTTCGCCGTGACGCTGGATCCAGCCACGGCGCCGGAGCGCCTGGAAGCGTTGCGGGGGGACCCGCGTCCGCGGAGTTTGAATCAGCCCCCCCACGAACCGCCTCCTACGAGCACCGACACAGCGCCAGCTTCGATCGCCCCGTCGACGAGCACGGACGCTGCACCCGCTGTCGACGACAACATCGTCCGCCTCCGCCTCGAGCGGAAGGAGGAAGGTCTCGTCGTCGAGCTGCAGCTCGAGATGTCGCAACCGGGCCGTGCCGCCTATGCGAAGGTCGGTCCGTTCAGCCTCAGCTACCTTGCCGACGACGATGGTGTGTACGCACGCCCCGGCGTGCCGCCGTTGCTGGCGCAGGCCAAGCAGACCCTGAAGCGGTGCGCACCGGCGGCGACCCTACAGGCGGCAGGGGCTGCGATTGCACAAGCCGTGGAGGCGATGGGCTGGGAACCGACGGCATCCGCAGCCGCGCCGCCAACAACAAGACCGGCGCCGACCGCGGCGGAGCCGTCGTCGCCAGCCCTGGGCGACGCCAACCGGAGCTGCTTGAGCGGGCTGTGAACGCCCGGCGCGCTGTCGCGGGGGCGTCTCACGCCAATGCGCTGAGCCGAAGAATTCCAACCAGGGAATACGTGATGGTCGCGAAGAAGACATTCCGGACAAGTGATCCGACGCCCGATACAAAGCACGATTCCGGCACGGGAGATGGGGGCGGCGGGCGCCCCGATCTGAAAACCATTTGGCGCTCTCGCTACGATGCCCTAGTAAGGGGCTCGCTGGTGCTGCGGGGATGCGCGCCTCGGTACTGTCCTAAGGGCAGTACCCGCGCCTCCGTTCACGACAAATGCTTCACCCATCCAAGAATGCCCTGCTTGACGGCGGAGCTGTGGGCGGATTTCCCGGCGCCGCGCTTCACCTGTTCCTTGTGCGTCAGGTACCAATCGTAGGATTGGCAGATCATCTCGGGATTGGACCAACGCGGCTTCCAGTCCAGCTCGGCTTTCGGCCGAGCGATGTCGAAGTACAAGCTGCGGCCGTACATCAGCGAGTGATACGGGCCGAGCGGCGACAAGCCGAGAGCGCTGGTGAGCTTCATGAAAATAACCGCCAAGCCCATCGGCACCGAATACACCCGGCTGCCGGTACCGGCGTGTCGGCAGAGCGCCTCCAGCGTCTCACGCATCGTGCCGAAGCGTTCGGCGCCAATGTTGTAGACGGCGAAGCCCGGTCTGGCGGCCGCCTTGATGCAAGCGTCGGCAAGATCCTCGGCGTGCACGAACTGATACACGTTGTCGCCGCGACCGAGGACGGGAATCTTGCGTCCATCCTCTACCCAGTCGAACAGGATCTGAAAGATGCCGAGGCGGCCGTGTCCGAGAATCGTGCGCGGCCGAATGATGGTGACATCGAGCCCATGGCTGCGTACGAAACGTTCGACGACGTGCTCCGCTTCCAGCTTCGCCGCCCCGTAGGCTTCAAGCGGCCGCGGTGGCACGGCGTCGTCGACCGGGTTCCTGGCGGGGATGCCGAACACGGCGCTCGACGATGTGTGCACGATCTTGCGCACACCAGCCGCGCGCGCCGCGGTGAGCAGGTGTTCGGTCCCGGTGCAGTTGACGGACCAGAAGAGATGCCGGTCCTTGGCCAGCGGCACCTGCGCGACGTTGTGGTAGACCACCTCCATGCCGGCGCAAGCGTGGCGCACGGCGTCGAGATCGCGAATATCGCCGGCGATGAAATCGACGTCCGGCGGCCGATCCTCGACGTCGGCGAGGTCGAATACGCGGACGCTGGCGCCGTGCGCGCGTAAGCGCTCGCGCAAGAGCGAGCCGAAGTAACCCGAGCCGCCCGTGATCAAGACCCGTTCAGCCATCGTGATTGTCCGTCAGCTCGCGGCGGCGGAGCCGCCGCCCACGGTCCGTCGTCATCATCCCCCCTCAAATGTACTGCCCGTTGGCGAGACACCACTCGATCGAGCGGCGCATGCCTTCGCGCAACTCGATCGTCGGGCAATAACCCAACTCGTGCCGCGCCTTGGTGATCGAGCAGGCGATCGTGTGTCTCATCTCACTGAGTACGTGGATCTTCTGTTGATACAAGTCGAGCGACTGTAGCGTCGCGTCGGCCAGCCGCGCCACGTCCCCGAGCCATGCCGGCAAGCGCCTCTGCCGCGGCGCACACGGGATGGCGAATTCCTCCTCCAGCACCTCGCGGACCGTCGCCACGATCTCGTTGATCGTGTACGGCCGTTCGTCGGCGATCCAGTAGACCTGTCCGTTGGCGGCGGCAACGGTCGCGGCGAGGAGAAGCCCCTGACAGATGTTGTCCACGTAGGCCATCGAACGTTGCTGCGCGCCGTCTCCGAGGATCGGAAAGCCACCGCTCTTGATCATGCGGAAGAAGGTCGTCTGCCGCGGCGGCTGGTGCGGCCCGTAGAACCACGGCGAGCGAATGATCACCGTCTCCAAGCCGCCGCGCGCCTGCGCTTCCTTTACGAGCAGCTCCATCTGAAGCTTCGAGCGCCCGTAGCCCATGTAGGGGTTGTACGGCGAGTCCTCGTCGAATCGATCCGTCGGGCTCGGATTGAAGCCGAAGGGAGAGTTCGACGACATCACCACCACGCGCCGAACTCCCGCCGCCTTCGCGGCCGCGAGCACGTGGCGAGTGCCGTCGACGTTGACGCGGGTGAGCTCGCTCACGCGACGCGCCGGGTGGATGATGCCGGCGAGGTGAATGAGCGTCGCGCCGGCGGCGTCGGCGCAGGCGTGGCGTACGGCGTCGGCGTCGGCGAGATCGGCGGGCGCCAGCTCGACCGCCTCACTGAGATGGGTCGGCACACTGCTATCGGCCGTCGGGTGCACGACACACCGAATGATCCGCTGGGGGTCGGCTTGAGCGAGCGCCGCAACCGACGGCAGGCCGGCGAGAAGGACCTCGAGCAGGCGCGTCCCCAACCACCCCGGGACGCCGGTGATGATGAACGAGGGCGTGGGCGCCGCAGGTTGTGTAGCAAGCCGTCTCCCGCGTCGCACGCTGCGGCGCTCGTTGACGAAGTGATCGAGATTGCGCAGGCCGATCGCCATCGTCGTACCCTGCGGATTGACGCCCGGCGAGTCGGGAATGAGGCTGGCGTCGTTGAGATAGAGGTTGCGAAAGCCGTTCACCCTGCCGAACGAGTCGGTGGCGCAGAGGTCAGCGTTCTCGCCCATCGGGCAGCTGCTGAAGGCGTGCACGGTCGACAACGCCATGGCGCTGATCGGGATCGGCTGTTTCAGAAAGCCGCGGCACTGATCGATCGACTTGAGGACGGGAAAGCCGCGCAGCGAGGGATAGACGGCCTGCGCACCGGCGGCAAACAGGATCTCGCACAGATGGGCCAGGCCCTTGCTGAGGTTGTGTTGATCGGCCTCGCTGAGGCGGTAGCGCACGATCGCCGTGTCGGGCAGGCCGGGCAGGCTGCGGATCGTGCCACGATTCATGCCGCGCGTGGCGGCGTAGTAGAGCGCCATACGGCTCCAGTTGGCCATCACCGGTTGATTGGTCTGCCAGTTGTCCGCGAGCAGCATGGCGAGGAAGCCGGGGCTGAACACCGAACCGCCGATGGTGATGTTGGGCCAGAACTCCTTCACTTGGTAGATCGGCAGCGCCCCCTCGTGGGCGCCCACATCGTCCGCAAACACGGCCGCGGCCTTGATCATCGGATGGATGCATAGGCTGTTGCCGACGTGGCGGGTGATGCCACTGCGGCGCAGCAACGTCGGCGTCTGCACGGCGCCGCAGCAGACGAAAACGGTGTCGGCGTGAATCTGGAAGCGGGTGCGCGCGCCGTTGCTGATCGCCGCATCGACGCCGGTGACCTGCCCATTGTGGTGGCGCAGCACCAGCGCCTTGCAATTCGGCAGCAGACGCGCTCCGACGGCCAAGGCCTTGGGGATGAACGTGCGCTGCATCGACTGCTTGTTCCCGGGCGCGAACGGGCTCTTACCGACGTTGTGTTTCTGGCACCGCGGTACCTCCTGATACTGGTAGCGCAGCGCTTCGATGCCGCGGCGAAACAGCTCCGAGCTGCGCGGCATATTCGCGGTATCGAGATAGGACACCGACAGCTCGCGTTCGAGCGTGGCGAAGTACGGCTCGAGGATCTCGGGCGTGAAGTCGGCGAGCAGAGCGTCGCTGCGCCAGCGATAGTAGCTGTCGGGCGGCAGACGGTGCCAGAAGGCGCTGTTCACCTCCGTCGAACCGCCGACGCCACGACCTTCGACGTAGGCAATCGACTGGTTGCCCAGGATCGGGGTGAGGCCGCCGTTGCGGTAGAGGCGGGCGATGGCCTCGGGTGAGTTGGAGGCGATAGTGCTTGTGTCGAGGTGCGGGCCCTCTTCGAGAATCAGCACGTCGTAGCCGCGCGTGGCGAGCGTCGCCGCCGTCAGCGCACCGCCTGCGCCCGAGCCGATCACGAGGATCTGCGGGCGGAGCACAGAGCCGGGCGTGATGGGTTCGCTAGGCGTCGCCGTGTCGGTCATGACGTCAAAGAATCATTGGACTGCTTGCTCCGCGGCTGAATCATGCGCTCCGCTTCGAGCTCCTGCATCACCAACGGGTGATCGAAGTAGGCGAGCAGGGCGCAGCTTCGAATCACTTTCACAAAGTCACGCGTCGGCGGAACCGGTCCGTCGCTCCACCATCCCAGGTACGCCAACTGCTTCGGGGCCGGACACGTCGTAAACGGTCGCAAGGCAAGGAGCAGGGGCAACCATTGGAACGCGAGCAACGCGAGCTTGTAGGGCAGGCGGAGGAAGGTGGGCATGGCGTCGATTTGCTCGGCCACGTACTGGATCACGTTCGCCTGCACCCGCGCCCGCGTGTCGGTATCGAGATTGGGATACGGCGGTAAAATGCGGCTGACGATGTGTGGCAGCACTGTCGGAACGCGGGCGGCGGGTGATGCGCCGGTCACGGCGCCACCTCGACGTTGGGGCTCGCCGCGGCGATTGCCGGTTCCGGAGCGGAACCCGCGACGGTGCCGAGCCCCCACACGATAATCGCGACGTACCAGCGCAAGTGCACTATCGTCGCGTAGCCCAGCGCGGTCTCGTCCGCAACGCCGAGGATACGCAGCCGAGGATACGCCGTGTCCTTCGCTCGCCATTCGCGAACGCCAAGCTCCCGGTGAGCGGTGTGAGGCAACGCAGCCGTGCGGCGCCTTCCGGCGTGTAAGAAAGAACCGGCCCCCACGCGCAACAGGGGAGCGGTGCATCGGGACAACACCGTAGCAAGGGGCGGCGGTATTTTCCGGTGGGCGAGCGGGCGAAGCTGCCAATCCCTGGACAGCAAGGAGTGCCTCTGACATCCTGCGCCGTGCTCTATCTTGGCTTATCGCCGCAGCGTCGACGAAGGGAAGACGACCCAGGAAGGCACGTGCAACTCCGGCCCACATCTTACTGCGTACGAGCCGTCGCACTTGTTCTGCTCCTGTTCCTCGGTTGCAAGGGGAACGCTTGGGGGTCGGACACCGGCTGGGGGTCGGACACGGGCATCCACAAAGGTGACGTCGTGCTCCCACCCTGGAAGGTGATGGACACGAGCCAGCATCACGAGTTCATCCGCTTCATGCTCTCCGACGGTACGCACACTGTTCGCGTCGAAGTGACATTCAACAATGGCGCCAAGGGAGAGTGGGCGACCGAACACTACCGCATTCAGGCGGCGCCCGGAGAGCAGCCACCGCTTCCGCTCTTGCGGGCCTTCATGGAACGGGTGGCCGAGTGGGAGTCGAAGGGCCTCGTGCTGGTCAAAGAGGACAAGGGAGAAGTCCGCGAGGAGCGAGAAATCCAGGATTTCTGGTCTCTCGCGTATTCCTGGTGTCTCGATCGACTCTCGTCTCTCTGGTCTCGACCCGACCTCCCGGTGGTAGGGGTCGCACTGGGAGTGGCCCTGCTGGCGATCTTCTGGTCGACACGAGCACCGCATCTCCAGATGTGCATCCTGGGAGGCATCGCGCTCATGCTTCTGGCCACCTGGTACTTCTTTTACCGCTTCGATTTTGCACACCTGCCGACTTCGTGGATCGTACCGATGCACGAGGGACACAGCAAATACACCAGCCTGCAGGCAGTGGGACACCAGACCCACGCCGGGCCGATGTTCTGGAGGTTTGTCGACGCACTGACGCCCGACCCATTGAACCGCGTCCGCGCCATAGTCCGGATGAACCTCTGGTTGAGCAGCTGCATCACGGTCCTTTTCTTCGTCCTGGCAAGGGCGATTCTCGCCTCCCCGGGATGGGCGATCTTGATGACCACGCTGTGCGTGCTCAATCCGAACTTCATCAACTCCGCCCTCTCCGATCAGCCCGCCGCTCTCTGCGGTGCGCTCTCTCTCGTCGGCGCGGCTACCTACGCCCTCGCTCTTCGGGAACCGGGCCGACGACGCTTCGTCGCGGTGTCCTGTTTCTCGTACCTGCTGTTCCTTTCGTATGTGGTTGTCTACGTCCGCACCGAATTGCTGCTGCTCTTTGCGCCCGCCACGGCGTTGGCGTTCGCGTACATCTTCGTTCCGTCGGAAAGACTGATTGGTTGGCTGAGGGATAGGGCGACGCGCGCTGTGGGTCGATTCTCGTCTTCGATCCGAAGCAAGAAGCTCCTGCTCGTGCCAGTGCTCCTCGGGCTCGCCGGCATCGATGCGCTGCTCTTTGCCGTCTCACAGTTCTACAACCGACCCGTCAGTTACAACGGCGAGCTGGCGTGGAGTCTGCAGGCACTGCGGCCGTTGTGCCTCCAGGTGCTGTACCTTCCAGTCGACCTGTTCCGTTTCCTTCCGCTCGGCGCCGTTCTCTTGATCTTGATCGGGTTGATCCACGGGTTTCGGCATCTGGGCCGCTTCGCACTGGCGCCGCTCGGGCTGGTCCTGATCTATCGGACGCAGTTCGGACCGACCGCCGGCGCCGATATCGACAACTATTTTGGTCTGCAATACGGCGATTTGTTCGATCTCCGCTTTCGCTACATCATGACGTTGATGCCGGCTTTTTTTCTCATTGCTTGCTCGGGCCTGCGCGCACTGCTGGATTGGCTCGCCCAAAGAGCCTTCCGACCCCGCCTCCGGTACCTGGTCCCCGCGGCGCTTCTCGCCCTCTGGCCCGGCTTGGTCCATCCACATGGTGCCCTGAGGGACCCTCAGCCGCCTCTTCGTGCGAACTGGCTTGTGACCCGCAACAACCAGATCGAGGCGCGGTATCTTATCGAGCTGCGCGAGCGCATGCCCCGATGCACCTTCGTTCTCAAGAACCTGCTGCGGACCTTTGAGCCGCGGGCCACGACGTGGGAGTGGGCGGCGCTCTCCGGAGACAAGCCGGAGCTCGTCGTCGGCTCGACGGACCTCTATCCGACGCTGGCGGATTTCGTATCGGAGAAGCTTGAGGGACCCGAGTGTGTCTATTTCTATCACTCGCTCGACTGCAACGACGCGCGCTTCATCGGCTGTGAAAACGAGGTGGAGGGCCTCACCCCCGCCGAAGAGATCAGCTACTCGTCTCTCACCTATGCCTGGGGCACGGGGCCCGGACCCATCCGGCTCGCGATCTACCCGCTTTCGGCGGCGGCCCATGGCGAACATCGAGCCGAGCAGTGATCCGCTCGCTGCGCGTCAGCGAGCTTTGGCGTCAATTCGCAGCGCTGGGAGGCTCCGGCTGCCTGGCGATCATGCGCTGGAAGACGGCGTCCCTGCTGAAGGCTTGACCCACCTGGGCGGCGATGCGGCGGCTGCCCTCCGGGCTCGGGTGCGCCTTGTCGGCGAGGAGATCCGTCTCCTCCAGGAACAGCGGTCCGATGGTGACGATGTTCGGCAGCCGCTCGAGGCGCTTGCGGATGAACGAGTCGATCTCGTGACTGGATTGGTCGCCAATGAGGAATGCGAAGATCCGCGGACCGTTCTTTCGAGCGGCGATGTTCTCGAGCCGGGCTGCCGAGCTCTCCAAGAGCGGATTGTCCCCATCGATCCGGGGGGTCTGCGCTGCTGCCATGTGGAACACGGTGACGGGTGACTGGCCGAGGATGAACGCGGCGAGACTGAAAACGCTCACCCGGGAGGACCCCAGACTCTCGGTCTGGAAGTCCCACTCGATAAGATCGTTGCCCACGGTGATGAAGAGCACGGCCACCTGGGGAGAGAACCGCCGAACGCCACCCTCGAGCAGCGCGACGTGGGCGGCGAGATTGTTTCCGGGCACTCCGAGATTGAGCGCTTCGAACCGATGCGGCGGAAATCGCGCCACCAGCCAGCGCTCAAGGGTCTGGCTCAGGGTGTCCTCGTATTCCAGCCCCGATCCCCAGACGCAGGAGTCTCCGACGACGGCGATCCGCATCCCATCCGGGCTCTGCTTCCACTCCGGCCCGCGGAAGCCATGGGAGTTCGTCCGCCAGGCATTCGGCGGCCGCACCGGGGAGTGCTCCACTCCCTGTCTGTTGGGCTCTCTGGTGGCGACCCCCTCGAAGAGCGACAGCGGTCGCAGGTGATTGGCGTACGAGGTGCCGAAGAAGAGCGCCGCCGTTGCGATCGCCACCAACCACGCGGGCATTCTCGAGGGGATTCGAGCCCAGAGAAAATAGGCGACCGCGCAGGCCAGGCAGCAGGCGGCAAAGGTCACAGCAGCGGCCAGCAGAGGTCCTACCGTAAAATCCCTCAGAATCGCGGCCGCCATGATTCGGCCGACGGCCCGGAGGCCCTGGCGGACCGACGCGCAAGCCACCAGGGCGAACACGAACGATCGGAGCAGACCTTGCGGCACCTACGAATCCTCGATCGTTACCGGTCTGCCGGGAACGTGGGCCAGCTCCTGCACGGCGTCACCGCGCCCGAATACTTTGTCGACGATGGATTGCAGCTTATTCCGGAAGGGCATCGCCAGGTCAATTCCCAGACACGCGATGGCCTCATCCGCGTCACGCGGAGCCCTGGCCGAGGCTGACGCTAGGCGGCCCATGGCGAACATCAAGCCGAGCAGTGATCCGCTCACCGCACGTCAACGAGCTTCATCCCGCCACTCTCGGCTGGTCGGCGCCCAGATCGCGTCGAGATAGCCCTCGGTGCGCCGGACGCCGAGCCCAAGCTCCAGTCCCTTTTCGAGTCTGCGCACGAGCTCCGCGTCCGAGCCTGGCTCTGTGTTTTCCCATTTGGCGAGCGCTGCCCACGCGGCACGAGTCTTCTCGGGTATGGCCCTGAAGTCGGCACGCATAGCTGCGTTGTCACCAACCACCGCGTGCACTAGGGCGCGGTTGACGTACGGCCAGGTCGAGGGGCTCAACTCGATGGCGCGATCGAGGTCGATGCGAGACTCCTCCCATCGACCAAGCCTTCGGAAGAACTCCCCTCTCCAGGTGAAGGCCTCGGCATCGTTGGGACCGTTCGCGATCGCGCGGTCCAGGTCGGCGCGCGCCTCGTCGTAACGTCCTAGCATTAGCTTGGCGGCACCGCGCCAGCAGACGGCCAGCCAAGCCCCTTGATTCACGGCGGCGTCGAGATGGCGCAGCGCGTCCTCGTACCGGCCCGTCCACAGCAAGACCTCTCCGTACCAACCCTCGACGTCTCCGCGAGATGGTGCCCGGGGATCTTCAAGAAACTGATCGAAGATTGCGAACGCCGCCTGTGATTGGCCTAGGCAGGCGAGAGCTTCCGCCGTGCGACAGTGCGCCAGCCAGAAGCGCGGCCGGGACCTCGCGGCAACCGAGAAATCCTCAAATGCGTCCGCATACTCACACGCGAAGAGCCGCC
>ORJL010160544.1_pt1 | contig 11109 bp, 10 predicted proteins | sample 1779941 | NCBI WGS metagenome assembly ORJL01 (sample SAMEA104232317, study PRJEB22302) | groundwater metagenome | biome: forest; feature: aquifer; material: groundwater | place: USA | collected 2011-08-07 | depth 5.8 m | reverse complement strand
GGAAACGCCAGCCGCTCGCGGATGGCGAGGGGGGCGCTCTTGCAACTGGTGCCGATGAGCAGCAATTGATCTGGCAGCATCACCACACTCCGTCCCGCTGACAACTCCACAGTCATCGTAGGACGGCGCACCCCGCCCGCCCATCCCCCCACGCAGTGAATCCCGGCCCCTCTGGCTGCGATTCGCGATACCAGGGATCAGTGAGCCGCCGGGCACCGGGCCGCCCGCGGGACCCCCTTCACCGGCAAACGGCCCGGGGGGAGTCTTGCGACTCCCCCCCCGGTTCATCCGCCTGTGGGTTCACGCGTTGGCGTCGATGAGTCCCTTCTGGATGGCGTACTTGATCAGATCGGTGCGATTGTGGAGGTTCAGCTTCTCCATGATGTGGGCCCGATGGGTCTGCACCGTGTTCACGCTGAGGAACAGATCGGCGGCGATCTCCTGATTCGTTTTCCCTTCCGCCACCAGGGTCAGCACCTCGCGTTCCCGGGGGCTCAGCCCGCCATAGGAGGGAGCACTTTCTCCGTTCCGCTCCAGGAACTCACTGACGAGCTGCTTGGCCACCATGGGCCCCAGCGCTACGCCCCCGCCGTGCACAGCCCGGATGCCTGACAAGAGATCGGCGGCGCTGGCACCTTTGAGAATGTAGCCGGAAGCGCCCGCGGTGACCGCCTTGAAGAAGTACTCCTCTCCCTCCTGCATGGTCAGGATCAGCACTTGTACCGAGGGACGCTGAGCCTTGATGAGCTTCGTTGCGTCCAGGCCCCCCATGCCTGGCATGGCCAGGTCCAACAGCACGACGTCGGGCTCGAGCTCGACCACCTTGGCCACCGCTTCGCGCCCATCGCTGCCCTCCCCCACCACCTCCATGTCCGGCTGCGCCTCCAGCACCATACGGATGCCAGCACGCACGACCGTGTGATCGTCCACCACCAGGACTCGAATCTTGGACATGCCCTCTCACCCCTTCTGCCGGCGGCCGCACCGGTGGCGGCAAACCCGGTCGTGCCTACCGGCGCTCGGCGATCTCCTCCAGCACCTCGTTCCCCGCCAGCGGCACCAGGACTCGCACCCGGGTCCCTTTGCCGGGCTGTGACTCGATCTCGCACCGCGCCCCGAACAGCGCCGCGCGCTCGCGCATCCCCATCAGCCCCAGGCCCCGCATCGGGTCGGCGGAATGCTCAACCTCCCGCCAGTCGAAGCCCTTGCCATTGTCCGTAACGCTTAGCTCCACCTGGTCGCCGCTCCGCCCCAGCTCGATCAGCACGCGTGTGGCCGCGGCATGCGCTGCCACATTGTTGAGCGCCTCCTGGCCGATGCGGAACAGCGTGACCTCCTTCTCCGGCCAGAGTCCGTCCTCGTAGCCCGTCGCGTTCACCTCCACGTGGACACGCCCCGGCCCCAACCGCGCTTCGGCGTAGCGGCGGAGAGCAGCCACCAGCCCCAGGTCGTCCAGCGCGGTGGGGCGCAGGTCCAGAATGATCTTGCGGATCTCGGCGAGACTGCCTCCCAGCATCTCGCGCACCTGCATGAGCTGAGCCTTCAGCCGCTCCTGGCCCGACGGCAACGAATCCACGGTCCCATCGAGGCTCAGGACGAGCGCCGTCAGGGCCTGGGCCGTCTCATCGTGGAGCTCCCGCGCGATCCGTTTGCGTTCCGCCTCCTGGGCCCCGATGACCCGCTCCAGCAGCCGGCGCAGGTGTACCTCCTTCTGCTGGATGTCCTGATACAGTCGCGCATTCTCGACAGCCAGGCTCAAGTGGTGCCCGACCGCCGTCACCATGCGCACCTCCTCCGGGCTGAAGGCGCCTGCCTTCGCACCCAGCATGAAGACGCCGTGTACCGTGCCCTTGGCGGCGAGAGGCACCAGAGCCAAGCGGGAGAGGCCCGCGTGCCGGCACGCCTCGCGCATGGCCACAGGGTAGCCTGCCAGCTCCGGGACAACCAGGGGCTCGCCACGATCGACCACCAGGCCGCAGAGACATTCGCCACACGCCAGCTCACGCTCGGCGGCGATGAACTCCGCCGGGAGGTTCTTGTGCACCCGCAAGCGCAACCCCCCGCTCTCCGGGTCGGTCAGCCAGATGGCCGCGCAGTCGGCCTGCACCGCCCGCAGTACCCCATCCAGGCCGCTCTCCAGCACCTGCTCCAGGTTCAGGGAGGCGCTCACGGTCTCCGCGATGGCGGCCGTGGCCTCCAGCTCCTTGGTGCGCTTCCCCAGCTCATCTGTGCGCAGCCGTACTCGCTCCTCCAGAGAGCTGTTGAGCTGCGCGAAGTCCGCGAGCGAGGCCGCCAGGCGCCGGCGCATCGTCTCCAGGCTGGAGGCCAGCAGCCCGATCTCGCCCCCTTCGGGCACCGAGACCACCTGGGACAGGTCCCCCCTCGCCATGCGGCCGGCTGCCTGTGTAAGAGCCACCACCGGCCGCACGAGGATCTGGGCACCGGCCAGGGTCAGCGACGAGACGGCCAGGAAGAAGAGCAGGGCGGTAGCCACCAACAGGCGGCGGAAGTCGTCCACGTGGACGAAGGTCTCCGTCTCCGAGGCGCCGATGCCCAGCCCCCAGGGCGCCTCGCTCAGGAGCGCAAAGGCCATGACATGATGATCAACCACCTGCCCGTCCTCGACGTAGGGAGCCGTCTCCACCACGGTCCCCCGCGCGAAGGCGCCCGCGTAGAATTCGGGATGCTCAGCCGGGTGCAGGACGTGTTCCAGGTCGGTGGATGCCACCACGGTCCCATCGGCCGTCACCACGTCGGCGTGGGCCGTTCTCCCCTGGCCCTTGGCGCTGCTCAGCGCTTGGCCGAAGGGCGAATCGACGAGGTCGACCAAGCCCGAGAGGAGCGCGACCACCCGCCCCGAAGCATCCTTGACGGGGACCGTCAACGCTACCGCCGGCTTGCCCAGGCGCAGGTCCCGGTGAGGCGCCGAGACGGTGCGCTCCCCGGTCCGCAGTGCCTGTTCGATGTGGGGCATGCCCGAGAGGTCGGTGCCCATCGCCTCGTGGCGGAAGGGCTCCGTCAGGACGATGCGCCCGGACCTGTCGAGAAAGGACACGCCGAGAGAGAAGCTGCCCAGCCGCCCATAGGCGTGCGCCAGCATGTGCATCTCCGCCTCCAGGTTCCGGGCCGTTGGGTCGAAGGGGGCGAAAGTCGTGGCCTTCTCCAGCTCGTAGAAGGCCTGCTCCAGAAAACGGTCCATCTCCCCGGCCAGCATCAAGGCCCGGGCACGCCGCTCCTCGAGGATGGTCTGGCTGCTCCTGTCCAGAGCCTGCATCCCGAGGTAACCAAGGGCGAGGAACAGAACAGCAAAGCCCGCCCCCACCCCCACCATGAGGCGGACCGCGAGGCTCAGTCCACGGAGCCTCGCGGTCAACGCGGCCCGCAGGCGCGATCCGTAGGTTGACCCTACCGGTGGGACAAGCTCCACCGCTCCCAGACTTTCAGTCGGCCTTCATGATCGTAGCCAGACGCTCGCGAATGGCCTGCTGGCTCAGACCTCCGACCCGGATATCTCGCACGACGCCTCCGCTGTCGATGAAGTAGTGGGTGGGGAAGCCCATGAGCCCGTAGCGAGCGGCCACCGCACCGGACTCATCCACCATCGCCGGAACGTCGAGGCCGGTGCGTCGGAGATAGGTGCGGACGGTCTCCTGGTCTTCGGCCACGCTCACCGCCAGGAGCACCAGCCCCCCCTCGTGCGCCTCGCGATAGACCGCGGCAATGTCGGGCATCTCGGCCCGGCAGGGCGGGCACCAGGTGGCCCAGAAATTGATCCACACGGGCCGGCCCCGGTAGTCGGCGAGCCGCACCGGCATCCCCTCCAGGTCCACCGCCTCGAAGCCTGGAGCGGGGGAGCCGACCGTTGGCCGCGGGCCCTGCTCGCCGAAAGAGACGGCCGTATAGCCACCCGACGAGTTGCTTGCCTCGACGAAGAGCCAGGCCACCATCAGGATCACGGCTGCAACCACCAGGCCCGGCAGCCAGCGAGACTTCAGCGGGGCCGCCCAAGCCAAGCGGGGCCGCTGGCCGGAGAGAGGAATTCCCTGCCTCACGGTACCGAGATCGGCGTCCACGCGTGCCATCTTCCCCTCCTCCAACCCTAGCACCGTTGGGCTACCCTGCATAGCTGTGTAGACCGCCCAAGAAGTAGTTGCCAAAGAAAGTGAACAGCGTGGCCAGGAAGCCCAGAACGAGAAACAGGTTGCTCCGATCGCCCTGCCAGCCCCGCAGGACACGCGCGTGCAGATAGGCCCCGTAGACGAGCCACGTGATCAGCGAAGCGGTCTCCTTCGGGTCCCAGCTCCAGTACCGACCCCAGGCGATGTCGGCCCACCAGGCCCCGAGAATGATTACCAGCGTCATCATGGGGAACCCGACGACCACCGAGCGGTAGCCGATATCGTCGAGCAGGCCCGCCGCCGGCAGCCAGGCCACCCCGGCCTTCCGCTGCAGGAAGTAGAGCACGGCGGCGCCAAACGCGGTGGCGAAACCGCCGTAGGCAAAGATCGCGACGGCTACATGGACGGTCAGCAGCAGGTTGTTTTGCAGCGCTGGCACCAGAGGCCGCACGTCGGCCGGAACAGTGGCCGAATAGGCCAGCAGGCCCAGGACGATCGGCATGACCGCGGCGCCCAACTGTCGCACCTGGTGGCGCCACTCCATAAACAGGTAGATGGCCGCCGTGCCGAAGGCGAAGGCCACGGTGAACTCGTACATGTTGGCGAAGGGACCCCGGCCGGCGACGAAGGTGCGCAGGAGGAGAGACAGGCCGAGAAACACGGCGCCATTCACGGCGAAGATCGTCCCATAGCGGCCGATGTGCGACGCGTCGGTGCGGCTCAGAATGGTCCCCGTCGCTCCTTTTCCCGTGGGAGTCGCATAGCGGACCGTATTCACCCGGACGCTCCCGACCGCGTACCAGAGATAGGCGAGCGCGGCCAGGCCAAAGGCGAAAAACGCCGCGACGTAGGCGTAGAGAGACATCTTAAGCATGGTTCCGCCTCCTCTCCAGCGATCCCAACCGGGCCTCTGCCGCCTCGACCACCCCGGCAAACTCTCTCGTCAACGCGGCGCCGGTGCGTCCCGTTGTGCCCAGGGACAGGCGCACGGCGTCTCCTTCGGCCTCACACCTGGCCCACAAGCGCCGGTAAGGGAAGTAGCACACCGCTATCAGGCCGGCGGCCGCGAGGATCCAGGCCGTGTAGAGCAGCGGAGCCGCGGGATCCCGCACGACCTGGAGGCCGCTGAACTGGCGCTCACGCAAGAAGGTGAAGGTGAGACCCTCCACGACCTTGGGCTCGCCCTGCTGCAGGGTCTCCATCACGATGGGCCGTCCCTCAGCGCCGCTGCGGTAGATCTCGAGGCGCAGCTCTCCGGCCCTGATGACGGAGTCGCCCCCCCCGCTGGCCGGCCCAACCAGGTACGCGGTCAAGCCCCGCTCGGAGATGAGGAAGGACCCCATCGGCCGGTCGCCCGTCGTGCGCCACGAGAGGGCCACGCCGTCGCTGAACAGGACTTGCCCGCCTTTGTCCCTCACCTCGAGGATGGCGGCCGGCCCGAAGTACGACTGGTGGAACCGCCAGCCGTCGTATTCCAGGGGCTCGTTGACCCGAATCGTCTGCCGGCGCGCCTCCGCCCCCCCCTTGTACACCACGAGCTCGCTGCGATAGTCCATCGGCGGGCCTTCGGGGTAATACTCGTCGGCGAACGACTCCAGCCTCACCGCCAGATCGGTGCCGAAGCCCACCGGCCGCACCGACCCCTCCGGGATGGCGAAGGCCCGGTCCGCCCGGCCGACGATACCGCCCAGGAGCGCGCTCACCAGCATCAGCACCAGACCCAGATGAAAGGCAAAGGTGCCCAACTGGGCGAAGCGGTTGCGGTCCGCATAAAAATGGCGGACGCCCTCCGCCCGCTCCTCCAACACCCGGTACCCCCGGCTCTTCAGCACAGCAGCGGTGGCGTCCCCCGCCAGATCAACGTCTGCTCCGGCCAGCTTCACCTCGGAGCGCAGGGGGGCCGAACGGAAGAAACCTGGGCCCAGGCGTACGCGGGGGCGAGTGATGCTACGGGCCACCCCCCGCCAGCGATTGAGCGAGCACGCCACGATGCTGAGGCAGAGCAGCCCCAGCATCGCCTTGAACCAGGGAGCGTTGAAGAGGTCGAAGAGGCCCAGGCCGCTCAACACATCGGTCAGGAAGCCGTACTTGGGACGGATCCGCTCGACCCACCCGGCATAGCCGGCAGCGTCTCCGGACACGCCCCCGGGCACCTGGGGCAGAAGGATGCCCGCCAGCGAGGCCAGGGCCAGGCACACCGTGAGGATGAGCGGGAAGCGCACCGAGCTGAGCTGCCGCCAGATCGCATCGATCAGGTTGGTGCGAGCCGGACGGACGACGGCCCGGTGCCCGGAAACGACGGTGGCGTCCTCATCACCACGGTCGACCTCCTCCGGCAAAGCGGCATGGTGCGGCGCCAGGATCTCCCGACTCTGGCGAGACCTCGCGGCGGCACCCGCCTTACCGGGGCTGCGCCAGCCCGTCCGGTCGATCGTTCCCCCGCCTCGGCGGGGTGCTGCTTCCCGATTCGCCACAGCCGCTCCTCGCATCTCTTCTCTCCTGCTTGCACTCTACGGGCTGGTGCGTTCGTATCGGTATCCCTACTGTAGGGGATTTGCCCCGGCGGAGTCAGTGATGGAGGATACTGCCCGCCAGTGATGCGCCGCGCCCTCGCCGCGCCTTCTGCCCGCCGCCTACTGCCTTCCGGTCGCCGATGGGCTATACTGGCGCCAAACTTCCCGGAAGGGGGCGCGTATGCAGGTTAGCTGCCTCCAAGAGAATCTCAATCGCGGACTCGCCGTCGTCGGGCGGGCTGTCGCTGGCAAGACGACCCTGCCGATCCTCGGCAACATCCTGTTTACCACTCAGGAATCCCAGCTCAAGCTGTCCGCCACCAACCTGGAGATCGGCATCAACTACTGGGTGCCAGCCAAGGTCGAGGAGCCCGGCTCCCTCACCGTGCCCGCCCGTCTCCTCACGGACTTCGTCGGCTCGCTGCCCGCCGACCGTGTGGACCTCACCGTGACGCCGAAGACCCAGAGCCTCCAGATCCGCTGCGGCCGCTTCGACGCGCGCATCAACGGCATCGATCCCGAGGATTTTCCCGCCATTCCCGTATACGAAGGCGAGGCCACGGCCACCATCGATCCCGAGGCCCTGCGCGCGGCGATCCACCAGGTCGCCTTCGCCGCCGCCACGGACGACACCCGCCCTGTTCTGACGGGCGTCCTCTTTCGCTTTCAGGGCAACGACGTCACCATGGCCGGAGCCGACGGCTTCCGCTTGGCCGTCCACCGGGCGCCGCTCCGGGAGCCCGCCGAGGAGGAGATCCAGATCCTCGTCCCCGCGCGGGCCCGGCACGAGCTGGAGCGGCTGCTGGGCGACGAGGAAGACCCCGTCGCCCTCTACGTCAACCCCGGTCGCAGCCAGGTCCTTTTCCACCTCCAGCGTATGGACCTAGTGGCCCAGCTCATCCAGGGCACCTTCCCCAACTTCAGCCAGCTCATCCCCAAGAGCTACGTGACCCGCACCATCCTCCAGACATCCGACTTCCAGCGCGCCACCCGCATCGCCGCCGTCTTCGCCCGCGACAGCAGCGGCATCGTCCGGCTGCAGATCGCCCCCGGCGAGGGCACTGTCTCCGCAGGCAGAGTCACCATCCCCTCCCGAGCCGAGGAGACCGCCGAGAACCAGGGCGAGGTGGATGCTGCCGTCGAGGGCGACGAGGCGCGCATCGCCTTCAACAGCCGCTATCTCCTGGAGGTGCTCGGTGTCCTCAACGCCGAGCAGGTCGCCCTCGAGACCACCGGCCCCTCCAACCCCGGCGTGCTGCGCCCCGTAGGCAACGAGAACTACACCCACGTCGTCATGCCCATGTTCGTCCAGTGGTAACCTAGGCACGAGCCAGCCGGCGGTCGTCCATACGCTCGGACCCGCATCGCCGTGACTATCTTGCGGTCGCCAGATGCCCTCCCCCCGGCCATCCACGAGATGGTCCGCCGGGTCGTGGCCCGGTTCGACCCCGAGCAGATCATCCTCTTCGGTTCCTACGCCACGGGCAGAGCCGGGCCGGATAGCGATGCCGATCTCCTCGTCGTCATGAACGTCCAGGGGCCCAAGCGGCCGAAGGTCGTCGAGATGTACCGCGAGATTGGTGCGGTCGGCCTAGCCAAGGACCTGTTGATCGTCACGCCCGTGGAACTCGATCGACACCGAGAGGATCCTGGCTCCGTCGTCTACAGCGCCCTGCGGGAAGGGCGAGTGCTCTATGGCAGGACCGGGCATTAGGCGCCCCGGACGTCGAGTCGCTGAACCCATCCACGATTGAGGGCCGGCATCCGGGGCCATGGGACCCCAATGGCCGGGAAGACGCAGAGACCGCAGTCGCGATCGCTCGCCACGTGCGAGACGGCGTCTGCCCTCTACTCCTCCAGCCCTAAGCGCAGGCTCATTCCCGCGGAGGACCGGCGCCGGCTCCTGAAGGTCCCAGCGGCATCGTGATGCGTGTCGACCCCGCTTTCAACAGTCGCAATCTCATCGAGGTGCTCGGTGTCCTCAACGCCCAGCAGGTCGCCCTGGAGACCACCGGTCCCTCCAACCCCGGCGTGCTACGACCCGTGGGCAGCGACAACCACACCCACGTCGTCATGCCCGTTTTCGACCCCCTCGGCACGTTGCACCATCTTCACGGCCTCTTCCCCAAGCCGGAGAAACTCGGGGTTGCCCCTGGACTCAGCCACCGTGCGGCAACTGGCCAGAAACATCTCCAACGCCTCCTGCTTCCCTTGGCGCGCCATGCCTCGCATGATCTCCTCGACCGCTAACCCAGTCTCGGCCGCCAGCTCGGAGAAGCTCGCCTCGCCCCTGCGGTGCTGGGCCACGGCCCACACGAGGAGGATGCGGCGCGCCTGCTCCTCGCCCGCCAGCTCCAGGAAGGCGCCCGCCGACTGCTTCGAAAGCCTCGCGGCCCGCTCAACACGCAGTTTGGCGGCATCGTCGAGGCGGACCGAGATGGTTCGTTTCTTCGTCGTCATGTCACTTCTTCCTTTCCCTCGTCCCAGCCGAGCCCGACGTGGGCGACTGCGGCCTCTATCAGCGCCGGGCACACGGTCTGCAATGCGGCGAGTCGGGCCAGCGCTTGGAGGGCCTCGTCCGCATTCAGCCACCTCTCATCAAAGAGGTCTGCCACCAGCACAGGGGTACACACCGTCCGTAGGCCCAGCCGCTGCGCTTCCAGCAGAGGCCGGCGGTCGTCCATGAGCAGGATCCAATCGCGGTGCTCCAAGGCCAGGTTGATAGCATCCCGCTCGCCTGGTCCGAAGGCTCTGACCGCGTCAGACCGCGGGCTCGCCTCAACCACGACACGTTCCCGCGCCAGCCGCAAGAACTCCCGGCCGCTCGCGAAATCCTCCTTCGATTCGGCTGCCACGGCAGGAGCGTAGCTGAGGCTGTAGCGCTCCAGCACATAGGCGAGCAGCCCCGACCGGTGAGCATTGATCCAGAAAGAGCTATCGACTGTAGCACTTTGCTTCACCATGCCATTCTACCCTACCTCCTACTGGCGCTGGCGCGTGCCTGCCTCGCACGCGTCAATGGCCTCCACTTTGGCGGGGTGCTATCATCGCCCGAGTGGACAAGTCTTGGCCTCAAGAACGAAGAGCGAAGGGTACCGCACCTCGCGATCACCTGGCAGACGAGCCCGTGTTGGTCCAATGGTAATGGGAGGTAAGTCGGAGCCCACAGTCGCCGATTGGCGCAGGCTCTATCAGCAGGCCCAGCTTTTCCGAGAACGGGCCCCTTGGGACTGGCTCACCGATTCCCAGGTGTTCGCCGTCCAGGACCCGACGAGCGACGAGGTTGCGTACTGCTCGATCATGGGGGCGGGGGGTATGCAATACGGGCTCATCGCGTACCTTGGGTACCCGGGCTTGAGGAGCTTCGTCTGCATTGCTAACGAGGCTCTCGACGAAGACGACGCCATGCTCGTTCAGGATTGCCTCGCCTTCTACCTCGGGGACCGCGAGACGGTCGACAGCGCGGATCGTTCGGTGCATGCTGCCCTGGGCCTGCGCTTCCGAGGACGCGGCGCGTGGCCCGTCTTTCGCAGACACCGCCCCGTCTACCTACCGGCGCACCTGAATCCCTGGGAGGCGCAGTTCCTGGGCACGTGTCTCGAGCAGGCTTGCCGCTTGGTGGAGGGACTCATCGGAGGCCAGTCGTTGCCAGAGGTCCCCCCGGGGGACTGGCTGCTCGGCCGACGCCCCGATGAGGGCGGCGGGTGGGCGACGTCGGTCCTTCCATTCCCGCTGCCACCGCCGGCGTCCGAGCTGTCTGTGGACGAAGTCCGCCTGAAACGCGTCCAGCGGAAGTGCCCCAGAGCCCCTTGGACGTGGGAGGTGAGGATCCAATCCCTCGCGCCCATCATGGACGAGAAGGAAGGTGTTCCCTACTTCTCTCGCACCCTTCTCTGCGTCGACCAGAAAAGTGGGATGGTGCTGCAAGCGAATGTTCTGGGCCTTCACGACGGCCTCCAGGAAGCCCTGCTGGAGACCGCGGAGCAGGCGGGGGCCCTTCCGGAGGCGCTCAGGCTCACGAGCGGCTACCTTGAGGCCGAGCTGCGCCCCCTGGCCGACGCGTTGGGCATCAAGGTGCGTCGAGCCAAGCGGTTGCCTGAGCTCGACCGAGCCAGCAGGGCACTCAAAGCCGCGATCCAAGGAGCCTGGCCTAGGCCGCGCTGACGGAGGTCTCCCCGAGCACCGGGTGCCTGAGAGGCCGCAGCGACAGGTCTTGAGACCTGTCCTCCGCCTCCGCCGCGCCGGGCAACAGGTCTGAAGACCTGTTTCTACGCCCCTGTCGCCCCCGCTCCAACAAGCAGGCCTCGGCACCACCGGGACCCACGGTTACCGGAGGATTTCCGGCGGCTGGCGCCGGGAGCCGTTCTCTGGTAGCCTAACGGCAACGTGCGCCGACTGCTCATGCTCCTCGCCGGCCTGCTGGCCACCGCCTGTTCGTCTGCGCCCACCTATAGCCTACAGAACGCAACCACCGATGC
>ORJL011548869.1_pt1 | contig 11115 bp, 14 predicted proteins | sample 1779941 | NCBI WGS metagenome assembly ORJL01 (sample SAMEA104232317, study PRJEB22302) | groundwater metagenome | biome: forest; feature: aquifer; material: groundwater | place: USA | collected 2011-08-07 | depth 5.8 m | reverse complement strand
GAGAGTCGGCACAACAGTACGGAGCAGGGAGGACGTACACTTGCCTCCATGGCCCAGGCGCCCGTTCTGCCGCGCGGGTTCGAGCTCCCGCTCGAGCCGCGGCTGCCGCGGATCGGCTCCGGGGACGCGGGCGCGGCCGGCCCCGGGAGGCGCGCCGCCCCCCCCGAGCCGATCCGGGGCAGGCGCGGCTCGAGCGGCAGCTCGAACCCGCGCGGCAGGACGGGCGCCTGGGCCATGGCGGCAAGTGTAGCCCCGACTCCACTTGACACAATGGCGGCATGGCCGTCCCCGCCGACCGGAAGCTCGCCGCCGCGCGCGCCGCCTCGGACAGCCGCGGCTGGCGCGAGGCGTTCGAGCTCTACCGGGAGCTCGACCACGACGGCGGCCTCGACGCCGCAGACCTGGAGCGGCTCGCCGGTGCGGCGTGGTGGCTGGGGCAAATGGACGTCTGCATCGACGCGCGCGGGCGGGCTTTCGCCCAGCATCTCGAGGCGTCGAAGCGTGCCGAGGCGGCGCACCTCGCGGTCGAGATCGCGGCCGACCACTTCCAGCTCCTGCAGAAGTCGATCGGCAACGGCTGGCTCCAGCGCGCCGAGCGCCTCGTCGAGGAGGAGCCCGACGCACCGGCGCGGGCGTACATCCTTCGCATGCGCGGCCACACGGCACCCGAGCCGGAACAAGCCCTCTCGCTCGCCCGCGAGGCCTACGAGCTCGCCGTCCACCACGGCGACGGCGACCTGCAGGCGATCACCCTTCATGACCAGGGCAGCGCGCTCGTCGCACTCGGCCGGGCGGACGAAGGGATGGCGCTCTGCGACGAGGCGACCGCCGCGGCCGTCTCGGGCGAGCTCAGCCCGCGCGCCACCGGCATCGTGTACTGCAACACGATCGCGATCTGCCAGTCGCTCGGCGACTACGGCCGCGCCGGCGAGTGGACCGAGGCCGCGAAGCGCTGGTGCGACCGGCAGGACATCAACGGCTTCCCCGGCATTTGCCGGGTCTCCCGCGCGACCGTGATCCGCCTGCGCGGCGCGCTGCTCGACGCCGAGGACGAAGCGCGGCGCGCGTGCACCGAGCTGGAAGGTTTCTACTTGCCGGCTGTTGGCGAGGGCATGTATGAGATCGGCGAGATCCGCCTGCGTCTCGGTGACCTCGACGCGGCAGAGGACGCCTTTCGGCAGGCCCAGGAGCTCGGCCGCGACCCCCAGCCCGGGCTCGCGCTCGTCCGGCTCGAGCGCGGCGACGTGCGGGGCGCGCTGGCGGCGCTCGCCGAGGCGCTCGCGGGCGAGACCACGCCGCTCGCCCGCGTCCGGCTGCTCCCGGCGCAGGTGACGGTCGCGCTCGCCGCGGGCGACGTCGAGGCCGCCGCGGGAGCCGCCGGCGAGCTGGACGGCGTCGCTCGCACCTACGGAACGGCGGCGCTCGCCGCCCATGCCGCGTGTGCGCGCGGCGCCGTCCTGCTGGCGCGGGGCGACGCCGAGGGCGCAGCTTCCGCGCTCCGCGCCGGTCGCAAGCTCTGGCACGAGGTCGACGCTCCGTACGAGGCGGCCGAGGCGCGCGTGCTGCTCGGGCGTGCGCACGCGGCGGCGGGCGACCTCGACGCCGCGCGGCTCGAGCTCGAGACCGCGGCCTCGGCGTTCTCCCGGCTCGGCGCCGAGAAGGCGGCGACGCGGGCGCGGGAGGCGCTCGCTCCCGCCGAGAGCGCGCGCGCCGAGCGCACGTTCATGTTCACGGACATCGTCTCCTCGACCGACCTCGTCGCGGCGATCGGGGACGCATCCTGGTCCGACCTCCTCGCCTGGCACGACCGCACGCTGCGCGCGTGCTTCGCCCGCCACGGCGGCGAGGAGGTCAAGCACGTCGGCGACGGCTTCTTCGCGAGCTTCCCCGACGCCGAGTCGGGACTCGCGTGCGCGGTCGAGGTCCAGCGCACGCTCGCCGAGCACCGCCGGGAGCACGGCTTCGCGCTGCGGCTCCGCATCGGCGTGCACGCCGCGGAGGCGACGCGGGTGGGCGCGGACTACGCGGGCATGGGGGTCAACGAGGCCGCCCGGATCGGCGCGCTCGCCGACGGCGAGCAGATCCTCGCCAGCGCGGCGACCGCCGAGAGCGCCGGCGCGCGCTTCGCGCTCGGAGCACCGCGCGCCGTCGCGCTCAAGGGCGTGCCGGAGCCGGTCGCCGTCGTCGAGGTGGCGTGGCGCTAGGCCGAAGCCTTACAGTGCGCGTGTGCCCGCGAACGCCAAGACCGAGCTGATCAAGCGCGTGCCGCTCTTCGCGCAGTGCTCCAAGCAGGAGCTGGCGCGGATCGCGACGCTCGCGGACGAGGTCGACGTCCGCGCCGGGAAGGTGCTCGCGCGCGAGGGAGATCGCGGCCGCGAGTTCTTCCTCATCGTCGAGGGCGCCGTCGAGGTGCGCGCGAAGGGCCGCAAGGTGGCGATGCTCGGCGACGGCGACTTCTTCGGCGAGGTGGCGCTCGTCTCGAACGCGCCGCGGATCGCGACGGTCACGGCGACGACTCCGCTGCGCGTGCTCGTGATCACCGACCGTGCCTTCCGGGCCCTGCTTGCGAAGTCGCCCCGGATCCAGAGCAAGGTGCTCCAGGCGCTCGCGAAGCGCGTTGCCGAAACCCTCCTCTGACGTCCTCCCGGCGACGTACTGTTGGTGCCGTCCCTCACAAAGGAGGCGCTGTGCTGGAAGACGTCGACATCAACTGGATCGCGGTCATCGTCTCGGCGCTCGTCCCGATGGCGCTCGGCGCGGTGTGGTACTCGCCGGCGCTCTTCGCGCGCCCGTGGATGCGGGCGGTCGGCAAGACCCAGGAGGACATGAGCATGGCCCGGCGGGGCTATGCGGTCGCGGCGGTTGGGGCCCTCGTGATGGCGTACGTCCTCGCGCGGATCGTCGACTACGCGAGTGCGACGACGATCGGCGAGGGGCTCGTGGTGGGCCTGTTCGTGTGGGCGGGCTTCGTGCTGACGACGATGGCCGTCAACGGGATCTTCGCCGGGCGCTCGCTCTCCCTCTACCTGATCGACGGCGGCTACCACGGGGTGTCGCTGCTCGCGATGGGGGCGATCCTGGCCGCCTGGGACTAGGAGCGGGCAGCGGCTTCGTTCAGTGCGTAGCCGACGAACGCCAGCGTGCGGTCGACGGCTTCCGGCTCGGCCGGCTGGTGAACCCGGAGCCACGGGTCAGGCCGGTCGTCCAGGGCGCGTCGAATGAGACCAGCCCACTCCGCGTCCAGTGCGGCTAGGGCCCACTCGCCTGCCTCTCGCTTCGACGTGACCCTCCCGATGGTCAGCGTGTGCAGCATCCGGCAGTAGGAGAGGACGAGGGTCGGCTGCCTCCAGCGGCTCATGTCGGGCGCCTTCGCCCAGCCAACCCACTCGTGCATCGTCGTCAGAACTTCGCTGCGCAGCTGGACGGCCGACACCGGGTCGACGAGGCTCGCCGGATCCGGTCCTGCGAGCACGATCCCGCGTTCCCGGAGCGACCACCGCACCACCTCTGTGTTGCAGTGGTTGTCCCAGATCAGCGCGCTGCTTCCGTTGTCCAGATAGAGATACGGCGGCCGGGCAGGGTCGAGTCGCCGCAGGCTGTTCTTCGGGATGTACGAGCCCTCGAGGTGCTGCGCCCACGAAACGTCGAGCGCGTGGATTCGCTCGTGCATGGTCTGAAGGGCGGCCAACTGCGCTTCGCCGATCTCGTCCTCGGTCACGACCACGAAGTCAACGTCGCTGTGGACGTCGGCGCCGCCGACCGCGAACGAGCCCTGCAGGTACGCCCCGCAGAAGTTCTCGGCGAGGATCGTCTGTGCGCTCGCGACCAGCTCCCGCAGGACGACGTTGAGCTCGGGGTAGATCGTCGGGTCGGCCATCCCGACCCGTCAACGTAGCGGCGATGCGAGGAGGCTGCCCTGTAGGTTCCCGTGATGCGCTCGAACCGGCTTCGTGGCGCCCTCGCTCCGCTCCGCGAGCGCGACTTTCGGCTGTTCTTCGCGGGCCGGACGATCTCTCGTCTCGGCGCGTCTTTCTCGTTCGTGGCGCTGGCGTTCGCGATCCTCGAGATCGGCGGCGGCGCCTCCGACATCGGCGTCGTGCTCGCCTGCTTCACCCTCAGCCAGCTCGTCTTCATCCTCGTCGGCGGCGTCTGGGCCGACCGCCTGCCGCGGAACCGGGTGATGGTCGGGGCGAATGTGGTCAACGGCTTCGCACAGCTCACGGTCGCGGTGATCGTGCTGACCGGCGTTGCGAGCACGTGGCATATCGCCGCGCTCGCCGCGATGAACGGCCTGGCACAGGCGTTCTTCTTTCCCGCGGCGCAGGGCATCGTCCCGCAACTCGTCTCGAAGGCTCACCTCCAGGAGGCGAATGCACTTCTCCGGCTGTCGCTCAACGCGACGAACATCGGCGGCGCGGCGCTCGCCGGCCTCGTCGTCGCGGCGGCCGGTGCCGGCTGGGCGATCGCTGTCGACAGTGTGAGCTTCTTCGTGTGTGCGACCTTCCTGGCTCGGATCCGGTTGCGGCGGTCGCGGATGGAGCGTTCCCGCTTTGTGGCAGAGCTTCGAGAGGGCTGGAGCGCCTTCGCGTCACGCACGTGGCTCTGGGCGATCGTCATCGCGTTCGGCTTCATCAACGCGTTCTGGGCCGCCGGCCTCAACGTTCTCGGCCCGATCGTCGCCAAGGCCGAGCTCGGTGGTCCAGCAGCCTGGGGTCTGATCGCGGCCGCGACTGGCCTCGGGCTCGTCGCGGGCGGCGCCGTCGCGCTCAACTGGCGTCCACAGAGGCCGTTGCTGGTGGGGATGCTCACCGTCGCTGGACTCTCCCTCCCACTCGCAGCGCTCGCGGCGGGCGCGCCGCTCGCCGCGGTGGTCGTGACCGCATTCGTCGCCGGGGTCGGCGTCGAGCTCTTCGGCGTCTTCTGGGAGCTCTCGCTCCAGCAGCACATCCCCGGTGAGCTGCTTTCGCGCGTCGCCTCCTACGACATGCTCGGCTCGATCGCGCTCATGCCGGTGGGGTTCGTGATCGTCGGTCCGCTGTCCGACGCGGTCGGCATCCACCCCACGCTCTGGATCGCAGCGGGCGTGTGCGCCGCACTCGCGGCCGCCACGCTGAGCGTCCGCGACGTTCGCCATCTCCAGCGGCTCGACTCGGGCGAAGCGACGGAGGCGACGCCCGCAGCCGCACCGCTCACCGAGACTTCCGTCTAGGTCGCGCGCGGACGTCTTTTCGGCTATTCCTCCGATCGGCCGCTACGCTCGGCTGGTTCCGTGAAACGGACGCCGGCACTCTGGCTCGACCTCGCGGTGAAGCTCTCGCTCGTGCTCCTGCTCGCATTCGGCGCCTTCTCGGGCCTCGAGCGCTTTGCGGGGAAGGCGTTCGGCTGGCGGCTCGTCGGCTATTCGATCGCAGCTCTCGTCGTTCCCGCGATCTGGGCCGCGCGTCGTCGGCGTCCGCCCTATCCGTTCGTGGCCGACACGCTCTTCGTACTCCCGTTCCTGATCGACACGGCCGGCAACGCGCTCAACCTCTACGACACGATCGACTGGTGGGACGACGCGAACCACTTCGTGAACTGGGCGCTCCTGAGCGGTGCGGTCGCCGCGGCCCTGCTCCGCACCGAGGTCGGGCGGGCGGAGCTCTTCTCTCTCGTCGCCGGCTTCGGCGGGGTGACGGCGATCCTGTGGGAGGTCGGCGAGTACTTCGCCTTCATCCGCAACTCGCCGGAGCTCGCAACGGCCTACACGGACACGCTCGGCGATCTGGCGCTCGGGCTCAGCGGCGCAACGCTGACAGCTGCCATCGCTGCGATCGTGCTGGGCCGACCGCGGAGCCGCACCAAGGCATAGCCGACTCCACCGCGCCGAAGCTCCACGCACGGAGTGTGGTTACGACGGGCCGAGCGTTCCGCCGGCTGCGGTTTCGCGCAACTCCTTCAACTCGACGAAGAGCACGTGCGTCGGCGTTGAGCCGATGTTCTCGCCGCTATGGGTCTGGGCGTCGAGCCAGCGGACCTCGCCCGACTCGAGAGCGGCGTCACGACTCTCGCCACTGCTGCCGACCAGCCGTCGTTGAAAGCTGCTCAGCGTGTACATGACGCTGTCCGGGTGCTCGTGCGGGCTCGTCTTCTGACCCGGTTCGTCACGGTATTCCAGGACTCTCACGCGGTCGTTCTCGAAGATGACCTTGTACTTGTCGGGGTCGGTCGTCGTTGGATCAGTCACACAGTCCTCCTCGCGTCGGGTCGCAGCGGAACGGGGTAACTAGATCAGACGCTGCTCGATTGCGAACGTCCAACGCCGGCGGATAAGTGAAGAGGCGCTCCCGGCAAGCGCAAGAGCCGCGCCGGCTGATCCGCGCCGACCGGGGCCGCCGTCACCGACGACACGAGCGGCTCTGGATCTAGTGCGGCGCGAGTATCTCGCCGAGCCAGAACGTCAGCACGAACGCACCGATCATGAACGGGACGACGAGGACGCCGCGCCGGGCGGGCTCCTTCGCCACGACGCCGAGGACCGCGGCGGCGAGGCCGGCCGCCAGCCAGACGGGAGCGATGGGCTGACCCCAGCCCTCCGGCAGGTCGTACCCGACGAGCCACGCGCCGGCCATCACCGACAGGCCCACGACGGGCATCGCCAGGGCGTTCACGAGCGCCAGCCTCGTCGCCCAGCGCCCTGCGCGGCTCTCGAGGCGGGCACGTGCCAGGCTGACTCCCGCGACCGTGCCCGCTGCGATCGCGATCGTGGCGGCCGTGAGCATGAGCGCTGCCGTTGCCGGATCCGAGAAGAACGTCTCGTTGGGGGTGTCTTCCGCGCCCCGAGAGCGGACGATCGCGAAGAAGCAGGCGAACAGCGCGACCGAGAGAGCGTCGAGCCCGAGCGCCAGAGCGAGCGCCGACACCCGCCGCAGCTCGGCTCCCCCGCCGTGACGACCGACTGCGTGCGTCGATCCCATCGCAACCTCCACCCGCATCGTCGCTCGGGGGTCTCCGCCCGCCATCCGGGCCGGCGCGGATTCGGCTGCATGGAATACCGTGGCAACGGGGCGCCAGCCTTCGCTGGACGTGGCCGGATGCGAGCTCGTCGATCCGCTCGGAGGGCGACGTCCTCGCGCTCGCCGCGGAGCACCGCTCCACCGGGTGATCGGCCGGGTCGAGGCACGCAACATCGCGTCCGCGCGCGTCCTGGAGAAGCTCGGGATGCGCCGGGAGGCGCACTTCGTCGAGAACGAGCTCGTGAAGGGCGAATGGCAGAGCGAGCTCGTCTACGCGATCCTCGACCGCGAATGGCGATCGACCCGGTGACGGGATCAGCCTGGTTGCTCGTCCCGACGGGCCGTGACAACATCCAGGTGAGATGACTGTCGACCAGGTGGTCGCCGTGATCGTGGTCGCGATGCTGCTGGTGGCCGTCGTCGGCATGGCGCGTCTGGCGTGGCGCACCTTTCACGACAACGAGGAGATGGTGCCGGGCGGCTCGCTGGGTCGCCAGTTCCTCGGCCGCAGGAAGGGCAAGCGCGCCCGCGGTAGGCGGAAGCGCCGCCGAGAGCTTCGCTAGAGCGCCTTCCAGAAGACGGTCGTGTCGCAGGGCCGCCCGTCCGGGTAGAGGGCGTAGCCGGGAATCACGCCGACCCTGGTCCAGCCCAGTCGCTCGTAGAGGCGCTCGGCGGCGTCGCCGGTCACGGTGTCCAGCACGAGCAGCGTCTTGCCCTCCGCTCGCGCCTCTGCCTCGGCGCCCTCCATGAGCAGTTGGGCAATGCCACGCTTGCGTGCTGAGCGGTGGACGAGGAGCTTTGCGATCTCCGCACGGTGCGGCTGGTTCGGCGGCAGCGCAAGGATCACCTGCACCGTGCCGACCAGGTCGCCGTCGGCGAAGGCAGCGAGAAGCAGCCGGCGGCCCTGCTCGACGTCGGCGGCGACAGCTTCGAACGCGCCGCGCGCGTCCTCGTGCGAGAACGGCGCCAGGTAGCTGACCGACGCTCCTCCGGCGACGCAGTCCTCGAGGACGCTCGCGAGTCCATCGAGCTGCTCATGGACGTCGGCCGAGGTGAGACGGCGGATCTCCGGCTCGTCGGCGTCCATCGGCACATTCTTGCCGACACCTTGTCGCTCCGTTCAACTGCCGGGCCGGACGTGCGTTCACCCGGACGCCCGCCGAGGCGGAGCCAGCTTGCCTGTGCCAGTGTTCAGAAATGTCCCCCCGGTCTGCTGGCCGCAGCACGCCAGAATGGGCGTTAGGCTCTCCGAATCCTCAAATCGGGAGGCTCCATGGCTGTCTATCTCATGCGCTTCAGCTACACGCCTGAGACGTGGTCGAAGCTCATGCAGAACCCTGAAGATCGCCGCGATGCAGCGCGCGCGTACATCGAACAGGTAGGTGGCGCCCTACAGGGCTTCTGGTATGGCTTCGGCGAATACGACGGCTACGCGATCTTCGAGGCGCCTGACAACGTCTCGATGGCCGGGGCCGTGCTTGCCATCGCGGCAGGCGGCGCCCTCGCCTCGGTCGAGACAACGGTGCTGATGACCGTGGAAGAGACGCTCGAAGCGCTCCGGAAGGGGAAGGGAGTTGGGTACCGGCGGCCAGGAGAGTAGCCGGCGATCTGAGCCCGTACCTCCCTTCGACTGCGGCACGCCCGTCACGGACGCTCGTCTACGCGTCGCTTCGCCCTGAATCGACCAGTAGGTCGCAGGGGCAGGACAGCCGCTTGGGCCAGCGTCCGAGAATGTCCCCAGACGCTCAGCGGCGACGCGTTGGCAGGCGCGACCAGCCCGTCGTATCATCGCGACGTGATCGCTCTGGCCAGCCGGCCTGATTCGCTGGAGATCGACCCGAGCAGGACTGCCGTCCTGGTCATCGACATGCAAAACGACTTCGGGGCTCGCGGCGGGATGTTCGACCTCGCCGGGATCGATATCAGCGGGATCCGCGCTGCCGCAGCGGCGACGCTTCGCGTCCTCGAGGCCTCGCGTGACGCGGATGTCCCGGTCGTCTACGTGAAGATGGAACATCCCGCAGATCTCGCGAACGCTGGCCCAGAGGACGGTCCGCACCGGATCAAGCACCGACCGCTGCGGGCAGGCGAAGAAGTTCTTGCGCCTGATGGTTCACAGAGCCGGATCCTCGTCAAGGGCACATGGAGCACGCAGATCCTGGACGAACTTGAGCCACGACCAGGCGAAGCAATCGTGTCAAAACATCGGTACAGCGGGTTCTTCGAAACGGAGCCAGATGACGTACTCCGGGGACTTACGACGAAGTATCTGATCGTCACCGGCTGCACGACGAGCATCTGCGTCGAGTCGACGGTGCGCGACGCAATGTTCCGCGACTACACATGTGTCGTCCTTGAAGACTGCACCGCGGAGCCGCTTGGTTCCGATCTTCCCCGGACGAATCACGAGGCATCGCTCCTCAATATCGAGATGCTCTTCGGCTGGGTGTCGAACTCGGCCGCGCTCATTGACGCGCTGGCCCGAAGCCGAACCCTCGTCTCGTCTTCATAAGCTGCAACGCCCCATGCGCCAGTGTTCGGGAATGTCACCTGAGCGCGGCGGACGGTCACGAATGGAACCGTCGCGTGGGCTTGTTCTTCCACCACCAGAGGCGGCGGACCGGGATTTCCTCTCGTATCGCCCTGCGCGAGCCTACGTCCCCCGCACGCGCTCGACCATGCGCGCGATCGCGTCGAGCACGACCTCGGGACGGTCATGCATCACGTAGTGCCCGCTGCCGTCGGCAAGCACCCCCTCCCGCACCCTCGGGGCGGCTGCCACGAATTCCGCGTGCACGCGGCGCATGTCGCCGTTCTCCTCGGGCGTCTGGCCCCACGAACGCTCTGCGACGATGTCGATCGTGGGCAGCGTCCTCGGGTAGCCGACTGCGCGCACGTCGCGAACCGTGTCGGGGTAAGCGCGCATGAGCGGGATCATCACCCTCGCGAGCTCCGGGGCCCGCTGCTCGAGCTCGCCGAATTGCGGGGTGTAGATTGCCAGCAGACGCTCGACGACGCCCTCGTCGAAAAACGCAGGGAGATTCGCGTCGACGAACACCACGCCCGCCACGCGCGGGTCGGCCGCCGCGACGAATGTGGCCACGAAGCCCCCGTAGGAGTGCGCCACGAGGACGATGGGTCCAGACACGCGCCGGACGTCGAGCGCTCGTACCAGGGCGGCAGCCTCGTCGCCGATGCGGTACTCGCCGCGGGGCGGCGGATCGCTTTTCCCCAGCCCCGCGCGGTCGTAGACCAGGGTGCGAACTCCGTTTCTTCGGCGCGCCTCCGGCTCGGTCGTCGCCCAGACGGACGAGTCGTCACCGCCACCCGCCTCGAAGACGATCGTGGGCGCGCCATCGCCCTCCACGGACGTCCACAGGCGCCGCCCGCCGACGTCCACGAGCCGCGGCGTCATCTAGCCGACCTGGAGCGCAGACCGGGAGGCCGCCGTCATCGGCGCCCACCGTACCATCGCCCGGCCGTGCCGCCAGGGCAGTCTGCTCGATCAGCGAGGAACTGTGATTTCTTCCTGCTCTCTGCATCCGCCAGCGGGCGCGAAGCGCCCGCTCTTTACTTGTATTGGCAGCTCTCGACCTCTCCCGCGCGCTACAGCCCGAGCCGCTCCAGCGTCTTCTCGTCGCGGCGCCACTTCGGGCGCACCTTGACGACGAGCTGGAGGAAGACCTTCCGGCCGAGCAGCTGCTCGATCTCCGGCCGGGCGCGCGTGCCGATCTCGCGGATCATCGCGCCGCGCTTGCCGATCAGGATCAGCTTCTGCGACTCGGTCTCGACGAGCAGGAAGGCGCGCACGACCTTGTCCTCGATCTCGTCGAGCTCGACGGTGATCGAGTGCGGCACCTCCTCGCGCGTGAGCTGGAGCGCCTTCTCGCGCACGAGCTCCGAGATCCGCTCCCCCATGGACTGGTCGGTGGACTGCTCGAGCGGGAAGTGCGGCTGCCCCTCGGGCAGCAGGAACACGAGGTCGTCGCGCAGCTCGCCGACCCCGTCCTTCGTCACGGCGCTCACCGGATGGAGGGCGTGGAAGTCGCCGAGCGCCGCGGCCGCCTTCATCTGCTCGGCGATGTGGCCCGGCTTCAGGCGGTCGACCTTGTTCAGCGCGATG
>ORJL011144834.1_pt1 | contig 11119 bp, 12 predicted proteins | sample 1779941 | NCBI WGS metagenome assembly ORJL01 (sample SAMEA104232317, study PRJEB22302) | groundwater metagenome | biome: forest; feature: aquifer; material: groundwater | place: USA | collected 2011-08-07 | depth 5.8 m | reverse complement strand
TATAGAGTTTAAAATTGTTACGGCACTACAATGGCGTTTTGAAAAGCGTCCCCGCCTGTACCAAGGGTTTCAGGGTTTCAAACCCTCTAAATATGGGATATATTAGGATAATTAACCATTTCTAGCGGGAAGTCGGGCTAGCAATATGAGCAAACTAATAAAATCAACGGGAACGATCAGCCAGTCTTCTATACGGACTCCATTTAATAAGGCAAGTAAATAAGTCAAGATATTAAAAATCAAGGCAGCACCAAATAAGTTAAATTTCTTTTCCTTACGATATCCACCAAGAAAGCCTACCGGATAAAAAACTGCAAAATTAAATGCTACCTGATTAGCAAGTGTCCCTACAGTAAAAAACTGACCCCAGACAATAAATAAAAGCACTAAAATCAACTGATAACGCCAAAAACTAAACAACATATGGCACCCCAATACGCAATTCATAATGCATAATGCATAATTCATAATTCTTAATTCTTAATTCTTAATTCTTAATTCTTATTCTTATTCTTAATTCACAATAACAAATTCAATAATGACTTTAACTAATTCACTTTTCACTATTCGCTAATTCACTGAAACAATGCATAATTCTATAACCAATACATAATTCAGCACAAGACACGAAATCACAATTCATAATTGTGCAATATCCATTAACTTCGTTAATTATGCATTATGAATTATGAATTATGCATTAATTTCCTGCATTGTGCATTGACACAATCACACACTATAATTCGGAGACTCTTTGGTTATTGTTATATCATGAGGATGACTTTCCCTAAGGCCGGCAGCAGTCATACGGATAAATTTTGTTTGAGTACGCAACGCCTCAATATTTTCACACCCACAGTAGCCCATTCCAGCGCGCAAACCACCGATCATCTGATAAGCAGTTTCTGAGAGTGGCCCTTTGTAGGGCACCCTTCCTTCAATTCCTTCTGGAACAAGCTTTTGGTCCTTTTCTTGAAAATATCGGTCCCTGCTACCTTCTTTCATTGCACCAATAGAACCCATACCACGATACACTTTGAAACTACGACCTTGGTAAATCTCAATATCTCCAGGACTTTCCTCTGTTCCCGCAAAAAGGCTACCTATCATAACCACTTGGGCCCCTGCCGCTAAAGCCTTAACAATATCACCAGAGAATTTTATTCCCCCATCGGCAATAACTGGAATCCCGCTTTTTTCAGCTTCCTCAGCGCAATCTAAAATAGCCGTGATTTGTGGAACACCAATACCTGCCACAACCCTAGTTGTACAGATTGATCCAGGGCCAATACCAACCTTAATTGCATCCGCCCCGGCCTCGATAAGATCCCTAGTAGCTGCCGAAGTGGCTACATTTCCAGCTATTAGCTGCATTCGCGGGAAATGGTGTCGTAGAGTTTTGATGCACTCAATGACACCCACGGAATGGCCATGGGCTGTATCGACCACAATGACGTCTACCCCAGCTTTTATTAAAGCCTCTGCGCGTTGCATTGTATCTAATGTAACTCCTACTGCAGCGCCTACCCTTAGTCTTCCGCCTTCATCTTTAGCTGAATTCGGATATTGTCGGGCCTTCTCAATATCTTTGATAGTAATTAGACCTTTAAGGTAACCGTTGTCATCAACAATAGGCAATTTCTCAATCTTATGATTGCTTAGAATCTCCTTAGCATGTTCCAATGTAGTCCCGACAGGAGCCGTGACCAAATTAGTTTTGGTCATTACCTCATCAATCGTACGCTGGTAATCTTTTTCAAAACGCAAATCACGATTCGTTAAAATGCCAACCAATTTTCCATCAACAGTTATTGGAACCCCAGAAATCCGGTATCTTTCCATGAGATTTAAGGCTTCTTGAACCAGATTTAAGGGGTGTAAAAAAATTGGATCTGTAATTACCCCGTGTTCGGAACGCTTAACTTTATCAACCTCTAAAGCCTGTTGCGTAATCGACATATTTTTATGAATTATTCCTATTCCGCCCTCGCGAGCCATAGCTATAGCCATAAGTGAGTCAGTAACAGTATCCATACCTGCACTCACAAGAGGAATATTTAATTTGATTTTTTTGGTAAGATAAGTACTAACATCGACATCCCTTGGCAAAATCTCTGATTTTGCTGGGATTAACAAAACATCGTCAAAAGTTAATCCTTCTTTGGCAAAACGTTCAGAATACATGGTAAACCCCCTTTCCACAATGGTTTTCTAATTAGTATATCAGATGTTTATAACAGTGAATAGGGGTTTTTTGAAAAATTTTGTTACTATACAAATATAAAAGGGGCTTAACTCGTAGTTTATTTCCACAAGTGCCCCTTTCTTATTAATGACCCATGATACAATTAAGCCCAATTTCCGATTCAAAATGTTCTCTTAAATGACGTATGGTCCCTTCTGTTACCCCAAACTCCCGAGCCAATTCCATGTCTGATAATTTAGTTCGTTGTCCTTCGATAAACGCATCGAAATCCACTCCAACTTCAGCAGATTTTTCTTTAAGGCTAGAATCCATACTCCAAGGCGCAAAATCGAAATATGCCATATTATTCGTCTCTAAATCCTGGTCCATTCTTCAACCTCCTTTCTTATACTATAGATTTCCCCACTAGAATAAAAAACTATCCTTTATATAACAAAATTACTCAACCTCTACCTTCAACAATAACCCTTCAACAATAACCCTTCAACAATAACCCTTCAACAATAACCCTTGTTTTATCCCTACAATTTAGCTAAGCTTATGGATAACATCTTTGTTCATTTACGAGGAGGAATACAAATTGTTTTATAGAGTAAGACAATTTTACAAGGCTTTATTCCCATATATTAATCCTTCAGAAATCGAGTGGGTAGCCAAGACTTTACCTGCATCAGCATTTTCTATATTTCGCAAACAAGCTCTTCCCGAGCAACGTCACGCTCTCGATGTTACTAAAAATCTAGTAATGGAAATGAAGTCCTTATCCCTAAGACCAGAAGAATACCAAAACTTAGTATTGGCCGCCCTTCTTCACGATTGTGGTAAATCACTAATCCAGTTACACTTATGGCAAAGAATCCTAATTGTTCTACTCAACGTTCTGCCCCTAAATATAAAGAAAACTATAGGCTCCAGACCTGGACCTCTTTCATATACACTAACCATTGCACAGCAACATGCCAAATGGGGTGAATCTCTTGCTAAAGAGGCTGGGCTAAATACACAAATTTGTCTACTTATCCGTCAACACCACTCCCCTCAAACGGAGTTAGGTAAATTACTTCAAGAAATCGACAATAAACATTAAGGAAAGCTTCTTGGCGTTATATAATTAAACTAAAAGATCTTAATTCCTAAAAAAAATTCAAAAGGCATGAAAACCTTATTCGGTCTTCATGCCTTTTATTAATTTGTCACCGCGCTTACTTCTTCTTGTAGCTTGATAATCTCCCTGTTTTTCGAGAAAATCCTCTTGGCGAAACGAGTATTATCTCGATGTAAACGCATGTTTTCCTTTTCCAGCTTACGAACTAAAAATACCTTTTCTCTCTCGACCTTTTCAAGAAGATTCATTAGCACTCGTCGACTAACCCTAAGGTGTTCGACACGCTGTTCTAGTTCTCCTACCTTGGCCCTAAGGATATTTAACTCTTCAATGGGATCCAAACGCACCGCACCCCCGGCAAGAAATATATTATAGTCTATGCCGGAGAGGAGCATATTAAACCTTGAGAGCTAAAAAGATCTGAATTCGCCGAACAGCTTCTGCCATAATATCCTCATCTTGCACTAAAGCAACCCGTACATACCCCTCGCCGTAATTACCGAACCCCACTCCCGGAACCACAACTACCCCAGCTTCACGGGCTAAGCCTTCTGCAAAAGAGAAGGAATCTTGGTTAGTAGGAACAGGCGCCCAAACAAACATTGAACCTTGCGGGATCGCCATCGACCAGCCAACTTGAGCACACCCCTTAATCCTGAGATCCCTTCTTCGTTGATAGGCCAGACGATTCTCCTCAACTTCTTCTTGATTTCCTAAAAGTGCAGCAGTTCCTGCCTTTAAGACAGGCCCAAAAACACCATAATCAATATTTTCTTTAAGTAAGGTTAGGGCATCAATAGTTTTGGAGTTTCCAACCACAAACCCTAAGCGAGTTCCAGCTAGATTATAAGTTTTAGAAATTGAATGAAATTCAACCCCTACATCCTTAGCATTCCTTGCTTGTAAAAAGCTAGCAGGTTGATACCCTCCAAAAGCCAATTCGGAATAGGCTGCATCATGACACACTAAGATATTATACTCCCGAGCAAAAGCAACAACCTCATTAAAATAAGCTAAGGGGGCTACTGCTGCTGTAGGATTATTAGGATAATTAAGAAACATTAATTTAGCCTTTTGAGCAATCTCCGGTTCAATAGCTGCTAAATCTGGTAAAAACCCGTGTTCAGCCAATAAAGGAATTGCTACTTTTTGTCCACCTGCTAAAAGCAGGCCGATAGAATAGATTGGATACCCCGGATCCGGAATTAAGGCAATATCTCCAGGGTTTATGTAAGCCATAAAAATATGAGCCAACCCATCTTGAGAACCCATTAGAGGCAAAACCTCTTTTTCCGGGTCTAGATCAACATTGAAGCGTAGTTTATACCAATCGGAACAGCTTTGACGAAACTCTTTTGTTCCCCTACTTGTGGTGTAACCATATAGCCCTCCATCCAAAACGGCCTGACTAAGCACTTGGCGAACATTCTTAGAAGGTGGCCTATCAGGACTTCCGATACTTAAGTTAATTAGGTTCCGGCCTGCTAACTCTAACTCCTTACGAATATCATCCATTTGGGTAAAAATTGAAGTACCGAGTCCTTTTAGACGTTGCGCTAGCACCAATCTCACATCTCTTTCTTAACTATTATTTCGACTTGCTATTTCCCGAATCTGACGTACAACTAACATCGGTACCCCCCATTTTCCAAGGGTAACTAAGGGTTTGTTATCCCCATGAAAATCTGAACCGCCAGTCATTATTAAATCATATTGTTTAGCAATATGACGATAACGCTTCTCGTCATCACTATTATGATCAGAATGGATAATCTCCACACCTTGCAACCCAGCATCAACCCAGGAGGCAATTATACTTTCCTCAAGTCCTTGTACTCCAGGATGGGCAAGCACAGCAACACCTTTAGACTCTCGAATGAAACGAATTCCTTCCGTAGTGTTGAGTTTGAACCTTGGAACATAAGCCGGTGCGCCTGAACCAAGATAGTGTAGAAAGGCTTCTTGATTATCTGTTACATATCCGTGTTTAACCAACGCCTGAGCTACGTGCGGACGTCCTACTGACTCGCCCCGGGCAAATTCGAGAACATCATCAATAGGTATTTTAATACCTAAGTGTCGTAGACATTCTAAGATCTCCCTAATCCTTTTCAATCGGGATAGTTGTAATTCTACCAAACGTTCCTGAACTATTTTAGACTCTCTGTCTAATTCATAACCTAAAATATGTACTTCTTTACCATTCCAATCTGTATTTAATTCCACTCCTCTGAGAATATCTATACCATACTCTCTTCCGACATTTTCAGCTTCAGTCCACCCCAATATTGTATCATGATCAGTGATAGCTACAGCCTTTAGGCCCTTCTTCTTAGCAAGTAGAACTAATTCTCTTGGTGTGAAAAGACCATCTGATGCAGTAGTATGACAATGTAAGTCTGCCTCCGGGGTTCGACATAGTTCTAAATTCACTAGCTTACTCCTTCAAGTGATAATCATTATTAATAAGACAAGTTTTACTATAGCTATTTTAACACGGATAGGAGCAAACGCATAAAATTCTTATTAAATATCTGCTCGATTTCTCCTTTTGAAAAACCCGCTTTTTTTAGGTCTTGTGCTAAACCTTGATATTGAGTGGCATCTGCTAATAGTTCAGGAACATCGGGAATACCATCAAAATCCGATCCTAATCCTACTGTTTCTATACCCGCTACCTCCGTTATATGAGCAATATGACGGACTACATCCTCACGTTTAGCTGGAGACTCCTTGGTTAAAAAAACCGGATTAAAATTTACGCCAACTACTCCACCTCTTGCTGCTAAACTCTTAAGTTGTTTATCGGTTAGATTACGAGGATGCGAACACAGTGCTTTTGCACATGAATGCGAGGCAACTACTGGGTGCTGGGAGAGTTCTAATACATCCCAAAACCCCGCTTCATTAAGATGAGAAACATCAATTAACATTCCTAACTCATTCATACGTCTAATAACTTGCTGCCCAAACAAAGTAAGACCACCGTCATGTTGAGAGTCGCCTACGCCATATCCAATAGCATTCCGTTGATTCCAGGTTAAACCAAGTGCTCTTACACCAAGCTGAAAAATTGTGTCTATCATAAACAAACTGTCTCCTAATATTTCTCCTCCCTCGATACTTAAAAGTAAACCCACTTTATGCTTATCTGGTAATTTGATCAAATCCTCTTTATTTAATATCAGAAAAGTGTTTTCGTCGTTCTCATTTATTAATCGTTTGGCAGCATCTATGAGTTGAAGGCCACGCCAGGTTGCCCTATCTGGTTTATAGTCACTTTCTATAAAAGCCGCCATAAATTGAAGAGCAACGTTACCCTCTTTAGCCCTCTGCAGATCCCAATGACCACCTTCATTAGGGTCTTTAAGCGTTCTCCTGGTCATTAGATAATCTCCTAAACTATCACAATGTCCATCGACAACCCAAATGGATTCCAAACCTGCTTCCAAACTTACTCCTCCTCGCTTAAATAAAACTATCCATATATATCTATTCTATACTTTGCAACTAAATCCTATAAAGAAAACTTGGCTGGCGCCAAGCTTCAGCGAAGGCGGTCGCTTCATTTGCCATCCATGGCTTCAGCGACACTTGGCCATCCATGGCCTTCGGCCGCCTTAGTTGCACTTATGCTGACCCAAAACGTCTACTTTCTGATAGTGAAAATAAAAAAAAGCATGACTTATGCCTTTCATTGGGAATCTTCACTTCTATTTTACCAAGTTATCAACAGGAAGTCATATACTTACCTAAGTAAAGAAAACTTGGCTTGCGCCAAGCCTTTGGCGTAAGCCTTAGTTGCACTTATGCACCCACAAACATATACTTTCTGATATGCCAATAAAAAACACCTGTCAGCTTATCTGACAGGTATTGATAATCTTAACGTGGCCCAACGATTAATTTAATTGCCGTTCGCTCTTCTCCGTCAATTACGATGTCCGTAAACGCAGGTATGCAGACTAGATCAACGCCACTAGGAGCAACAAATCCACGGGCTATTGCCACTGCTTTAACGGCTTGGTTTATGGCCCCTGCCCCTATGGCTTGCAACTCGGCGCCTCCTTTTTCACGCAGAACTCCTGCGAGCGCACCCGCTACTGAATTCGGACTGGACTTAGCCGATACTTTTAATACATCCATAAACTACATCCTCCTGCTCGACATTTTTTACATGTATTTCCACTAGACCATAATACATGTATTCTATAACGACCTAAAAAATCCTCTTTTAAAAATAAAATTTTCAGATTTTTTAGTATTTATAGTAAAAATAGTTAAACAGGAGTTGATCGTTGAATATTTCTAACACTTTTTGCTTTTCCGCTCTCTTCATCAATATCCAGAACTACAGCATTTAATTGCAATGGTCCCCCAGCTATTTCAAATTTAACAGGTAATTGAGTCAAAAAGCGATTAATAATAACTTCCTTTTTAATCCCAAGGACAGAATTCATGGGACCTGTCATCCCAACGTCAGTAATATAGGCGGTATTTTGCTCTAATATCCGAGCATCTGCTGTTTGAATGTGGGTATGTGTACCAAGCACTGCACTAACCTTACCGTCTAAAAACCAACCTAATGCTACCTTTTCTGACGTTGCTTCAGCATGAAAATCAACAATGATAATTGGGGTTTCCTGCCGAATAATATTGATATAACGAATTGCTCCACTAAAAGGGTCATCTAAAGGTGGGAGAAAAGTTCTCCCTGAAAGATTTAACACCCCAACTTTTCGGCCTAATTTGTGCAGATAGCCATACCCCTTTCCTGGTGCACCCACAGGATAATTTGCTGGCCGAATGAGTCTTAATTCATTATCAATAAAATTAAAAATCGTACGTTGATCCCATACATGATTACCCATCGTCAAAAATTCAATACCTAAATCATACAGTTCTTGAGCAACATCCTTAGTTAAACCGTTTCCACCTGCAGCATTCTCAGCATTAGCTATAGTAACATCGATAGCCAATTCTTCTTGTAGCGGTTTTAAAAGAGCTCGAAGCGCTTCTCTCCCGGGTTTACCGACAATATCCCCAATGAAGAGCACATTCACATGAGTCACACCTTCCCCAATATAGTTCTATTATAGAGTGCCTTCATTATGCTTTGATAATACAAATTAAATTAGGCTTTAAAGACTAGAACCTTACCTTCTTCTCGAACTGCCATAACATTTTTATCAATATCACTACTCAGAATTGTTGCCAACATCTGTCCAATAAGTTCTTCTTGGAGAATAATTTCATCCTCAGGGAGATCTGTCTGATCAATAATTAAGCTATTATGAAATTCTAACTTAACTAAGTCTACTATCAGTCCAACTTCACTTTGAGTCATACTATCAACATCACGCGTAATGGTTAAAACACAAACACGTTCTTCCTGGCGGAACTCAACATTACAATTTAACATTTTGCGATTTTCAAGTTTATGAAAAACACTAAGTGCTTCAGGGAGTTTAACTTGCAGCCCTGAAACATCGTCAATATCCATGAGCATAAATGTAAACTTAAGGGCATGTTGTTCTTGCCAATAATGTATTGTACTAACTTCTGGATATCTCCACAGAATAGAAATTAATAATCCGACACCGTCTGGAACATATCCTCCATCTTTAAATTGTAGCAAGGCTCCCATTTTTTAGTCTCCTCAAATGTTGCTTGAAATATAACTCATTATTCGGCATTAAGCTTATAAAGTCCTTTAAAAAAAGCGAAAAAGAAGCAGGCAATTATTAACTACCTGCTTCCCTAAAATATTAAATCGTTACCCAATGTTTATTTGGCGTAATCTACCGCCCGAGTTTCTCTAATAACTACAACTTTTATTTGGCCAGGATATTCAAGTTCTTCCTCAATACGTTTACTGATTTCTCGCGCTACTCTCGGTGCCAGTAAATCATCAATTTTATCGGGTTTTACAATGATACGGATTTCACGTCCCGCTTGAATAGCAAAACATTTCTCTACACCTTCAAAGGATTCCGCAATTTCCTCTAGTTTTTGTAAACGTCGAATATAAGATTCTAGAGTTTCACGACGCGCTCCCGGTCTGGCCGCAGAAACTGCATCTGCTGCCGAGACTAAAACAGCCACGATCGTCTTCGCCTCGACATCACCATGATGAGCCTCGATAGCATGAATAACATCCCAGGATTCCTTGTATTTCTTTGCTAAATCAACGCCGATTTCCACATGTGTGCCTTCAGTATCATGATCTGTGGCCTTACCTAAATCATGTAATAAACCAGCTCTTCTAGCCAGTGAAACATCGACGCCCAACTCCGCAGCCATTAAGCCAGCTAAAAAAGAAACCTCAGTGGAGTGTTTTAAAACATTCTGACCGTAACTAGTACGGAACTTTAGTCGGCCTAACAACCTAATTACCTCAGGATGCAAACCATGAACACCTGTTTCGAAGGTCGCTTGTTCGCCTTCTTCGCGAATCTTTTGCTCAACTTCTTTTTGAGCCTTTTCAACCATTTCTTCAATCCGAGCTGGATGAATACGTCCGTCGACGATTAGTTTTTCAAGGGCTATCCGGGCTACTTCACGTCTAATTGGATCAAATCCGGATAAAATAACCGCTTCTGGGGTATCATCAATAATCAGATCAATTCCAGTCAAAGTTTCAAGTGTTCGAATATTCCTTCCTTCACGGCCAATAATTCTCCCCTTCATTTCGTCGCTAGGAAGAGCAACTACAGAAACGGTTGTTTCGGCAACATGATCAGCTGCGCAACGCTGTATTGCCAAAGCAATAATATTTTTGGCACGCTTTTCAGCCTCTTCTTTGGCCTTAGCTTCAATGTCTTTAATCATAATAGCGGATTCATAACGAACTTCTTCTTCGACACTGCTAAGGAGTAACTGCTTAGCCTCTTCTGATGTGAGTCCGGACAAACGTTCGAGTTCTGCATGTTCTTTAAGAACTAATTGAGCTAATTCTTCCTTCTGTTTCTCAACGTCGCTTTCCTTCTGATGTAAATTATCTTCTTTACGTTCCATGGATTCCATTTTACGATCTAAAGTCTCTTCTTTTTGGACTAGACGGCGTTCTAATCGTTGGATTTCATTGCGTCTTTCTCGATTTTCCTTCTCTACTTCATTGCGAATAAGCATAACTTCTTCTTTAGCCGCAACAACTGCTTCCCTCTTCTTGGCCTCAGATTCAGACTGAGCATTCAGAATAATTCGTTTACCCTCTTTTTCAGCTGATCCGATGGCCTTTTCAGCCGTAGCTTTACGGACAGTCCAACCGGCAAACCCACCAATACCTAATCCTAGAATGGTTAATACTGCTGAAACAATTACACTTGTAGCTTCCACGAACTCACCTCCTTATGCAATAACATGCTTTAAAAAAGAAAAAAACTGGTTAGAACCAGTCTTTATTAATGCTTAACCTTAAATAGCAAGGAATATAAAATATTCCTTGTGCTTCCTACAAACCTTCGCTCGCTAGTTAGTTAAAACCCCCATATTTTAGCCTAACAATGACGAAATCTATAAGAAAACCTTTAAAGGTTAGAGTTAACAGAGACAGGTCTCTGCCAACAATTCTAATTACTTTTGGAAATAATGTCAAGTTACTAATTTCCCATTCAGAGCTGAAGCATGATTTTTTTAATAGTCGATTAATATTCAATATTATACCAATTATACCAATTAGATAAATTGCTTAAGCAACAACGACTCATTTACCAAAGTTATCCCTTCGTTTCACACCACTTTATGAAGTCTGGTCTGTCTGAAAACTAAACCATCCTACGACAAACAAACCCTAAGAGGGTCATTTA
>ORJL010107001.1_pt1 | contig 11119 bp, 10 predicted proteins | sample 1779941 | NCBI WGS metagenome assembly ORJL01 (sample SAMEA104232317, study PRJEB22302) | groundwater metagenome | biome: forest; feature: aquifer; material: groundwater | place: USA | collected 2011-08-07 | depth 5.8 m | reverse complement strand
GGATCAAACTTACCAGTATTTTATAGATTATGTTTTTTGCAATCTGAAAATGGAGATTTTAATATTAAAAATTTCCCAACTCTAGAAACAATTTTTTATCAACTTCAGTCTGGACACGATATTGGTTTAATTGTAAAAGAAATAGATAAAACTATTCCAAAAATCCACCCAAAAATGATGGAGAAATATAGAATCGGGCCTTATTATGATTTAAATACAAATAATACTCCTGAATTGCAATATCTGATTGATGAATGTGGAGAACCAATTTTAAAATTTAGTGTTGAAAAAATACTAAGCGAAGGAATAAAAAAATATGGTAACTTATGGGATTTAATGGTTGGAAATAAAACTGAAATGGAAAACTTTGGTCCTGTTGATAAAGAAATTAGAATGATAGTCCCTTATAGAGTAAAACAAATGCTTAAGGGTAAAGATGAAAATGGAAATCCAGCTGTAATTTATGGAGTTACTAAAAAAGGAGAGATAATTTAAAATGGCAACTCAAAGTTCAGCTCATCCAATTCCTAAGAAAGATTTAGAGTATCATCTCAAAAAAGTTGATGAACATCTCGAATCAATTGATAGGGGGCATTTTGCAGAAAGAGAAAATATATATTCTTTATTAAAAGGAGTTGGATCAAATAATGCTAATGTTATTTCTCTAGAAGTAAGCAATGCAATAAATGCTATAAGAGATGGTTTTTCATTATTTTATGCTATGCATGCAATTTTGGAAGATAAAGTAAAATCTGTCAATTCAGATGTAAGTGAAAATGAAAAAAATTCATTCTTAAATGCTTATTCTATATTCGCAGGAAGTTCATTTATATCTTACAAATTAAATTTACAGCTAGGAGAAGCTACCCCAATACAATTAGATAAAGAAAGTTTAGAGTTTAATTTCGATCTCTCGAAAGATAATACATTAAATTCTGTACTTGCGAGATATTTTGGAATTTTAAATAGTGCTAAAAGACATGAGGTACTTAAAGAAGGGATAGATGTAGTAAAATCAAGTGTAGAGTTTTATAATCATTTAAGAGAACAATCTTCAAAAAGAAAAACAGAATACTCTCCTAAACTAGTTGATTTAGTTAAAGATTCAGAATTTAATGTTGCAGAAGAATTTAGTTTTAAAGGATATGAATTAACTCATCATGAAAAATCTAAAACTAAAGTAGAGTTCGTCTCTATTCTTCCTCATCAGGTAGCTGGAAATGTTTTAGCTAAACAAGAAATGATTAGAGACATGGATAGAATAACACTTTTTGATCTAAAAGAAAAGAAAAATCCAATTATAGAAGTTGGAGGTTTATCTTGGTCAGTACTTTATGATGGATTTCCAGGAACTGGGAAATCAAGTTTATTTAGAATGGGTCTTACTAGATTAAAACAAAGAGCTGAACAAGCAAGTGAATACTGGACAAGGAAAAATATTAGTAATTTAAAGTGGAGTGAGATTGTAATTGATCAAGGCATAAAAAATAAATATTATGGAGAAACTTCTGCAAATTTACTAGCTAAGTTAGAACCTTCTAAAAGAGCAGACGGAATTTATATTATTACTACAGATGATATTGATCTTTTAGTTGGAGATAGAGATTCTGAATCAGGAGGATCTGATAAAGATATCTTAAATGTCCTAATGCAATACGCAGATGGAATCCATACGGTAATCCTTGGAAATGTACAATGGTGGGCTGCAACAAATGATGCAACTGCAATGGATCCTGCACTTAGACAAAGGTTTTTAGCAAGATACGAAGTTGATGGTCCAAGAGAATGGTATGATTTTGCAGATATAACTCATGATAAACTAAAAACCTGGATTAAATTAGGAATAGTTAACTTGCCAATGGGAGATAGTTATACTCCTTATGAAATGAGAAAAAATGAATCAGAAAAAGGAAAATTATCAAAAGGAGAAAAGTCAGTTCTTTCTAAGATAGGAGAAAAATTTTCTTCTAAAAAACAAATTACACTTAGAGACATTGGAGAATTATGTAAGGAATTTAAGGATAAAAATGAAAGATTTACAGGTAGAGCTGTTCACGCAGTTTCAGAAGCAATAAAGAAAAGAATTAATGATTATGAAATTCCTGAAGTTTGGTATTCTAATCCTGATTTATTTTTCTCTCAGCCTTATGATAGAAAAGTAGAGATGCTTAGAGAATTATGTGTTAAAGTTGATGGAAATGTTTTAATTGAAGAATTTGAGAGATATGCAAAGTCAGAAATGAGATATGCTGACGATAAATTAGAAAGTGATGTTCAAAAAGTAATACATAGAAATAGAGTAATTGGTGAAGTAACTAAAAGAGAAGGAGAGAAAAATGCAAGACATTAAAGAAAAACTTTCAAAAACAAAAGATATTGATCTTGAAAAACTTGGATTAATCAACCAAGGGTTATTTTATGTAAATGGAGATTTAGCTAATAGGTATAAATCTGTTTTAAAAGAAGTATTTGATTTAGATTGTGATCTTGATGAATTTAGATTAGATAAAAGAGGATTAAGTCCTGAATTATCAAGATACTTTAAAGAAAAATTTCCAGAAAGATTTGAATTTGGAGAAAATTATCTTAACATTCAATCTGCAAATAGATTTATGATAGTTCTCTCACCTGAGCAAAAAGATGCAAATTTAATTTCACCTCAAACTTCATATGAAAATGATTTATTTGATCGAGTATATAAATTAGCAAGACACACAATTGAAGATATTGCTCAAAATGAAGCACTTTTTGGTCAAATAAATAATGGAATAAGAGTTTACACAAATGCAGATGATGCATTAAGATTAAGAAATATTGATTTAACTTTGGATACACAAAGAAAAACAATTTCTTCAACTTTAGAATTAAGTGAATTAGCTTTGAAATTAGGAGAAGAAGAAAATGCATTAGATAATAATTATATATTTAAAATGCAAGAGCTTGTCAAAATTACAGGGGATTTAAGAAAGAGAAATGTTTCAGATATTTTTCCAATAAAAAGAGAAGTCCATTGTTTTTATGTTGAATTTTTTAATGGAATTCATTGTTTGAGGAATTTTACAAATAGTGATGATATTAGAAGCATTTTAGTTACAGATAAACAAGAAATAGGAGAACTTGAAGAAGGTATATTACATTTTGATATTAGAGATTCTAATTTAATAGATACTTTACATAAGTATAAATTTTTAGAATTTGATCCTAATTTAGCTGCTCAAAGAATGGAAGAAATTGAAGATGAGTTTTTACTTAAAGAAGGAATTGACTTATTAGAAATAACAGATTATCAAAGGAAAAAAAAGATTTATGAATTTTCTTCGGCATTCCCTAAATCTTGGAGTGAATTAAAAAAAGTTGCAAGAATTACAACAAATAAAAAAAATGCAAAAAGTAAACAAGAAAAGAAAAGAGTATCAAACCTTATATCTAGAATGAGTTTTGATACTAAAGCTAAACTCTCTTCGCCAGTATCAAAAGATGATATTATAAACCATATGCTTGCGGAATTAGATCCAACAGACATTATTAGGTTATATCAAGATAATATAAGAATATTTAAGCCAACATTTGAATCTATGTCATTAAACAGAAAAAAATACGCAGCATATAAATTACTTACTCATATTCAAGGAGGTAAAAAATAAAATGGATTTCCTTTGGTATCAAGAAGCATTAGGGCATTTTAGCACAGGTGTAGCTTTATCTCTAGCAGATAGAGCATTTTCTAAGGATGCAAAAAGATACTCTCAAGTTAGATTAGAATCAAAACTAGATCAAGCTGAAGCAATGGACTATTTAGTAAAATCCTCTCAAAGTGAAGATCTAGCTAAAATTTGTTCAAGTCAAGAGTATTTTGATGCAGTTTCTAAAACTAGACAATACTTTAAATCAAAAAAAGTTAATACAGAGCCAGAACAAGATTCAAATGGTAGATTAAAATCTATTGCAGATAAACTTGCTTTTTATAGAAATAACTCTAAGATAAACAATACATCAAGTGGAGAACTTTTAGCTTATAGTTTTGGTCTAGAACTTGCTGGAGATGCATGTGTAGGGATAGCTCAGACAGTTTATGGATTAGGTAATGGATTAGTTGCTTTAGGAGAAAGTTTATATCAAGGTCCTGCTCTTTTCCTAGGAGTTTTAACTGGAAAAGGACTTTTGTATACAAAAGATTTGGTAACAAAATCAAATAATGAGAAAGAAGCAGATAGTTTGTTAACAGAACTTACTAAAGATGGAAAACTTTTAGAGCTAGTAAGAAATTATTCGCCAACTAAATCTATTCCAAAATCTATTCCTTCTAGTAAAGATCCTGCAGTTGTAGTTCTTAGAGATGAAGAAGTCTCATCTGCAAGTTCAAATCAAGACATGTATGAAACTTTTGTTTCAAAAGCAAAAGATTTATACGCTTCTTCAAAAGAAATATTTGGAGAAAGAGTTACAGAAGGTATTAGTTCAATAAGAAACTCAATTAGTGAAAGTAAAACTGCAAAAAAACAAGCAATAGAGGCAAGAAAAACAGCACTAAGAAAAAAGTACGATAAATATTAAATTATTAGGTATAAAAAATGTCAGAAGAAGATCAGCCTAGTGTAAATGAAAGACTAAAAAAGTTAAGAGAAAGCACTTCTAGTTCTACTAATGATAATGCTAATACTTCTTCAAGTTTTCTATCTAAATTAAAAAAACCACTTAAAAAAATTATGCCATTTGGAATTGTAGGAGCAATTATTGCTACAGGATTAATAGGTTACCTATCAAGTGATTATCTTACAAAAAGACAAAATTATCCAGAAAGAAATGTTTTATATCGTTCTTCTAATATTACTTCTCTAGCAGGAAATTCTGGAAATAGAATTCAGTCAAGATCAGATAGAGATTCAATAACAAAGTTTTATGAGGGGGGAGGAATTGAAAGTAAAGTTGGAACATTCTTATTTGAAACAACTAGAGAAATTAGGGGAGACATAGAATACTTTAACTTAGATAATTCACAAAAAATGAGGGTTGTTTCTTCAACTCAAAAACCTGAGAAATTTCAAGCAGGTTTAAGATTAAAGGGAAGTTTAAATTTTAGGGAGCAATTTGCAGAAATAGTTCTAGCTTCTAAAACAAAATCGCTTCGAAAGTATACAGTTTATAAAATTACCCCTGAAAGAGGTTTTATAAATCGAGATATAGACATTTTTGAATATGAAGATGGTTCAAGAAAAATGATTAATCAATTAATTGAGTCTAGAAATTTATTGGGATGGTTTTTTGGAAAAGAATATAGGGCAGGTACAGGATTAGAATATTTTTTAGCAAGTCCTGAAAATGAAAGTTATGAGCAATCTTTTTTAGAACATTTAAGAATACTTGATAGTGTTCAATCAAGTAATCCAAAAAGAAGAGAAGAAATTGTTGAAAAGTTAATTAAAATTCAAGATGAAATGCATAAAAAAACAGTATATGCCACTTTTGAAGATGGTTTTTTTAAATTTCTTCCCCAGGAAAGCACTATCTATCTTGGTGATAATCCAACAAGTTTAGAAAGATTAAGTAACTTTATTGGATTTGGAAGAAAAAATCATGATATTCTTAGAGTAGAAAATAATTGGGATTTATGGCCAGGATCAATTCCACTATTAACCAATTTCTATTTTGGAAGTGGAGAAAATAAAATCTATCCTTTTGATAAATATAATAATGGAGGATATACTGTTAAAGATAAATTTGGAAAATTAGCTCAAATAGAAATTAATGATTTTATTTTATACTATGGCCAGGATGTCTTATATAATTATTTTCTTGATATTAATGGAGATGGGAAAATAAATAAAGAACAAGAGTTAATTGGTTCTGTATTATGCAGGACAACGCATGATGAAAGAATGGAAATAACTAGGCTAGCTAATGGGGATAGGCCTGACGTTGACACTACTTTTACTGTTAACTATTCATTTATGTCTCCTACTGAAAATAAAGATTTATCTAAAGATTATTTTAAGTTATGCGCATACTTAGAAACACTTATTCCGGATCAATTACATAGGGGATTTGGTAAACACTCATTATTAGGTTTAATTAATGATCAAAGAAGCGACATAATGTTATTTGATGATTTATCAGTTGAAAATATGAGTAGGTCACTTACCCAAGAATCAACTCTTTCAGCAGAAAAAGACATAATTAATCTTCTTATTGCTACTAAACGACCATATGCAGAAAATTTAGCACAAGAATTTGGTGTAGGAGATAATTTTAAGGGAAAATATGAATCTTCAGATAAGCTTAAGGAAAAATTATATCTAGGATTTGTACCATATGCTTTAGGATTACCTTTACTGCTTACATCAGGATATTACATTAGGAGAAAACATGTTTCAAAGAAAAAATAGTTTTCTAGAAAATCAAGTAAGATCTCTCCTTATTGAAGAAAGAGCAGAAGATATTTGTGATTATGTAATTTCAAATCAAGATGAATTTAAACTATTAATCTCTGGTTTTCTTGATGATCTTGGAGAAGAAATAACAAATTGTTTTCCTCATTTTTCTCATTCAGAAATTGAAAGAAAAGCAAGAGCTAGTAGTATCGAACTAGCAAAGAATGATTTAATGAAAAAATTATCAGATAAGTCTAGTTTAAGATACTTAATTTACCCGCATGTAAGAAATCAGTTTTCTCATCCTAAAATACTTAAATCAAGGATTAAATCAACACTTTCAAGCTTAAAAAAAGTTGGATTATATTTTCCCTCAGATCCAAAAAGTTTGGAATTATATGAAGAAGCAAGATCATTAAGAGAATATAATGAAGCAATAATTAAAGAACTTACAATTAAAGCTAGTTCAGTTGGTCTAAGTAACGCTCTTAATAAATCAAATAGAAATTTAGTATTAAAATCTATTTTTCCAACAAAGGCAGATTACACATCTTTTTTAGATAGAGAAAAAACACTTAAAGATAGATATTTAACTAGTCAAGAAAGTGTTGTTATTAAAATAGATAATCTATATTTAAGTGCTGTCTTAAGGAGCATGGGAAAATTTTATAAAATTGCTGATGATTTTTATTCTGAAAAGTCTAAAATAGAGTCAGAAAAATTAATTCAAGAATTATATGCTTAATTTGGTATGTAATAGAATATTTCTCATATAAAAGAATTTAAAAACACTTTAATCTTTTTTGTTTAAACCATTAACAGACCCATAGCTCAATAAGGGAAGTATCCCCTATCAACCCTCATTGGTTGAATATATTCGCTATGGATAAATAATATAAAAAATAAAACAAGGACCCATAGCTCAGCCCGGTTAGAGCACTGGCCTTTTAAGCCAGGTGTCGGGGGTTCAAATCCCCCTGGGTCCATAAATACTATTTTTGTCAAGAACTATACACTAAATAGCGTGATAAGTATAGTTCTTGAGCATGCTCAAGAATTACATTTTTTTATCTCACCACTAAAGTAACGAGTTTTATCAAATGTAATTCTTGACATATAAATGATATAAAAGAAAAATAGTATTATGATTCTGAAGGATTTTAATTCACAGGGGTTAAAATCAGTTTAATTTGTGAAAATTAAACTTACCAAGAATTAATAATTCTTGAGTACCCCCGGGTCCATTTTTTGGGATTTGAAAAGGTTCAAATCAGTTTAAGTATAATAATTTATAAAAAGGCAATTAAATATTAAAGTTTATGATAGATTACCTTATTCCAATAGAGACCAGAATAGATATTGATGGATTAGGGGGATATTCAGTTGCAGAAAAAGTAAATGCAAAAAGCAGGACTATATATTCTGGAAATATAGTTGATAGAAGAGATATAAGAATGTTAGCAGAACCACCTTTTGAAATACATATGAGAACTAATGAAGGATATCATTCAGTTATGCAGAACGCTGTTAAATCAATTGATAAAGTTCCTGAAGGAGCAAACGCATTTCTTATTAATCCAAATCACAAAGGTAGAGATAAAATTCCTGCTTGTTGGGTTCAACTTAGAAGCATAAATATAAGTAATATTCGTAGATTTGGTTAAACTTAGAAGCATAAATATAAGAAAGATTATGTTTTTAAATATTCTCTAATTCAGGCTTATTTGTATCAAGCCCTTTCCAGTGAATATTAAACAATTCAAAAAATTATTTATTGACTTTATGAGTTAATTCAGGATCTAATTTTAAAAGTAAATTATGTGAAATATCTTCAAGCTTCAATTGAAAGGATCAAATGCCTCAACTTCATTCATAATAACATCTTCTGCGAGAGTTATATAAAAGCTAAAACTTATCAAACCAATATCTCTCTCCTTAATATCTTCTTTTAGAGAATTAAATTCAGTCATACATCTTTCCTTCAGTTCAGAAGAAGATCTTTTCCTATGTTTATCATTCAGAAAAAAAGATCCCCCCATAATAAAAGCCAGATATTTTCCTTCTTTACAATTTTGATCTTCCCACATAGTTATCTGATATTCCATAAATGAGTATTTTTTATTTTCATACACATCATTACATATAGTATTAATTTCAGCAAGTTTAGAAGCTAGAGTAGAATTTAATTCATCCTTAGAAAGTTTAGTATCTAAAGATACAAATTCATATGAATTGCAATTAATTGGTTCTGGAAGTTTTACTTTCATTTTAATACTTCATTAAGATTTAACATTTCCCTAACTTTTGATTCAATAAGAGAATTAGTGGTAAGAGACAAAGATATTCCTGGAAATTCAAGAATATCAAGCGACTCAATTATGCTTAATCTAACTTTATATTTTTTGTTTAAAATTTCTTTCATGTAATCTTCCATTACAATTATCCTATCATATTTATCAAGTTTGATTGAAGATAAGTTATCTTCTAAGTCTCCCATACCACAATAACTTGCATTAATATTAAGTTTATTCCTTCTGGATATTTCATTTGCTATTTCAGCAGCTTTAACACTTCTTTTCTTACCAAATTCACAAATAAAGAGATATTCCATGCTATATTAAATGAAGCTTTAATATATAAAATTGATTAAAAGATTTATATATCAATTGATATATAAGGATATATGGACTATTGAAAAGAAGATTAAATATGAATAATTAAAAACAAAATATAGGTTAACATAACACTTAACAACAATATTCTTTAATTCTTAGAAACATAAAGCTCTAAATCGTCATACCCTGTTATTCTAATTTCTTTATAATCTGCTAAATCAGAAGGAACTTGAACAAGATTCATAAAAGGAAGCTGAAATGCCCAGTAATGCCCATTTTGTTTTGACCTATGTAATAATCCAACAACTTTTCTTTCAAGAATAATTTTTTCAAGATCTTCAACTTTTACACAATTAATCTCATTTAGAATATTCATTTTATAAAGATTCAAAATAATCTTTAAGAGGATTTAGAGCTATTTTAGACCAGTTCTCAACTGTAAATTCTTTTGAAGAACAAATTTCCTCAAGCTCATTTATTGAAAACATTTTTCCTTCAGACATTTCCTTATCATTAGGCTTAGCACTTCCATCAATTTCAATCAAATATAAAATCCCAAAATGTACTTCTCCAACAGGATCTGAATCATCATTAATATACCCTAATACATTAATATTTTTTATTTTTCCAATAATATTTATTTCTTCTTCAAGCTCTCTTAAACTACTTTCTCTTATTGGATTTCCATTTCCAATATCATGTGGTTCAATATGTCCTCCAACTCCCCAAGACCACTTGCCCTGAAGTCTTTTCTCTCCATAATCTTTATCTTTAATAGCTCTCTGATATGCAAATACTTTTTTTTCAGTAGGATTTACAATTAACATATATCCAATTGGTTGTTTATGACTCGGATCAATTTCTAAATCTCCTCTTCTACCAATTTTATAATTACCAAGAACTTTTTTTTCATAATCATGAATATTATGATTACTAAATCCTTGAAAATATTTTTCAGAGAATAATGTATCTCTTTTTACAGCCATTATTTGTTGATCTTCTTTCCCCATTTTCTTTAATAATATTTTGGAAACCTTTTCTTCTAAAAGGTTGTTTTGATACTTTTACAAAAGTATTTTTGGAAACCTTTTCTTCTAAAAGGTTGTTTTGATACTTTTACAAAAGTATTTTTGGAAACCTTTTCTTCTAAAAGGTTGTTTTGATACTTTTACAAAAGTATTTTTGGAAACCTTTTCTTCTAAAAGGTTTATAATCCACATCCTCCCAATTTATTAGGGCAATTTGTACACATAAAACAATTTGAGCTAGTCTGTCTCATTATATTTCCACAATTAGTACATAATGTCCCTTTTTTATTTTTCAATTCAGTTTTACCTTTTTTTGGAATATCTATTTTATCGCTTTTTACAAATCCTCCAGTTTTGGGGTCATTCATAACCTGATTAAAATCCCAATCATCCACTTTCATTCTTTCATAAGTTTCAAAAGCTCCATTTTCAGCACCTCTTAATTTTGAAATATCAACCTTGTCGTGATCATTTGCCATATTTACATCTCCAAGATATTCTAACCTTAAAATTTTAGCTGCAAGATCTAAAGGAGAATTTGCACTTTTAATAAAAGGATGTCCTTTTACAAATCCTTTTGGTTCAAATTCATGTCCAAGCCACCCAGCCAATGCACTATCTAATGATATTCCTCTTTTAAGTGATTTAGAAATTTGAATTCCACTTGTTGTAAGTAATGCTCCTAAAGTTGAACCTGATTTATAAGACAAGAAAGTAATCTGTCCAGGCCTTCCATCTTCATATTCACTAACTAATATATGCATTGGAGTTCCATTTCCTAGTTCAAGTTCCCATTCCCATGCAGCTCTTGAAGATGGCAAATCTTCTTTCTCACCTCTTTTTAATTTAACATAACTTCTATCTTCAAGTCCTAAAGCACTAATTGGTTTACTATTATCTCTAAAAATTGTTAATCCTTTTAATCCTAATTCATACCCAAGTAAAAAACCATCGTAAGTATCTTTGACTGTTGCATTTTCTGGCAAGTTATTTGTTTTAGATATAGCACCAGAAATAAATGGCTGGATTGCTCCCATCATTTTAACATGCCCTTGAAATGGAATACTTCCTTTACCATTACCATTTCCAAGAGAAGTATCAAAAACTT
>ORJL010259104.1_pt1 | contig 11121 bp, 9 predicted proteins | sample 1779941 | NCBI WGS metagenome assembly ORJL01 (sample SAMEA104232317, study PRJEB22302) | groundwater metagenome | biome: forest; feature: aquifer; material: groundwater | place: USA | collected 2011-08-07 | depth 5.8 m | reverse complement strand
TCCGGATGATTGAACCCCCTGATCATAGCCACCTGGGCACCCTTGAACATCTTGATACTCATGGAAACGACGGTTTTGGCACCCGGCAGCAGGTCCCAGGGACGGTGCTCTTCCGGGGCGGTTTCGAATCTCTCCACCGGGGCAAAACCGACATAGTCCATGTCGTTCTGCATGGCCAGCGATCTTATTTTATCTTTTATATTAATATGTTATCCCTCCATTTCCGTCATTCATTCAACCTTCCTGTTCAAAATGGCCCTGATCCTCCCCGGTAATCGGACTATCGGTAAAGCGCACTACCAGGTCTTTCAGCAGCGGATAGTTCGGCAGCGGCTCAATCAGCATCTCCGCCGTCGACGGCGTGTCGCAGGACAGCACCGTCTTCTTGTTCAACCTCACCATGCAGATGTTGCAGATCGCCTTGAGGCGGCAGGATTCGCGAAAGGAAAGGCCGGGATCGAGGCGCTCGCAGATATACCTCAGCGTGTCAAGAACCGTCAGTTTATCCCATCCCTCTGGTGGGACAACGTAGGTCTCATACCGCGATTCCTTATCAACCGTCGGATCAAATCTATAGATGGTTACCTTCGCATCACTAGCCATAATTCTCCTCTACCGGTGCTTCTTTCGGCGCCTCCATCCGGTGCATGTTCGGTACCGCGGTCGATAAAACCATCTTCCCGCCTTCCTGCCTTACAATGATATTCTTCACCCAGTTCCTGTTGTCTGCCGAAGGAAAATCGGTGCGGTAGTGCGCCCGCCTGCTTTCCTGCCTCATCAGCGCCGATGTCGCCGTCAGCTCCGCCAAAGAAATAAGATTCTGCACCTCCAGGGCATCCACCAAACCCATGTTGAAGCATTTCGACGCCCCGGGCACAGAGAGACGCGGCAGGTCCACCTCTTTGATCACCTCCACCAGCTTCAGCGTCTCTTCCAACGACGACTTGTTCCGGATGAGACCGCACTTCTCCCACATGATCGTCTTTAATTTCTGCTTGATCTCGTAACCCGTGATGCCCTCCCGCTTCCCCATAAGGCCCTCCAGGCGCGCCTGCTCCCACGTCACCTGATCCGCCTCCACGGGCAGCCAGTCCAGTTCCTTCGCGGCGGTCGCCGCCTTCTGCGCCGTTATCCAGCCCATCGTCAGGCACCAGCAGATCGCCGGACCTGCGTCTATCCTCTCCGCGCCGTCCATGCCCGCCGCATTCTCTCCGGCAATGAGCAGCCGGGGGATGCTCGATTCGCACTCCTCGTTTACTCGTACCCCTCCACAAGTATAATGCACCGCCGGACCAACCTCAAAGGCCTCTTTCGTCAGATCGATGCCGGCCTTCTTAACCTTGAGGTAGAGTCGGGGAGCGAGATTCTTTAAATTCTCCTCGATCAGATTCATGGGCAGGTGAGAAACGCTGATATACGCGCCGCCGCTCGGGCTTCCCCGGCCCGCCAGGTTTTCCATGTAGATAGCCCGTGAAGTGGGATCCCTGAGCCCCCAACCCTTGGAGAGGGGCAGGTATCTTTCCAGAAAATCTTCGCCGTGAGAATTATAAAGCTTACCGTGCAGATTGTAACGCAGGGAACCTACAGAATAATGATCACGCCCAGAAGGACCGTAACAGTTATAAGGAAAAAATTGGTGAAACTCCATGTCCATGAGTTCCGCCCCCGCATCGTAGGCCAGCGCCATCCCGTCGCCCGTGGCCCCGGAAGGCATGTCCGTCCGCAAAAACAGCTGCCCGCAACCGCCCGTGGTCAGGATCGTCACCTTCCCCCGCAGTACAACAATTTGGCCGTCCGTAAGCGAGACCCCCATTGCTCCCGCAACCTCGCCCCGAAACATGAGCAGTTTGGTGACAAAGAAATCCTCCAGCGGCTTCATTCCCTGACGCATGAACTCCGCCCGGAAGGCCTTCCGCCATTGTATACCACCGCCGATCGCATGCAGTGACCGGGGATAGGTTGACCCAGGCCCCTGAAGTTGCACGAACCGACCATCCTTCTTCTTCGCAAACGTGGCGCCCCACTGTTCCATCTTCGGAACTTCGGTATTCGCCAGATTGACCAGCCGCTCCACCAATTTCTGATTATTGAGGTAAGCACCGCCCTTGAGTACATCCGCAAAATACACATCGGCGTTATCCCGCGGGTCCATGTGCCCCAGGGGGGCCTGCACTCCGTTACCCGCCATAACGGTGGCACCGCTGCGACCCATCGCTCCCTTCGTTACGGCCAAAACATTCAGTCCCAAGATGTGCGCCTCGATTGCGGCCTTGGCACCGGCTGCTTCCGTGCCGATAATCAATACATCCACCTTGATCTCGGGAATAGTCGAAGCGTTCACAAATTCCTCCTTATAAAGGCTATATGGTTGTCTTCCCAGCAGAATACCTTAGATGCTGCGGGATTACTTGGCTAGAGATTTAATCATTTCTATGTTGCGCCTTATCATTTTTCCTGTAAAGCCTGAAGTTGCTGCACTTTCACCAAAAACCTTTTCTCCCGGCAAGGCGAATCGCAAGGGGTCGAGCCCTTCGCCGGTGACGTCGACCCTGGCACTGGGAAGAGAAAAGCCTTTACTTACTACTGTCTGCCCTTCTTTAGAGAGCAACCAGTTACACATGACGGCAGCGGCATTGGGGTGGGGCGCCTTTTCGGGTAAGGCAAATCCGCTGGTCGCACTGACGATGCTCACCCCCTCCCTCACCGGTACCAGGGCTAAGGGCGCACCGGATCTAGTAAATTCATTGACAATTTCTCCACGGGAAGCAATCGCAATGGCGTATTTACCCCGAGCAGTTGCCTCCACCTGGAGGCGGTTATTCCGGTTGAGAGCAACTTCCTGCTTGACTATTAACTCTCTTAAGAACTGGATCGCCTCTTCTTCGTTCCAAATTTCCCGGGCCAGCAGGCTCATCATGTCAGAACCCGCACCATTTATCTGCGGATCATCCATAATGATTTTGCCTTTAAATTGTGGTTTCAAGAGATCTTTATAGGACGTTACTTCTCCGTCTTTTACCAGATCCGTATTGCGTACGATAAATCTCTGGGCATTGCTGAGGAGTCCTATCCCATATCCTTCTTTTTCATACAATGGGATCCGACCTATGCGCCACACTTTGGGGTTCGTCACCTCGGGGAGAACCAGCAGGGACAGCAAAGGTCTCAAAGCAACGACAGTTTTCAAACTCCCGTATATGGTGTTCATACCCATGCCAACAGCGTCGGCCACATAGAGACCAGCATTCTGTTCCGCCGAAAGCCTGGGCGTAATTTCATCCCCCCTGCCAAAACTTTGCCACTCGACGACGATACCATAGCGGTTCTTGAAAGCATCGCTGATGCCTTTCCTGGTGTCGGCACTCCAGGCGGCATACATCCTGACTACTCCTTCTTTTTTTGCCTCCGCCAGGAGGGCGTCCCATTTCTGCTCCCACGCTACTTTGGAAGCAACAACAGCTGTATCTGATGCTCTGGAAGCGGCAGCTAAGGCAAAATCACCCGATGCGTGAGCAATTCCTGCGAAAGCCATTAAAGATAGTGTTAGCCGTAAATACAGTTTCTTAACCATGAGTTCCTCCAATAATTATCAAGCCCATTAGCCGTCAATTATTACTATGAAACTATGTATTTCCAAAAACTTACAAACCATTTGGTGTGTTAATAACACCTCCCTTTAAATTGTCAAGCTGTATCTCATCATTCCTGCCTTTCTATGTTTAAGACTGCGGATATTTCTGCCATCTATCCCTAAAGGCATGATAATCCCCCGGCGGCAGGTCTTCATTAGTCACCCGCTCACGGAAGCGCCGCTCGTATGTCTCATAGTATTCACCCTTGACGGCACGGTCGGCGTCCTCGGCAAACTCTTTGGGCCAGTAACCCAGCTCACAGCCGTGCCAGGGCGATGCTAAATCCAGTTTCCCCAGGCCTTCCTTTTCCCAGATGCCCAGCGCCTCCTCCATGAATTCTTTTTTGGGAAGGTTCAGCGGAGGATAGGGCCATTTCTGGGTGGCATTAATCAGCAAACCGGAACCGCCCGGCACCCCGGGATCACCCGGCATCCCTGCCGCCGGGTGAAATTGGTTGCGCCGCATTCCCTGGCTTAATGGTTCGGGCATATAGGAGGAGTGGAGCGGGTGCAGGTCGGTAAACTCGTAAATACGGTTATCCAGATGCGGCTGCGACTTGCTGGCAATGGACCACAACACCATATCCGGGTTACGAACGTCGATATGCTCATCGACAGCCACCGTTATCCCTCCCCGGTGGCCGGCCTCTTCCAGGGTGCGCCATACATCTTTTTGGGCAGTACCGGCTTTGATCTTGATTGCGGTTAATATGGTGGTGCTGAATCCTTCGGCACCGGGAGCTTTGATGATGGGAGCGCCTACCGCCAGTACGTAAGGCATGTTCAGGTCGTACCGGAGGCGCTTATAGAGGAGGCCCGTAAACAACGGGGATTCAGCTGGTCCCGTCCAGATCGCGTCTTTGCGGTGAGTGACGCAGGTTACGGTCAGGTAGGGCTGCAAATCTCCCATGCTTTCCAACCCGCAGACCTCCCCATGGGGCCCTTCGATCATCCGCTCCGCGGTAGAAAGTTCTCCCTCGATGACAATATCGGCATGGGCCGGTACCTCCAGGTCCACCGTCTTGCATTTAACCAGTTCCACCGGCGCACCGGCGATGCCTCCGGCCACACCATATTCATCGACACCATAGGGCAACCTCACAGGGCCGACATAGGTCAGGTTCGGGGGACCGCCAATGACAACGGCAGCCTGAAGCGGGATGCCCCTCGCCCGGCACTTTTGCCAGTGAGTGGCAATGTCCGAATGTACCCCGCCGATATGGATGCCGGCCCTGGTGGGAGCAAAGGTGCTGCAGCGGTAAACACCGACGTTACGGGCACCGGTTTCAATGTCCTTCGTCACCCAGCAGGATGCGGGATTGATGGGACCGGCGTCCCAGCCCGGGTGGCGGATGGGCACCGGCAACTCGTCCAGCCCGCCTTTCTCCAGCAGCCGCTTCCCCATGTATACCACTTCCTGCACCGGACCATGCTTCACCAACTTCGGTTCAATAGGGTGCATAACCGCCTGGGCTGCCTTCTCCAGAACCTCATCCCGGGAGCACTTGAGGCCGACATCATAAAAGCCAAAGGGTGCGTAGGCCACGGGAATATCATACTTTCTACCCCGGGAATCGAACACGTTCGTGAAGAGAAAGGCCTTCCACTGGGCTGGAGGCAGCCCCCGCCACTGAAGATAAACCAGCGGGACGAGCTGGGTATCCTTGTTTACGGGACTCGTAATGGTGACCAGCTTGCCTGCCTTGTCCAGCGCCTTCAGATACTCGCGTAAACTCTTATAATATGCCATCGATCTCTCCTTAATAAGTTATTTTAAACGCGCGCGAAAAGGGATTCAACGGTTGGCTTCCGGGCGATCACCCCGTCCGTCATGAGGTAATCAAGAAAGGCCTCGATCGTATGCCGCTGCTTCGGACCGAGAACCCACTCGTAGGGGCTGTCTTCCCCTAAAATGAGCCGGTCGACTTCCCAGACCTCCCGGTCCCCGCTTTCCAGCCGGGATGGATCGGCAGCATAATGCGGCGTCAATTCAGCCGCCTTGCGGTAAGCCTCAAGTAAGTTACGCGGGACCCAGGGATGGTCGCGGACGATACGCTCATTGATGACGGTAGTGTGGATGATGGGGAAAATGCCCGTGCGGCGGTAGTAAGCGGACTCTACCTCCGCAAAGTTCGGGAAGAGGCGCGAGAGACCCGGTTGGACCACATTTACCGGCCCCACGGCGACGTGCAACTCCTTGCCCACCACAAGTTGGGCGATATACTGGTTGTAGCCGACGTCCCTGGCCGGTGGCGCAATAACTTCTATTGATACGCCGGCCTTGCGCGCCCCTTCGGAACCATCGTCCCTGATTGTGTACCAGTTGATGTCCTGCGGGCGGACCCCGTATTCGTCGCGCAGTAACCCCCGCACCCAGGTCATGGTCGAGGCGGCGTACATGTGCACACCCACTTTCTTGCCCTTCAGATCAGCAGGCGTCTTGATGCCCGCCCAATCGCCACAGTAGATGCTGCGGTGGCGGAAAGAGCGATAGGGGAAAACCGGAATCGCCTGCAGGGGAGCGCCATTATTAACTTTGGCCTCGACAAAGAAGGCCGTGGAGCACTCGCCCCCGTCGAGCTTCCCTTCGAGAATGGCGTCATGCCGGTTGATCGTCGACGGTTCAGGAAATTTATAGCTGCAGGTGAGGTCAATTCCTTCCGGCTTGACCGTCCCGTCGATCAGGGCCATCACGGACGGACGACGGGCGACGCCGATGGTCATAGATATATCATGTCTATCCATTGCTCCATCCTTATTCAGTAAACGCAGGGTACGGTAAGCCGCGCCCCCGGCCGCTCATTTCAACAGGGGGGCATATATTTCCGCAGCCAATTTGTACCTTGCCGGTAGTTTCTTGAGGTCTTCCTCGTTATCAGGATTGAGATATTTCACTTTGGCATTGCGCACTAACTCGGGGATAAGGAAGTCGGTAGGCAAGTCCTGACGGGCGGTTTGTTGCAGGTTAGCCTTGCTCCAGACCGTTAGTCCTTCCTTACTCATAAACCAGTTAACGAATACCTTGGCTGCATTCGGATGCGGCGCTCGATCAAAATACGAAAGTGTCCCCGAAGCACCGCTGGCAATATATATTCCCTCCCGGGGCAAGACAATTTTGAGTGGCGCACCCGCGGCTAAGAGATCAGCGACAACATCGGGGTATGGTCCCAGGGAGATAGAGTATTTCCCTCTGGCCACCCATTCCACCTGCTGGCGGAGGTCCCTCAATATCAGCGGGTTCTGCTTTACCAGTTGCCGGTGGAAATCGGCGCCGGTAATATGATCCACGGTTACGGCAAACATTTTACCGGTTGCCCCCGAGATGGTGGGGTCTCCCATCACGATTTTGCCGTGCCATTTAGGATCCAAAAGGTCGGCATAGGCTTTAATCTCACCCGGTTTTACCAGTTCGGAGTTGACCACCATGGGGAAAGAAATTCGCGTCCCATGGAAAATGGTATACACCCCTTCATTGTCGACGAAAGGAATCTCACCGTCAAAGTAAGCCTTTGTATTGAGCACTTCGGGTAATATCAAGAGGGGTTTTATGGGCGCCAGGACCCCGGCGGGTTTCAATTCCAGAGTCGGGGTGTTCGGTCCGGACAAAAACAGATCGGTCAAATACAGTCCCGCCCGCCGCTCATTAAAGATCCTGGCGGTTAATTCCCGCCCTGCTCCCGGCAGGAAACCAATTTTTATTCCATATTTCTGCTCAAAGGCATTCTTGAGCGCCTCTTTGATCGCTGTCCCTCCGGCCGTATAAATGAGCAGCTCGCCTTCCTTCTTCCCCGCAGCCACCGTTCGGTCCCACTCCTTCTGTGCAGAGGCAGGGGTGGAAACAGAGCTTTGCGCCGGCGCGGCGCTCCGCGCGGCTGCGGCTGCCGGTCCGGGACAGCCGCCGTAAATCAACAACGCGCCCCACACCACCACGGATACCAGAATCAGCCTTTTCATTCCTTTTATTCCTCCTGTATCCTTCTCAATTACGGTCTCCCTCCCCTCGCTCTTCGCTGAGACGACACCCCTGAAGCAGCAGCTCATTGTAAAATGTCCTTAAAGATTTTTGCGGCAATGCCGGGCATAACTAAGGACTGCAACGTATAGTCTTCGTCTTCCATGACGTCGTTCGGTCCGGGAAGCAAAGTGGGATCGAAGCCCGCCCGGGAAACATCTATCCTCTCGGAAGGAAAGCCGCCGGTTTTGGCGATTATTTCGCCGGCTTCCTTGCTGAGCATCCAGTTGAGGAAAACTTTCTGCGCATTGGGGTGCGGCGCGTTTTGGTACGCATAGAGGTAGAATGATCCCGACGAGAGCATCGCAGCTCCTTTCAACTTGACCCATTTTAAGGGGGCCCCCGCAGTGATAAAGCTTTGTACAATCGTTTGTTTCCCCGCCACCAGCACGGGGTATTTTTTCTTGGCCACCCATTCCACCTGCAACCTTTCGTCTCTCAGCACCATTGGCTGGTTAAGCAACAGTTTTTTCATGTACTCCGGCCCCGTCTCCTTGCCGTATAGTTGCAGCATCATATAGGAGAACCAATTGTTTCCCCGGCCGGGTATGGTGGGATTATTGATGACGATTTTGCCTTTCCATTTGGGGTCCAGCAGGTCATCAAAAGAGGTGATTTCCCCTTCCTTGACCATGTCGCCGTTTACCGCGATATAGTGCGAAGTCATAGAGGCCGGGGCCACAATCTGCTTCTTTTTGCCCAGCAAGGGAATCCTGCCGATGCGCCATTTTGCGGGATCCTTAACTTCATCGAGCATGATCATCGGCTCCAGGGGAAGGGCGATGTTGGCCGGCGTAATTACGTTAAAGAATGTGAGCAGGCCCCCATTACCCATGTCCGCCGCATAAAGTCCCGCTCTTCTTTCGGTAAGCAATCTCTGGACGATTTCTCCACTGCCCCGCCCCACCTGGAATTCCATTTCGATGCCGTAGCGGTCACTGAAGGCCTTTTTCAAGTGGCCCGCGGCATCACCCATGGAAGCGCCGTAAATAACTACCCGACCCTCTTTTTGAGCTGCCTTTATCAGCGAATCCCATTCCGCCTGGCTCGTTGTCTTCGTTGCGGCAGCCGCCCTTGATTCTTTGACAGGCGCTGCGGCCGCCGGGTTAGGGCCGGCCACCTGGAAAGCGAACACTATCGCCAAAACCGGAATTATGAGGCTAAAATATCGATACTTCATTTCTGTTCCCCCCTTGATCCCCTTACTGTTTATTCATTCCCCCTATTGGACAATAGGTTATGCATTTCCCGCACAGGTGGGACCTGCCGATGACAACCATTTCCAGATTGTGGGCCGGATGTCTCTGACTCCTCCCCCAGGCGATGGCCTCGCTGTCTATCACCTCCGGCGCTTCAACGTGCTTGATCGCGCCGGCATCTCTGTGCGTGCCCAAGGAGGCCCACACACACCGCCTTTTATCCAGGCGGGCATAGCTGTAAGTCTGATCCCCGATCGTCAGGCTGACGGACTTGTCTTCGCTCAGGGCGTTCATGGGGCAGATCTTCACACAGATGGGCTGGGCGACGCCGTACTTCTCCAGGCAGAGGGCTTTGCATTTCTCTAAATCGCAGAGGGGCGGACCGGAATACATCGGATCGGGGTCTAATTCCGCCGTCGTAATTATTGAGGCAAACCTCTGGCGGGGGCCGTTTTCGCTCGTCACGCAAAGGGAATTCCAGGCAAACTGTCCGGTGCCCGCGGCCACGGCCGCATGCCGGTTGGAAAGCGCTCCCATGTATTTGATACTGTCTTCCACACCGCTGGCGACGATCGGCAGGGAAACATAGCCCTTTCTTTCCAGCAGCCGGGCGATCAGATGGGACGTCCGGTCCAGAAAGTGGAGGTTGATATTGCCGTAACCGAACCACAAATAGGAATAGAGGGCATGGCGCATGGCGTGATCTTCATGTCCCAGGACATTGGCCTGCCGCACCCCTTCGAGCAGCCTCATCCCGATGGAGACGACGGATCGGGCGCCTTTGAGCAGGTCTGTTGGTTTGTGCCCCTCCGGCGCCTGGGCGAAACGCTCCACCGGTGCAATCCGGACAAAATCCAGTTGCTGATCCATGGCCAGTTGCTTAACCGCTTGAGTCAAATTCATTAAAGTTACCCCCTTATAATTTTCCCGGAATATGATTTATTCTTTTCTATTTGCCGGCCTTCAGCAGGCCCACTTTTTCCAGGTCTTCCCGCAGACTCTTCTGTTCGGACGGGGTCAAAGGAATGGACGGCACGCGCACGGGTCCGCCAACCATGCCCATCAACTCACCCCAGTACTTGCCGAGGTGAACCGGAAACAGTCCCTGGCGCTGAAACATCCGGAACCACTTGTGGCGGATTTCCTTGATCGGCAGCACCTTTTCCCGGTAGACCTCCGCCGCCTGCGCATAATCACCCTTCGCGATCAGCTTCATGAATTTCCGGCGCGGCTGCTGCTTCGGGGTATCGCACATCCAGTCATATTCACTCGCGAACAGGACCTGCTGTTTGATGCCGTAAAAAGGTTCGTAAAAGTACACTTCATCGTTGGGGCTGCTCACGACGATTTTATTCCCCGCCGCCTTGAAGACGTCAAGAATCTGGTGGATCTGCGGATAAGCTTCTTTCGTAAGCACCACATTCTCGATGTCTGCGAGCTTAGCTATTCCCCCGGGGGGTATCAGATATCCGGAAATGACCGGGTTGTTGTAAATGGCGATGCCGATTTTCACCTTGTCGGCCACGCTCTTGAAGTATTCGTATACCTGTTGGTCCGTCTTGGCGATGTAGGGACTCATCAGAATGGCAAGATCGGCGCCGGTCGCTTCGGCGTGTTTCGTTAACTCGAGACAGTTCTGCTGGCAGGCGTCAAAAGTATGGATGCCGACCAAGGCCTTGCCCGCAATCTCATCAACGGCTATTTCGGCGATCTTCTTACGTTCTGACATAGTCAGCGCCCAGAACTCGCCGTATGACCAGGTGAAACCGATCCCTTCGGTGCCAAGACTCAGCACGTAACGGATGTTCTTCCTGAGACCTGCTTCATCCAGTTTGCCCGCCGGCGTAAAGGGGGTCACCATTGTACTCCAGTGACCCACCATTTTTTCTCTCGCCCAGGACTTAGCTTCCGCTTTGGTGTAATCCATTTATTCCCAGAACTCCTTTCCATTTAGCAAGTTAGAAATCATATTCTGCGTATTTTTGCAGAATCATGATTTCGTTAACGCATTTATCCTGCTTCACAGGACTTATCCCGTTCATCGGGGTTAGATTGTTAAGACCGGCTACGCTTCTTCCTTCCCGCGCCGTTCAAAGGACACGACCAAATCTTTTATCAAGGGGTAACGGGGCACCGGTTCGATGAACATCTCCGGTGAGGCCATGACTTCGCAGGCGAGAGCTACCTTCTTGTTCACCATCATGGTGCAGGCACTGCAGATCTGGTATTGTCGGCAAGATTCCCTGAAGGACAAACTGCCATCCAGATGCTGCTGGATA
>ORJL010443424.1_pt1 | contig 11127 bp, 10 predicted proteins | sample 1779941 | NCBI WGS metagenome assembly ORJL01 (sample SAMEA104232317, study PRJEB22302) | groundwater metagenome | biome: forest; feature: aquifer; material: groundwater | place: USA | collected 2011-08-07 | depth 5.8 m | reverse complement strand
GGCGGCGTAAACATGATAGTCCAGGCGCTTGTTGATCTCTTCAAATGAGAGGTAGATCTTTTCTTCAACGGCCCGAACGATGACGCGGATGCGTTCTTCGCGGAATTTGCCTTGCAGCGAGGTCTCCAGGCGGTCGATGACATTGCGGATGGATTCCATGTCCCGGCTCCGGTCGCAGGTGATCAAATGCACCAGGTCCGACTGGGTCAGCGTTTCCAGAACGATGTCGTCCATTTCATTGGGCAGGTCCACTACCACATAATGATAATCTCCGACAAAAGCGCTCACGAAAAGGCCGATGTGTTTTTTTAGGGCCGTATCTTTCGGGTCAAAGGATACGTTCAGAAGATCGACCGGCAGGTCTTTTTTGATGACATGGTCAAGGATCTTCGCGTGGTCATCGATGATCTGCGCGAGGCTGATCGGCTGGCTTCTCCAGGTGGGAGACCTTTCTTCGCTTGCCGTAGCGCCTTTTGTCTGGTTAGAATGGATATTGATGAAGATAACGTTCTTGTTGGTCTCTTTCTGGATGCTCAACGCGAGATTGATCGCGTAGGTGGAAGAGCCCGTATTGGTGATGGGACTGTAGACGGTGATGACCGTGCTTTCGAAAACGGACCGGGTCGTGTCGTGGATCTTGCGGCGGATGCGCCGCGAAAGGCTTTGGCTCAAACGCAGGCCAAGTTGCGGGATCGAGTTGAGTATTTCGTGGAAATCCTCTTTGGCTATTTTTAGGACGATCGAATCGTTGAGCGCTTCGAAATTCATGGAATGGTTTTCGCCGGTCAGGATCGAAACGATCCCGAAGTGCATCCCGCGATGGATAAAATCGATGTCATCTTTTCGCGCGCGCAGGCTGCTGCTGTAGGCCAGCAGGCGCCCGGAGATCAGGCAGTAGAAAAAGTCCGGCGCTCCTCCCTGGTGGCAGACGATGTCCCCTTTTTTGTATTCGGTGATGACGGCCTTGCGGGCGATCCGGTGGAGTTCCATCCAGCTTAGGCCCGTAAAGATGGGGATCTGGCGGACCAGGTGGAATCGGTTGATGAGGGAGGACAAGTTGTTCATTTAAATTTTTCAGCAAGTTTCCGGTTATCCGGTGATCAGGGTATCCGGCGGTATTTTATTCTCCGGATATTCGGATTTCCGGATTTCCCAGTCCCGGATCCCCGGATATGCGGGTCCCCTTTTTTACCTGTTCGGCTTCAGTAATTCATGCACCGCCAAAAGGATATCCTCCACTTTTTGATATTTTACAAAACGGTCCATACCTTCCTTCTTGCTCATTTCCTGGATGGCGATGGCCTTCTCCGGGGTGTCTTCAATATAAAGGATGAATTTGATGTCCTGCGTTTTGGGCATCTTCTTTAATTTGGCGATGACCGCGTCTCCGGGGATATCGTTTAGCGCGAAATTGACCACCGCTATTTCCGGCACGATCGAGAAAGCGTGTTCGATCGCTTCGGTGCCGCTGTGGACCAGATGAACGGTGTACCCGGCGCTTAAAAGCGCGCCGCCGATCTTGTTGCAGGTCTGCGCGTCGGCCTCGGCAACGCAGACTCTGGCCGGCTGGTTCGCGTCGCGGGTTTTCGCGGCCTTGGTGGCGCCGGTGGAACGTTTCTCCAGGATCCGCTGGACTTCCGTCAATAGATTGTCGATCTCAAAGGGTTTAGCCATGAACCCGTCGATATCCATCCCCTTGAAGAATTCTTCCATGTTCGCGCGGGCGGTCAGGATCAAGACGGGATATTTGGGCCGGCTCCACGCGTCGCAGATCTTCTGGTAGAATTCCACACCGCCCATTTTGGGCATGTTCATGTCCAGAAGGATCAGGTCCGGATTTGCCGCCTCAAGCTTGTTAAGGCCATCCTGCCCGTTATCGGCGGTGGTGACGTTGTACCCTTTTGAGCTTAACACGACTTTGACCAGTTGCTGCAAATCGATCTCGTCATCGATCAATAGTATTTTCTTTGGTTCAGCCATCATTGATCTCCTTGTTTCTTGTTATATGTTTTTATGTCCTAAACGGCAATCGGCGTTCCTGGATAGGCAGAACGAAACTGAAGGTCGTGCCTTTGTTCAGGGTTGATTCTACCGCGATCTTGCCTCCGTGACGCAGCACGATCTCTTTACAAATAGCCAGCCCAAGCCCTGTGCCGCCTTTTTCGTTCTTTGCTACGGGTTCAAGCTGCTGGAATTTTTGGAAAAGTTTTGGAAAATCTGGTTCGGCGATCCCTTTGCCCGTATCGGTAACGCTGACGATGATATGGTTGTTGGCGGACTTGTCCTCTGTCTTGATCGTGATCCCGCCTTCCTTGGTGAATTTGACCGCGTTGCTGACTAGATTGTTCAACACCTGGATGATGCGGTCTTTGTCAAAAGGTACCTGGGACAGTTGTGGGGCCAGTTCAGCTTTGAGGTATAACCCGCGGTTTTGGGCTACGTGCTGCTGGGCATAAACGACTTCTTCGATCGTCTCATTGATGTTCTGGATCTTGAAGTCCATTTGCATTTTCCCGGACTCGATCTTGGTCAGATCCAGGATATCGGTGACCAGCCGCTGGAGATGTTCTACGCTCTTTTGCGCCCGGCCAAGGACATCTTCCTGTTCTTTATTGATCTCACCGACCATCTGTTTGCATACCAGATCGACCGCGGTCTTGATGGAGGCCAGCGGAGTGCGCAGTTCGTGTGATACGGTCGAGGTAAAGTCACGCTGGAGTTTATACATATCGATGAGCTTTTTATTGGCGATCTCGAGTTCCTCTCGGCGCCGTTTGGTCTCCGCGAACAATCCTTTGTTTTCTTCAACCAGGTCATAATGGGCGATCGCTTGGCGTACTGTCGCGAGAAGCTCCGTTGTTTTCCAGGGCTTGCTGATAAAGCGGTAGATCTCTCCCTGGTTGATGGCCTCCTCGACCATGGGAAAATCGGTATAGCCGGTAAACAGGATGCGGATGACATCCGGGTGTTTCTCTTTGACCTCTTGCAGGAATTTTACCCCCAACATGACCGGCATGCGGTGGTCGCAGATAACGACCTTGATGTTTTCCTGGTCGAGCGTTTTGCGGGCCTGTTCGATGTCTATTGTCGCCGCTACCCCGTAAGGTTCTTTGATGAACAGCCGCTGAATGCCGTCAATAATACTTTCTTCGTCATCGATAAATAATGTCTGGACCTCTTTGTTCACGATTTCTCCCCTATTTTTGGTTGATCGGCAGCATGATGTTAAAGGTCGTACCTTCTCCGACTTTTGACTGCACGGTCAGGCTGCCGTTGTGTTTTTTGATGATCTCATAGCTGACGCTTAACCCCAATCCGGTTCCCTGCCCAATGGGTTTAGTAGTAAAGAATGGGTCGAATATTTTGGTCAAATTTTCCGGCGGGATCCCTTTTCCGGTATCGCTCACGTCAATGCATACGAATTCGTTCTGTTTATACGTTTTGATCGTGATGGTACCGGTCCCTTCCATGGCCTGCACGGCATTAATGAGCAGGTTAATGAATACCTGTCCTAACCTTTGGGGGCTGCATTCGATGATCGGCGTGTCCCCGTAATTTTTATTCAGTTTGGCCTTGTATTTGATCTCGTTCTGGACGATGCTCAGGATGCTTTCGATGACCTCTTCGATCTTGACATGTTCCATTTCGTTCTTGTCTTCGCGCGCGAAAGTGCGCAGGTCCATGACGATCTTCTGGATGCGCTCGATCCCTTTACGGCTGTGCTGCAAGAGATTGTTCGTATCGCCAAGGATGTAATCCAGGTTGCTCTCTTTTTCGGCTTTGGCGATCTCCTCCGCGAGGACCTTTGCTTGTGATGAATTTCCTTGAAGAACACTTTCTTTGAGTTGGTCCGCTATTTTCAGGATCTTCATATAGTCAGCGACGTATTGTTCCAATATTTCCATGTTATTATTGATGAACCCCACCGGATTATTGATCTCGTGCGCCACGCCGGCCGCCAGCTGGCCGATGGAAGCCAGTTTTTCCGATTGCACCAGCTGGTTTTGCGTTTGTTTCAGGTCATCATGGGCGTTGTTCAGTTGGTTGAATGTGTGGCGCAGGGCCTTTTCCCGTTCGGCAACTTCGCGATGCGCTTCGCGTAATTCATATTCGCGCATTTTGCGTTCCGTAATATCCCGGATCGTGGAGATAACGTAAACCTCGCTTCCGATCTTTAATGGTCCAAGGCTGATCTCCAGGGGGACCTTGCGGCCGTCTTTGGTTATACCGAAGAGGTCCAGTCCGGAGCCCATAGGTCTTATCCTGGCTTCTTTGGCGAAAACGCCACGGTGCGCCACATGTTTTGCTCTCAGGTCCTGGGGGAGAAAGATCTCGATGGATTTCCCCAGCAATTCGTCGCGACCGTAGCCGAACAGTTTTTCAGCCTGCGAATTGACGATCGCGATCTCGCCTTTTTGATCGACGATGATCATGGCCTCTGGCGCCGCTTCCAGGATCGCGTGGAATCGTACTTCTGCCAGCCGGCGCTCGTTTAGAGCCAGACCCAGATCATGCATGTTGATCTCCAACTCCGCCCAGGAAGCCAGGTCTTTCAGGATCTTTTTTTCTTCTTCCGTTAATGTTCTGGGTTTGGTGTCTTTGATGCAGAATGTGCCTATTTTAAATCCGGCGGCGTTCGATAGCGATTGCCCGGCGTAAAAACGTAAGTATGGCTTTCCCGTGACCATGGGGTTGTCCGCGAAGCGCGGGTCTTTCGTGGTGTCGGGGATCAGAAAAAGATCGTCTTCCAACATGGCGTGGCCGCAAAAAGATATGGCCCGCGGCCCTTCGCTGGCCTCAACGCCCATGCAGGATTTGAACCATTCACGGTTGCTGTCAACGAGGCTCAAGGTGCTGATGGGCACTTTAAAAATATACTGCGCCAGCTGGGTGATACGGTCAAAGCGCTCTTCGGTCGGCGTGTCGAGAATGTGCAGGGATTTTAACGCCTTAAGTCTTTCAGGTTCATTCTTTGGGATGGGCGCGTCCATCATAGTGCACTCCTTTTATTTAATGATATCATTTTCCAGCCATTCATATTCTTTCACCAGAAGTTTTTTCGCGACGCGCAGGGTTTGGCGATCATAGTTATTGTGGTTGCTGCTAAAAAGTTGTTCGATCCGTTCTTTGGCCGTGCGGCAATAAAGATCGGCCAGGTCAAAGGCATTGGATTGTTGTGGTTTGTTCTTGATCAAAGAGTCGGCGTAGGCGCAGCAGGTTGCCATCACGAACAGTTCAACGCCGATGTCCACGATGCGGTTTAAAATGGCCTGTTTGGCTTCGAGTTTCTTTTGGTACCGGAGCATCGCGTGAAAGATCATTCGTCCGAGGCGCCGGCTGGTGTGCTGGATATACGCGTTGTAAGGCTTTAGCCGGTTATCCATATCCGCAACGTGCGTCTCGAAAGGCAGCCATGTCTTCGGATACCAGAGGGAATAATATTTGAAGGCGCGCAGTGCCGCGGCCAGTTTTTGCGCGGCGGATGTTTTGGGGCTCAAGAGCGCTTTAATTTTATCCAGATGCGGGTCCAGCGCCTCGCGGGCGATGAACAGGTGCATGATCTCGGAAGTGCCCTCGATGATCGTGTTGATGCGCACGTCACGCAAGACGCGTTCGACCGGCCAGTCATGCTGGCCGCGGGCTTTAAGCGAGCTTTGCGTTTCATATCCTTGCCCGCCGCGGATCTGTAACGTCTCATCGGCAATGCGCCAGCTATGGTGGGTGCAAAAATATTTGGCGATCGCCGCCTCAAGGCGAATGTCCTTGTCTTTGTCGTCCGCCATGGCCGAGGTCAGCCAGCTTAAGGCGTCCATCGCGAAGGTGTGGCTGGCCATGTAGCCGAGCTTTAAAGCGATGCTTTCATGTTCTCCGATACTGGCCCCCCACTGCTTGCGTTCCAGTGACCATTGCCGGGAGACCCGCAAACACCATTTGCTAATGCCGGTCGAGGCCGCGGGCAGCGTGAGGCGGCCGGTATTAAGCGTCATCAGGGCTAATTTCAGTCCTTCCCCTTCGCCCAGGATAATATTCTCCCGCGGGACTTTGACGTTGCTAAACCGCAGCAACCCGTTCTGGATGCCGTGCAGGCCCATGAACATACAGCGGTGGATGACTTGAAATCCGGGCGCATTGGTCTCCACGATAAAGGCGGTGATCTGCTTGTGCTCTTCGCGCGCCTCTTGGCGCGCGAAGCCGTGGACGATCTTGGGCGGTGTAACCGCCATCACGACGATCACCTGGGCGATATTCCCATTGGTGCACCAGAGTTTTTCTCCGTTGATCAGAAAATGTTTTCCGTCATCCGTGGGTGTGGCGGTCGTGGTCATTTGACGCGGGTCGGAACCGGCCTGCGGTTCGGTCAATGCGAACGCCGAGATGGCCCCTTTGGCGAACATCGGTAAATATTTGGCTTTTTGCTCTTCGGTGCCGAAAAGTTTGAGCGGCTGTGGAACGCCGATACTTTGGTGGGCCGAAAGCAAGACCGCGGTCGAACCGCAGTAGCTGGCCACCAGATGGATCGCGCGGTTGTAATTGATCTGGCTCATGCCGAGCCCACCGTACTTTTCGGGCACTTTGATGGCAAAAGCGCCCAGGTCGGCCAGACCCTTCATGACGTTCTCGGGGATGATGCCGGTTTGGTCAACGGCGTTGGCATCAAGATTATTTCTAAGGAAGCTTTCGAGTTTCTCAAGGAAGTTGTCGCCCTTACGCTTGTCTTCGCCGGACTGAACGGGGATCGGGTGGATCAAGCGCCAGTCCACCCGTCCATGGAACAGCTGCAGGGCGAAACTGGGATATTTCCATTCGGTCTCACGCGATTGCTCGGCGAATTCGAGCGACGCTTTTTTTTCGGCGCTGATATTTTTATCGTAAAGGCTCATCCGTATTCACCGCTTATTTTACGACACCTTTAAGTTTCGCGTGCATTAGCTTCAAATGATAGCTGATGATCGCGTTGGCCCGGGCTTTAAAGGTCTGTCCCGCTTCGCTGTCTTCTTCCGCGCGCACTAACGACCAGACCGCGTAGGATCTTTCATCGTCCAAAGGAAAAAGGTCGCCGCTTAACTGCGGGCGCATCTCAACATCGACTTGGGTCGCAGGATATTTTATCTGAACAACGATATCACACCCGCCGCTGGCAAACGTCGGCCCGGACATGTCCTCCTGAACGACCCCTTTTTCGTAATCCAGGCGGATCCGGCCGCCGCCCCGGAGTCCGTCCATTTTTATCGTCACGTTGTCGATCTCGGCGAGTTGCGGAAATTCTCCCCGGGCTTCTTTGAGAGACTCACGAATTCCGTACAGGGCTTTTTGCATGATCTGGTAGTTTTCCTCATCCGATAAGGACGGGACCGGGTCGGCGACAACCGTGACAGCATTTAACAGTAAAGTCAAGGCGAGTAGCAGGTGAAACGGTATTATCTTGTTCGTCAATCATTCCCTCCCTCGTTGGAAAAATGGGAGCCCGGAAAAGCTTTATCTTAGTTTTCGTTGCATGGCCATCAATTTTAACACGATGATCTCATCGGCTTTATTTTTAAAAAGTTGCCCCGCTTCGCTGTCCTCGACTTTGACGGATTTCCAATAAACGCAGGCATTGCCGTTACCTAGCGTAAAAAGCTTGCCTTCCTGTTCGCGCGCCTTGACATCGTCAAGGGACGCGGGATATTTTATTTTCACAAATATGCTGGCCGCGTCTTTTGGGATATGGGCGCCTTGCACAAAACCTTTGTTATACTCAAACTGGATGGTCCCTTCCTCACCGGAAGGGTTCCTGGTGATGGTGGCGGCATAATCAATATTGGCCAGTTGCGTGAATTGCGGCTTGATTTCTTTAAGGGAGCCTTTGATGTCCTCGAGGGTCTGTTCGATGATCTTGGTGGCCTCATAATCGGACATGGGTTCGGTTTGGGCCGCCACTGTCCAAACGTTCAAAAGCAGGATAATGCCGGCGAGTAACATTTTTTTCATTGTTCCTCCAATACAATCCCGGATATTCTTACGGGGAAGTCCGGGACAAGTACAGTTTTGCCAGTTCGGGCACATCTTCCGGAGTCACGTTCTGGAACCATTTTTCATCGGGATAGATCATTACGGTCGTTCCTTGAGCGCATTGTCCAAGGCATTTGGCTTGCGTGACACGGATGTTGGGATGCAACCCTTTTTCTTTGGCGATGCGGCGCAGTTCAGTGAAGACCGCCTCCCCGTTGTGATCACCGCAGCTGGGTTTTTCGCCCTTGCGGTCGTTGGTACAGACAAAAATTTGTTTCTGGTAAGGGATTTTTGTGGAATTCATGCGTCCTCCCCACTATTTATTAGTTTTAGTATAAGTATAAGACAATCGAAATGCAACGATAGGATTGGAATTTTATTCGCCCTCATTTGACTTGTGGCGAATACCCTTGTGTTACGGTTTGAACTTATTCACGGAGTCAGCCACACTAACGTTTCCACATGCCGGGTCTTAGGGAAGAAGTCGAACGGGACGATTTTTTGGATGTTCCAGCCATGCTCAATAAACCCGTTCAGGTCGCGGGCCAGAGATTGAGGATTGCAAGAAAGGTAAAAAAGATGCGCGAACCCTTTGGCGTGGACCAGTGTTTCCAGGGCTTGCGGGCTTAATCCGGCGCGCGGAGGGTCAACGATCGCCACCTTGGGGATCATCGCGCTTTCCCGCGCCAGCAATGGCGGCAGGACCTTTTCCATGCGTCCGGCCAGGACTTCGATATGCGTCAGGCGGTTGTGGTCAATGTTATGTTCGGCAAGTTTGATCGATGGCAAATTTTCTTCAATAAGAATGGCCTTGCGGGTTTCTCCGGTGAGCCCCAGGCTGAAAAGCCCCACGCCCGCGTAAAGGTCATAGAGGACAGGTTTTTTTTGCCAGCAATCGAAAGCGGCGATCCGCTCGAATAGCTTGGGCAGGATCGAAAGGTTCGCCTGGAAGAATGTTTCCAGGGAATAAAAGATCTTTTTCCCATCAATGACCGTCCAGAAATAATCTTCGGGATTTAACCGGCAGGAACGCTTTCCGATCCCGCCCCAGAGAACTTTCGCGTTTTCGCCGGTGCGGATGACGAGATTGGCCCGGCGGTAGTCTTTGGAGATCTTTCGCGAGAGTTCTTCCCTTAGTTCCGGGATAAAACTTGAAATAGACCTTTCCGCGATCGCGCAGCTCTCCACCGGAACGATCCCGCGGCCGGATCCCGGCGCGAACCCGATGAGGACCCGCTCGTCGCGCGTGCGGACAAATTGCAGGTCCAGACGGTTGCGGTAATAGTAGGGCTTGGGCGAGGCGACGATGGGCTCAAAAATATCCTGGGCGATACGCAGGTCCTTTTGGAGCAGGTCCTTGACGAGCGCGCCTTTGCGTTCCAGTTCTTCTTCGTAGGGGATATCCTGGTAAGAGCATCCTCCGCATTCGCCGAAGACCGGGCATAGTGGTGCTATATTCCCTTGTCCCGGATATTTGGAATTGATTTCTTTGTCGCAGATATCCGGATCCCCTGATATCAGGGTAATCGGATCTCCATGAATTCCGATGTCATTTTTCAATAAAGACCTCGTTTTTCATAAAACGCACTTTCTTGAGCGCGGCATATTGGTCATCTTCCGCCCGGTATCCGATGGGACACAGGACAACGGATTCAAGGTTTAGTTTTTCCAGGTCGAGAATTTCGTCGAATTTTTTCGCTTCAAACCCTTCCATGGGGCAGGAATCGATCCTTTTGTAGGCGCATTGGGCCAGCAGTATGCCGAGGGCGAGGTAGACTTGCCGTTTCATCCACTCGCGCAGTGTCTGCGCTGACATGGTTTTAAGCGCGTTGAGCATTCCCTGTTCGTAAGCTGTCAGGGATCCGGGCGCCACTCCCCGGGACTCGGCGAGGCGCGCGGTGAAATGCTTTACGTAGCCGGGGTCGATCGTCCTGAGGGCGCACAGGATGATCAAATGCGACGCGTCGGTCACTTGGGCCTGGTTCCAGGCGTGTTCGCGCAGTTTTTTTCGAACGGTCTTGTCGCGCACAACGACGAATTTCCACGGCTGCAGGCCGTAGGACGAGGGGGCCAGCCGTAGCGATTCAAGAATCTCGAGAAACTCCGCTTCCGGGATCTTCTTGTCGGGATCGAATTTTTGCGTCGCGTAGCGCCAGTTCAAATGATCATTCATCCGAACCCTCCATGCCTTCCGTGATCCGGAACGATTTCATGATCCGCTCGGCCGCGGCCACATGCCGTTGATATCCGGTGGCAAGCGCGGTGTAGGTGATCTGGTACGCGGTCGTCCCCGCCAGTGTCCAGCGGCATTGGTATTGCAGGTTACCATCGGGCCCCTTGCCGATAAAAATGAACAAATGGCCCGGCCGTTTATCCACTGATATCAGCGATGAATCCAATATCTCAAGGTTGATACCGAAAACGGACTGCATCTGGGCGATCGCGGTCTCGGTATATTTTTCGAGGGTCATGGGGTTTTCCGAGATGTCCTGGACGACAATGTTGACGTTCTCCTGGAAAATATCCAGCGCGTTCTCTTTCGGCGAATAAAAGATCGCCGCGGCGCCGCCCTGGTTCTCCGCGAACGACCACGCCGCGGGGTATTTGAGCGCGAAACCGTATTGCGCGTTTTCATAATTGAGCGACAGATAAGGTCTGGCGAAGAACCACCCTGCCGCGAGGATAAGGGCCAGCCCGATGATCCCGGTGATGATGGCGATGAGGGTTTGTTTTTGTCGTCTTTGCATTAGCTTGGATAAAATTTTTTATGCCGCAGCAGGTAGTCCGCCGGTTCGAAACGCTTGGCGCGCAGTTTGTCCCGTAATCGGTTGAGCTCATCGACAATTTTTGGTGCGCCGACCGTGTCCGCGTAACGCAATAATCCGCCGCGAAACGCCGGGAATCCCGCGCCGAATATCATGCCGACGTCAATGGCGCCAGGCGCGTCAACGATCCCCTCTTCCAGACAGCGCGCCGCTTCGTTGACCATCACATAGAGCATGCGCTTTAGGGCCTCTTCGTTGTCAGGACAAGTTGTGGTATCCGGCTTTACTCCGGTGGCAACGGCGGGGGTGGGGATATGTTGCCCCTGGGGCCGGTAAAATCCTTTCCCGGGTTTTTTTCCGAGAAAACCTT
>ORJL010414617.1_pt1 | contig 11127 bp, 13 predicted proteins | sample 1779941 | NCBI WGS metagenome assembly ORJL01 (sample SAMEA104232317, study PRJEB22302) | groundwater metagenome | biome: forest; feature: aquifer; material: groundwater | place: USA | collected 2011-08-07 | depth 5.8 m | reverse complement strand
GCTGATCGGCCGCGAGGCGCCCGCTCCTGCGGCGCTGGCGGCCCGCCTTGAACGCGAATATTCGAACGTTTCGCGGCGCCATGCCGAGCTGCGTTTCGCCAAGGGGTCGCTCTGGATCGTCGATCTCGGCTCCGTCAACGGCCCCCTCGTCCACCAAAACCCGGCCCAGCCGCAGCTCTTCGGGCGGGAGCTGGTAGTTGTTCTCGGCGTTGGCCGCCGCCGCCCGGATCACCTTGGCCAGCGGCTGCGTCGAAGGCGAGGGCATGAAGCGCAGCAACTGCAAGGCCTCCGCGACCGGCCGGCCGCGCACGACGTCGGCGAAGCGCCGTATTTTCTTGGCGGGAATCCCGATGTTTCTGGTGCTGGCCCTGACTTCCATGACTACGCCGGTCCTTTGGGCGCGGCTGCGGGCGCGCTGGCAGGCGCGCCGCTGGCCGGTGGGCTAGCGACACGCACTGCGGTAGTCCGCTCAGACCTGCTGGAGTGGCCGCGGAAGGTGCGCGTGGGCGCAAACTCACCTAGCCGGTGGCCCACCATATTCTCGGTGATGAAAACGGGCACGTGCCGGCGACCGTCGTGCACGGCGATGGTCAGCCCCACCATCTGAGGCACGATGACCGAGGCCCGGGAGTAGGTCTTCAGCACCACCCGGGTACTGCCGCGGGAGGCGGCCTCCACCCGTCGCAGCAGCTTTGCCTCGACGAAGGGGCCCTTCCTAGTTGAGCGTGTCATGGCTACTTGCCCTTCTGGCGCACTATGAAGCGGTCGCTCTTGTTGTTGCGGCGGGTCTTCTCCCCCGGGGCGGGTTTGCCCCGGGGGGTCTTGGGCCGGGCCATGCCGATGGGGGAACGGCCCTCGCCGCCGCCGTGGGGATGGTCCCGGGGGCTCATGGCGGAGCCCCGCACTGTCGGCCGCCACCCCTTATGGCGCAGCTTGCCCGCCTTGCCCCAACTGATATTCTGGTGGTCGGGGTTTCCCACCTGCCCCACGGTGGCCATGCACTCGACCCCGATGCGTCGCACCTCCCCGGAGGGCAAGCGCACCAGGACTGTCCGCTCCTCTTTGGCCAGGAGCTGCGCCGCGACCCCTGCCCCGCGGACCAGCTGACCGCCCCGCCCCCGGTACAACTCCACGTTGTGGATCATGGTCCCGGTGGGCATGAGGCCCATGGGGAGGGCATTGCCCGGCTTGATCTCCGCCTGGGGCCCGGCCATGATGGGGTCCCCGACCTTCAGCCCCAGGGTGGCCAGGATGTAGCGCTTCTCCCCGTCCACGTACTGAACGAGGGCGATGCGCGCGGTGCGGTTGGGATCATACTCGATGGAGACCACCTTGCCCGGCACGTTTAACTTATCGCGCCGGAAATCGATGCGCCGGTAGTTACGCTTGGCGCCGCCGCCCCGATGGCGGACGGTGATGACACCGCGCGCGTTGCGGCCCGCCTGCTTCCTTAACGGCTCCAGCAGGCTGCGCTCCGGCTGGGAGCGGGTAAGCTCCTCGAAGGACGGTCCTACCAAATGCCGTGTGCCCGGCGTTAAGGGATTGGACTTCTTTAGTGGCATCGCCTGCGCTCCACCTAAACGCCTTCGAACAGGGTGATCTTGTCGCCCTCTTTGAGGGTGACGATGGCCTTTTTCCAGGGGCTGGTGTAGAAGAGCCGCCGGCCCGACCGCCGCTCAACCGAGGGCATATTTATGACGTTGACCTTGACCACGGTCACGCTGAAGGCCTTCTGCACCGCTTCCTTGATCTGCTGCTTGTTCGCGTCGCCGTCCACCTCGAAGAGGTACTTGCCCAGGGCGCTGAGGGCGGTGCCCTTCTCAGTGACCAGGGGACGGCGCAGGACCTCGAGCGGGTGCATGGCTTTTACTCCTGGGCGGGGGCGGATGTCCCCCACAAGGCTTCGCAGCGGCGCACGGCGTCCACCGTCATGATAAGGCTCTCGTGGGCCAGCAGGTCTTTGACATTGAGCAACCTGGCCAGCGTGGTGCGGACTCCGGGCACGTTGCGGGCTGCCTGCACCAACAGCAAGTCTGTCCCCTCTGTGGCTAGGAGGGCGCTCTTCCCCGCCTTCAGGGCCGCCAGAGCCTGGACCACGGCCTTGGTTTTGGCCTGTTCGAGCCCCCACTTTTCGATCACCGTAAGGGTGCCCTCTTGGGCATGGCTCGACAGCGCCGACCGCAGGGCCAGCCGGCGCATCTTCTTGGGCAAACCCTTGGAGAAATCGCGGGGCTTGGGGCCGAAGGTGATGCCACCGTGGCGCATCAGAGGTGAGCGCACTCCGCCCCGCCGCGCCCGTCCGGTGTGTTTCTGGGCGTAGAGCTTCCTGGTGCTCCCCTCCACTTCCCCTCGTTTTTTGGTGCTGGCGTTCCCCTGGCGGGCGTTGGCCCACTGGGCCACCAGCGCCTGATGGAGCACGGCGCGGCGGGGCGTTAGCCCGAAGACCTGATCGCTGGCCTCGAGCTGGCCCACCACCTCGCCCTGGAGATTCTTGATTGATAGTTGCATCGCTGTTCCGAAACCCCTATTTCTTCTCGCCGGCGGGGGGCGTCTGCCGAGCCCGCGGGGGCCGCTGGGCGCGCTGGATCTCCAACAGCCCGCGGTTGGGGCCGGGCACGGCGCCCTGGACCAGGAGCAGGTTGCGCTGGAGGTCTACCTCTAGCACCTGTAAGCCGCGCTGGGTGATCCGCACGTTGCCCATATGGCCGGCCATCCGCAGCCCCTTGAAGACATGTCCCGGGGTCGTGGTGGAGCCGATGGAGCCGGGGGCGCGGACGCGGTCGCTCGCGCCGTGGCTCTTGGGCCCGCCCCGAAAGCCGTGGCGCTTCACGCCGCCCTGGAAGCCGCGGCCCTTGGAGAACCCTGCCACCTGGACGAAGTCGCCGGGCTGAAAGATGCTCACATCCACGCTTTGGCCGACCTTCAAGGCGGCGTAGTCGCTGGCGCCGAACTCCCGCAGATAGCGGGCCTGGCTGCCCGAGGGCTTCAGGTGACCTCGCTGGGGGGCGTTGGGCTTTTTGCGCTGGCCGAAGCCCAGCTGCACGCCCTCGTAGCCATCCTTGAGCGCGGTCTTGATCTGAGTGACTGTACAGGGCCCTGCCTCGATAGCCGTGGCCGCTACCACGGTGCCATCGGCCCGGAAATACTCGGTCACGCCCACCTTTTTGCCCAGAAGGCCGCTGATCATCGCTACCTCGGTGCCTGCATGAGTGTTTGCGCCCCTGGTCCCGTGGGTTCCAGCCCGAACAGCTTGGAGTCTTCGGACCCCGCCTCAGTGAGGACGCGCCGCGATTCCGCCAACCTGTGCGCCTCCCACTCCGGGGTGTTGTACTCGAGCTTCTCGGTGTAGGTTGACTGCACCTGCTTCCCCAGGGCCCGCGCCGCCTCCGCATCCCGCAGGTTGCGCAGGAGAGGCCCGATCTCGTCGGCCTTGGTCCAGCTCGCCTTGTAGACCACCAGCCCCCGCCGACTGATGACGTAAGCCATGTTGGGCAGGTCTCCGTAGGCCCTCTGTACCCGGCTGTCCATCTCGTCCACCAGTATCCGCATGGGGCTACCGTACCGCTGGGCGAAGGCCCGCGCCTGGGCGAGCCGCTGCTCGTAGGCGGCCGGCTGAGGGTAGACCCTCCCTGGGTGGGGCTCCCGGCAGTATACGAACAAGAACTCTACCTCGGGGCCTGCGAATTCCTGGTATAGCTTGTGCATGGACGGCACCGCCGTCGCGCAGGGCGGTCAAGTGATGGCTCCGAACTCCAGCACCACGTGCTTCTTGCCGGCGAAATCGGCCAGGGAGACGGGGGCTTGGGCCAGGTCCCGCAGGGTGAAGGCGGGGGCCTTGTCCTGCACCCGCACGACCTGGCGGAAACTGGCGAAGCGATCCCTGGTCTCGACCTGGCGCGGCTCCTGCATCCTCGTCATTCTCCCTAGAGCTTGATCTCAATGTCCACGCCGGAGGGCAGCTGCAGCCGCGTGAGGCTGTCCACCGTCCTGGACGTGGGGTCATAGATATCGATCAAGCGCTTGTGGGTCCGAATCTCGAACTGCTCCCGGGAGTCCTTATCGATGAAGGGTGAGCGGTTCACCGTGAAGCGCTCGATGTGCGTGGGCAGGGGTATGGGCCCCGCTACCGCCGCGCCCGAGCGCTCCGCCGTCTCCACTATCTGCTCCGCGGAACGGTCCAGAGTCTTATGGTCGAAGCCCTTCAGCCTGATGCGTATGCGCTGCCGTGCCATCGTTTAACTCTTTCGCCCTCCTCTTTCAATCAGACCGTCAGGCACAACCGTCAAGCCCGCTGCGGCACCTTGTGGCCCTGGACCCGGGCCATGACCTGTTCGGCGATGTTGGCGGGCACCGGCTGGTAACGTTCGAATTCCATGGTGTAGGCGGCGCGTCCCTCGGTCAGGGAGCGCACGTCGGTGGTGTAGCCGAAGGTCTCGGCCAGGGGCACGTAGGCGGGGATAACGCTGATGGTGCCCCGGGTCTCGATGCCGCGGATGATGGCACGGCGGCTGCTGAGATCGCCCAGGACCGCTCCCAGGAAACTATCAGGCGTGACCACCTCCACATCCATGATCGGCTCCAGCAACACGGGCTGCGCCTCTGCCAGCGCGGCCCTGACGCCGATGATGCCGGCCATCTTGAAGGCCAGCTCGCTGGAGTCCACCTCGTGATAGGAGCCGTCCACCAGGGTCACGCGGATGTCCACGACGGGATAGCCGGCCACGGGGCCACTCAGCAGGGCCTCCCGGACGCCAGCCTCCACGGCGGGGACGAACTCCCTGGGCACCGAGCCCCCCACGATCTTATTCACGAACTCGACGCCCTTGCCCGCCTCCAGGGGCTCCGCCTCCAACCAGACATCGCCGTACTGGCCCCGCCCGCCGCTCTGGCGGACGAAGCGGCCCTGGGCCCGGGCCTTGTAGTTGATGGTCTCCTTGTAGGCCACCTGGGGCCGTCCCACCCGCGCCTCCAGCTTGTATTCCCGGAGCATGCGGTCGACGATGACGTCCAGGTGGAGCTCGCCCATGCCCGAGATGATGGTCTGGTTTGTCTCCGGGTCCACGCGAGCGTGGAAGGTGGGGTCCTCGTCGATCATGTGCTGGAGGACGTTGCCCAGCTTATCCTCGTCGGCCTTGGTCTTGGGCTCGATGGCCATCGAGACCACGGGCTCGGGGAAGACGATGCGCTCGAAGCGTATGGGCGCGTCAGCCGCGCAGAGGGTGTCCCCGGTGAAGGTGTTCTTGAGGCCCACGGCGGCGGCGATGCCGCCGGCGGGGATCTCTTCCACATCCTCTCGGTGGTTGGCGTGCATCAGGACCAGGCGCCCGAACCGCTCCTTGCGCTCTCTGGTGGCGTTGTAGACGGCGGCCCCTGTCCGGGCCACGCCGGAGTAGACGCGCAGATAGGTCAGCCGACCGATGTAGGGGTCGGAGACGATCTTGAAGGCCATGGCGCTGAAGGGGGCCTCGTCTTGAGCTGGCCGCTCCTCCTGCTGTTCCGTTGAGGGGTTGACCCCTTTCACGGGCGGCAGGTCCAGGGGGGAGGGCAGATAGTCCACCACTGCGTCCAGCAGGGGCTGGATGCCCTTGTTTTTCAAGGCGCTGCCGCACAAGACCGGGACTAGGCGCGCGGCGATGGTGGCCCGCCTCAGCGCCTGCCTGAGCTGCTCGGCGGAGATGGGGTGCCCTTCCAGGTATGCTTCCAGGAGCGCGTCATCGGTCTCGGCGATCTTCTCGATCATGTTGCGGCGATATTCGGCCACCGCTTCCAGGTGCTCCGCGGGCACCTCTACCTCTTGGGGAGGCAGGTCCTTGTCATCAATGAAGGAGAAGGCCTTGCCGCTGATGAGGTCCACCATCCCGCTGAAGGAGGCTTCCTGGCCCAGCGGGTACTGGATGGGACAGGGGACTGCCTGGAGCCGGTCGGCTATCATCCTGATGGTTTTGGGATAGTCGGCACCTATCCGGTCCATCTTGTTGACGAAGCAAAGCCTGGGGACGCGGTAGCGGTCAGCCTGGCGCCACACGGTCTCGGATTGGGGCTCGACGCCGGCCACGGCGTCGAAGACCACCACCCCGCCATCGAGCACCCGCAGGCTGCGCTCTACCTCTACGGTGAAATCCACATGGCCGGGGGTATCTATGATGTTGATCGGGTGGTCGCGCCACTGGGCGGTGGTGGCGGCGGCGGTGATGGTGATGCCCCGTTCGCGCTCCTGGGGCATCCAGTCCATGACGGTCGTGCCCTCGTGGACCTCGCCTATCTTGTAGGTGCGGCCAGTGTAATACAGGATCCGCTCGGTGACGGTGGTCTTCCCAGCGTCGATGTGAGCGATGATCCCGATATTGCGAAGTCTGTCCAGGGCGAACGCTCTCGGCATCGCCTCTCCCCACCCCGCACCCAGGTCTGCTGCGTGGTCTGCGCCCCGGCCATAGTCGGCGGCAAACCTCCCTAGCAACAACGTGGGCGACGGAACGCCCGCCGCCCAGGATGTGTCCTGGCCGTTACCAGCGGTAGTGGGCGAAAGCCTTGTTGGCTTCCGCCATGCGGTGGGTATCCTCCTTCTTCTTCACTGTTACACCGGCACCTTTGAAGGCATCCACCAGCTCCGCTGCCAGCCGCCGGTGCATGGGCTGGCCCTTATGGGCCCGGGCCGACTGGAGCAGCCAGCGCATGGCTAGGGTATTGCGCCGCTCACTGCGGATCTCCACGGGCACCTGGTAGGTGGCGCCCCCCACCCGCCGGGGCTTGACCTCCAGGAGCGGGGTGCAATTGCGCATCGCCTGCTCGAAGATATCGAGGCCGGGCTTGCGCTCCTGGCGCTCCGCCTCTTCCAGGGCCTGGTAGACGATCTTCTGGGCCACGCTCTTCTTGCCCCGCTCCATGACCTTGTTGATGAAGCGGGCCAGCGCGACGCTGTTGTACTTAGGATCGGGGGCTATCACTCGGCCTGGAGGTCGGCTGCGCCGCGGCATGGCGTTATTCCTCCATCAGGCCGGGGCCTGGCCCTGGCTCTTCTTGGCGCCGTACTTGCTCCGCCCCTGTTGTCGGTTGCGGACCCCGGTGGCATCCAAAGCCCCCCGGATGATGTGGTAGCGCACTCCCGGGAGGTCCTTCACCCGGCCTCCCCGGATAAGCACTACCGAGTGCTCCTGCAGGGTGTGCCCCTCGCCCGGTATATACGCCGTAACCTCCATGCCGTTGGTCAGCCGGACCCGAGCGATCTTGCGCAGCGCCGAGTTGGGTTTCTTGGGGGTCATGGTCTTCACCTGGGTGCACACCCCCCGCTTCTGAGGGGCGCCCCGGCCGCGCGAGCTGCGGCTCCGCAGCGAGTTGTAGACAAAGCGCAGCGCCGGCGCCCTGGTCTTCTTCCGTAGCGGGCGGCGGCCTTTGCGCACTAGCTGGCTAACTGTGGGCATGCTGACCTGCCTTCCGGCTGCTCGGGACAACAGTATATTAGTCCCACCGACTTGGAGGGACACCAAGGTCGAAGTATACCCAGCGCCCAAGGTGATGTCAAGGGAAGGGCGGGCGCTCCCCTGCTATAATCGCCCCCGGGCGAACCCACTTATTATCCGTGCGGAAGTGCCGGAACTGGCAGACGGGCGAGACCTAGGATCTCGTGCCGCAAGGCGTGAGGGTTCGAGTCCCTCCTTCCGCACCAGATACAACTATCTATCTTTAGGAAATTCCAGACACGCGCGTTCATGGTTTTGCTAACATTTTGCTAACCATGGGCGCGGCGAGCAGCTAACCACGGGCTGAACCAGCCCTGTCGGCCATCAGGCCTGCAAACCGCTGCGCCGCATCCGCTTGCAGCCCCGCCGCCACGTGGCCATAGACCTGCATCGTGAAGGCCGCCGAGGCATGCCCGAGGCGCTCCTGGACTACCTTGGCGTGGACTCCCGCCTCGATCAGCCCGGCGGCGTGGCCGTGGCGCAGGTCATGGAGCCGGAGACCCGGCGACCCAGCCTTGTGCGCGAGATCGTGGAAGGCGTGGCTCAGGCGGTTGGGGTTCATGGGCTCGCCAAGCGGGCCTGAAAACACCAGGCCGTTCTCCTGTCGGGCGGCCCCCAGGGCTAGGCGGAGCTCATTCTGGCGGGCCCGGTGTGCCTTCAGGACCGCGACCGTGTCTTGGTCCAAGGCTATCCCGCGACGGCCCGACGCCGACTTGGTCGGCTGCATCACCACGCCCACGCCGTTGAGCCGCTGGGCCGTCTGGACGATGGAGGCCACGCCCCGGGCCAGATCCACACCCCAGGCCGCCACCACGGGGCAAGCCAGCAGCCTCTGCCGGGCCTGCTGTGGGGTGGCGTAGCGATGGCGCTCGATCAGCCACTCCCGATTGTAGCGCTCCTTAAACTCCAGCAGGGCGAGGCGCAGCTCCTCCACGGTCTCGAAGGTCCGCACCCATAAGAGCTGCTCCTTCAGGGTGCGGATGAAGCGCTCCACGCAGCCGTTGCCCTCAGGCTCCCGCACGAAGGCCGGGCTGGACGTGATCCCCAAGAAGCGGAGCTCGTCCTGGAAATGGTCACTCATGAACTGGCTGCCGTGGTCGTGGCGCAGGGCGAGCCCACGGGCGATGTCGGCGCTGTAGCCGCCCAGGTGCTCCCTGATCCCCTGGCGTAGCGGCTCCAAGGCCTCGAAGCGGGTGCCTGGGCGTGCGGCGTGGATGCCGACGCAGTCGGCGGCGCAGTGGTCCACAGCCAGGAACACGGTGGCGACACCCTCCCTGGTGGTGAGGCAGGTGGTGGCAGGAGAGAGATGCTGAGGCCCGGTAAATCGGGCCTCAGCATGACATTTAGGGCAACGCCTCTTTAGCAACTAGAGTAGCTCCTAGACACGGATGCTCACGCCGTCAGCCTTCCTTCGTTTACCAAACCTTTACCAAAGATTGTCGAAACCGTTACCTTTCGTTGACCATTCCTTGATTGTTTCCCAGCCGAGGTCAGATACGCTGTGGACAGATAACCATGAACAGGGAGTGATTGCCATCATGAGACCATCCAGCAGACACGAGTGCGCGAACTGCTTTATCGAATTCTCTTGGCCCTCGACGGTGGTGGAGAGACAAGAGTACTGCTGCGCGGGTTGTGCTCGGGGAGGCCCGTGTGTTTGCACCTACCCCAGCCCTGGGGCAGCACCCATGCTCGCAGCGGCATCACGTTCCTCTAAGTCTGCTGGTCTTGCCAGGGTGTTCCGATGGCGAGGGGGGGTCGACAGGGCGTTGCGGAGGCTCGGCCTTGCTCTTCGACATCTTCTTGCGCCGGGCGCGGCCCAGTGTGCCAATTGTTTTATCGAGTTCTCTTGGTCAGCCTGGATAAGGGACGGGCAAGAGTACTGTTGCGCTGGCTGCTCTCGGGGTGGCCCGTGCGCCTGCACGTATGACCAGCCAGCCGCAGCAGCGGCGCCGCTGGGGAGGGCCGGGTGGCTCATCCTTTGGCCGAGGGAGGCCATCCAGTCTCTGGCCCACACCTACGCGATCATGGCGGGCAGCCTGCTTGCGCTCGGCGGACATGTCACGCGTCATCGGCAGGCCTACGCGACGGCCAGCGCGGTGCTCCTGGCCCTGGGAATAACGGCTGGCCTTCTGGTACAGCAGTTCCGGACCAGGGCCGGAGCTCCATCGGAGGTGGTTACCGTCGTCACCCCCACTCCAGTTGTCATGCCTACGGCGCCTGAGCTGGTCAGCGTCGTTACCCCCACTCCGGCGGTCACGCCCACGGCGCCGCAGGTGGTCCTTCCGACCCCCACGTCTGCTGGCCCAACTCCCACGCCTGCTGGCCCAACTCCGACACCTGAGCCGAGATTCGTGTCGGTCGTGAGAGCTCTGAATGCCCCCGTGGAGATGCGCTCCAGAACTGATGCACCATGGGTAAGTGTCAGCGAGGACATACTCATCTCCCCCGGAGCCTCGGTGCGTACAGGGGCGCAAGGACGGGCGGGCATCTACTTGGCCGATGGTTCCCAGATGATTCTGGTTCCAGACTCGGAACTCACCCTCGACGCCTTCGCCTTCGAGCAAAAGAACAGCAAGATCACGGCGCGGATAGCTCGCGTCTCTCTCAAAGTCAACGAACTACAGTTTGATGTGCAACAGTATCCCTCACCGCCATCCTCCTTCCAGTTTGTAGCCGGCAGCGACGTAGCAGTCATCGCGGGCACCTCTGGCATCGTCAGGATCGGCACGGCTGGCTTTGCCATCGGCCTCACCGATGGTCTGGCGTTGGTTGCAAGTGTAACCACTGACCCAGTCACCAATGCCCCCACCATAACCTGGGGAAGCGTGAGCGCTGGGCAACAAGTTGAGCTTCCACGTACGAGTCAGCCGCCGGCTAGCCAGCAGACCGTCAACGCGGTACTCGACGCAGTGGGGCTAGCCTTGACAGGCGGGCCTCAAGCTCTGGCCGCCATGGTCCAGGGCGATACAGCCAAGGCCGTGGAGGTCACGCTGCAGGTCATTCAGTCTGCCGAGAACATCGGCTCCATGGCGCCTACTCTGACAGGTATGGCTACTCAGACCAACACGTCTGTCCCTGAGGTCGTGCGCAATCTCTTGAGATCCGTCACAACTCAAGTCGCTGGACCACCAGGGCCCCCTGGCCCCGCCGGACCTGCTGGTCCCGCTGGTCCCGCTGGCCCTCAAGGCCCTGCCGGTGTGGCCAGTAGTGTGCCAGGCCCTGCCGGCCCTGCTGGCGCTGCGGGCCCTGCCGGACCCGCCGGACCTGCTGGCGCTGCAGGTGCGGCCAGTAGCGTACCAGGCCCCGCCGGACCTGCTGGCGCTGCGGGCCCTGCCGGACCCGCCGGACCCGCCGGACCTGCTGGCGCTGCAGGTGCGGCCAGTAGCGTACCAGGCCCCGCCGGACCTGCTGGCCCTGCTGGACCTGCTGGACCCGCTGGGGCTGCTGGACCTGCGGGTCCCTCCGGCCCCCAGGGGGCCCCGGGCACGGGCCTAGACCCCCGTGGTGACCTCGCCATAATTGGTAATTTGTCGGTGCAGGGGAACACCACCCTGGGTAACGATGCTGCCAGTGACACCCTCACCCTCACTAGCAGAGTCGCCGGGAACGTTACGTTCTCCGCCGGCACCGCTCACACCATATCCATCGCCCCCCAACTAGTGGCGGC
>ORJL010306167.1_pt1 | contig 11127 bp, 7 predicted proteins | sample 1779941 | NCBI WGS metagenome assembly ORJL01 (sample SAMEA104232317, study PRJEB22302) | groundwater metagenome | biome: forest; feature: aquifer; material: groundwater | place: USA | collected 2011-08-07 | depth 5.8 m | reverse complement strand
GCGGAAATCGTCATTGAGGGCATCATCTCCACCAAAGAGGTGGAGCCGGAAGGCCCCTTCGGCGAGGCCAACGGCTATATCGGCGTCCGGGACATCGGGGCCTTTATGGAGGTTACCTGCATCACCCATCGCGCCCAGCCCATCTGGCAGTCCTTTCTCAGTCAATTTCCCCCTTCCGAGAGCAGCAAGATCCGGCAGATCGGTTCGGAAGGGGCGCTTTTCAAGCAGCTTAAGTATGACATGAACATTCCCAGCGTCCTGGCGGTGGCCGTTCCCGAGTCCTGCGGCTCCAATGGCATGTTCGTCGTGCAGATGAAGGACCCCACGCGGGCGGATGTCTGGAAAGCGCTGGAACATCTGGGCGGTCAACACGGTTTCACGAAGATCGCCATCGCCGTCGATGAGGACATCAATCCCTGGAATGCCGATGCGGTAAACTGGGCCATGTGCCTGCGCCATCAACCCGACCGCGATACGAAAATCATCACCCGCACGCTCTCCGGCCAGGATCATTCCGTCATCCCCTGCGATCAGCCCATCCGTGATCCCAGCCTCAAGGAACCGGTGAAGGGGACGCGTCTGTTGATCGACGCGACCAAAAAATGGCCCTATCCGCCGGTCTCGCTCCCCACGAAGGAATACATGGAAAAGGCCATCGAGCTCTGGAAGGAGCTGAAAATGCCGGCCCTGAAGTTGAACGATCCCTGGTGGGGGTATAATCTGGGCTACTGGACCGAAGAGGACAAGGAAGAGGCGGCAATGGCCCTGAAAGGGGAATACTACAAAACGGGTGAGAAGCTGGCTTCCCGCCGGAAACCCTGCTGACAAAACTTGGTGAAAGGAGCCTTCGCAATGTTAAGTTATGATGAATTGTTCGAGCTGGTAACGAAGAGGCGCAGTGTCAGGAAGTTTAAACCCGATATGGTGTCTGATGAATTGATCGGCAAGATACTGGATGTGGCTCGCCAGGCGCCTTCCGGGGCCAACCATCAGCCCTGGGAATTTATCGTCATCAAGGATAAGGCCCTTAAAGATCAGATTGTCAGCATCGTCCAGGATGGCTTGCGGTGGAATCAACAGCTGGAGGATACCCGGGAGGAGGAGATGCAGCATCCCAGCAAGTTTCACCCGGTGGAGGGACTCGGCTTTAAAGATGCACCGGTTTTCATCATGGTGCTGGGCGACCCCCGGGCCAGGCAGGCCCAGGTGCTGGCGGCCCAGTTGGAAAGGCAATCCTTCATCTCCAGTCTATCCAATGCCTTTATCTACATGCATCTGGCCGCCACAGCCCTGGGGCTAGGTTCCCAATGGCTGTCGGCTGCGCACGCGACCCTGGCCGCCGCCCGGATAAAGAAAGTATTAGACATCCCGGAAGGCTATGATATTTTTGATATGTTTGTCCTGGGTTATCCGGATCAAACCCCGAAACCCCGCCGGGTCCGCGAGCTTGAAGAACTCATCCATCAGAATAAATTTGACCGGTCGAAATTCCGCAGCGATGAGGAAGTGAAGCGATTCGCCCGCCAGCTCCAGGTAGACCGCAAAACGTAAAACCGGGCGGAAAACACGGGCAAACCTTACCCATCCTTACCGGATCAAGAATACTCAGATAAGGGGCGTCTATTCTAAATCTTCGGGACATCCGCAACCAGGTATTCCTTCAGCACCTCTCCGCACCAGCGTCCCCGTCAACTCCCGCTACCTGAAAAGTTGGGCGTTGCTGTGACGTAAAGGTCAAGACGAAAACATTTATGTTGTTTCCTCGCTAATTATGGTAATTACCGCCAAATTCTATAGCTTGTCAATTAATGCAGAAATAAAAGGAGGAAGTATGTTTTTAAGCAGATGGGCAAAAAAAGGACTGATGTTCTTCAGTCTGTTTTTTTTGGTTTTTTATGTCCTGGAGATTGACGCCTTTGCCCGGGCCGGCGGCGGCAGGTCTATGGGGAGCCGGGGTTCCCGATCTTATTCGACGCCGAGTAGCCCCTCACGGCAGTTCAGTCCCACCACACCGTCAAGGCCTGCCCAGCCTTTCCAGCAACCCCAGAGCGGCGGCTTCCTGAGAAGCATGGCTGGTGGTTTGGTGGGCGGAATGATCGGCGGGATGCTGTTCCGGAGCCTGGGATTTGCCGGTGGCGGCGGTATGGATGGCGGCGGTATCGGCATGTTCGAGATCATACTGATCGGCTTGCTGCTTTACGGAGTCTGGTGGTACATCAAAAAGAAGCGGCTGGAAGCGGCGGATACGGGCAATCCTTATTACCGGGAGGTGTCGGAACCTCAGCAGCCGACCCCCTACGGCTCCTCAGCCTACGCTCCTGCCTATGAACAGCAGCCGGCGACAAGCGACCTGGGCGCCGGACTGGGCTACCTGCGGCAGATGGACCCCTCTTTCGATGAACAGCGTTTCAAGGATCAGTGCCTGGACAGTTTCTTCAAGGTCCAGGCGGCCTGTGCGAACCGCGACATGTCCGTGATCCGCACGCTGTTGACCGATGAGATGTTCGGCCTCCTGCAGCGGGACGCCGACGATATGAAGCAAAAAAGACAGATCAACCGTATTGAGAACATTGCCGTCAGAACCGTGGATATCTCAGAAGTCTGGCAGGAGGCCGGCAAGGATTTCATCACCGCCGGTTTGTACGCCAACCTGCTGGATTATACCGTTGACGAGGCGTCCGGCCAAATGGTGTCGGGCAGCAAGACCGAACCGGTCAAGTTTGAAGAATACTGGACCTTCACGCGCCCCGTGGGGAATAATCCCTGGCAGCTGTCGGCCATTAACCAGAAGTCATAACCGTCGGCCGCAGCCCCTCCCTGCAGGGGAGGGGCTGCGGGTTGGGTAGAGGAGAAAGGAGAAAGGAGAAGGAAATGACGGGGAAAATGTTGCAAGCGATGGGGGGGGGTATTTTATTGACGGTATTCATGGCGGGGGCTGTGCTGGCCGCGGGAAAAGCTGAAGTCACCTATGAGAAGGACGTGAAGAAGATAATTTCCGAGCACTGCCTGGCTTGTCACGGCAGCGATGCGCCGACCATGGAGGCGTTCAAGAAGGACGAAGCCGGATTCAAGAAAGCGATGAAAGGTCCGAGGTTAGACACCTATGCCAACGTCATGGTCATGGTTAACGGATCGGATACCGGCGCCCTGATGCGGAGACTTGACGACGGTAAGAACAATAAGGACGGCAAGCCGGGAAACATGCACAACCACCTGGGGGGAACGGAAGGCGAGAGGGTTGCGAATCTGAATGTGATCAAGGATTGGGTCGGCGGTTGGACCCTGAAGCGGAAAAAAGATATTACGGCAGAGGAATTGAAGGCCATCAAGGCTGTGGAGAAATAACCGGGAAAGAATGATTCGCCTGTGGTTGCATGCTCTTGGTATACCAAGCACAGGCATCATAAAGGCGATCAATGTCGAAAAAGAGAAAAATCGCCCTCCTTGCCATCGGCAGTCTGTCAATATTGATCCTCTTCCTCGGCGCCATCCTGCCCGGCCTGCTCAGGACCAAGGCCGCCGAGGCCATCCGGGAGGCAACGGGGAGGACGGCGCATATTGCCAAGGTATCCATAAATCCTTTTACCTTGGCGGTCTCGGTCCAGGGCCTGGTCATCGAAGAGCGCGGCGGTGGCCCCTTTATCAGTATCGGACAGCTTCACGTTTCCCTAAGCCTGTCCTCCCTGTATAAACGCGCTTTGGTCTTATCCCGGGTTGCTATCGCCTCCCCCGCGCTCAGTATTGTCCGGGCCGGGCCGGGCCAATACAGTTTCACCGATATCCTGGAGCGCAAACAGGGAGAGAAGAAGCCGCCGCCAGCGCCCGGTCTGTTCCCCATTTCCATCTATAACATTAGCGTGACCAACGGTTCTCTGGATTTTATCGACCAAGCCGTCGCCGGAGGAAGAAAACACGCCATCCGCCACCTGGAAATTGCCGTTCCCTTTATCAGCACCATCCCCTCCCTGGCGGAGGAAGATATTCATCCCCGGCTATCGGCGGTTGTTAACGGCGCCTCCTTTAACCTCGGGGGCCGGGGGAAACCCTTTGGCAAATCTCAAGAGAGCGTCCTGCATGTCGTGCTTCAGCAGCTCCAGCTGCCAGAGCTCATGGCCTATGCACCGCAGGACCCGCCGCCGGTTGACCTGCAATCGGGCAAGCTGACCCTCGACACCGAGGTGAGTTATCGCGTCGCGGCCGACAAGAAACCGGACCTGACGATCAAAGGTCTGGCCAGGCTCGAGGACGTCAATGTAACCATGAAACAAGGGCAGCCGCTGGTGAAGCTGCCTGCCCTGGAGATCCAAGCCGCGCGGCTGGAGATTTTTACCCCCCTCTTTGAGATCGGGACCGTCACGCTGGAGGGGCCGGAACTGTTCATCAGCCGCAACCAGCGGGGCGAATGGATGTACGACCGGTTGCTGAAAGCAAAGGCCGGCAGGCCTCTGGCGCCAATGCCGGGCAAAGAGCCTGCTTTGACCGGTCAGGCGGCCCGCCCGGTCTATACCGTCGGCTCCTTGGCGCTGAAAAACGGCAAAGTCCATTTTCATGATGCCCTCCCGCCAGGCGGGTTCAGGGCCTCCGCCTCGGAGATCGACCTGGAGCTGAAAAATCTTACGAACCGGCCGGAACAGTTCGCGGAATACGGCCTGTCCCTACGCCTGGACAAGGAGGCGGCTTTTTCCTCGGCCGGCAGCTTCTCCCTCGCCTCGCCGGAGGCCCAGGCGTCCATCAAACTGGCGGGGCTGAAACTCCAAAAAGGGTGGCCCTATCTTGCCCAATTTCTAACAGCGCCGGTGCGAGGCAACCTCGGTTTTTCGGGCGATCTTTCTTTCAGCGAGCAAGACGGACTGACGGCCGAGAAGGGCAACCTGACTCTGCAAAACCTGGCCGTCAGTTACGGGGAAAATGAGGGGCTCAAACTGGCTCTCCTGGCGGTCAATGGCGTAACCTTCAGCCAGAAGAAAAATAGCCTGGCGGTCGCCGGGCTCAGGCTGTCGCAAGGAGACATCTCTCTCTCCCGGGAGGCGGACGGCAAGATCTCCCTGCAATCGCTGCTGCGCCCCTCGGTGCCGGATCAGGGGCAACCGGCGGCGGGGGCCTCGGCTTCTCTTTCGCCGCCGGAAGCCGGCCCCGCGGCGGCAAGGGGGATCAAACCCTTCACTTACCACATCAAGCGCCTGCAACTGGATAAATTCCACGCCGCCTTCACGGACAAATCCCGACCAGGAAAGCCCCGTTTTACCCTCCGGGATACGGCACTTTCCCTCGTTGACCTGAAGGGACCGGAGTTCACCCCGGCCCAATTCCATTTTCTGGCGACCTTCGGCGGGGAGACGCCGCTTAAGGCCAGCGGGGACATCACGCCCCTTCCTTTCCGTTACCACGGCGAGATCAGTGTCGGAGCAATGCCGATCAGGGACTTTGAGGATTATTTTCCCGATAATCTGAACGTTGCGATTCTTAACGGTCGGCTGGACACGGCCTTAAAGCTGGATATCGCCATGAAGGACGGTGCACCGACGGGCAGCTTCCAGGGGAATGCCGGCATCAGCGCCTTTCACGCCATCGACGCGGAAGAGGAGGAGGACCTGCTGAAATGGGAAAGACTGCAGTTGGATGATGTCCAAGGGGACCTGAGGCCGTTTAGCCTGGCCATCGGTGAAATCGCGATCAACCGGGTCTATTCGCGGATCATCGTCCGGAAAGACGGAACACTCAATCTTCAGCACCTGGTCAGGAATGAGGAAGAGAGCGGCAGCAAAGAGCCGTCGGCCGAAGATCCTTCAAGCAAGACGGAAACTGCTTCCCCGGCGCCAGTGACGCCGGCCGCTGTTCCCTCCCCGCCGGGTGACACGGAAACCGTAAGGACAAGTATCGGCGCCGTCACCGTCCTGGACGGCACCATCTCCTTTACGGATTATCATCTCCCCCAGCACTACGCCACAACGTTCTATAACCTGGGAGGCCGGATAAGCGGTCTTTCGTCTGCGGCCTCGACCCTTGCCGATGTCGACCTCCGCGGCAACATGGAAAACCACTCGCCGCTCCGGATCACCGGCCGGGTCAATCCTTTGCGGGACGATTTGTTCGTGGACCTGAAGGTATCATTCAACGATATAGAACTTTCGCCTCTTACCCCTTATGCGGGCACCTATTTGGGATACACGGTGGAAAAAGGAAAATTGTTCCTCGATCTCACCTATCATATTGAGAAGAAAATATTGAATTCCGAGAACCGGATCCTGATCGATCAATTTACCTTCGGCAACAAAGTGGAGAGCGACCAGGCCACCAGCCTGCCCGTCAACCTCGGGCTCGCCCTCCTCAAGGATCGCAAGGGGGAAATTAACCTCGACGTGCCGGTCACCGGCCGCACTGACGATCCGGAGTTCAGCATTTGGCGTCTGGTCTTCCAGGTGTTGAAAAACCTGCTGGTTAAGGCGGCTACCTCCCCCCTGGCACTGTTTTCCTCGATCTTCGGCGGCGACAGTGATCTCAGCACTATTGTTTTTGCTTCCGGGACGGCCGTCTTGCCGGCGCCGGAAGAACAGAAACTCAGCGCCCTGGCCAGGGGCCTGAACGACCGCCCCGCACTGAAGATGGAATTGACGGCCTATGTGGATCCGGAAAAGGACCCCGAGGGCTATCGTGTCGAGCTCCTCAACCGCAAGCTGCGCAACGAAAAGTTTCTGGCCCTGGCCAAAGGAGGACAGAGCGGGGCGGGGGAGAGCGCCGAAACAATGAATATCTTGCCCGACGAATATTCGCCATACCTGAAGGCTGTCTATGCCAAAGAAAAGTTCCCCAAGCCGCGCAATGACCTCGGACTGGTTCTCGATCTGCCCGATTCCGAGATGAGCAAGCTGATTATCGCCAATACCGTGATCGGCGAGGGCGAATTGCAAACGCTGGCCCGCGAACGCAGCAGAGCGGTGCTGGACTATCTGATCCAGAAAGGCAGCGTGGAATCAGGACGGATATTTCAGAAGAACGACGATATTTTCAAGTTGCCGGTCCAGGACAAGACGGCCAGGAGCAGGGTGGAGGTAAACGCCCTCGCCCAGTAATGACAGGGGCGAAAAAAGGTATTGACTTTTTCCGGGGGGGCAGGGTATGCCATGACGCGCGGGCCGGAGAAACAGGCCTGTTATTCAAGGCGCAGTGAAGGAAACAGGCAAGCTGTTTCGTCAAGATGTGGGTCAACCCGATGGTCGCAAGGCCATTTTTTTAATAATTCAGTCCGTTCTTTTTCGCACAATTTCTGGTTACGTTAGGGGGAATAAACGATGGGTTTTAAGGACAACCGGACCTTTGTCGAGGCACTCGTCAAGACGGGTGACGCGGTAAAGATTACGAAAGAAGTGGATTGGGATCTGGAGGCCGCCGCGATAGCCGGTCGTTCCTGCGAACTGAACGGGCCGGCGAGCCTCTTTGAAAACCTCAAGGACTATCCCCAGGGGGGGAGGATATTGGGATCACCGCTTGCCACCTATCGGCGCCTGGCGGTGGCGTTGGGCCTGGCCCCGCAGACGCCTCCCGCAGATATCTTTGCCGAGTACGAGCGCCGGGTGGCCAAGCCCGTGAAACCGGTAATTGTTAAAGACGGCCCCTGCAAGGAAAACAAAATGTTCGGCGACGAGGTTGACCTCTACCAGTTTCCGGTGCCCACGGTGCACGAAGGAGACGGCGGCAGATATCTGGGCACCTGGCATGCTGTCATCACGAAGGACCTGGATTCCAACTGGACGAACTGGGGTATGCACCGCCTCATGGTTTACAACCGGCGCCTGATCTGCGGTTATTTTACCCCGGCCAGCCACTTGATCCTGATGCGGAAGAAATATCAGGCTGCGGGCAAGCGTATGCCCGCCACGGTGGCGATCGGCGTTGATCCCCTTTCCACCCTGACGGCCTGTTCCCCCTACCGGATCGGTGAAGACGAGGCCGATTTCGCCGGCGCCCTGAACCAGGAGCCGGTGGAGTTGATCCGTTGCGAGACGAATGATCTCCTGGCGCCGGCCCATGCGGAGATCCTCCTGGAAGGTGAAATCCTCTCCGATATCGAGTTGCCCGAGGGTCCCTTCGGCGAATTCCCCGGTTACCGGACGCAGGGCTGGGCGCCGCAGCCGGTGTTCATGATTAAGGCGATCACCTATCGCCACAATCCGATTATCTGTATGACCCCCGAAGGGGTCGGCGCGGGCGGCAAAATCAGCGCCTCCCTGGCCGGCGCTATCAGCATCAAGCAACGGCTGCAGAAGCGCGGCGTGCCGGTGGTGAATGTCAATATCTCTCCCGAGATGGGCGCCCTCGTGGCGGTCGTGAGCGTGAAGGAGAGCGGCAGCCGGATCGTTTCCGAGATCACCTCCGTGATTCATGGCCGGCGGGCGTCGGTGCCCAAGGTCATCATTGTGAATGACGATATTGATGTTTTCGATATGAATGAAGTGCTGCATGCCTTAGGGACCAGACTGCATCCCGTGAACGGGGTATCGGCCAATCCCGATTGCGAAGGTTGGACGTTAACGCCTTATCTTACGCCGGAGGAAAGGCTCCAAGGCAAGGTTTCCACCGGTGTTTATGACTGCACCTGGCCGTCAACCTGGTCGAAAGAGAGCGATGTCCCGGTCAGGCTGTCCTTCAAGGATTCTTACCCCGAGGCAATGCAGAAGAAGGTGATCGCCAATTGGGCGGATTACGGCTTTTAGTGCCTGTTAGAAAATGGGTTATTTTTCTTACAGGCACTTATCCCGTTTATCGGGATTAGTGCATCCGGGATCGGCATAATTTGACCGGGTATAAAGAGAAAGGAAAAGAACGATGGCACAGAAAGAGTACCTTACCTTTGTGGGAAAGTTAGCGGACCTGCCACAGGGAGAAGAGATTGAATTATTGATCAAGGACCTGGTTCCGGGCAGGCGGAAGTACGATGCCCACTATGTGCGGGCGCTTGTGGCCAGCGATCCGGAGAAACTGCCGGAATCCGACGTGTTATGGATCAGGGGCTGGGTGGGTGTGCTCTACCCCCAACCCTGGGCGATCAGGATTACCCGGGAAGTGGGTGAATTTCCCTCCGGCGTGAAGCCCGCCTGATCCCGGTAAATGGATAAGTGCATAACTGAATTTGGAGGTTTCCAATAATGGCGAAAGCTACCCGATATATGCCCGAGCTGATCGATGAATACGTAAAGCAGGGCTGCTGGGACGGCACCACCCTTTCCGACCTCTGGGAACGGAATGCCCGGTTATACCCCGATACCGAGGCTATTGTGGATGCGCGGAACAGGTTGACCTGGAGTGAGGCCAACGAATGGATTGATAAACTCGCCCTGGGTTTAATGGAAAGGGGGCTCGTGAAGGACGACGTCATTGCCTCGCAACTGCCCAATTGCATTGAACTCTGGCTCATGAGGGTGGCCTGTGAAAGGGCCGGCATTATGTTCTTGCCCGCCATGCCGAATTTACGGCGCAACGAAATGGAGTTCATGCTGAAAAAGAGCGGGGCAAAAGCCATCGTCATTCAGTGGGAATCAAGGAAGATTAATTATTTCGACACAGTGCAGGAGATGCGGCCCAGCCTGCCGCAGCTGGAGCACATCTTTGTCGTGGGCGAGCGGGTGCCGCCGGGGACGATTTCCCTGGATGAAATCCTCCGGCAACCCTTGGAGGGAAGGTATCCGCCCGGTTATCCCGACCAGACGAAGTGCCCGCCCACGGAAATCTTCCTGCTGTTGCATACCACGGGGAGTACCGGCTTGCCCAAGTTGGTTGAATACCCCATCTGCTGCCGCATCTGCGCCAACAAAGACCAGATTGAGGTGTTCAAACTGACGCGTCAGGATACGACAGCCATAATCGGGCCGGCACTCGCCGGGCCGAATTGTGTGCCCGGCTTTACCGCGCCGGCGGTGGGGGCCCGGACTGTCATCCTGGACCATTTTTCGGCCGAAGGGGCCCTGAAGCTCATTGAAAAGGAGAAGGTCACCTTCATCAGCGCTGTCCCCGCCCAATTGGTGCTGATGCTGGAACACCCCAACCTCAAGGACTACGATACCAGCTCCGTGCGCTATTGGTACTCCGTCGGTGCTCCCCTGCCCTACAAAGTGGCGGCGGATATCGAGGCCAGGATGGGGGGGACGGTGATCGTCGGCTACGGCCTCACCGACTGGGGCGGCATGACGCTGACGCCGCCGGAGTATCCCCTGGAGGTCCGCCTCTCGCCATCGGGCAAGCCGATCTGGGGAACGCTGGTAAAGATTGTTGATGACGACGGCAACGAAGTGCCCCAGGGAGAGACAGGCGAAGTATGGGGGAGCGGGCCTTGCTGCAGCTCGGGTTATTACGGCGATCCGGCGGCTACCTGGCAGGCCTGGACCGAGGACGGATGGTTCAAGACTGGGGATCTGGGCGTGATCGATGAAAGAGGAAATTTGGCCATTGTGGGCCGGAAGAAGGACATGATCATCCGCGGCGGGGCGAATATCTATCCCATTGAAGTGGAGGACCTCCTGATCACCCATCCCAAGATCCTGCACGTGGCCATTGTGAAGATGCCCGATCCGGTAATGGGTGAAAAGGCCTGTGCTTATGTGGTGCTCCGCGCGGGCCAGGAGCTCACCTTTGACGAGATGCTGGCCTTTCTCAAAGCCAAGGAAATTGCCCACTATAAGCTGCCGGAAAGACTGGAAATAGTGAATGATTTGCCCATGGCCGGCGGCGGACAGAAGGTGGATAAGAAGGCCCTGGAAAAGGATATTGCCGCCAAGCTGGACGCCGGTCAGTAAAAAGGGGACGGTTCTAATTTTTGCATGTCCCAATTTCACCTACATCCTCCCCGGTGAACGCAAAAAATCGGTTTCTGTCCCTATTTTAAGATTCTGGCATCGATTTCGGCCAGGGAGTTGCAGCCGGTCATAATCATCGCTTTTCTGAGGTCCTGGAAGAGGAATTCGGCTTCAATGCGTCCCCCTTCGGCCCCGCCGCCGATAGCGGCGCGGATGAATTCCCGGCCCACCATCACAAAATCCGCCCCCAGGGCCAGCATTTTAATCGCGTCGAAGCCGGTACGGATGCCGCCATCGGCGGTGATGACGACCTTTCCCTTCAGGATGGGAACGAGCTGCG
>ORJL010912590.1_pt1 | contig 11130 bp, 13 predicted proteins | sample 1779941 | NCBI WGS metagenome assembly ORJL01 (sample SAMEA104232317, study PRJEB22302) | groundwater metagenome | biome: forest; feature: aquifer; material: groundwater | place: USA | collected 2011-08-07 | depth 5.8 m | reverse complement strand
TCACGGTGGGACCGCGGCCGCCGTTTCCGTTTCCCGGTCTGTGGATCTACAACGGGGATCACGGCTCGTACAACAACGCGGTCGTGCATATCGTCGGGATCGACCGGAACGACCCCGAAGGCCTGAGGCAATACCTCGGCGACCGCGATCCGGAGAGCCTTTCGAACGGCACCGGCAGCGTGGACCATATCGCCTTTGCCGCGACCGGCCTGGCCGAGATGCGTAGCAAGCTGAAGCGCCTGCAGGTGCCCTGCCGGGAACGCGAAGTGCCCTCACTGGGATTGCGGCAGCTGTTCCTGGACGATCCGAGCGGCGTGGTCATCGAGCTCAACTACCCGGCCGCCGAGGCGCTCTGAGGGCCGCGCCGCCTGGGCGCACCGGGCGCGCTGTCATGCGGAAAGAATGACAAGAAAGGGAGCGAACGCCCGAGGCATGGGCCGTCCCGCCGCCGCCATAGCCGTCGAAGCGGGTCTGGCCGTCGTGGTGATGGATGTGCACCGGGTAGCACCCATGCCGGTGGCGGGGGCGCGTATTTGCGAATCAATTGGATCGCAGGATTCTTGGAAAGGCCTTCTCCATTCAGCCGCTTCTCTTCGGTGCGGCAGCAAGCTGGAATCGAGGCGGGCCCGACACGTCACGGCAGGCGTGCGGGTCCCAGAAGCCACCCTGCTCATACATACATCGGATCTGTGCGTAGCGGAAGAGCGCGGTCATTGCCGCCCGCGCGGCGTGCGGTCTTGGTCCGATCGCGCGTAGAGTCGAGCGCACCAAATGACCTTCATCGCTGCCTAGACCCGCAAGGCGCTTGGCAATCATCATGGCGTCGGTCTCAACCGCGCGCGGTCGTCGGGTGCGCGCGGTGTGGAGCGGATGCGGCGCCAGTTTCTCAATCATCGATGCCATACGAACCATAAAGTTCGATGGCTGGTAGAGCGCATTGCTAAGCCTGCGCAGACCCGTCAGCAGTTCGTCGCGAGTCAGCAGCGCCGGTATGATATTCGTATCCCACGGCAGTGCCGCCACCTCGGGGCCGCCTTCGACGAGCCGCTGTGCGGCTGCCAGCCGGGCGTGCAGAGCGGTTGCGGCTGGCGCGACAAGCGCCCCGAGACTGAACACCGGAATTGGTAAGGTCATCGCGAACTCATACTGGCGCTCGAAGATATCCTCCCCGTCGTGGTCGAAGCCCACGATCATGCCGCCGGTGACGGCAATCCCGTGGGCAAGGAATACGTCGACCCCGGTGTGCAGATCGAGCGACAGATTCTGCGGTTTCTTACATTCCCGCAAGCTGTCCGCATTGGGCGTCTCCAGGCCGATGAAAACCCAGTCGATTCCCGCCGCCGCGCACAGACGAACCAACTCGGGATCGCGCGCTGCATCGACCGACACCTGGGTACTGAACAGCATCGGGCCATCGGGCCGCGTGCGATTCCATTCGCTCAGAGCGACCAGCAATTCACGCGCGCGCCGCCGATAGACGGTGAAGTTGTCGTCCGCAAGGAACACGCTGCGATAACCCAGTGCATACAGGGCATCGAGCTCGGCCAATACCCGGTCGGTCGGCTTGTGTCGCTGGCGCCGGCCGAGATAGGCGATCACATCGCAGAATTCGCACTCGAACGGGCAGCCGCGCGAGGTTTGCACGCAACCGATCAGTGCGCGCTCGTTGGGATACAGAGACCAACGCGGCAACGGCGAGTCTGCGAGGTCGGATTTGCCCCCGAGGTACTCGCGCTGCCAAACGCCGCGCTCGAGGTCGGCAAACAGACGCGCCGCGACCGATTCCATTTCGCCGATCACCAGCACGTCCGTATGCTCGCGGAGCATGCGGGGATCGAGCGAAGCGTACGGCCCGCCGGCGATTACTGTCTTGCCACGGCGCCGAAACTCGTGCGCCAGCTCAATCATTCGCGAGGCCTGCGTCACTTTGCCGGTCAGACCGACGAAGTCGGCGCGCGTGTCGAGATCGACAGGGCCGAGTTGCTCATCGCACAGGCTGATATCCCAACCGGCCGGCGCAAACGCGGCCACCGTCACGGTCGCCAGGTCCCCGATGCCTACCGCCGCCGTCAGGCCCCACGCCTCGAAGACGTCGGCTCCGAAGTATCCGGGGGTCGCCGAACGGGGGTTGATCAGATAAAGGCTCTTCCCCAACGCAGCCTCTCGCCTCGTTCCCGGGGCAGCATGCCCTCACACAGGGTGGAATTCCGCCTTGAAGTGTGCCAATATAATAACGGGTGACGGTATATGTCACGCGATCTTGTGGGGAGGCGCTATGGCCGGAGGAGGCAAGGGCGGCGGCGGGGGCGGCTCCGTCGATGTTGACGTAACGAGCAACTCTTCCAGCGTCATGGACACTGACGCGAACATCACTTCCACCTCCCGCAACGAACTCGCATCGACCTCAACCAACCAGATCGACTCCAAGGCGACCGCGCAACTTCAGGTGGTCGGTTTGGACAATGTTCGTCTAAAGGCAGATACCACTGCCGACAACCGCACCCAGCTGGAGATGGATTTGAAGCCGCTGCAGGTCGATCTCTGTCTGAAGGTCGGCCTTGAGCGGTTTCCATCGACGTTCGTCTGTCGTCCAAGCACGCGCCACTTCGGCGTCACCCTGTTCGGCGTGGAAGTGATGGGTTTCAACTACTCCTCTGAGCAGAAAACGATCATCGAGGACATGCGCAACCGTCCGTTCGTTGTAGCCGGCCTTCCGAGCGGAGTCGCACCCGAGGGAGGCGAGCACGGGCATCACGGCGTGCGCATCCGCGTGGGCGATTAGGATCCGGGCCGTGCGTCAGCTGCCCACCGCCGCGCTGCTCGATCATCGTGAAGATGCGCCGATCGTTCTGGTCGGCGAACCCAAACGTCTGGTCGGACGAATCAGGTTGCACAATCGCGCACCCACCCGGGTCGTGCTGCGCGAGGCGCGGCTGTGCGGCGCGCCGGTCGACCACCTCGGCAAGCGTGCGGCGCCTCAGGAATTTACGATTCCGCTGACCGCAATTCTCGCGCCCGATCAGCAGTCCGCCGTGACGGTAAAGCTGTCAATCGACCCGCAGGCGCCGCCGGGAGAGTACAACGCCGATCTGGTGGTCGGCGAGCATCGCTATCCGGTTCAACTGCACGTCGCCGAAAGCATCTCACTTAGCGTCGCGCCGGCCCAACTCATGGTCGAGAACCGTCCGGGCAGCCGCGTGCAAAAGCGCATGTTTTTCACCAACGCGGGCAACGTGCCATTGCAGATCGGCAACATCGGCGCGGTGGTTCTAGACGACGAATTGCTCGCCTGCAAGACCATTCGCGCAACGCTCGACGAAAGTGCAGACCAGACGAAGACGATCGATCAATGGGTCAATTCGTACCTCGAACAGGGCAAGACGCTGCTCAAGGCGATCGGGATGTTGTGGGTCGAACTTGAGGCAGCGCCGCTGAATTTGCAGCCTGGACAGACCGCCGCAGCGAACTTGACGATCCGTGTTCCCGACTCGCTGGATCCGCGCACGCGCTATCGCGGTGTCGCATTCCTCTACGACGCGGACATCGGATTCACCGTCGCGCCCACCGGCGCAGAGAAACGCAAACGGAGGGAAAGTTGAGCTACGTCCAATCCACCGATCCACGGCTCACCGTTGCGGGATTGCCAACGGCGAGCGCCATGCCCGGCGTCGAGGCTTTCGCGCGTTTTGTCGGCGAAGGCCTGGCACAGCCGATCGTCGCCGGCTTTCGCCAAGCTGCCGCCAACCTGTTCGAAACGCTCGGTGTCGCGGGACGCACGTCGACCTGGGGTTCTTCGAAGCCCGGCAAAACGAGGGACTGCTGCGATACGCCGACGGACCCGTGCCATTGCCGCTGCTGCATCGTCGACGCTGATCTCGTTGTGTACGGGCGCCTAGGAGAGCGGCGCGTGGTGCCGTTGACCGTGGAGAACCGCTGGCGGCGCGAACGCAAGATCAAAATGGAGCTTTCCGCCTTCAGCGCGCGCGGCGGCGGGGCTTCGCCGGTCACAGGAGAATTGTTGCCGCCAGCGCCTGAATTCACGCTGCTGCCTTGCGGCCAGCAGGCGGTCGTCTTGGTGATTCAGTCGACTCTGCCTTCGAGTCCGGCTCCCAAACCCGACCGGCCGAACGAATCCCATCAGACGCGGGCACTGCCAGACGTCGACGATTGCCTCGTGTCGTACGCGGATCTGCGGGTTGAAGGCTGCGAGATCCGTCCGCTGCGCATGGCGGTGGCGCTGCTTCCGCGCGACTGTGCCGACTATCGAATAATCTGCCGTTGCGAGTGCTGCTAGCTGCGCTTCGGCGCCGAGAGCAGTTCGGCCAAGAGTTCGACGATGTCGCCGATGGTTCGAATGCGCTGTGCGTCGTCGGTGTCGATGTCGACGTCGAACCTGTCCTCCAGCGCCACGAGCAGCTCGAGCGCAGCGAGAGAATCCATGCCGAGGTCGGTGAACAGATCGGTGCTGTCCGCCAGAGCCGCCGGCTCGCAACCATTGACCTCGGCGACGACGTCGACAACGGCTTGGATCGACACGGCTTTCATGGTGGGCGGTCAAGTGTGAGCAAAGGCGGGCCGCAGTTCGACGCGCCGGCGAAGCGACGGGAAACTGCTGAGACCACGTTCAGTGGTGCGCTGAGGCTGCTGGCGTACGTGCACTCGGATAAGTGGAGGCGGTCATCGTGAAAGTGATGCTTGCCAATCTACGCGGTTTCTGTGCCGGGGTCGAGCGCGCGATCGACAGCGTTGTGGGGGCACTTGATTTGTTCGGACCGCCCGTGTACGTTCGACACGAGATCGTGCACAACAGGCACGTCGTGGAAGGACTGCGCGCGCGGGGTGCGGAGTTCGTGGAAGACCTCGCCGAAGTGCCCGACGGCGCGGTGCTGGTCTTCAGCGCGCACGGTGTTTCGCGAAACGTTGAGGCGCAGGCGCGCGCGCGTGGCCTTACCGTAATCGATGCCACGTGCCCGCTCGTGACCAAGGTGCACCTTGAAGTCGCACAACACGCACGCGCCGGCCGCACCGTGTTCCTGATCGGCCACCATGACCATCCCGAAGTGCAGGGTACGCTCGGGCACTACAGCGGCAGCGGCCAGATTTCGGTGATCGAGAGCGAAGAAGACGTCATGCATGCCACGGCGGTGCCGGGAGCGCCGGTGGCCTACGTAACCCAGACCACTCTATCGCTCGACGACACTGCGCGCATCGTCGACGCGATCCGCGCGCGCTTTCCGCAATTGCAGGGGCCTCATAAGGACGACATTTGCTACGCGACGCAGAACCGGCAGCGCGCCGTGCGTGAACTCGCGCAACACTGCGATGTGATCATTGTTGTCGGGGCTGCACATAGCTCAAACTCGACGCGACTGCGTGAAATAGCGCAGGCCTGCGGTACACCTGCATACTTGGTGGACAGTGCCGAGTGGGTTGAGCGTCGCTGGTTCGATCGATGCGCAGTGATCGGCGTTTCGTCCGGCGCCTCGGTGCCCGAAGTCCTGGTAGCAGAGCTCCTGGCGACATTTCGGCGCTGGTGGCCGGGGCTGACGGAAGAGAGCCTGGGCCAGCCGGAGCAGGTGCATTTCCGCCTGCCGAATGCACTGCAGAATGCACGCCGGCGTGATGCGTCGACCACGCGCAGCGTGCGCTCGGGTGCCGACGATGCGAGACCGTGAAGAGGGAACGCCGTGGTCAATCTGGACATCCTGACTCAACTTGTAAATGATCGCGAACTGCGCGGGCAGGTATCGCGGCTGCTCGCAAACAAGGTGCGGGCGGACGTCAAGAGCCTCGAGACGGGCGCATTGCTGTCGCGTCGGTTGCTGGAAAGGGCGGCCGCCGCACAGCGCGGCCAGGAGCAACCGAACGGCGCAGCTCTGCGCGGTCTGATCAAGGAGCACTTGGATTTCTACGAGTTGCTCGTCAGTCAGACGCTCGCCTTCAACCAGCGGCTCGCCGAACGACTGCACGGCCTTGGCGCGCCACTGGAAACGAGTGACAGCGTGATGAGCCTGCGGCTCGCGGCGCCGCTGAATTCCACGCTCCGCGCCCCGTTCCGCCTCGAGAACAACCGATCGACGCCGATTTCCGTGAGCTTCGAAATCACTCCGTTCGTTGGCGAAAGCGGCACGGGAATCGTGTCCGCCGAAGCGGTCTTCGACCCGCCGGCGCTCGAACTGAAGCCAGCGCAAGAAGCAAAGATCGATCTGATCCTCGCCATCACGCCCGGGTTTGTTCCGGGCAACACCTATTTGGCTACCGTTACCGTCAAAGGCTTGGAGGCGACGCAATTGCTCGTGCGGTTGCAGGTCGAGGCGGAACGAACCGAGTCGGCGCAGCCTGCGACCGACGCAAAGTCGCCAGCGGTTCACGTGGCACCTGCGGTCGACGCCGTCGCTCCAGCGCCCGAGCCGGAGCGCAAGAAGACGCCCCCGAAGCGCAAGCGTTCTTCGGTGAAGGCATCCGGCGCGCGCAAACCGGGCGGACAATCCGCACACAAGAAAGCATGAGCGAACAGAGCCGGTCCGACGTCCTGCCCACGATCGTCGTGCGCGATCCTCCAGTGGCCGTGGGAGAGCGCGTTCTGGGCGAATTGGCACAACTCAATGGGCTGGGTGCGCTGCTCGCCCTGTTGGCCGGTTCCGGCGAAGGCGCGCGTGCGGGGCTGCGTTCGCTGGTGCGTTCGCTGATCGACGATGGAAGCCGCTACGCGCAGACACCGGACGGTCAGCGCTGGGCGACACTGCTTTCGGAGTCGCCTGTAGTCACCAATGGCTGGTTGTTGTGGAATCACTCCAACGTGGATTTCTATCTGCGCAATGCCGAACCCCTGCGCGATAGCCCGGGCGCCCTGCTGGAAGCCGCTCTAAGCGAGCTCGCGCGCGGCGATCTCGCCGAGCTGTTGATGCAGTTGAGCCGACTGTCGGCGCGGATTGATGCCGACCAGCGCGCACACGGCGGGGTTGCATGAGCGCGCCGCCGCACAGCTTAGGCCCCCCGCCACCGGGTACGCGCGAGGACTTCTTCGCCAGCCGCAACAATTTTCTGTTCCTGTTGCTCGGCCTGATTGCGACGGCGGAGCGCGTCCTTAGCGTCGCGCCCAATCTGCTCGCGCCAGAGCAGAAGGCGCCTCCCGCAGGAGGACACGAGATCCGCGACGACCCGCATCTTTTGCGCTGACAATGGCAGGCTTCCGGGACGCCCTCGGGCTCGTGGACCGGCCGCACCTCCCGGCGCCCGGCGCCGGCAACAGCGAACGCTTCAAGGAGTGGTTTCACTTCAACCTGCTCGGTCTGCCTGGCGGCGCGGACGTCATCGTCAACGTAAGCTTCTCCGGGGACGTGACGCGTGCCGGCGGCGGGAGAACCGATGTCATCGCGCTGTGCCATCGGCCTGGCCATGGCTGGGCCGGCGGGGTCGATAGCTACGATGGCGCCGCCGCGGAGTTTGACACCACCCGGCTCGCTCTGCGGGTGGGCGACGCGGTATCGCTGCGCTACGATGCCGGGGCATACCAACTGAATCTGCGCCAACGCGGGGGACTCCTTGCGCTGAGGGCAACGCTGACGCCGCGTGCCGAACCAATGCTATTGTGGAACGACACGCCGCTCGGCACCGGCAGTCTGAATTGGCTCATCGCGCCGCACCTGGAGGCGAGCGGCGAGCTGCGCCTCGGCAACGAGAGGATTCAGTTCGACGACATCTGCGCTTATCACGACCACAACTGGGGCTACTGGAAGTGGGGCGAGGACTTTGGCTGGGAATGGGGCTTCGCAACCGACATGCAGCGGCGGGTCGCCGAGGGGCGTCTGACCGCTGTGTTCGACCGCACCAGTGACCGCCTGGGCGGTGCGAGTTTCGAGCACACGCTGGCAGTGTGGCGAGACGAGATGTTGCTGAAAGTCTTTACGCGCCACATGCTGCGGGCTCAGCGCGAAGGAAGCTTCCAGGGCGATATCCCGCGTCAGCCGGGCGCGGCATGGATGATCGCGCCTGGCACGGTGCAGACCGTGCCGCGACATTTCCGCGTCTCGGCCCGCGATCAGGACGACTGGCTCGACGTCGAGTATCACGTGGGCGCAGCGCTGCAGGTCAGCGTGCCGAGCGAGTTTGGTTTTGGCGTGCTGGGTCTCAACGAAACGTTCGGACAAATCGCGATCAGCGGAATGCTCAAGGGCGAAACGGTGAAGTTTTCAACGCGCGCCGCCTTCGAATTCCTGGGCTGACAGGGGCTTGTTCTGAGCCTCACCGTTCGCGCCACTCTAGACGAAACATTGCGTATCTTGCGTGTCGACGCGCCGACCGCGTTCTTCCGAGTAGCGGCGGAGTTGGATGGCTTGGCCGTCGCAATTGAGGTGGAAGACGAACGCTTCATCGTCAGCAGCACTGGCGCGCAACTTGTGCTGGAGGAGCAGCGCGTCGACGCTCCGGTGCAGTTGCGAACCGACCGGCGCACCATTCTGGCGTTGATCGATGGCCATTGCAGCATGCTTGACGCCGTGCTCGCGCGCGACCTTGCGCTGCGCGCAGACGCATCGCTGCTCAGCCGCGTGGCGCGCGCGGGTGCTGCCTTCAGCGACGGCGCGATCCGCTCGCGCCGGGCGCGTGCGTTGCTGGAGGAATTTCGCAAGACATGCGCGCCGGCTCCCTAGAGCTGACGCTCGATCATGTAGTAAATCATTTCCTCGAGGAAACGCCGATACGGTGACGGCGCGATCCACGCGAACCGGCGCTCGAACGTGCGCGCCGCCGACTCGGCCAACCGCCGCGCGAGATCTGATGCAAAGGCGATCGAGCCGTAGCGATGCATGGATTCGAGTACGAACTCGATGTCGCCCTGCGATTTGTCGACGCGCGGGCGCGCGTAGATGTCGAGAATGCGGCGCCGGTCCGCCGCGCTTGCGTGCTCCATCAAGTGGATCATTGCCAGCGTGCGCTTGCCCTCGGCAATGTCGCCCCCGATTTCTTTGCCGTAAAGCGACTCCTCCGCCGTCAAGTTGAGGTTGTCGTCCTGGATCTGGAACGCGGCGCCGATCTTGAATCCAAGCGACGTGAACGCGCCCAGTTCGGCCGGCCGCACGTTGGCGATCAGGGCGCCGGCGCGCATGGGTGCGACGCAAGTGTACCAGCAGGTCTTCTTTCGACTCATGCGCAGGTAGTCGGAAACGGCAACGTCGGCGCGGTTGAAGCGCACCCAGTCCAGCTCCATAGACTGTCCCTCGGTTGATTCGCGCGCCATCCGCTCGATCTCGAAAATGAGCGTCAGCGCGCGCTCCAGACCGAGGGTGCGAGTGTTGCGCAGGAGCGTGCGCATCGCAAGCATATTCAAGCCGTCCCCGACGTTTGAGGCGATGGCGATGCCGTATTTCGTGTGCAGGGTCGGATCACCGCGCCGATATTCGCTTGCGTCTTGAATGTCGTCTTTAATGAGGAACGCGTTGTGAAACATTTCGAGGGCGGCCGCGGTATCCATCGCCTCCTCAACGCGGCCGCCGCACGCCTGGCACATGGCCAGGCAAAGTGCCGGGCGGAAGCCCTTGCCCTCGCGCAGCGGGTATTCCAGCATGGGACCGTAGAGCGTGTGCCGGAAGCGATTGTTGGGCACTAGCTCGCGGATGCGCACCAGTACTTGCTCGCGGTAGTGCGCCAGCATCTCGAAAAAATGCTCTGTCGAACGCCCGGGGCGGCCGCGTTTCTCCTTGAGTCGCACGAGCGACATAGCACAGTCCTCAGGAGCGAGCTCGGGCGCCCGCGCGCTCCCGCACCATTCGGTCCAGCATCGCCTGCATCACCTGCACCACTGCGGCGTAACAGCGCTTGACGACCGCGGGATCGCGATCGGCGTGCGGCTTTGTGGTCCCGAAACTAATCGGAGCACCCATTTCGAGTTGCATGCGCACGGGGAAAGGGATATTGAAAGGGGCGCCCAGCGCCAGGCCATTGGGTAGAGAAAACGTCAGCGGTACGCGCTCTACCCCATATCTGTCCAGGCCGAGATCGCGCGCACGCTGGCGCCCGTCGTCCAGCACGATCAACGTTTCGTGGGCGCCGACCGAGACGATGGGCACGACTGGAATACCCATGCGCAACGCCAGCCGGATGAAGGCGTCGCGGCCAAAGAACATAATTTTGTGCCGATCCTCGAACGGTTTATACGCGTCGTCCCCGGCACCGGGGTACACGAGCAGTGGTGCGCCGCTCTCCAGCACCCTGACCGCCATGCGTGCGGTGGCGGCAACCCCGCCAATTTTTGCGGCATGGACGTTCAGATACGGGACCCTGAAAATTTCGGGATGAATGAGCGCAAAGACCGGCGCATCGACTCCCTGAGCAAGGTACCATGCGTGCAGCGTCATCGCGGTGTCGGGCGCGTTGATCCCGCCGTTGTGATTGCCGACCATCACGAACGGACGGCCGCGCGGGGCACCTTCGAAGCCGCGCGCCGACACGCGAAAGTAATACCGGTAGAGGATTTCGAGAAGCGGGAGGTAGTCACGAATGTACGCTGGATCGCGCCTGTCAAGGCTCAATCCATCGAACAGTGCCGGGTTCTCCCGAAAGGCGCGCGGCAGGATGACAGACATACCGATTCAGACATACCAGTTGGCTGCATTCTGACGGATTCAGCGTGGATATGCACGCCGCATGGAACGGGCTTTCACGTCGCGCACAAAGAATCTCTGTTGGATAGCACAAGCGTGGAGGCCGATTGCCCCCGGCTGCCATAGAACCATGGAAAAGCAGACGCTAAGCTATCGTCATCAGCGGCGCGTATCTGGCGCCGTCAAGTCACAGTATCATTGATGACCTCAATGAGGCCGGTAGAGAATGCCGTGGCCGGAAAGCCCGGCAGCAGCGCCGGAAGCGCCAAATGGAAAAACGCCTTGAGCAGATCATCCGGATCGTCGCGATCACCGCGCTGGTGATCGGCTGCCTGATGGTGCTCAAGCCCTTCCTCGCGGCGCTGCTGTCGGCCGCGATCCTGTGCTTTTCGACCTGGCCGGTCTACGAGTGGATCGAGCGCAGGCTCGGCGGCCGGCGCGGGCTCGCCGCGCTCGCCATGACCCTGCTGATCGTCCTGGTGCTGGTGTTGCCGCTCGCGCTGATCGCGGCGACTTCCGTGGACCAGGT
>ORJL010827519.1_pt1 | contig 11130 bp, 6 predicted proteins | sample 1779941 | NCBI WGS metagenome assembly ORJL01 (sample SAMEA104232317, study PRJEB22302) | groundwater metagenome | biome: forest; feature: aquifer; material: groundwater | place: USA | collected 2011-08-07 | depth 5.8 m | reverse complement strand
TACCCCAGTGGCTGCCAAGCCCCCTCCCGCGGCGCAGCCGACTGCAACCGCCTCGCCAACTCTGGCGTCCAAGCCCGCCGTGCCAGCCAAGCAGTCGAGAGTCCGCGTGGCGTCCACGGGGTCGGTTGGAGCCTCGGGCGTCTACATCGGGGTTGAAAAAGGGTACTTCAAGGATCTTGGCATAGACATAGAGGTGTTGCCCTTCCAGTCGGGGGCTGCCATGATCCCACCATTGTCGACCGGAGACCTGGAGGTGGCGACCGGGTCGGTTAGCACTGGCTTGCTGAATGTCATCGATCGTGGGGTGCCATTGAAGATGGTGGCAACCCTCACCAGCAACATCAAGGGTTTTGACTACGTGTGGCTTACTGTCCGCAAGGACCTCATAGATAGCGGTTCGGTGAAGGAAGTCAAGGACATGAAGGGGAAGAAGATCGCGGTCTCGGCGATCAAGACCGGAGCCGAGGCGATCGTGGCGTATTTCCTTAAGCAGGGAGGGCTCAGCATCACCGACGTCGAGTTGGTACCCCTGGGATACCCCGATATGCTGGCCGCGTATTCCAACAAGGCCATCGATGGCGCTATTCAACTTGAGCCTCTGGTAACCACCGCGGTGGAGAACGGGCTGGCAGTGCGGTGGCCGGCGGGAGCCCCCAGCGTCATCTACGGCGGCGAGTACCAGTCCGCGGGGATAGTGATTTCCGAGCAGTTCGCTAAGGACGTAGACGCGGCCCGGCGCTTCATGGTGGGCTACCTCAAGGGACTGCGGGACTACAACGATGCTTTCGGCAAAGGCAAGGACAAGTCGGCCGTTATAGGCATGATCACGAAATACACCACGGACAAGGACCCGGCGCTGTACTCCAAGATGGTGTTGCCGTACCTGAATCCGGACGGCCGGATCCATGTTCCTAGCATGCAGATGGACCTGGACTACCTCAAGACCATGGGCTATTATACCGGTAACGTGACCGTCCTGTCTATGATGGACAACCAGTTCGTGGACTACGCTTTGCAGCAATTGGGCCCGTATCGTTAGGACAATGGGCTATAGAATTCTCGGCGGAGGTTTAGTGATGAAGTTCAATGGAAAGTGGAAGGCCCCGGTGATCGGCGTCCTGGCGGTGGCGCTATTGGCTTCTGCCTGTGCCCCGGCAGCGACGCCGACGCCGACCCCGATACCCAAGGTACCCGCGTCGACGGCCGTCCCGGCGGCCGCTCCCACGAAGCCGGCCGCGGCGGCAACCAGCGCCCCTGCGCCCGCTGCCACGAGCGCACCGACCAAGCCACCCGCGGCCGCCGCTGGCCCAACCACAGCAGCGGCCAAACCGGCAGCAGGGTTGGCCCTTGTTCGCGTAGGCGGGCTGCCCGGCTCGGTGGCTGATTCAGGATTTAACATCGGCATCGCGAAGGGATACTTCAAAGACCAAGGGCTGGACGTCCAGGTGACCCCGTTCCAGTCGGCAACCTTTATGATCGCGCCGCTCGCCTCAGGAGACCTGGATATCGGCGGAGGGACCATCAGCGCCGCCCTCTTCAACGCTATCGAGCGGGGAGTGCCGATGAAGCTGGTGGGCACCAAGGGCAGCAGCGTCGAGGGATATGACTTCTCGTGGGTGGCCGTCCGCAAGGACCTGATCGATAGCGGCCAGGTGAAGACCGTGGCGGACCTCAAGGGGAGGAAGGTCGCCGTAACGGCCCTGGCAGGCGGGGGCGAGGCCATCGCTGCTAACCTACTGAAGCAGGGTGGTCTCACCATCAAGGACGTGGACCTCATGGGCCTGGCTACCCCTGACATGTTGACCGGGTTCGCGAACAAGGGCATCGACGCCGCCGTACAGATGGAGTCCGCCCTGACCGCAACCGTGGAACAAGGGCTGGCGGTGAGGTGGCAGGGATCCCACACCATCTACGGTGGACAGTACCAGGCGGCGGAGCTGATCGCCTCAGAGCAATTCATGAAGAACACGGATGTGGCCCGGCGCTTCATGGTAGCCTATCTGAAGGCATTGCGTGACTATAATGACGCCTTCGTCAAGAAGGTGAACAGGGCCGATACCGTGGCCATCATCGCCAAGGCGACGAATATGGACCCTGCTCTCTTCGACAAGATGGGGATGCCCTATCTGGACCCGGATGGCAAGATGGATGTCAACAGCATGAAGATGGACCTGGACTACTTCAAGCAGATGGGATACTACACCGGCAAGCTGGAGGTGCAGCCCCAGATCGACACGCAGTTCACAGATTACGCTCTGCAGCAGTTGGGCCCATACAAGAAGTAACTTCGGGGAACGCACCCCGCACGTATGTAGAATCCAGGGAGCGCGGCCCGCGTTCCTCCGAGAGAAACGTGGGCCGCGCTCAACCTTGCCCGCACTGCAACGATGAAGCTTCAACCATGGCTGTCCCTCAGGTTGGCTGGTTCTTCAATGCTGTGCCGGGTGACGTGTTTCCTCCAAGGAGGAGCGTCCCTATTGGTGGCGCAGCGGCGCAGGCGCCGGCCAGGGTTCCGGTTTCCGGGTCCCGGCCCGGAAATGACAGGATAGGTATTGCGATCGCTGTTCTGCTGAACGGGGTAGTCAAGAAGGGGTAGGCCCTTCTTGGGGGGTCAGAGGGGTCTCCCCTATCTTCTACTCCCACTCACTTCTCCCCGAAGGGGAGAAATGGGTGGCGTCCATGCTGGGCTGCTCCGTCCACTGGCGTCCGGAATACGCCTGGCCGGTGCAGAAACCGGCGGCCTCCACTAACGACACAAGCAGGAGGTGAACCTTGTTCAATGATCTGAGAGACTGGCTGATTCAAGTCCAGCGCATGGGGCAACTCCAGGTTGCGCGGGGCGCCCACTGGAACCTGGAGATCGGGACCATTACCGAGCTGGTCCACCGCCAGAGGGGCAAGCCCGCCATCCTTTTCGACGACATCCCGGATTATCCCGCCGGACACCGGGTGCTCGTCAACACCCTGGGGTCGGTCGACCGCATCGCCTTGAGCTGGGGCCTGCCCCTGGGCCTCTCCAACGCGGAGCTCAAGAAGCAGCTTAGGCAGAAGTACAGCAGCCTGGAGCGCATCAAGCCGGTGGTGGTCTCCGATGGCCCGGTCATGGAGAACGTCATCGAGGGAGACCAGGTCGACCTCTTCAAGTTTCCCGCCCCCTTGTGGCACGAAGGCGACGGCGGTAGGTACATCGGCACCGGCAGTGTTGACATAACCAGAGACCCGGACGACGGCTGGGTGAATATGGGCACCTACCGGGTGATGGTGATGGATAAGAACCATGTGGGCTTCTACATCTCACCCGGGCAGCACGGCCGTATCCACCGTGACAAATATATGGCGCAGAACAAGCCCATGCCGGTGGTGGTGTCCTGCGGGCACGACCCGGTCTTCTTCCTGGTGGGCTCGTCGGAGCTGCCCTTCGGCGTATCCGAGTACGAGTTCGCCGGGGGCATCAAGGGCAAGCCCGTGGAAGTGATCAACGGACCTCTGACCGGCCTGCCCTTCCCGGCGACGGCGGAGCTGGTGCTCGAGGGCTTTGTGACGCCGGGCGAGACTCGCGTTGAAGGGCCGTTCGGCGAATGGACGGGCTACTACGCCAGCGGAGAGCGCCCCGAGCCGGTCATCGAAATCAAGGCCATATATCACCGGAACGAGCCCATCATCCTGGCCTCTCCTCCCAGCAAGCCCCCCACGGAGTACACGTTTTATTCGGCTCCCCTTCGCTCGATCCTGATCGAGGATGAGCTGGCCAAGGCGGGCATCCCCGACGTCACGGGCGTCTGGACCCACGAGGCGGGCGGCGCCCGGCTGTTCCACGTGGTGGGCATTAAGCAACGCTATCCCGGTCATGCCAAACAGGCTGCTATGGTCGCCTGTTTCTGCGGGTCGGGCAACTTCCACGGGCGCTACACGGTGGTGGTGGATGACGATATCGACGTCACCGATCTCAATGAAGTGATCTGGGCGATGTGCACCAGGGTGGACCCGGTGAAGGACATAGAGATCGTCCGGGAGTGCCGCAGCAGCCCCCTGGACCCCATCATCCCGGTTGCGGACAAGGGGTTCAGCTCCCGGACCATCATCAACGCCTGCCGTCCCATCCAGTGGATCGACAGCTTCCCGAAGGTAGTGGGCGCCAGCCCGGAGCTCACGCAGAAGACGGTGGCCAAGTGGAGGAATCTCATATACGGGGATTAGGTTGCGCACCCGCGATTTGGCGGGATACGAACGAGGACAGTCAGGCTACCTTCCTTCCGCGGATTGCCGTATGATTGACGGACAGGGATCTTTCGGCCTTGAGGCAGGAGGAAGACAATGCCCAGATGGGAACAGCCCAGCAACGTAGACCTGGTTTATGAAGAACTCATGTCAGCGGAACGCCCGCTGACCTTCGAGGAGATCTTCGAAGCGGTGAACCGGCGTAGGCCGGTGACTACGAGGAACCCCAAGGCGACAATCCGCAACATCCTGTCGCAGGGAAGCCAATTGGTTAGCACCGGAGATGGACGCTTTGGCTATCTGCCCCGCCTTCTGAATGGAAGCCTTGTCCGGATACCGCTTCAGGGAAAGGAGCCGGCAGATCACCATCTCGTCTATCCCGACGAGGTGCGCTATGCGCTGTGGCCGGATTTCTTCGAAATCGAAAAGCGCCGATTGCGGCGTCCGGTCACGATGCGCCTGCCCAATGGCGAGGAGGTTTCCCTACCCCTCGAGTTCGCCGGTGTCGGCGCCTGGGGCAGTCCCATGCCCGAGACATTGCGCAGGTATCTGATCGATGAGCGAGCCTCAGAAGGGGATTCCCTGCTTGTCCGTGTGGTGGACGGGGACACAGGCAAGTGCGACGTGTGGCTAGAGCATCGCGGCAAACGAGACGAAGCCAGGATGGCAGCGCGCAACCGGGAAGTGGCCGACGCCGTCTATCAACTTCTCGCCAAAAGGGGGGCGAATGAAACGCCGAACTGGGACCTGGCCATCCTCGCGCTGGGCAGAGGACTCTACCGCTCCGACGTAGCCCCGGACACCCTGGAGAAGTTGATGCACGCCGACTCCCGATTTACTTACTTGGGCCTCGACTCGTGGATGCGGGCCAGCGAGATGACGCCCGAATTGGAGGATATGAGATTTCGTCGCGGTGGGATAGGCGCCGCAACGTCCGCGGCGATCCAGGGACCGGAAGAAGCCAACGCCGTTCAGGACATTCGGCTCGCCATGGAGAGGACCATGCCCGATCTCCAGGCTCTAATCGCCGCTCAGGACTTCCAGTCGATTGCAGACGCCAACGCTTTCCTGGAGGGAATCCGAGGAAAAGGTCTCTTGCCACATCGGGAGCCTGCCACCCCGCTCGACATTGCTCAGGACCTCATGTACGAGGCCTGGGATGCCCCCGATCTGCGGGAAAGGGTCCGGCTCGCCATGATCGCACTTCAGGTCTCGCCGGACTGCGCCGATGCGTACGTCCTTCTCGCCGATGAGATGGCGAGAGGCGCTGCTCAAGAGGCCGAATTGTATGCCAAGGGAGTCGCCGCCGGTGAGCGTGGTTTGGGCAAGGAAGCCTTCGAAAACAAGACCGGACATTTCTGGGGGTATATCGAGACGCGGCCGTACATGCGGGCGCGTCTCGGCTTGGCCCGGGTCCTCTGGCGGATGGGCCGGCTTCCCGAGGCGATCGCGCATGCCTGGGAGCTCTTGAGGCTTAACCCCGGCGACAACCAGGGCGTGCGCTACATCCTCCTTGATGTGCTCCTCGAGGCCGGTGAAGACGCCCAGGTGGAGAAGCTACTGGGTCTCTACTCCGGCGATGGCTATGCAACATGGCAGTATGGCAGGGCTCTGCACGCTTTTCGCCACGAAGGCGACACCAGACGTGCGAGGAAGCTTCTGGCGCAGGCTAAGAGGGATAACCAGTACGTCCCGGATTATATGGTGGGGCGGAAGAGCTTCCCGCGGTACCTGCCCGAAACGGTGCAGCCAGGCAGTGAAGATGAAGCCGTCGACTCCGCTGCGCACCAGGTAGAGGCCTGGAGGAAGACGCCGGGCGCGCTGGAATGGCTTGGCAAGGCGGTGCGGTTGCGCCTGGTACCAGGACGACATGTACGTGGTTAGCTCAGAAGCGGGGACCACAAGGTCGGAGTTTCAAGCCCTCTCGACCCGGCCATAACCTTCGGCTCAGCGTGGTTCTTCACCGGCCCAAGAGGCCGCGCGTTCTATTCTGCGAGAAGGCTCTCTCTCCCCACCCACGACGAAACCTCGTTTGACTTCTTGCTGTTGCGTGCTATACTTTACTCGCGAGCTTCAGTGACGTCTCCTGGGCTACGAATGTGCATGTGCGCGGACGTAACCAGATGATCATGGCGATTTGGGTGAGAGATGCCCACCGTTTTCTCCAATCTTGGAGGATAATCGTCTTTTCTTTTTCAGCCTCGATCATGGTGAGCCAATGCATATCCAATGTTGCGAAGGGTCGGGGATATGCCAAGTATTGGATGCGCCCACTCTCGCTTGCACGATCCCGCAATTTCCGTAGCTATGAATTGAACGAGATCGCGAAGCTGATCGAAGAGAACAGGTCGGGAATTGAAGGGAGATGGAATGAGCATTTCGGCAGAGAGAATTGAGGCTCTTGCGATAGACCCGTCTTAGTCTCGGCTGGATCAAGGAGACGGACGTCTTGACCATCAAGTAGGTGCCAGGTATACTTCTTTCGACATGCCACTGTGGTATGTTTGGCAGTTCGTCGGTATGTCAAGTGGTCTTGCCCGATACGCTGCCGGTCTCCTCGTTTCGAATGACGCAAGCATCGGACAATGCTGGATTTCGAGGTGCTGCACAAATGTCGCGTTTGCTAGTCCCTGGTCCAATAGCCGTCATCGATTTGGAGACCACTGGGTTGTTTCCCTTTCGTCGTGATCGCATCCTCGAAATCGCCGCTGTCATAGTGGGAGCCGATGGGCACATTGAACGCGAGTTCGTGTCGCTAGTTAACCCATCAAGGGACATTGGGCCGAGCAGCATCCATGGTTTGACTTCTGAAGACATTCTGCACGCTCCCCGGTTTGAAGAGATTGCCCCCCTGTTCTTGGACATGCTCAGAGGCAGCGTTGCGTTAGCCGCTCACAACGTTCGCTTTGATCTCCAATTCTTGGAGACCGAATTCTCACGGATAAACCGCGAGTTTCCCAACTGTTTCAGCATATGCACAATGCGACTGGCGGGCGGTGGCAAACTAGCTGACTGTTGTCGTGACTTTGGAATCTCGCTGGAAGGCAGCGCCCACAGTGCTTTGGTCGATGCTCGTGCCGCGGCCCAGCTTTTGGCAAGCTTTCTTTCGGACCATCCAGGAATGATCCAGAACCTCAGCCAACTCTCGGCAATTCAATGGCCAAGAGTTCCCGCCACAGGGAAGCCTCCGGCCACGCGTGATGAGTCCCGGCTCCGCAAGCAAGAACCGCCCACGTTCCTTCAGCGTCTTCTCGGACGAATGGGTGGCCGTAGCCTGACATTCGCGAGCGACGAGGCCGTCGGTGATTACTTAGCACTACTCGACCGGGCGCTAGAAGACCGTCATGTAGACGAAACCGAATCAGACGCACTAATGGAGACGGCCGAAAGATGGGGCTTGGATGGTGACCGGATCGAGTTGGCTCACCGCGACTATCTCAATCAACTTGCCATCGCTGCAGTAGCCGACGGTACCGTGTCGGAAGCGGAACGACGTGATTTGAAACTTGTCGCGCGGCTTCTCGGCCAAGATAACCGTGACTTAGACGAGGTATTCGCGCAAGCAATCGCAAAGGTGTCAGAGATCCACCCCGACTCGTCTCCGGCTCCGACTGTTGGGGCGAGTCTATTGGGGATGCGTGTCTGCTTCACCGGCGAACTGCAGTGCCAAATTTGCGGGCACATGATTTCGCGTGAGATGGCACAGGAACTTGCGGATAGGGCTGGCCTAGTTGTCGTGGATTCTGTCACCAAGAAGCTCGATCTGCTTGTTTTGGCCGACCCCCACTCACAGTCCGGGAAGGCCAAGAAAGCCCGGCAATACGGAGTTCGAATCATGCACGAACCAGTCTTCTGGAAGGCAATTGGGGTGGACGTGCAGTGAGCAGGCATTTGGTACAGGGCCTCGTGGTCTGAGCCAGCCCTTCGATCGCTAGGATGTGCCCGCTCTGCTCCTGGGCCGCTAGTTGACGTCAAGCCATCGAGGGTCGTCCATCCCTCACGCCTTCCCGTGCTCTGATCCCGGAAGCACGTGACGAGCACGGCGAGGAATGATGTCGATCATGCCAATCCGACGCCTGTGGTTGGCTTGGTAGGCTTTCTGCTGGCGGCTGGCCCGTCTCTAACCCCAATTTGCCCGGCAGCAGGAGGACCGGCCGAACCTCGCAGTGACACTAAGCCATACGTCGAACGCATCATGAGCAACACGGCACCTATCGGAGGCCGTGCGTGGGGGCGTTGAGAGGCTGTGGATCTACGGGTTGTTCTTCGCTTGCAGTCAGGTCAGCGCCGGGCCGGATCATACCCGGCCGCGGCGCTGACAGATATAGCAGGAAGTACGGATGTTTGGCGAACCGGCGCCCCTTTACTTTTTGAGATTCTGGGCCACGAAGTCCCATTTGACGAGCTTCCAGAACGACTCCACGTATTTCGCCCTGGCGTTTCGGTAGTCGATGTAGTAGGCGTGCTCCCACACATCACACGTGAGCAGGGCGGTCTTGCCCTCGCTAGCTGGGGTCCCGGCGTTACTCTTGGCTTCAATCCCCAGGCTCCCGTCTGCGTTCTTGACGAGCCAGCACCATCCGGAGCCAAACAACGTCACCGCGCTGTTGGTGAACTTCTCCTTGAATTCCGCGAAGGAGTTGAAACTCTTTGCGATCGCATCGGCGACCGGCCCACTTGGTTCGCCTCCAGCGTTGGGCGCCAGGCAATTCCAGTAGAAGGTGTGGTTCCAGATCTGAGCCGCATTATTGAAGGTTCCGCCGGACGCCTTCCGGACGATATCCTCCAGGGACATGTTCTCGAACTCCGTCCCCGGAATGAGCTTGTTCAGGTTGTCGACGTAGGTCTTGTGATGCTTACCGTAGTGATACTCGATTGTCTCGGCGGAGATGATCGGCGCCAGGGCGTCAGGAGCGAAAGGCAGGCTTGGCAGTGTGTGTTCCATGGACTTGATTTCCTCCTTGTCTGAATCATGAGTCATGCAGACCGAGGGCTGCATATATCCAGTATCAGACAAGTCCCTACGCTAATCAATAGGTGATCCCTTTAGATTATGCGGTTGAAGGGGTTCACCCTGCGCCCGGATTATGAAAGACGGCGGGGGCTAGGGCTACCACGGCCAGGCGGTGCTATGGCCGCCGCCTCCACGCGGCGACGCCGACTAGCATCGCGGCAAGCCCACCCAAAGACGCGGCCTCCCAGGGCCAACCATCCAGGTCCGAAGTGGCAGAGAATCCAGTCAATGTTACGCTTGTTGTCGCAGTGGAGACCGTCCACGTGTAGGTGGCGGGCGTCGGGTCGACATTATCGACGTAGTCGTGCGCTGCGACCTGGAAGGTATGGCTGCCTGGGGCGAGGCCTTCGTACCGGCTCGGGCTCAGGCAGTAATGCCAGGAGACGCCGTCCAGGAGGCACTGGAACCAGTAATCCTCTTCACTGGAATGGAAGCTGAACTCAGCGTTGATGCCCCCGATGGGGGGCGGGCCGCTGTCGATGATGGTATCCGGAGGAGTGGTGTCGATGGTCCAGGGGTAAGTGGCGGGCGTCGGGTCGACGTTGCCGGCCCCATCGGTCGCGGTGACCTCGAAGGTGTGGCTTCCCTCGCCAAGGCCATCTAATATGTGCCCGGTGGAGCATGAGGCAAGGGGACCGCCGTCGAGCCGGCACTGGAAGCTGGAGCCGGACTCGCTGGAGAAGAATGAAAATACGGCGCTATGGGAGGTGGTTCGACTGTCGGGTCCGCGGTTGATAAGTGTGTCGGGAGGCGTTACGTCGAGATTCGTCCAGGCGTAGCTTGCCGGGGTGTAGTCCGTGTTGCCTGCCTGGTCGTATGCCGCGACCTTGAAGGTGTGGCCTCCCGTGGCGACGCCTGAGTAGCTTTTGGGGCTCGTGCAAGATTGCCATGCGCCGCCGTCCAATTGGCACAGGAATGAAACGGCGTCACCAGTTCCGTGGAAAGTGAAGGATGGGCTGGCGCTCCCGGGCGCTGTCGGACCGCTGTCGATGATGGTATCCGGGGGCACGGTGTCTATGGTCCAGGTATGGGTTGCGGGTGTCGGGTCGGCATTGCCCGCCTCGTCGGTCGCTCTTACCTGGAAGGTGTGGCTCCCGTCACTGAGGGCCGCGTATGCTATGGAAGAATAGGTAGCGTTGCCCCCGCAGCCCATCCAGCCGCCCGCGTCCAATTTGCACTGGAATGAGCTGATCTCAGTAGAGCTGTAGGAGAAGTTAGTCTGATAGGCGGTTCTGGTTGGATTCGCTGGACCCCCGGTGATGCTGGTTTCGGGTGGCGTGAGGTCGGGCGGGCCAAAGACGTAGGTTGCCGGGCTGTAGTCCGTGTTGCCCGCCTGGTCTGTAGCCGCGACCCTGAAGGTGTGGCTGACCAGGCTTACTCCCGAGTAGCTCTTGGGGCTCGTGCAGGCTTGCCATGTGCCGCTGTCGAGCCGGCACTGGAATGAAAGGGCATCCCCAGTACCGTGGAACGTGAAGGTTGGGGTGCTGCTCCCTTCCAGGGGCGGACCGCTGTCAATGATGGTATCCGGAGGCACGGTGTCGATGGTCCAGGTATGGGTTGCGGGCGTCGGGTCGGCATTGCCCGCCTCGTCGGTCGCTTTCACTTGGAAGGTGTGGCTCCCGTCGCTGAGGGCCGCGTATGCTATGGAGGAGTAGGAGGCGTTGCCCCCGCAGCCCGTCCACGCCCCGTCGTCCAATTTGCACTGGAAGGAGCTGGTCTCCGTGGAGCTGTAGTAGAAGTTCGTCTGATAGGCGGTTCTGGTCAGACTCGCTGGACCCCCGGTAATGCTGGTCTCGGGTGGCGTGAGGTCCGGCGGGCCAAAGACGTAGGTTGCCGGGGTGTAGTCCGTGTTTCCTGCCTGGTCGGTAGCCGCGACCCTGAAGGTGTGGCTGACCAGG